>BFBZ01000549.1_pt1 | contig 34412 bp, 36 predicted proteins | sample 1888401 | NCBI WGS metagenome assembly BFBZ01 (sample SAMD00112614, study PRJDB3348) | symbiont metagenome | host: Chara braunii | reverse complement strand
CCGGTCGCATCCGCCATGGGCCTGCGCCGCAAAACCTCTTCATACCGCAATATGCGTTCACGTCTGAAAAGAAGATCAAGGTCGGTTGAGGGGGAGCTGAATCATGAGTGGTCATTCGTCTTACGAGCCATCCACAGGGCTCGAAAAATGGGTAGACGCGCGGCTTCCACTGCCGCGTATGGTCTACGATAGTTTCATCGCCTATCCCGTCCCGCGCAACCTGAACTATGCCTATACGTTCGGCGCCATGCTGGCCGTCATGCTGGTTCTGCAGATCCTGACCGGCGTCGTGCTTGCCATGCATTATGCGGCGGATACGACAGTCGCCTTCAATTCAGTCGAAAAGATCGTGCGTGACGTCAATCACGGCTGGCTGCTGCGCTACATGCATGCCAACGGAGCGTCGTTCTTCTTCGTCGCCGTCTATCTGCACATCGCCCGCGGCCTCTACTACGGCTCGTACAAGGCGCCGCGCGAAATCCTCTGGATCCTCGGCGTTATCATCTATCTGCTGATGATGGCGACGGCCTTCATGGGCTACGTTCTGCCCTGGGGTCAGATGTCCTTCTGGGGCGCGACCGTCATCACCGGCTTCTTCTCGGCCTTCCCATGGGTGGGTGACTGGATCCAGACGTTCCTGCTCGGCGGCTTTGCCGTCGACGATCCGACGCTCAACCGCTTCTTCTCGCTGCATTATCTGCTGCCGTTCATGATTGCAGGCGTTGTTATCCTGCACATCTGGGCGCTGCATGTGACCGGCCAGACGAACCCGACCGGCGTCGAAGTCAAGCTGAAGACCGATACCGTGGCCTTCACCCCCTATGCGACGCTGAAGGATGCGCTTGGCGTTTCCGTCTTCCTGCTGGTGTTCGCCTATTTCGTCTTCTACCTGCCGAACTTCCTCGGCCATGCCGACAACTACATCCCGGCCAATCCGCTGAAGACGCCGGCCCACATCGTTCCGGAATGGTACTTCCTGCCGTTCTACGCGATGCTGCGCTCGATCACCTTCAACATCGGACCGATCGACTCCAAGCTCGGCGGCGTTCTGACGATGTTCGGTGCGATCATCGTGCTGTTCTTCCTGCCATGGCTCGATACGTCGAAGATCCGTTCGGCCGTCTATCGTCCCTGGTACAAGCTGTTCTTCTGGCTGTTCATCGCCGACGCCATCTTGCTCGGCTGGCTCGGCTCGCAGCCGGCGGAAGGCATCTACACCACGGCAGCGCAGTTTGCGACGCTGTTCTACTTCCTGTTCTTCCTCGTCGCCATGCCGGTTCTCGGCCTCGTCGAGACACCGAGGCGGGTTCCAAACTCGATTACGGAAGCGGTTCTTGAAAAGCAGAACGGTAAAGTTGCCGCTCCGGCGCAAGCATAACCGGCGATAGAGGAAGAAAACGATGAAAAAACTTATTGTCGGCCTTCTGTCGCTCACACTCATCGGCGGTGCTGCTACCGCCGTTGCAGTGGCCGCAGAAACGAAGCCTGCGGCGGAAAGCGAAACGCCGCATTATCCGCTGAAGGAGCCGCGCGAACAGCACTGGAGCTTCTCCGGCCCGTTCGGTTATTATGACAAAGCCCAGCTTCAGCGTGGCCTCAAGGTCTATACTGAAGTCTGTTCCGCCTGCCATTCGATGAAGCTGGTGGCTTACCGCACACTGGGCGACCTCGGCTATTCCGAGGCGCAGGTGAAAGCCTTCGCTGCCAATTACGAAGTGCAGGACGGGCCGAACCCTCAGGGTGAGATGTTCACCCGCAAGGCGCTTCCATCGGATCATTTCAACTCGCCGTTCCCGAACGACGAGGCTGCTGCTGCTTCCAACAACGGGGCCGTGCCGCCTGATATGTCGCTGCTGGCCAAGGCGCGTGAAATCGAACGCGGCTTCCCGCAGTTCATCTTCGACATCTTCACCCAATACCAGGAAGGCGGCCCGGACTATATCTACTCGCTGCTGACCGGCTACGAAGATGCACCGGCCGGTTTCAAGGTGCCGCAGAACTCGCACTACAATCCGTATTTCGATGCGGCCGCGACGTTTGCGATGCCGAAGCCGCTTTCCGACGGGCAGGTCACCTATGACGATGGCTCGCCGCAGACGGTGGACCAGTATGCGCGCGACGTGTCTGCTTTCCTGATGTGGACTTCCGAGCCGCATCTTGAGGATCGCAAGCATCTCGGCTTCATGGTGATCATATTCCTGCTGATCTTCTCGATCCTGATCTATCTCACCAAGCGTTCCGTCTATGCCAAGGCTGGCGCTCACTAAGTATTGCGATGATTGAACGAAGAGGCGGCCGGTCGAGGCCGCCTTTTTTGTTGGTATAGCGCCCGGCTCTTGATAGGGTGCCGCCGGCCCTATCACAGCCTGAGAGTACATATTTCATGAACACTATTGCTTCGGAGCTCGCTGCCAGCATTCGCTCCATTCCGGACTATCCCAAGCCCGGCATTATCTTTCGCGACATCACGACCATGCTCGGCGATGCCAGGGCGTTCCGCCGCGCTGTCGATGCGCTGGTGCAGCCCTATGCCGGCTCGAAGGTCGACAAGGTCGCCGGTATGGAAGCGCGCGGCTTCATTCTCGGGGGAGCGGTAGCGCATCAGTTATCGGCCGGCTTCGTGCCGATCCGCAAGAAGGGCAAGCTGCCGCACGATATCGTCCGGATCGCCTACAGTCTGGAATATGGCGTCGACGAGATGGAGATGCATCGTGATGCGGTCAATCCCGGCGAAAGGGTCATCCTTGTGGACGATCTGATCGCCACGGGCGGCACTGCCGTCGGCGCGACGAAGTTGCTGCGTCAGATCGGCGCCGAGGTCGTTGCCGCCTGCTTCGTCATCGATCTGCCGGATCTCGGCGGCCGCAAGAAGCTTGAGGAACTGGACGTGCCGGTTCACACGCTGGTGGAATTCTCCGGTCATTGACCGGGATGCTCGAATGGCTTGCGGGGCGGCGTGATCGCGCCCCGCAAGGTTCTATTCAAACGCCAGCACGGTGCTTTCGAAGCGCAGCGCTGGTGCGCCATGCTGATTAACTCCGTCACACGCAAGCGTATAGAGCGCCCAGCCGGGCCGTGAGGCCAATGGGCGGCTGCCGAGGATCGTGATGCCATAGGTGATGGTGTCGCCGGCAAAGACCGGGCGCAGCCATTGCAGCGTCTTGAAACCCGGCGAGGGGCCGAGAGTGGGTGGCGTCTTACCCTCCGCGATCAGCCGGGCCATCTCGGATTTCCAGTAATCAACGAAGCTGCGCATCCACATTGAACAGCTATGCCAACCGGAAGCGCAAAGGCCACCGAACAGGGTTTGCTTGGCCGCCTCGGCATCCATGTGGAATATCTGCGGATCGAAGCGCGATGCAAACCGGACGATGCTTTCGGGGGTGAACGTATGGCTGCCGATCTCGACGCGCTCGCCGATTTTATAGAGCTCGCTCATCTTCATGCCGATACCTCCGTGCCTGCACGCATGCGGATCATCGTCGAGTTTTCCCCGAGGCACACGAGCTCGCCGTTCTGATTTTCGATCTCGTGACGGAATTTGACGATGCCTATGCCGGGGCGTGAGCGCATGGGCCGCGCTTCCAGCACGATGGACCGGCCGGATAGCGTATCATCCGCCAGAACCGGCTTCTTCCACTCCATGAAATCGATGCCCGGCGCACCCTGTGCATCGGCTTTGAGGAGATAGGAATCGCACATCATGCGCATGAACATTGCCGAGGTATGCCAGCCTGAGGCGGCAAGGCCGCCAAGGATGCTGGCGCGGCCGGCTTCCTCATCCAGATGCATTGGCTGCGGATCGAATTCCGCAGCAAATTCGATAATTTCAGCCGCTGTCACATGTTTGGGGCCGAGCGGAAATTCCTGCCCCTGCTGGAAGTCTTCATAGGCCAGTTTCGTCATGTCTCCCGCCATCCTCCGCATCGCTTTCGTCGGCAATGGCATAGCCGGTGGCAATAGCGCAAGTATTTTGATGGCTTCGAGGATGAGGACTGTTGCCGAGCGGCGATTGATCCCCGGCAGCTCTTGATTGTGTGCGGGCGATATGTTGAGGCTTGGTGGTGGCGAGATGACATGGGGATATGAATGAGCGATCTTAAAATCGCATTGGACGAGGCTGCCGGCGAGGGGATTATTTCCTCCGATCAGGCCGCACGGCTGCTGCCATACCTGAGCGACCGGAATATCGGGGCGCGGGCGGTGACGGGCGCTCTTTCGGAGCTGCGTTCGACGGATGCGCCCAATCCATTGGAAGAAACGGAAGCGCCACGCTTTGTCCGCGGTTTCCATGATGTGCTCATCACCATCGGCATCGTCGTCCTGCTTGTCGGCCTGTGGGGAGTGGCGAACCACTCCATATCGCTGCTGGCGATCGGTATACTGGCGGAAATCCTGGTGCGGCGCCAACGGCTGGCACTGCCGGCTGTGGTTCTGACCATTGCACTCGTAAACTGGCTTATTCAGACGATGATAGGCTATATCGGCACAATGCCGTCGCTGTTCGCCGATTTCACCCATGGTGCGATCGTGCTGGTCGCGCCATTCCCGATCATGCTGGCCTTGTTCTATTGGCGTTACCGTGTGCCGCTGTCGCTGGCATTGCTGCTCTTCTCACTGTTCGGTTTGCTGCTCGCGGCGGTCTTCTACGCCGTTGGCTCGGTGCTCGGCTCCTCGGACGTGCTGACCGACTATCCGCTCCTGACGCTTGTCATATTCTTTGCGGCGGCGCTTGGCAGCTTTGCCCTGGCGATGCGCTTCGATCTGAGCGATCCACAGCGGCAAACGCGGCGTTCCGACGTGGCGTTCTGGCTGCATCTCGTGACCGCGCCGGCTTTGCTTTATTCAACGATCCTGCTGGTTCTGCGCTTGCAGCTTGCCAATAGCGGTGTCGTGTTCACCAACCTCACCAATGTCTTCTTCGGCGGCTATCTGCAGGCGTTTACGGTGTTGGCGGTTGTCCTGGTGATGATGCTCATCGGGCTTATCATCGATCGCCGTGCCTTCGTTACGGCCGGCCTCGTATCGCTCGGCCTCGCGACCGGCGCCATTCTCAGGCACAACCAGGCCGGTCTCGACAAGATCGGCTTCCTGGTGTTGATGATTGTCGGTCTGGTGGTGCTGGTCATCGGTATCGGCTGGGCCGATCTGCGGCGCATCGTCGTGCGGCGGTTGCCGTTGTCGATACAGGGAAAATTACCGATCCTTCGGTGACGGTCAGTCGCGGTCGGAGGCCTGTGCCTCTGACAACAGCCATGTTCTGAAGGCGATGACATCCGGCCGGTCGGCGACGGCGCCGGGACAGACAAACCAGTAGCTGAAATCATTCGGCAAGGTCATGTCGAATGGTTGGACAAGGCGTCCGTCCCGCAGCGCCGTTCCCGCGAGAAACAGCCTGCCGAGTGCCACGCCCTGGCCAGCCATTGCGGCTTGCAGCATCTGTGCATGGTCGTTGAAGATCATGCCGGGCAGGGGTTCTCGATGCGAAACGCCGGCCTGACTGAACCAGCGCGACCAGGCATCACGGGGCGTATCATGCAGCAAGCTGGCTCGAAGCAACTGATCGGGCCTCTTCAGGTCCAGCGTGGCCGCCAGAGAGGGTGCGCAGACGGGACTCAATGCCTCATGGGCAATCAGATATGTCTTGAGGCCGCGCCACCGCCCCAGCCCGGAGCGAATGGCAATGTCGAAACCATCGCTCGAAAAGTCCCAGCTTTCGGGTGAACTGCTCAGCCTCAGATCGATATCGGCATGGCGCTCCCGAAATGCTTTCAGACGCGGCACCAGCCAGGAAGAGGCGAAGGACGGAAGAACCGTCAGGCGCAGAGGGCCGTTCTGGCGACTGCCGACGGTGGATGAGGCCGCCGCCAGTCGGTCCAATATTTCGCTCACCTCCATCAGGAAGGTGTTGCCCTTGTCCGTCAGGCGGAGAGAATGCCCGGCGCGCTCAAAGAGTTTTACGCCAAGCCAGTCTTCGAGCAGGCGAACCTGATGGCTGATAGCCGCCTGCGTCACAAAAAGCTCGTCGGCGGCGCGGGTGAAATTCAGATGCCTCGCACCGGCTTCAAAAGCGCGGACAGCCCCGAGTGGTGGCAAGCGGCGCATGCTCGATTACCCCTGTTTATCGAGGCCATGAAAATAGATCATTTTTCTTCGTGATGAAAGTCGTGTTTCTGGCATCCGCAAGGCGCTGTTTCTGCCCGTTTCGGAACCGAGGACGTGATGATCAGTTTGGAAATTTGGTTGCTCTTTCTAGGCTACACCGTGCCGCTGGTGATCAGCCCCGGTCCCGGCAACACGATCCTGACAAGCATGGGCGCGCGCTTCGGCGTGAAGGGCTCAGGGCCGTTCTGGCTTGGATTTGAGGCGGGCAATGTGGCCCTGTGTCTGATCTATGGCTTCGGGCTTGGACAACTGGCGCATGCCTATCCGCTGTTTGGTGCGGCATTGAAGTGGGCCGGTATCGTCTATCTGCTCTATCTGGCGTGGACCTTCATGAGATCGACGACAAAGCCATCCAGATACGATGAAAAGGGCCACGGACGATTGAGTCTTGCCGATGGCTTCGTGTCAGTTCTGCTCAATCCGAAAATTCATTCGATGGTATTGGCGATGTTCACCCAATTCCTCGACAGTGGCCATCTTGTCGGGCACGTCACCCAATTGACCCTGGCATTTCTGGTTGTCTCCATCATCTGCCATTTTCTGTGGATCTATCTCGGCGCAACCGTTCTCGGCCGCCTCCGCTCTGAAAAAGAGCAACGGATCCAGGGCTGGGCGTTCGCGCTATGCATGATCGTCGTGGCAGGTTTCATGGTGCGCGGGTAAACGCGCACCATGAGCAGATGCTTTTGAGGATTACGTGTTGAAACGGAAGTGGATGACGTCGCCGTCCTGGACGACATATTCCTTGCCTTCGTCACGCGCCTTGCCGGCTTCCTTGGCGCCGACTTCGCCATTGAAGGCGATGTAGTCGTCATAGGCGATGGTGTTGGCGCGAATGAAGCCACGCTCGAAATCCGAATGGATGACGCCGGCTGCCTGCGGAGCCTTGGTGCCGCGCTCGATCGTCCAGGCCCGCGTTTCCTTCGGCCCGACGGTGAAGTAGGTGATGAGGTGCAGCAGCTTGTAGCCGGCGCGGATCAGCCGATCGAGGCCGGCTTCATCGAGACCGAGCGCGGAGAGGAACTCCGTCGCCTCTTCTTCGGGCAGCTGCGCGACTTCCGCTTCGATGGCGGCGGAGATGATCACGACTTCCGAATTCTGCTCCTTGGCCATGGCGGCAACGGCAGCCGTGTGCTCGTTGCCGGTCACGGCATCGGCCTCGGCGACGTTGCAGACATAGAGAACCGGATGCGAGGTCAGAAGGTTGAGGCTCTTGAGGATGCGGAGCTCTTCGGCATCGAGCTTCGACAGCAGCGTGCGCACCGGCTTGCCTTCGTTCAGCAGGCTGAGCGAAGCTTCCATGATCGGCAGCATCGCCATGGATTCCTTGTCCTTGCTGGTGGCGCGCTTGCGCATCTGCTCGGTGCGGCGCTCCAGGCTTTCGAGATCCGAAAGCATCAGCTCGGTCTCGATCGTCTCGGCGTCGGCGACCGGATTGATACGGCCTTCGACATGGGTGATGTCGCTGTCTTCGAAGCAACGCAGCACGTGCACGATGGCGTCGACTTCGCGGATATTGGCGAGGAACTGGTTGCCCAAGCCTTCACCCTTCGAAGCGCCGCGCACGAGGCCGGCGATATCGACGAAGGAGATGCGCGTCGGGATCAGTTCCTTCGACTTGGCGATGTCGGCAAGCTTGCGCATGCGTGGATCGGGAACGGCAACTTCACCCGTGTTCGGCTCGATCGTGCAGAACGGATAATTCGCCGCCTGCGCCGCCGCCGTCTTGGTCAGCGCGTTGAACAGAGTAGACTTGCCGACATTCGGCAGTCCGACGATACCGCATTTGAAACCCATGGCACCTTGTCCATATCTTGAAAATCTTTGCAGTGCGTATGAGGGAACGGCCGGTGCGGGTCAAGTCTTGAGCGGAAAGCGGGCCGGTTTTCGCAGCAGAAAGGCCACTTTGGTGGTGCAGAAGCCGCCCGAGAGATTTCGGGCGGCTCAATTATCAAAGTCGGAACACCTTCACTTCGTTGCCGCGTTCAAGTTCCTTATTGGCCAGGAACAGCGCGGTTTTCGCATTCTGGCTTTCCCGCTCGGCCAGCAGCAGCAAGATGGCCTGCAGCCGCCGGATGGCGAGCGCCTTGTTGCGGTGTTGAGAGCGTTCATCGCGGCACATGACGGTGATGCCGGTCGGGACATGGATTGCCCTGACCGCGCTGTCTGTCGTGTTTTGATGCTGCCCGCCGGGACCTCCGGCGCGCAGCGTTTCGAAGCGAATGTGGTTCATGTTGACGGTCGTTGTTGCATTCGCTGTATCGGCCAGTTCGATGCGCTTGACGCCGATGAACCAGTTCTGCCGCTTGTGCCCGGGCCTCAGTTTGCTCGTGAAGATGAAGCGGATCGAGCCGCAATAATCCGCCGCCAAGGCCTCGGCATCCCTACCACGCAGCGTGACGATTGCTGAAACCGGGCCATGCCGATCCGGTTGCTGCGAGGATATTATCTCGATTTCGCAGTCTCTGGCCCGCGCCTCCCTTTCGAGAACGGAGAGCAGCGATTTAAGTGCGACACGGCATTCGGCCGGGCCGTTGCCCGAGGTGGCAAGGAGATGGATATCAGCCATTCTTGCGCCTCTCACTCATCCTGCGATCACGCACGCGGTCCCGCTTGAGCTCGTCGTGATCGACGCTCGTCTTCTTGTAGGTAATGAGCGGCTTCATCGAGGCGAGTGGTCGCACAAGGCCATGGCCTGCAAGATCTTCAAGGACTTGCCCTGCATTCTTGTAGGCACTGGCGGCCTCTTCGACTGCAAGCTTGCGGTCGTCGCAAATGGCGATGCCGCCCCATTGGTTTCGCAACAACGCCTCCCGTTCCGAGCGGGTAACGCCAATGCGGCCATGCATGTTGCGGCGGTCGTATTTGCGCCCGGCTCCGTGCGAGATGGCCCAATGCGATTTCGCCGCGGCAGGGAGAGCCTGGACAATATAGCTCAGGCTGGCTCGAGAGCCGGCAATGGGCGCAATGCCGCCATTCTGAACGGCGGCTGCCCCCTTGTAGTGGACATATCCATCGGTATGCCGACGCACGAGATTGTGCGGGACATCCGCGATCAGGCGCACGTCTGTGCGAAGTGCCTCGGCCACTCGTTGCGCAATCATCTGTCGATTGAGCACTGCCCACTCGACGCAGAGATCATGGCGGTTCAGCCATGTCATGCCGGCCTCGGATGCCGGATCCAGGCCATCCGTCATAGCGCCATTCTCGTCGATCGTGCGATCGAAGACGCTGGCTCCCAGGTTGCGCGAGCCTGTGTGGACAAGCAGATAGAGCTTCTGCCTGTCCAGGAGTTCGGCCGCATCAGGTTGAAGCAGCTCTTCCACGGACTGGATCTCGCAGAAGTGGTTGCCGCCGCCGATCGTACCAAGCGATTCGACATTGGCCTCAAGATCGGCCAGCGGTGCGATTTTTGCGATGTCGGGCGCATCGAAGCCAATATTCTCAAGTTCGCGCAGGGCGGTGGCAGCCTTGTCGATCCTGAATTTGCGTTGCGACATGTCGAGCTCGAAGAACGCCATGCCGCAGCCGATATCGTTGCCGATCAATTGCGGATAGAGGCGCGACGACAACGCGGCCATGCCGACCGGGCCGTATTTCCCCGGATGAAGGTCAGGGAAACCGGCGACGGACAGCATGCCTGGAAGCCTTGTGAGCTCCGCAAGCTGCTCCAGCGCCAATCCTTCGATCCAGGATTTCGCCGTAAAATAGTGTGCTATCGCGGCAGGGCGGCTGCAGCGCATAGTGACGGGACCGGAGGCCCCTATGGAATTGCCCATGAATATGATCCCAGGACAGGATAAATCTCTCGGCCTCAAAGCCGATCAAAGGAGCTCACGGCAGCGCATCGACGCTGACTTAAGCTTTTGCCCCTAAGGGGCGCGATGAAATGACGTGCATCATTTGTGCTCCCAGTCCTGAAAAAGTAATGCCGGCTGTATAAGCGAAACAGAATAGATTGCAAGATCTGTTTTGAGATCGCCCACCCGTGGTTGCTCGCAATCCCCCGATCTGCCGACTGTTGCCGGAGCTCACCCTCCTTGAATGGCGTAGTGCGCTGCACTATAATAACGTTATTACTCCAAAGCCTTTTTCTCTGTCGTCAACGGTGATGCCGATGAGTGACAATGATATTGTCCTGAAACCAAAGACCAAGACGAAGCCGAAGGTCGACAGACCGAAGCTTTACAAAATCATTCTCGTCAATGACGATTACACTCCACGTGAATTCGTCATCATGGTGCTGAAGGCTGTCTTCCGCATGAGCGAGGAGAACGGCTATCGCGTCATGATGACGGCGCACAGGTTCGGCACCTCGGTTGTGATGGTTTGCGCGAGGGATATCGCCGAGACAAAGGCCCAGGAGGCGATCGACCTGGCAAAAAGCGCCGATTTCCCGTTGATGTTCACCACGGAACCGGAAGAGTAGGGGCCTGCAGCCGGTCAGGCGATGGCGGGGCGACGGATCTGGAAGCCGGTCTTGTCCTGCACGAAGCCGCAATTGGCGTAGAAGCGCAGTGTTGCCGGGTCTTTCGAGCCGGTCAGCAGCATGGCCTTGTAGCAGTTTTTGCCCCAGGCTGTTGTGACGGCCTTCTGGATCACCATCCCGGCAAGGCCGCGCTTGCGATAATCCGAATGCGTGACGACATTCTCGAGCAAGGCATAGGAAGCGCCGCCGCGCGTCAGGTTCGGAATGACCACCAGTGTCACGGAGGACACGGCCTTATCGCCGGCAAAGGCCGCGAAGATCGTCATGCCGGAATGGGCCAGGATTTCAGCGAAGCGGCGCTCCGCGAATGGCAGATCCAGCATTGGGTCTTCAGCATTGAGATGCTGATAAAGTGCAAGAAGCGTCGGCAGATCGGCAATCTCTATCGGCCGGATGGCGATATCGGCGGCGCTTTCTACGGCTGCTTGCGGCATGTCAATTATCCTTCTTGCCGAACATCCTTTTCAGCATCTCCGCCATCGGACCTGTCTCGGGTATCCTTGGCTGGTTATGGTTCCGTGCCTGATGGATATGCGACTTCGAGGTCGCTTTCTTCTCGGGCTTCGGGGCCTCTTCCTCCGCCTTGCCGCCCAAGGCGAGCGCGATCTTGTTCATCAGCTGCGAGTCCTCGCCGCGCACCAGCATGTCGGCATTGTCGGCAAGCGTATCGAACAAGGGGTCGAGCCAGTCCCTGTCCACTTTGGCGAAATCACCGAGAACGTGATTGTGCACGAGTTCCTTGGCGCCGGGATGACCGATGCCGAGGCGCAGACGCCGATATTCGCGGCCGGAATGGGCGTCGATCGACTTGATGCCGTTATGGCCGCCATGGCCGCCGCCGGTTTTCAGCCGCGCCTTGGCGGCCGGCAGGTCGAGCTCGTCGTAGATTACCACGAGGTCGGATGGTTCGAGCTTGTAGAAGCGCATGGCCTCACCCACGGACTCGCCCGAGAGGTTCATAAAGGTCTGCGGCTTTATGAGCAGCACTTTCTGGCCGCCGAGTTCGCCCTCGGAAATCTCCGCCTTGAACTTCTTCGTCCATGGCGAAAAGCTATGGCGGCGATGGATCGCATCCACGGCCATGAAGCCGATATTGTGGCGGTTGCCTTGATATTTGGCGCCGGGATTGCCGAGACCCGCGATGAGAAGCATGCGCTTCACCCCCTGGAAAATGCCGATGCCCTTCACGACAGCGAATTGACGGCAAAGTCAAGGCGGGATGCGATCAGTCGCCGAGGTGCAGGCCGTACTTCAGGAAAATCCGCTTTTGCGTGCCGTCGGCCATCAAGGCATCGAGCGCGGTTTGCATCCTGTTTTGAAGGTCGCTGGGGAAATCCTTCTGGCAGGCAATTCCCATGGCTTGCTGAGAGAGGATGGTCACCTTCTGCACGGCATGACCTTCCTTCTTCAGCTTGTCGAAGTAGAATTCCGAGATCGGCATCAGATCGATGCGGTCGCTCATCAGTTTCTTCAATGTCGCCTTGAAGTCGCTGCCGACATCGATGCGCGGAAAATTATTTCTACGCAGGATTGTCTCGGTGTAATCCTCGCGCCACGTGCCGACGAGATATTTCCTGGCCTCGTCGATCGTGGTGGCAGCGACCTTCGAGCCATTATGCTTGATCAGCACATTGCGATCGATAAATAATGGCTGCACCCAGGTGAAGAGCTTGTCACGCTCTTCACTATGCGCCGTGGCGAAAACGCAGGTCAGCGGCTCTGTCAATGCCTGGCTGTAGGCTCGGGCCCAAGGCATGACATCGATCGTATAGTCCACGCCGATATCCGCCATCACCTTCTGCACCTGCTCGACAGTCGCGCCGACGGGGGTCTTGCCGTCACGATAGTTGAAAGGCGGGTAGTCTTCCGTGGTGAAATGGACGGTTTCCGCGTGGGCCGAAGCAAGAAGAGAGAGTGAAAACAGGTTTGCAGCGATGATGAGCAACAGCTTCCCCACCCGGCTCTCCATTGCTATGACGCCTGCGCTATACGGGATTGGCCATTCAATTCCAGGCAGGACAGCGTGGTCATCAGGATATCCGGATGCTGCGGGCGATAGAAGAGATAGCCTTGGCCATAGTCGATGCCCATGGTGCGCAGGGTCGCGCATTCCTCTTCGGTTTCGACACCCTCGGCAATGACCGTGCAGCTCATCTTGTGCGAAAGCGTCGTGATGCTTTCGACCAGCATGCGGCTCTTGGCGCTGACATCCGACGCCGTGTCGTTGATTGCCCGCACGAAGGACTGATCGATCTTGATGATGTCCACCGGGAAGCGGTTGATGTAGCTTAGTGACGAATATCCCGTACCAAAGTCATCCAAGGCGATGCGGCAGCCATAGCGGCAGATCTCGTTGATGACCATCCGCGTCTCCGGATTGTCGTCCATGAGCACGGCTTCGGTGATCTCGACGACGATGCGGCGCGGGGAGATATCGTAGCGCGAGAGCAGGGCGGCCATGCGTACCGGCAGCTCGGGCTCGAATTGAAGGGGCGAGAAGTTGATGGCGAGGTAGGTATCCTGCATGCCATCGAGCTGTGACAGGCGCGCGAAGTGCGCGACAGCCTTTTCCATGATGCGGTTGCCGATGCGGATGATGGAGCCGGTTTCCTCCGCGACCTCGATGATGCGGGCCGGCGGCAGGATCCCCTTTTGCGGATGGTGGAGCCGCATCAGGGCTTCGAAGCCGGCGATCGAGCGATCGTCGATATTCACGACCGGCTGCAGATGAGCCTCGAACCAGTCTTCGCTGAGACCGCTTTCGATATGGCTTTCCAGCTCCGCCCGGCGGCGGGAGTCGTCCAGCATGCCGTTGTCGAAGATCTGCGCGCCGTTCTTGCCGTCGCGCTTCTTGGCGTACATGGCGATATCGGATTTCAGCAGCAGTTCGGCTGCATTGGCGGCGTGGCGCGGGTAGATGGCGATACCGACGCTGGCGCTAAGGCGGGCATCGCCATAGAAGGGCGCCTCGAAAACCTCGGCAATGCGGGCAGACATGTCCAACGCTCTTGCTTCCGCATCTTCAGCCAGCAGCAATATCGCAAATTCGTCGCCGCCCAGGCGAGCGGCAATATCGCCCGGCCTCATGCGCTTCTGCAGGCGCGATACGAGTTCACGCAGCGCCGCATCGCCGGCGGCATGGCCCATATTGTCGTTGATCCACTTGAAGCGGTCGAGGTCGATGAAAAGGCAGGCAAGCTCGCGCCCGCGCAGATCGGCCTCGTTGATCTTGGCATCCAGCGCGGTCTCGAAGCCCTGGCGGTTCAGAAGGCCGGTCAGGTGATCGGTGATCGCCTGACGCAGGTTCCGGTCCTCGGACTGCTTAAGCTCGGTGACATCGGTCATGACGGAAAGCGAGAGGCCGTCCTGGATCGCGGTGGTCTCGAGGATCAGGACATCCATGATCTGCTCGTTCCGGCAAAGGAATTTCACGGTGACAGCAAGCCGGGCAGCACTGTCGGGATTGCTGCGCTTGCGCTCGGAATATTGCGAACGCGATTCCGGCAGGACGAGGCTGGCAAACTCGCGCCCAAGCACTTCTTTTCGATCATAACCCGTGGCGGCAAGCCAATAGTCGCTGACAGCGGCGATGCAATCGTCCTTATCGAGGGAGAAAAGCATGGCGGGCGTAAGATTATAGGTGTCGGTGGCCCGGCGATGGGCAAGCTTCAGCTCGGTCTCCTCACGTTGCAGCTTGCTTTGCATGTCGTTGAAGCTGCTGGCGAGCCGGCCCATTTCGTCGTTCGATTGCCAGTCGACATGATGGCGCGAGCCGAGCCGGCGCGTCGCCTCGACGGCATGCGTGAGCCGCATCAATGGCTGGATGACGAAAATGCGGTTGCCGATCAGCGCCGCTCCGAAGACCGTCAGTACGGCGAAGATGAAGATGGAGATGAAGACGATCTCTTCATTCTTCAGGCCGTCAAACAGACCGAGCTGCGGGTAGTAGACGGTGATGGTGCCGAGTTTCTTGGCACCATCAACGCCATTATAGATGATGGAGCGGGAGACGGACTCCAGATTGCCCTTGTAGGACTTCGGTATGGTCGACTGCGTGACATCGAGCTGGCCGGAGAGATCGCGGACGTTGACCCGGACGATTGCGCCCTCGGCGACCGTCGTTGCGCTGATCTGGGTGACGCTATCTTCGTCTAGGTCCCAGAGCGGCTTTGCCAGAGCCTGGGCATTGGCGACGAGCAGAACGGTTATATGGTCCTTGATTTCCTTTTCGGCGCGCTCCGACGACAGGAAAAGGAATAGGATGAAGAGCGGCGCTACGAAGACCAGCAGCCCACCGCAGACGATCGCGAAAAACCTGTTTTCGACCGAATGGTTCATCGTTCCGTTAGCTCCCCAGTTATAGGCCAGCGGATACTGGGGCACCGATCCCTACAACTCTTTCGCGTAGATTTTCATGAATCTGTTAAATGTTGCTGAAACTCTGGGGTTAATGGAAATTAGTGAAAGTATAGATTCAAGAAATTATTACTTTTACTTTCTCTAATATTTCGATGCTAGGCATGAAAAAACCCGCCATCCCATGGGGAAGGCGGGTTCTGATGACTGCGATGAAGATGCCGATTAGGCAGAGGCTTCTTCGCCGCCTTCTTCTTCTGCAAGACCGGCTGCCGGGGCAACGATCGTTGCGATCGTGAAGTCGCGGTCGGCGATAACCGGCGTGACGTTCTTCGGCAGCTTGACGGCGGAGATGTGGATGCTGTCGCCGCTCTTCAGGCCGCTGAGGTCAACGGTGAAGAATTCCGGGATGGCATCGGCCGGGCAATGGACTTCGACTTCGTGGCGAACGATGTTCAGCACGCCGCCAGCCTTGAGGCCCGGGGACTTCTCGTGGTTTTCGAAGTGAACCGGGATTTCGACGGTGACTTCGGTGTTGCCGGAAACGCGCAGGAAATCGACGTGAACCGTGAAGTCACGGACCGGATCGAGCTGGTAGTCCTTCGGCAGAACCTTGATCTTCTTGCCACCAACGTCGATCGTTGCGATCGTCGTCAGGAAGCCGCCGGCATGAATGCGCTTCGTCACCTCATTGGTGTTGAGAGCGATAGAAATGGGGGCCTGCTTGTCACCATAGATGACAGCGGGAATCAAACCATTGCGGCGAAGTTCACGGGCGGACCCCTTACCAACCCGTTCGCGCGCCTCGGCCTTTAGCTCGTAGCTTTCGTGGCTCATAGCTATTCCTTTCGAGGTGTTATCTGGAGAGCTCAGCCGGTCGGTCATATGCCGTATCGGTTGAACTGGAGGAAGGGCGTACCCTGCCTCATCCGCATTGCCTCCAAGGGTGTCTGCGCGGACGCGTGGCGTATAATACAAAGTGGCCGCAGGCGCAAGCACCTCCGGAATGGGAGGGTTTGTGATGACATTGCCACGCTTGCCTTCGTGGCCGCTGGCCATTTCCATCAACGCCTTGACATATACCCTCGGCCTCTTCAACAGTCGAATTCAATCGATCAGGGTCAGAAAGAGAGGTCGGGCATGCGCTCAAGGTCTATCGCCGCCGCGGTTTTTTCCATGGGTCTCGCCGGCGCGTCACAGGCTGCCGACATCAACGAGCAGGGCGCCAACGATCTCCGGGATATCCTGACGCATTCGCTTTCGCGCGATCTTGCGCGCAGCGATTTCGTTACGGTCAAGCCCGCGGGTGACCAGTATGAGATCACCTACGACCTTGCGAAGTTCTTCGACAAGGTCAACTCCAGTGGGTTCTCGGTCACCGGGTTCAAGCCGCTTTCCCTGTTTGCTCAGCCTGTCGATCAAGGCCGCTGGCACCTGACGGGGAACAACAGCCTTGATATTGCTGTACATTCGCCGTCATCGGATATTGCCTATTCGATCGCTTCCAGCTCCTTCGATGGCATTTTCGATCCGACGATCGAGATGATGCGCTCGATGGGCATAAAGAGCGGCAGCGTGAAGTTTTCCAGCGTCGGCAGCGGTGCCAAGAGTGGCCGCAAGATCGACGCCACCATCGACGGCATCTCTTTCGCCCATACGGTTACCGACAGTAGCGAAGCGGGTAAGGTCGATCTGCAGGTGCAGGGCACGCTGCAACGTTTGAACGAGCAGCTTACCTTGCGACCACATGGCTCGCCCGTGAGCTTCAGCGCCGATAGCGTCAGTACGCGTGTGACGGCGACGAGCTTGCCGGCAAAGGAGCTGCGCGAACTCTTTCGTTTCTTCGTCCAGCACGTCAAGGCCAAGCAACTTTCGGAAAGCGGCAGCGAAAAATTCGAGCAGCTCGTGCATCGGGCTTTGCCGGCCTTCGGCTCCCTCAGCAAGACGGTGACGTTGAGCAATGCCGTTGTGGCGACGGACAAGGGCAAGGTCGGCGTCAAGCAAGTCGACTATAGCTTCAAGATGGATGGTCTGACCAAGTCCTCCAATGTCAATCTCGAGCTGCGCGCCGAACATTTCACTCCGGATGCGGACCTTATTCCGGCAGCATACGCGCCCTTCCTGCCTGAAACGCTTGATGTGCAACTCGGCGTGCCCAATATCAATTTCTCCGGTCTTATCGATACGGCCCTCGATGCGGTGGCGACGCGGGCGGCACCACTCTCCGGGGAGCTGGTCAAGCGCACGATGTTTCCAAGTGGATACGGGACGCTTGAATTTCCGAAGATCAGCGCTACTTCGGGCGTCTACGACCTAGAGGTTTCCGGTACATTGAAGGGCTCGACCAAGGCGCACTCCACCTATTCGCTGCAGGCAACGATTCTTGCGCGCGATTTCGACAAGACCGTCGCGGCCATGCAAGCTGCTGCAAAAACGGAATCGCGTCTGAACAACGTCTCTTTCAGCCTGCTCGCGGCCAAGGGGTTTGCCAAGACCGACCCGGATGGCCGCCTGCGCTGGGACGTGACGATGGATGAGGATCGGACGGTGACTGTTAACGGGCAGGTGATGAAGAAGCCCTGATACGGCATGAGTGCGCGGGATGTCCCGCTGCATTGATAGAGTTTCATTCGAGAGGCGAATCGGCCCTTTCGAATTTTCACATTCTTTTTCCAGGGTATTTGGGGGTGAATTATGCGTTTCAAAGCGGTTGCCGTGGCAGCTGTTCTTGCTGCGGGCGTGGCCGGCGCCACGCAGGCGGCTGATGTCAGTGAACAGGGCGCGAAGGATCTGTTTGGCAATCTGACCTACTTTCTGCCTGATGATATCGCCAAGAGCGGTGGAATTTCGGTAAAGCCGGTCAGTTCGCATTACGAGGTCACTTATGATCTGCGGGCATTGTTCGACAAGCTGAATGTCAGCGATTTCGATATCAGCGGCCTCAAGCCGCTGACCATGCTGGCAACGCCGCAGGATAGCGGCCTCTGGAATATCGAAGGTAACAATGCCTTCGATATCACGGCGCGTTCGAAACCTGGCAGCGCCGCTGACATGGAATTTCGCTATGCCCTGGCTTCATCGAATTTCCAGGGTGTCTTCGACCCGGCGCTTCATTACCTGCGTTCGATGGATATGAAGGGCAGCGGTATCACCTTCACCACGAAGACCAGCGACGAGAATAGCGGTGTCCAGAAAAACGACGCCACGGTCGATAGCGTCGGTTACACTCTATCATCCGCCGATAGTGGCGAACCGGGCCGGCTCGACGTCAAGATGAGCGGCAGCCTGCAATCGCTCTACGACAAGATCTCGTCCGACGACACGACGCTCGGCGAAATCAAGGTCGCGGCGATCGACTTCAATGCCGGCGCGACCAAGCTGCCGTTGAAGGCGGTGAATTCCCTGCTGCACTTCGTTTCCGAGCACAAGGACCAGAAGACCCTTTCCGATCCGGACGCCACGGCACTCAAGGCGCTGCTGATGGATGCCATGCCAATCGCCGGCTCCTTCGAGGAGTCCATCTCCGCCAAGGACATTTCCGTGACGTCGCCGTTCGGCGATGGTGGTCTGCAGAAGCTGGGTTATTTCTTCAAGATCGCCGGGCCGGCCAATGCGATGAGCGCCGATTTCGGCTTGAATGCCGAAAAGCTCACCCTGGCCACCGGTCTGGTGCCTGAAGACTATATTGCTTTCATTCCGGATGCCGCGGATTTCCAGATACAGGTGCCGAACCTGAATTTTTCCGCCCTGATGGAGATCCTGCAGCAGACCGACTTGAACAAGCCGGAAAGCGATGCGGCCCTGGACGAGAAATTGCAGCAGGCCATGTTCCCGGATGGCACTGTGTCGATCAACTTTCCGAAGATCAGCGCTGTCTCAGGTCTTTATGATGTTGAGGCTACCGGCAGCATGCGTGGCTGGCTGAACGAGAAGGACCGCGTCTCCATGAAGATGACGGTACTTGTCCGCGATCTCGACAAGACGATTGCCGCCGTGCAGGAGTCAGCGAAGACGAAGCCCGATCTTTCCCAGCTCTCCTTCGGCCTGATGATGGCCAAGGGCTTCGCCAAGACGGATGCGGATGGGCGTTCGCGCTGGGACATCGAGATCTCCGATGCCGGCGGCGTGACGGTCAACGGTCAGGTCATGAAATAAATCAATCAGAAATCAGAATGCGATCATGTTTGTCCTGAGGCCGTTGAGCCAGCGCTCGATCTCTCTCCTTTGGGCCGGTCAGGTACTGGCGGCCACGGGTTCCGAATTCTACATGGTCGCAGTCGTCTGGATCGCGGCAGACTTTATCGGCAGGGATGCCGGCTATGTGTCGGCACTGCAGTCCGGTACGCTCTTGTTCGGCAGTCTCTTTGCCGGCATCGTCACGGATCGGTGGCGTCACAGCACGACGATGATCATGGCCGATCTGCTGCGCGCCATTCTGTTGCTGATGCTGTCGCTTGCCGGTCTTCTGCATTTGATGAGCTTGCCGCTGCTGATGGTGCTTGCGGCATGCATCGCGTTGCTGACATCGACATTCGATCCGTCGTTGCAGGCGACGCTGCCGACGATTGCCGTGGACCCGGACGTTCGTCATGCAACCAACGGCCTGTTCGACGCGACGCGACGCATGGCACGCATCCTCGGCCCGAGCCTGATTGCCATCGTCAACGGCTTCCTGCCGAAATCGCAATTCTTTGCGGTGACGGCGGCCACCTTCCTGCTGTCTGCACTTGCCGTCTGGCTGGCGGTGGCAAGGCTTCCCGCTGCGCCGCGGCGGCGTGATTTCTCCGGAATGGCTGCCGTTGTGGACGGCGTTCTCGGTGGATGGCGGGTGGCGCGGGGCCACGCGGCCATCCTCTATGGCTTGTTCACCAACCTGATGGGAAACATCGCCTGGGCAATGGGAATCCTGCTCGGGATGATCCTGCATCTGCGCGAAACCAGCGCCGATCCCCTGACGGATTACAGCCTGATGATGACCGCCTACGGCGTTGGCAACGTGGCGACCAACCTCATTCTCAGCAACATCAAACCGCGCCGGCCCGTTGTCTGGATTATCGCTGCCAAGCTCATTTTCGGTTCTGGGGTTTTCCTGCTGCCGCTGATGCACGACCGGATTTGGCTGATGGCCGTCGCGTGCTTTGCTGCGATCAACGGACCTTTCGAGAATCTCGCCATGCTGCATCTGATGCAGACACGCAGCGAACCGCATCGTCTCGGGCAGGTTTATCGTCTGATGATGTGCGCGATCTTTACAGGACTTTTCCTGGCTTACCTGATGTCGCCGACCCTGTTTGCCTGGTTCGGCATCGGTCCTTCGATCATGGGGGCAGGGGCTGCTGTCGTGATCTCTGGTCTCATCGGCATTGGCCTGCTGGCCTGGAGACAGACGCATCCGTCCAGGGCCAGGGTCGTCTGACGAGAGGTGAGCGATCTCAGTCGAAGAGGCTCGAGACCGAAGCTTCCTGGCTGGTACGGTTGATGGCTTCGCCGATGAGGCTGGCCGTGCTGATGACGCGGATATTGGGGGCCGATTGCACCGCCGTCGTCGGCTGAATGGAATCGGTGATCACCAGTTCCTTCAGCTTGGAATTTGCAACACGCGTCACGGCGCCGCCGGAGAGTACGCCGTGGGTGATATAGGCGGTGACGCTTGCCGCGCCCTTTGCGAGCAGGGCGTCGGCCGCGTTGCAGAGGGTGCCGCCGGAATCCACGATGTCGTCGATCAGCAGGCAGTCTTTTCCTTCGACGTCACCAATAATGTTCATCACTTCGGATTCGCCCGGGCGGTCGCGGCGCTTGTCCACGATCGCCAACAGACAGTCGAGGCGTTTGGCAAGAGCGCGGGCGCGTACGACACCGCCGACGTCGGGCGAAACGACCATGACGTTGCTGATATCGTAATTGGCCTTGATGTCACGGGTCAGGATCGGCAGCGCGTAGAGATTGTCCGTGGGGATATCGAAGAAGCCCTGGATCTGGCCCGCATGCAGGTCAAGCGTGAGAACGCGGTCGGCGCCAGCCTCGGTGATGAGATTGGCCACCAGCTTGGCCGAGATCGGCGTGCGCCCGGAAGCGCGGCGATCCTGGCGGGCATAACCGAAATAGGGGATGACCGCCGTGATGCGGCGCGCCGAGGAGCGGCGCATCGCATCGATCATGATCAACAGTTCCATCAGATGATCGTTGGTCGGAAACGATGTCGGCTGGACCAAGAACACATCTTCGCCGCGGACGTTCTCCTGGATTTCAACGAAGATTTCCTGGTCCGCAAAACGCCTGACACTGGCCTTGCCTAAGGGAACGTTGAGATAATTGCAGATCGCTTCGGCAAGATGCCTGTTCGAATTCCCTGCGAAAACCTTCATCTTGGCCCGCCTGTTACCAACCTGATAGCCGCGCTTTTAACCGCCTTGCTCTCGAATGCAAGGGGGGAAGGGTGCGATACCTTTCATATTTGTGAAAAGCTTGTGGCTATCCACCGCTGGAATTGCGCCAGGAATTGAATTCCGACATGGTTTTGGTGGCGATTTTCTGCATGACGGCGGGCGGAACGGCCGTCCAGGGATCACCGCGCTTCAGTGGTGCGCTTTCTGCTCCCTGGATCCGGTGCACGCGATTGCCGGCATTATCAAGCACATCCCAGACATAGGTCACCGAGATCTGCGGTCCGTCCTCGAAGGCCGAGAGGTAACCCTTGAGGATATAACTGGCGCTGGCATCGCTGGAACTCTTGATTGTCAGGCCAAGCGAGCGGGCATCGGCGCCAAGTTGACGCGATAGCGGTGTAACGGCTTGGACGGGCGCGCCGATGATCGGCAGAAAGCGGATGCTGTTGCCGCCAGTTGCCGCTGCGGCCGGCGGCAGCGATGCCTGCTGTTGGTCGGGTTGCTGCTGCTGATCGTCGGCGGCTTGCTGCTGTTGTGGTTGCGGATCGTCCGAAAGCCGGCGGTCAGCCTCGCGCTGCTCGTCGGATTGCGATGTCTGTGGATCGGCCGGGGCGATGGAAGCGGTGCGGCCATCGTCAAGCGGGCGCGAAGCATAGGGATTGGTGCCGTTCGACTTCAGCGCAGATGCCTGATCGTCCAGCGACCCGCCGCCGCCATAGCTTTGCGACTGATATGCCTGCTGGGAGGTCTGCTGCTGATAGCCGTAGCTGTCCTGTGTTCCCGGATAAGTCTGCCGGCGTTGCGGCGCGGTGGCCATCCGCTCGACATCCCGTTGAGTGACCGGGCTGGAGCTGACATCGCCGATCGCCTCGGGTGGCGTCAGGGCGTCCGTCGTGTTGCAGGCGGAGAGCGCGAGGCAAAAGCCGGCGACAATCAAGGTTGTCCTGACCAGTCCCATTTGCGCGATCCCTTCTCTTGACGGTCTCTCCGTTCAGGATCGCTATTTTACGCCACTAACGGTTAAGAAATTCGAGCGGGTGGCGGGAGAGCGCCTTGGGGCCTTGCGAGGTCGTCAGATAGGTTTGCCCGAGGGTCATGGCGGTGCCGCTGTCGGAGTCCATGATGATCATATGGACGAAGAGCGACATGTTCTCTTCGATCTCCTGCGGATTGCCCATGTGGAACATTTCGTGCTCCATCCATGAGGGTGAGAAGCGTGCGCCGAGCGAATAGCCGCAGGCGTTCAGCCGGTGTCGGGCAAGGCCGCGTTCATCCATGATTTTCGCATGCATATCGAAAACATCGCCGAAGGTGTGGCCAGGTTTCAGGATCGTTTCAATAGCCTGCAGCGTTTCCAGGCAAGCGCTGTAAAGCTCGCGGTGGCGATGGCTGGCGGTGCCGATGACAACCGTTCGCATCATCGCGGCATGGTAATGAGCGTCGACGCCGGCCCATTCGAGCGTCAGCTGATCTTGGGCGTCGAGTTTGCGCCGGCCGGATTTGTATCGGCAGAGCAAAGCCTCCGCGCCGGAGCCGATGATGAATTCGTTGGCGGGATAGTCGCCGCCGCCGGAGAAGACCGCGCCCTGCATGGCGGCCAAAATATCTGCCTCATCCGCGCCCGGCTTGATCAGGGACAGCGCGGCATCGAGCGCATCGTCAGCAAGAGCGGCTGCGCGCTCGATATGGGCGATCTCCGCCGTGCTCTTGGTCAGGCGCAAGCGGCTGACAAGATAGGAGGCGTCGACGATCTGGCCGAAGCTGGCGAGCTGATGGTCGAGCAGGCGGGCGATGCGGCCTGTCATGCCATGGGTGTCGTATTCCACGCCGATGCGGGTGCCGAGAAGATCCAGATCGGCAAGCAATTCCTTGAGGTCGAGTGTCGGATCGGCATTGAGGCGATCGACCCAGATGTGAATGTCGGTAATGACTGAAGTGAGCTGAGCCTGACGCAGGTCGGCGGAGCGCGTCAGAAGCGTCATCGATCCATCGGCCTTGACCACCAGCGTCTGGAAGAAGCAATAGCCGAAGGTGTCATAGCCGGTCAGCCAGTACATGCTCTCCTGCGCGAACAGCAGCATGGCATCGAGCTTCTCCTCCTGCATCCTGGCTAGCAACCGAGCCAGGCGTGCGTCGAATTCGCTGCGTTCGAAATGCAGGGCCATATTAGCTTGCCTCCCCGATGGCGATGGCTGAGATCTGCCGGCCGTAGTCCGGCTCCTTCGCATGCGTCGTGCGGCGATAGGAGAAGAAGCGGTCGGGGTCCGGATAGGTGCAGAGGTCAAGGCTCTCTGCCGTGACGCCAGCCCTGCGCAACCGGTCGACGGTAAGCGCCGGCAGACTGAACATTGCGTGGCCCGCCCGTTCCGAAGGTGCAAAATATCGGGCGTAGTCGGGGTCGTGAGCCAGAAAGCGGTCGACGAATTCCGGTCCGATTTCATAGCTTGCCTGACTGATGGAGGGGCCGAGGCAAGCAACAATCGCCTCGCGCCGCGCGCCGAGGGCCACCATGGCGTCGATGGTGTTTTCAAGTACGCCGGTCAGTGCGCCCTTCCAGCCGGCATGGGCGGCGCCGATGACCCGATTGTCCGGATCGGCGAAAAGGATGGGGCCGCAATCGGCGGCAAGAACGCCGAGCGCGATCCCTGGTGTAGCGGTCACCATCGCATCGGCCTCGGGGCGATTGCCGTTATAGTGCTCATCGACCGTGACGACATCGGGGGAGTGGACCTGATGTACGGTGGCAAGCCGCTCCAACGGCAGGCCGAACCAATCGGCGACGCGACGGCGGTTTTCCAGCACGTGCTCGCGATTGTCATGCGAGCCGAGCCCGACATTCAATCCCCGATAGAGGCCTTCGGAGACGCCGCCGGCACGGGTGAAATAACCGTGGCGAATGCCGGTAGCTTCTGCGGCGCTCAGCAGCGTGCTTGCAATGGGTTTCGGCAACTGGAGCGTCCCTTGATGTCTGGTTTAGCCTGTCGTGCGATGGATAACGCAGCCGCGGCGAAGCAGTTCGATTTGGCGGCGATGTTGGCCCAGCCCGGCGCGGGCTGTCAATCCGCAGTATGGAGGGTCAGTCAGGCGACGGGACGAAAGGGCAGGAGGTCGATCGCCGGGTTCGAGACGGCCAGCACCTTGAAGAGCTCTCCCATCTTGCCTTCGCCCGCACCCGCAAGTCGTTCCACAGCGGCGCGAATATTCTCCTGCGTCGCCGCATCCTGATCACGGCCGAGCGCTGCCGCTCGTTCCAGCAATCCGAGCCCCACCAGGAAATCTCCCTGGTGACAACATCCGTTGATATGCGTGCCGGATGCGAGTGCCGTTTGTGCCAGGTGCTGGAAATCGACATGGCTGGTGAGGTCCGCTTCGCCCGGATGCTCCAGTGGCGGATCATATTCATGCATGCGCACCGCCTGCAGCGTGTCTCCAAAGCCCGTCGTCATATGACCGTAGTCGATGGCGAGCGCCGTACCGCCTTGGGCTTTCAGCCTATCGCAGATCGTCGTCATGACAGCCTGGCGGGCAGGCGCGATTTCAAAAATGGTGCCGAGCGGCGGCGGGCCGCCTTCGGGCAGAAGAGCAGGATCGAGAGTTGCGACGCCGGCGGTGAAGGTCAATTCGTCATCGATGTCGAGCCCGACCGCGCGCTCGCGAAAGCCATTGGCGGTGCGCACGAATTGGCGGATCGGGATGGCGTCGAAGAGTTCGTTGGCGGCGAGCAGGGTAAAACCATCCGGCACTTCGCCGAAATCCGTATGCCAGGAAACCTTCGCGCCATGTGCCGCGAGGGTTTCCCGCTGGAATTCCTGCAGCCGCATGCTGGTTTCCACCAGATGCACGCTCATGGCATCATAGAGTGGCGGTGCCAGCTTGCCGATGACGCGCAGCATATCCGACATCATCGTGCCGCGACCTGGGCCGATCTCGACCAGACGCACATCGGATGGCGCTCCGTGGCGCTGCCATGCATGCACCATGAAGACGCCGATCATCTCGCCGAAGAGCTGGCTGATTTCGGGAGCGGTGACGAAGTCGCCGGACTGGCCGAAGGGCTCACGCGTTTTGTAATAGCCATGCACGGGATCGGCGAGACATAGCGAAAAATAGTCCGTAATGCTCAGTGGTCCGTTGGTGCGGATGATGGCTTTGATTTTTTCACCGAGCGCCGTCGTCATTCGTTGCTTTCGCTAGTGCACGGCCTTGGGAAGCTTGGGGGCTTTCGAAGCATCATGCGATATCAATCTTCGTCTCAAGCCGTCTGTCCGGTTACTGCCTGACGACGGGCGCGGATCACGGCCCAAAGGCCGATAGCGACCATAGGCAGCGACAGCACCATTCCCATCGTTAGCCAGTTCGTGCCGAGGAGATAGCCGAGCTGCTCGTCAGGTTGACGGAAGAATTCGACAAAAATACGCGAGAAGGCATAGCCAATCACAAAAATGCCACTGACCGTGCCGGGCTTCTTAAGCGCGAAGGCCCAGCGCGTGAGAATGAAGAGAACGAGGAAGAGGATAATGCCTTCGATACCCGCCTCGTAAAGCTGGCTTGGATGGCGCGGATCGGGGCCTGCGGGGCAGACGCCATTATGGGCCGCGATCACATGCGGGCTGCAGAATACCATCGCCCAGGGCACATCCGAGACCCGGCCCCAAAGCTCGCCGTTGATGAAATTGGCGATGCGACCGAAGAAGAGCCCGATCGGCGCGACTGCGGCAACGATATCGAACAGGCTCCAGGCGGGGATATTGTTGCGTCTTGCGAACAGGAACATGGCGATGGTCGTGCCGATCAATCCGCCGTGGAAGGACATGCCGCCGTTCCAGACCTCGATGGCGCGGATCGGATTGGCAAGGACCGGATCGAGATCATAGAACAGGATGTAGCCGATACGGCCGCCGAGGACGATGCCGAACGCCACCCAGAGGATGAAGTCATCCAGATGCTGGCGGGTCATAGGAGCGCTGTCGTTCAGCCAAAGCTTGCCGTTGTCGACCAATCGACGCGCATAGAACCAGCCAAGCAGGATGCCCGCCACGTAGGCAAGCCCGTACCAGTGGATCGAGAGCGGCCCTAGTGAAACGGCAATCGGATCGATATCCGGAAATGGCAGGATGGCGGCGAGATTGGCGGATGTCAGCAAGATCGTCAGGCCCGTTGCAGCGTGATTCCCAAAAGCACTGCGCCTTTTCGGGACAGGAGTATTTTAAGTCCAAATGTGCGCGGAACATGGCGCTCGCTGTCGAAACGGTCAAGTCGATTATTGATATGCCCGTTATCGTGGGTCCGGTTGTCCCCGTCCTATCTCAATTTGCTTGCATCGGCCCCTTGGAAATCCTACCTCAACACTATCTGGCCCCGTATCGATGCCTGCTGGTTTTAGGGGCTGACGGCCGCAAGGAGATTGCTATGAGCACTGGACCGAACCGTATCTTGGATGAATTCGCCAAGCTGATGACCGATGCTGCCGGTGCTGCCCAGGGCGTGCGCCGCGAGGTTGAGACCGCTTTCAACGCCCATGCCGAGCGCTGGCTGAACAGCATGGATATCGTCAAGCGCGAGGAATTCGAGGCCGTTCGCGAAATGGCGATCAAGGCGCGCGACGAAAACGAGGCGCTCCTTGCGAGAATCGAAGCGCTCGAAGCCAAGCTTGCCTCCAAGGGCAAATAAGCTGCAATCTTCCACTGCGGATCGGCGCGGCACCCGTTTGCCGCGCTTTTTTTATGCGAAAAATTTCATTTGTTTTTCCACCTGTGGACATAGGCAAAAAAGCCAATTGCCAGAGTCGGTTATGACTCCCTTCTGAATAGGTGCGACAACCGCTGTCCACAGCGCCGTTTCCAAAATCGCCGTTCAGGGGCTGGCAGGCCGGGCATGCCGCTATACACTGATTTTAAATGATGATTCGAAACGGACTTGGTAAGCTCCGGGCAGGGTGGACGCGTTAGTCTGGCAGCCGTTCAACATCATCCCGAGGATGTTTCCGGGGTAAAGCGGGTTGCGTTATTTCAGTGTTGAACCACGGGAAAACTGCATTCGTTCCGGTCAAGAAGGTGCTGCATGAGCCTTATGGAAATGGAAGTCGAACGACAATCGAATCCGGTGGACATGATCGAGTTCGTGGCGGCCAACAACGACTGGTCGTTTGAACGGTCAGGCGAAGACGAGCTTGCCATGACGGTCGAAGGGCGGTGGACCGATTACCACGTGTCTTTCTCGTGGATGGAAGAATTCGAGGCGTTGCATATCGCCTGTGCATTCGACGTGAAGGTCTCGGAGCCCCGCGTCAACGAGGTCATCAAGCTGCTGTCCTGCATCAACGGGCAAGTGCTGATGGGCCACTTCGATCTCTGGCGGCAGGAAGATATCGTTATTTTCCGCCAGTCGCTGCTGCTGTCAGGCGGTGCCGAGCCGACGAACCGACAGGTGGAAGTGCTGCTTTCCAATGCGCTTGACACCTGTGAGGCATATTATCAGGCTTTCCAGTTCGTGGTGTGGTCCGGCCTCGATGCCAATCGCGCCATGGAAGCGGTGCTGTTCGAAACGGTAGGCGAAGCGTGACATGACAGGCCAACAGTCCGCCAGTGCTTTCGCATCCTCCGGGCCGATCCTGCTGATCGGCGCCGGCAATATGGGCGGTGCGCTGCTGACGGGGTGGTTGAAGAACGGAGTGCCGGGATCGTCGGTCATCGTCGTCGATCCCAATCCGTCCGAGCCGATGCGGAAGATGATTGCGGATGCGGGCGCCAACCATGTCACGGGCGTTCCTGCCGGCGTGACGGCGGGTGTGCTCTTCATTGCCGTCAAACCTCAGCTGATGGATGCCGTGCTGCCGCCATTGAAGGCTACGGTAGGTAATAATACCGTGGTCGTATCGATTGCGGCGGGTAAGACGCTCGCCGCGCTCGAAGCGCATCTCGGTGACGCAGCCATGGTGCGAGCCATGCCCAATACGCCTGCCATGGTCGGGCGCGGCGTTACCGGCGCTTTTGCGAATGACAGGGTTGCCGAATTTCAGAGGCAACTTGTCCAGAATCTCCTTAAAGTATCCGGCCCGGTCGAGTGGGTGCCGGGAGAGGCCGATATCGATTCGGTAACCGCGGTTTCGGGCAGCGGTCCCGCCTATGTTTTCTATCTCGTCGAATGCATGGCGGAGGCTGGCCGGAAGCTCGGCCTGCAGGCGGACCTCGCCATGCGGCTCGCACGGGAGACTGTCGCGGGGGCTGGTGAATTGCTCCATCAGTCCCCCGACGACGCAGCGCGTCTGCGCCAGAACGTCACGTCTCCCGGCGGCACGACCGCTGCGGCGCTGGGCGTTTTGATGGCGGAAGACGGCATGCAGCCCTTGTTCGATGCGGCGCTGGAAGCGGCTCGCAAGCGGGCGCAAGAGTTGGCCGGCTGAATTCTACGAGGAAGGCGGAAGCATGACGGAAGAGATCACCTATGGCGATTTCGAACGCGTGGATATTCGCGTCGGAACGATCATCGAGGCGGAGAGCTTTCCGGAAGCCCGCAAGCCCGCATACAAGCTGCGGATCGATTTCGGGCCGGAGATCGGCATCAAGCGTTCCTCCGCGCAGATTACCGTACACTATACGCCGGAAACCCTTGTCGGCCGGCAGGTGCTTGCCGTGATCAATTTCCCGCCGCGCCAGATTGGGCCCGTGCGTTCAGAGGTTCTGACGCTCGGATTCGAGGATGAGGCAGGCGCGATCGTCCTTGCCGCCGCGACGCATCCGGTGCCGAACGGCAAGAAGATGATGTGAGACGCATTCCTCCACGGGAATGAACGGCTCAATGAATATCCCTTGATAGCGGATCAGTCAGGCTGAAGTGGAGAAATTCCGCTTCGAAGCCTTCTCGCTGCGGCGAGCAAAAGGCGGGGCCGATCGACAGCTCCTCCAGCGTTGGGTCGAACCAGGCGAGCCTTGCCATGCGCCATTCGTCCATCCTGTCGGTGCGATACTGGATGAAGAGTGCGTCGCCGTTGCGTGTCACCCGCGCGGACATGACGTCGAATTCATGCTCCAGCCGAAAGGCCGACCAGTCGGAATTGCCATTGGTGACGACGACGCTGAAATGCCTTGCGCCATCGGTATATTCGATCCCGCATTTCATCCAGTGCCTGGCATCGTGGCGGATCATCAGGCCTGCCTGATCGTAGAGTTCACGGTAATGCCCGATGAAGCTCACCTCGGCGGTAAAGTCACCCCGGCGCGGCTTTCCGAGAAAATGACCGTCGTCGCGATGGAAGCCGTAATAGGTTTCCTGCCAGAAATCGGTCTTGTTGCCTGAGCGTACGAATAACCGACCCTGGTTCATTTCCCATGCCGGCGGCGCGTTCAGCCAATGCATGCCATCGATGTCGATCGACATAGGGCCTTCTCCTTCAGGCAGGAATGCGGATGGTGGCGCGCAGGCCGCCCAGCGGGCTGTCGGAAAGCGTGACGTTGCCGCCATGGCTGCGGGCGATATCGCGGGCAATGGCCAAGCCGAGGCCGGTGCCGGATTTGTCGAGATTGCGCGCAGAATCCAGCCGGAAGAACGGCTTGAAGACATCCTCTCGCGCCTCGGGGGGGATGCCCGGGCCATCGTCGTCGAAGATGATCGTCAGCCACTTGGCGCTATGCTTGGCCTCGATACGCAGGCTTTTTGCGTAGCGGCGCGCATTCGTGGCAAGATTGGTGACAAGTCGGGTAAAGGCATTCGCACGGACGGAAATCTCGTCGTCACCGTCGATGGTGAAGTCCATGGATTTGCCGTGCAATGTGAAGTCCTGCCGAATCCTCTCCAGGATGTCGCTGAGCTTGAACTGGCCGACATCCTCCTCCGCTTCGCCGCGTGCAAAGGCCATATAGCCTTCGAGCATGCTCTGCATATCCTCGACATCCTCGTTGAGGCCGGCAAGATCGGGATTGTCGCTGGCAAGAGCGAGCTGGAGCTTGAAGCGGGTGAGCACCGTTCGCAGGTCGTGGCTGACGCCTGACAGCATCGCCGTGCGCTGCTCGAGTTGTCGCTCGATGCGCTCGCGCATCAGGATGAAAGCGAGGCCGGCGCGACGAACCTCGTCAGCGCCGCGCGGAGAGTAGTTCTCCAGCCGCTGCCCCTTGCCGAAGCTCTCGGCGGCACGGGCCAACGCCAGGATCGGCCTGATCTGGCCACGCAGGAACAATACGGCGATGCCGATGAGAACCAATGACGTGCCGACCATCCAGAGGATGAAAATATGCGTATTGGACGCATAGGTCTGGCTGCGCTTGGCAAAGACGCGTAGCACCTTGTCGGGCAACTTGACCCGGATCTCGACCAGGCTGGAGTTTCCAACGGTGTCGATCCAGAAGGGCAGGTTGATCTGATCACGGATCTCGTCGCTCAGAATGCCGTCAAGGATCGAGAAGAATGGCTTCTCGCGCGGAGGCGGCAATTCGCCGCCCGGCTCTATCGAGATGCTGAGGTCGAGCTTCTGGCGCGCGATCTGGGTAATGGCGGAGAAGTCCGCGTCCTGCGGATAGGTCTGGATGATGGCGATGATCGCGGCGATATCGCGTGTGGTTGCCATCGACAGCCGCTGCGTCACCATTTGCCAGTGACGTTCCATGAACACGACGGTAACGACGGCCTGCAGGATAATCATCGGCAGGATGAAGATGAGCAGCGAGCGGGCATAGAGGCCAGTCGGCAACACATATCGACGCATCCAGCGCGAAAGCCACCGCAGCCCGTTCGACGGCGTGTGATCCTGTTCACGTCTGATCGAATCGAATGCCACCATTGCCGCGGACCCTTGGAACCGAACTCAGTCTATGCTCAGACGGTAGCCAATGCCACGTACCGTCTGTAACCAGATAGGGTTTGCCGGATCGTCTTCAATCTTGCGGCGCAGCCGATTTATCTGCACATCGATGGTGCGCTCGCCGACCTCGGTGTCGCCGCCGATCAGCTCATGGCGCGGGATAGTCTCACCGGCGCGCTTGGCAAAGAGCAGCATGATTTCCTGCTCCCGGTCGGTCAGGCGGATGAGTTCCGCCGACTTTTTCAGCTCCTTGCGGGTCAGCGAAAACGTATAGGGACCGAACATGACAAGCTCGATTTTCGGGGAATCGGCCGGGGTGTTGCGGCGAAGGATATTGTTGACGCGCAGCACCAGCTCGCGCGGATCGAAAGGCTTCGGGAGATAGTCGTCGGCGCCGGCCTCGAGGCCGGCAATGCGGGAATCGGCTTCCGCAAGCGCCGTCAGCATGATGACGGGGATATTCTTGATGGCCCGCAGGCTTGCCGTCAGCTCGATGCCGGATTCGCCGGGCATCATCACATCCATGATGATGAGATCGAAATCGAGCCCTTCAAGCTTGCGGCGCGCTTCGGCGCCGTCCGCCGCCGCCGTTACGCGAAACCCTTTCTCCATAAGGTAGCGATTGAGAAGGGCGCGGATACGCGTGTCGTCATCCACAACCAAAAGATGTGCCGCATCGTCCGAAATAGCTGTCTTCGTCGTCATTCGATCCGTCTCAATCCTGCCCGTTGATGGAAATGATCCATTCCGCGCCAGCCTTATGCGGCTGGAACCGTCGTCACTTCTCGGTTTGCATTCCCCTCAGGAAACGTTTCACGCTTTCGCGCGTTGCTTCCGATGCGCCTTCGAATGCCCGTTCAATACGGCGCGATTGCGGCTCGGCTAGCGCCAGCGCCAGATCGCGGCCCGCTTGCGTGGGATAAAGCTTGCGTTGACGCCGGTCCTCGGGACCGGCGACCTGCCGAATATAACCTGAATCGATCAATTGTTTTAGAACCCGCGCCAAACTCTGTTTGGTGATCTGCAGTGTTTCCAGAAGGTCCGCAACGGTCATACCGGGTTCGCGGTTAACGAAATGGACGACACGGTGATGGGCTCGGCCAAAGCCGCTCTTGACGAGGATCTGATCCGGATCCGATACGAAGTCACGGTAGGCGAAGAAAAGCAGCTCGATGATCTCGAAATCGATGATTCCCGCGTTCTGCATCGGCGTTGCCAGCAACTCCGCCTTTGTCGCGTTTTGGCTCATCTGTCGTGCCACCGTAGCATTTCCTTTTTATCTTGGACCGTCTGGGAAACTTATGCAAAAATATGTCAGCTTTATTGACATTTTTATGCCATCGGTTGCTTCCGCACAATGCCGCATACCTGGAACGGGGTTGCCGTTCGCGGGAAATTAGATGCGGCCTTGCAAAAACTTCAACATCGCTGAATTCCCTGGCGCCTCGCGGATGGTGCGCAAGGAGAACAGCAACGGTCGACATAATGTAAAGTCGCCCCGCTGTTATACATGGCTCCTGCCGGCCAGGTGACGGAAAAACCAGTATCTCCCGCAAATTGCATTGCATCGATGCGGGATCATAAGCCGGACAAGCAGTCGGTCGTCAGCCAAGGAGGACTTCCTCTTGCCTCATGCAAGGAGCGCCTGCGGGAGCATCGAAGTCGCAGCTTTTCAAACAGGACCTGCATATGGATACGCAAAAGCCGAGCGTGCATGTCGCTCGGCTTTTGCTGCGTATGATTTTACGACTTGCGGCCGAGAACCGCGCCAACGATTGCCGAGAGCACGCCGCCGGCGATCAGTGATGATATGCCTTGTGCCACGAGGCCCGTGAGGGCTTCACTGCCGATCAGATTGAGGATGACCCCACCGCCAAGGCCGCCAATGGCGCCCGCAATCGTTCTGGCGATAAGATTGATGCCGTCCTGCTTCAAAACGGCGCTCGCGGCGTTGCCGCCGATCGCACCGGCTATCAGCTGTGTGATGATAGGCCCTAGACTTTCCATGATTGCCCTTCTCCCATAGTTCCGGAAGACGCTTCCGGATGCCCTCTCGTCGCGTCCTGGATCGGTGCCAGGGAGCGGCGATAATCCTCACTGATATTAGGATTACATCATGCACCAGACGGTGGAAATAGAAGGGCAACTCAAACGGGAGAAATTCCCAATAAAAGCGGGGGAAATCCGCTCCTTAGGCATGCGGCCGGCTAGCCGCACGCGAATTTTGCCATCTTGCTCGAGTTCCGAGCCGAATCAGCGATAGACGTAAACGATCCGTCGCGTGCCTGGATCAACCAGGACCGGTTGGCGGTTCACCTCGACATAGCTGTATTGATAATCCGGAATGCGGTGCACCTCGACGCTTTGCGGCAGTGTGGAACCGACCACTACGTCGCCGTCCAACTGGACTGTGTCGACCGGATTGTCGTCGATGTAGCCCCGGATATTGCCGGGCGGCGTAATGGCAACGACCTTGTCGCCACTCTCATCAGCGGGGCCGAGCAGCTCGTCATTCGGTCCTGGCTGTGCGGCTTGCACGCTGCCCGTCTTGACCGGGTCAGTCTGCTCGTAGGTAACCGTGGGAATGCCGAGATCGTCACGATGGTCCTGAACGACGACAGAGGCGCCGTTTTGCTCGACGTTGAGATACTGGGCATAGACCCAGCCGCGCATGCCGTTAACATCTACGCGGCACCAACGGCTGCCTTCGACACAGCCATCCAGCGTCGCTTCGGAGCCACGTGTTGCGACGCCGACGGTTGGAAACTCGGCACCGGGGCCTGAACGGACTTCGATGTCGCTGGCGGTGGTTGCAGCCATTTCCGCCTGCGCCAAACCGGCGCTGCCGACAAGGACAAGGCCTGTCAGCAGCAGATTTCTCTTCAAGGACATTGGTTCTCTCCTTCTGCCTTAAAAGACGTATCTCAACGCTTCGGACGCTTCAGTGTTCCGATCCGCACGGTTCAATCCTGACGCTTGCAGAGAGAACGGTCAGGTAACCGTAAGAATTATTTGCCTATTTCCGGAATCCGTAAGGTGGAGCTCGCGCGAGCGCGGCACTTTGAGAGCGCCAGGGGCTGTTTTGCCCGGAGTTTGCGGCTATACCGGCAGCACGACGATCCAAGAGACGAGGCGCTTCATGGGCATGCTCCAGGCCGGCATCATTCCGGTGACCCCTTTCGAACAGAATTGCACCATCCTGTTCGACCCGGATACCAAGGAG
>BFBZ01000548.1_pt1 | contig 34419 bp, 31 predicted proteins | sample 1888401 | NCBI WGS metagenome assembly BFBZ01 (sample SAMD00112614, study PRJDB3348) | symbiont metagenome | host: Chara braunii | reverse complement strand
CGCCGCCGTGAATCCCGTCGCCTCGATGCAGGCCATCGAGAACGCGGCGCTCGCGACGCTCGCCACAAAGGTCTCTGACGCTTTGAAGGCGGTGGTCGAGGCGGTCTAGCTCTGCCGTCCAACGGGACCACCGCTGATCGGAGGATCGCCGGCCCAGGTGCATTACGACACCAGGGCGGATGGACCGCGGTGATCGCCCGCGCGTACCAGGCGTTCTTGCAGAGGCGGTTGCTCCCGTCGCCGAAGTCCTGCGAGCTGGTGCGGCTGTTCGGAGAGGAACTGCACGCCAACAAGGCGACGCTCGGCCGCCTGGTCCCGCAACTGCCGCAGCAGAGCTGCGGCAGGCATGCGGTCGACCGATTGACGCCCCACGATCTCCGCCCCCCGCGCCCATTGCCGACGCTCCGGGGGCCGCAGCGCAGCTTCCGCGCGACGTTATTGTATGTCGGACGTCATGTCACAGCGGTAGAACTACGGAAAAGCCGGAATTCTCAACGCGCTTTAACGAGAGTGGAACAAGTTGCATCAATTTTTGCGCAGACATGTCGCCGGGCGCGCGGGACGATCGTCGTCGCCGCCGACCATCTGCAAACGAACTATTTATCTGGAGGTTACCTTGTTGTTTCGATCGAACAGCCGCTCGGACGCGGAAGCACAGCTTGCAGCAATCAGTCGCGCGATGGCCGTGATCGAATTCCAGCTCGACGGCACGATCATCACAGCGAACAAGAACTTCCTGAACGCACTCGGCTATCAGCTACAGGAAATCCAGGGCAGGCATCACAGCATGTTCGTGGAGCCTTCCGAACGCGACGGTGCCGCCTACCGCGAGTTCTGGGCGGCGCTGAGCCGCGGCGAGCTCAAGGCCGCCGAGTTCAAGCGCATCGGCAAGGGCGGTCGCGAAATCTGGATCGAAGCGTCCTATAATCCCGTCCTCGACAGCGCCGGCAAGCCGGTGAAGGTCGTCAAGTTCGCGACCGACATCACCGAGAAGAAGCTGCGCAGCATGGCCGACGGCTCCAAGCTTGCCGCCATCGATCGCGCGCAGGCCATGATCGAATTCAAGCTCGACGGCACCATCGTCAGTGCCAACAAGAATTTCCTGGATGCGCTGGGCTATCGCCTCGACGAGATCCAGGGCAAGCATCACAGCATGTTCGTCGAACCCGCGCTGCGCGATAGCGCGGCCTACCGCGAGTTCTGGGCAGCTCTCAATCGCGGCGAATATCAGGGCGGCGAATACAAGCGCATCGGCAAGGGCGGCAAGGAAGTGTGGATCCTCGCCACCTACAACCCGGTGCTCGATGCGACGGGCAGGCCGATCGGAGTCGTCAAGTTCGCAACCGATGTCACCGCGCAGAAGCTGAAGAACGCCGACCTCGCCGGCCAGATCGAGGCCATCGGCAAGTCCCAGGCCGTGATCGAGTTCAACATGGACGGCACGGTCATCACCGCGAACGACAATTTCCTGCACGCGCTCGGCTACACGCTGGCCGAGATCCGGGGCAAGCATCACAGCATGTTCGTCGAACCGTCCGAGCGGGAGAGCGCCGCCTACCGCGACTTCTGGGCCAGCCTGAACCGTGGTCAGTACCAGTCGGCCGAATACAAGCGCATCGGCAAGGGCGGCCGGGAGGTCTATATCCAGGCCTCCTACAATCCGATCCTCGACCTCAACGGCAAACCGTTCAAGGTGGTCAAATACGCGACCGACGTCACCCGGCAGGTCTTCGTTCGCATGGGCAACGAGCGCGTGCGCGCCATGATGGAATCGGTGGCGGCGGGCGCGGAGGAGCTCAACGCGTCCGTGCGCGAGATTTCCGAAGCCATGACGAAGTCGCGCGAGACCGCCATGGGCGCGGTGGACCGTGTCACCTCAGCCGACGCGCAGGCGCAGCGGCTCTCCGATGCCGCTCAGTCGATGAGCGGCATCGTCGAGATGATCCACAACATCACCGGCCAGATCAATCTGCTGGCGCTGAATGCCACCATCGAGTCCGCCAGGGCCGGCGAAGCGGGCAGGGGCTTTGCCGTCGTTGCCTCCGAGGTCAAGAACCTCGCCACCCAGGCAAAGACCGCCACCGACAAGATCGCGACCGAGATCGACAGCCTCAACAATATTTCCGGGGGCGTCGTCACGTCTCTCGGCTCGATCAAGCAGGCGATCCAGAACGTCAGCGAGTATGTGACGTCGACGGCGGCTGCCGTCGAGGAGCAGAGCACCGTCACGAGCGAGATGTCGTCCAGCATGGCGCGTGCCGCGGCCGAGGCTCAGGCTCTGGCCGAGCGCGCCGCGGCTTGAGGTCGGATCGGAAAGCACCGATCGCGCGGCGGCCTGTCCATCCAGGCCGCCGCGTGATTGCAGGCAATGCCGCCGCCCCGCGCGTCATGCGCCTGTCGTCTTCGCCGAATTCCACCTTTCTCATCGGGGCGATCGGTGGCTGATATCCTCGCATTTCCCGCCCGGGCCTCGTTGCGTATCATCGGCGCGAAAGCAGAACGACTGCGCGATGCGGTGGTTACCAGCGAGATCGGACGGCTGCGGCGCGAATTGGAAGCCTGGCGAAGCGCGGTCGACAATTTGGAGCGGTGCATCAGGTCGGATCCGGCCCTCGCATCGCTTGCTGCCGAGTGCGACAAGATCCGCGACCTGATCTCCGTCACCGCGGGCAAGCTTGATACATTGCTGTAGAACCAGCCGCCCCAGGGGGCGCGAGGAGTCGTGGTCAGGCTGGGATCGGCTGCTCCGGGCAGTTCGTCAGGCGAGCCGGCGCGCCCACGGCGGTGCAGCCCGACGGCACATCGGTGGTGACGACGGCACCGGCGCCGATCTTGGCAAGATCACCGATCGCGACGTCGCCCAGCACGGTCGCGCCCGAGGAGAGCAGCACGCCGCGGCCGATCCGCGGGGCGCGGCCGGGCAGCGCGTCGTGTCGCCCGATCGTAACGTTCTGCAGAATGGTGACGTCGTGGCCGATGCTGCTGTGGGCGCCAATGACGATGCCGGTGGCATGATCGAGAAACACCGCGGTCCCGAGCCGCGCCGAGGGATGGATGCTCACCTGCAGGGATGTTGACGAGTCCGCCTGCAGCAGTAGCGCCAGGTCGGGTTGCCCGTTGCTCCAGAGCCAGTGCGCGACGCGATGCGCCTGCAGCGCGACGTAGCCTTTGTAGTTCAGCAGCGGCGGAAGCAGCGCCGTCGTCGCCGGATCCTGCGTCGCGATCGCCCCGAGGTCGCGACCCGCCGCCTCGACGAGCTCAGGCGCGGCGGCATACGCCTCGCGCGCGACCGCGGCAAATCGGGCGCGCGCGGCATCGCCGCTGCCGAGGCGGATGCCAATCTGCTGCGCGACGGCGCTGCCGAGATCAGAATGATCGAGGATTGCAGCCGACAGGGCGCGGCTGAACACGGGATCGGCCGCGGCGATGCGCCGGGCCTCGTGCTGGATCGACGACCAGAGCTCGGGACTGGATGGGTGTGTGTCGGCCATGGCAAAGCCTGCTCGATAACAGGTGACGGCGACAATATAGCCTGACCTGCGCGTTGCAGAAACCTGGACGACGCCTCGCGGGCGTCGTCATCCGATGTGGCCGGCGACGATCCACGCCGAAGGTCGCAGTCCGTTCAGTTCTGCGCCGTCCGCGCCGCCGCGGCGGCGACGCCCGCACCGATCAGAAGGGTGCCGCCCGCCTTGTTGAAGATGCTGATCACCTTCGCGCTCCGTACGAGCGCGCGGGCGCGCGAGGCGATCAGCGCATAGCCGACGGCATTGGCGAAGGCGAGCACGACGAAGGTCGATTCGAACACGACCATCTGCGCGAGGAAGCTGCCGTTCGGACTGAGGAACTGCGGCAAGAACGCGACGAAGAAGGTGATGCTCTTCGGGTTCAGCGCCGTGACGATCCAGGCGTGACGGAGCATCTTCAGCGCCGAGGTCCTGTCGGTCCGCGGCACGGCGTTCAGCGCGCCGCCGGCCTGCCACAGCTTGATCCCGAGCCAGACGAGATAGGCCGCGCCGATCCATTTCAGCACGGTGAACAGCAGCGCCGAGGTCGCCAGCAACGCACCGACGCCCAGCATGGACAAGGTCATGGCGGTGAAGTCGCCCAGCGCGACGCCGACGGCCGTCGGCAGCGCGGTTCGCCACCCCTGGCCCAGCGCATAGGAGACCACCAGCAGAACCGTCGGCCCCGGGATCACCAGGAGGATGATGGACGTTCCCGCAAACGCGAACCAGGTCTCGATCGTCATGCTGATCGTCTCTCGCGAGGACATATGCGACGTTGGTATATCGAGGCGGATAGGGCCGCAATGATCTTTGTTGCGAGGGCCGCTTTGCTGTTTTCCTCGACGATCACAATCCGTCTGCCAACGCAAGGCGTGTCATGAACGACCTTCGGTCGCTGCGGCGCTCCAAAAAAAAAGCGCTTTCGCTTTTCCAGAAAATGTGCTCTACTGCATCCATCCTGCTTCGCCACGAGGGGCGTATCGCGATCGTCACGACACGTGAGGCGGGGAGGCGATGGCCGCTTATCTGCCGCAGCGTGCTTGCACGCGGACGAACGGCAGCTGGCGGACGTGAAGTCGTGTGGTCCTGGCGCCGCGACGCTGGCGCTAAGCTTTCGGGCGATGATTCCGAGGGCGACGGTGGCTAAAGAGCCGTACACCGGGGAGATCACGGTATAAGCGTGAAGACCATCGCGCGGGGAATGCCGGGATGTCTCGGCTGAACCTGTGGTTCCTGCCGCCTGCATTTTTTTCGCAGGCGGGCCATGGGGGCGGCCAGCTCCCGGCATTCCCTGCGCCCTCGTGTTTCACGAGGGATCGTCGATCCCATCAGCCCGGGCGCGTTGCGTCGCGGGATCTCGCCGATGCGCGCCAGAAGGCTCAGCCGGCGCGCGCGAAACAGAACGAGCGGGAGGACGCCTCCGTGCGCCGACGAGCGACCTGCCCAGTGGTCGTTTGCCCAGCGCGCGGGTGCTCGCGCCGCAGCCGGATTTGATCTACACGGGGGCGTTTACGATGGACCATTCATGACGTCTCGCGTGCGCCGGTGCGTGGGACAATCCGGAGTTGCATATGTCGCCCAGCCAAGCATCGCCCCTGACACTCGTTGTCGAAACGGCCGAGATCCTGACCTCGCTCGGCGTCGCGCCGGAGCGGCTGCGCGGTGGGACGCGCGCCGCCCGTTCGCCCGTGACCGGCGAGGTGTTGGCCCATGTGCATGACGACAGCAGGGCGGATGCGACCGCGGTGATCGCGCGCGCGCATGCCGCGTTCTTGCAGTGGCGGCTCAAGCCGGCACCGAAGCGCGGCGAACTGGTGCGGCTGTTCGGCGAGGAGCTGCGCGCCCACAAGGCCGCGCTCGGCCGCCTGGTCTCGATCGAGGCCGGCAAGATCGTCTCCGAGGGGCTCGGCGAGGTCCAGGAGATGATCGACATCTGCGACTTCGCCGTCGGCCTGTCACGCCAGCTCTATGGCCTGACCATCGCCACCGAGCGCGCCGAGCACCGGATGATGGAGACCTGGCATCCCCTGGGGGTCACCGGCGTGATCTCCGCCTTCAACTTCCCCGTGGCGGTGTGGGCCTGGAATGCAGCGCTGGCGCTGGTGTGCGGCAACAGCGTCGTCTGGAAGCCGTCGGAGAAGACGCCGCTCACCGCGCTCGCGACCGACGCGCTGCTGGCGCGTGCGCTGCAGCGTTATCGTCGCGAGGGCGGCGAGGCGCCGGAGGGGCTCGCCGGCCTGCTGCTCGGCGGCCGCGCGGTCGGCGAGATGCTGGTCGACGATGCCAGGGTACCGCTGGTGTCGGCGACCGGATCGACCGCCATGGGCCGCGTCGTCGGCGCCTGTCTTGCCGGCCGCTTTGCCCGCGCCATTCTCGAGCTCGGCGGCAACAATGCCGCGATCGTCACGCCCACGGCCGACCTCGATCTCACCCTGCGCGCCGTGGCGTTCGCGGCGATGGGCACCGCGGGCCAGCGCTGCACCAGCCTGCGCCGCCTGTTCGTGCATGCCGACGTCTACACCCAGTTCGTGCCGCGGCTGAAGCAGGCCTACGCCTCGGTGGCGATCGGCAATCCGCTGGAGCAGGGCACCTTGATCGGCCCGCTGATCGATCGCGGCGCCTACGACGCCATGCAGGACGCGCTGAGCGCCGCGCGGGATCACGGCGGCCGCGTGTTCGGCGGCGAGCGCGTCGCGGTCGGCGGCTTTGCGGAGGCGTACTACGTGCGGCCGGCCCTGGTCGAGATCGAATCGCAATCCGGCCCGGTCGAGCGCGAGACGTTTGCGCCGATCCTGTACGTGATGCCGTATCGCGATCTCGATGCCGCGATCGAGCTGCACAATGCGGTGCCGCAGGGGCTGTCGTCCTCGATCTTCACCAATGATCTGCGCGAGGCCGAACTGTTCGTGTCGTCGCGCGGCTCCGATTGCGGCATCGCCAACGTCAATATCGGCCCCTCGGGCGCCGAGATCGGCGGCGCGTTCGGCGGCGAGAAGGAGACCGGCGGCGGCCGCGAGTCCGGCTCGGATTCATGGAAGGCCTATATGCGCCGGGCCACCAACACCGTGAACTACGGCCGCAGCCTGCCGCTGGCGCAGGGCGTCAAGTTCGACCTCGGCTGATCGATGCGATGGGGCTCCCTCATCGGCGGAACCGCTTCGCTGCGTCGTGCGTTGCGCGCTGATAAGGAGATGCACCATGGCAACGAAGAAGAAAGCCTCGACCGCAAAGTCAGCGCGCGGACGCAACCAGGATCGCGCCCGCGTCGCGGGTGGACAGGACCACGAAGTCCGCTACGAAGCCAAGAAGAGCGGCCGCTCGGCGTCCGCGGTGAAGAAGGCGGTCAAGAAGGTCGGCAACAGCCGCAAGAAAGTCGAGCGCAAGCTGACGCGCCAGTGACGTCAATGCTGCTTCGGCCGCTCCGGCGGCCGAAGCGATCCCCTCGCCCAGCGGAGCGCCTTGGGCGAGTGCAGCGGATCGGGCCCATCGCAGGTCGGGCAAGCAAGCTCGCGGCGCCCGCCCTTGCCCTCGCGAACCGCGAGCGCACGGCCGCAGGTCGGGCATGGCTTGCGCAGCAGCCACGGGACCGGATGATTCGGCATGATTGCGTCTCCCGGTGGAGGCCTCAGGCTAGGGCATCTCGGGGTAGCTACGGAATCACTTATTTGAATCATGGCGGATATTCCGGCTCTCCGTGCCGTGAACAATCAGGGCAGGTGTCGCCGGTCGCGGCCAGGACGGCCTCGATCGCCGCGAGCGCGTCCGAACTACACAAGCCGCGTGGCGGATCGTCGCGTGCGATGCGAAGCGCCCGCGCCAGCGCATGCGGGTCGCCGCGCTCGCGCATCCAGCCGTGCTGTTCGCATTCGACGATCGCGCCGGCCTCGCGCAGGGTGGCGACCGCCCAGCGCTCGAGACGCTGGCTCGCGGAATGGTGTGTGACGGCAGTCTGCATCGGCCACGCTCTCCCGCCAGGAGAATCCATGAATCGGCGGGTGTTTCCAGGCCCATCCTGCAGGGCAGGGATTCCAAAATGGAGGGGCTGGCTTGCCGCGGATTATTCGGCGGCCCGGCTTGAGATCGCCGCGGCTTGGGGCCATCCTTGATGGAGTACGCGTGAAACGGATGCAGACCGGAATGCAGATCAGGGCCAACGAGGATTTGCTGCTCATCATCGATGTGCAGAACGATTTTTGTCCCGGCGGCGCGCTCGCCGTGGCCGACGGCGATGCCGTGGTGCCGGCGATCAACCGGCTGAGCGGGATGTTCGATCACGTCGTCCTGACCCAGGACTGGCACCCGGCGGGACACAGCTCGTTCGCCTCGAGCCACCCCGGCAAGGCGCCGTTCGAGAGCGTCACGATGCCCTACGGGCCGCAGACCTTGTGGCCGGACCACTGCATCCAGGGCACGCCGGGCGCCGCCTTCCATGCCGAGCTTGCGACCGACAAGGCGCAGCTCATCATCCGCAAGGGCTTTCGTGCCGCGATCGATTCCTACTCGGCGTTCTTCGAGAACGACAAGACCACGCCCACGGGCCTCGCCGGCTACCTGCGCGAGCGCGGCCTGAAGCGGGTTTTCCTGGTCGGTCTCGCCACCGATTTCTGCGTGCACTATTCGGCGGTCGATGCGCGGCGGCTCGGCTTCGCGGCCATCGTCATCGACAACGCCTGCCGCGGCATCGACCTCGGCGGCTCGATGGCGGCGGCCAAGGCGCAGGGCGCGGAGGCCGGGGTCGAGCGGATCGCCGAGCTGGCGTAGCGACGATGGACTACGCCGCCGCGCCGATGGTCGGCTCGGCGATGGCGCCGGCGACGCGGACGCGGACGCGCAGCGCGTTGCCGGGGAGGTAGGCGATCGGCATGTCCTCGACATCGACCGTCTTGAGCGTGTCGCGGTCGGCGCCGGCCTGCACCGCGCGCTCCTCGGCGATGGCCCGCGCCGCCGCGATGGCCTCGTCGCGGGTCAGGTCGCGGAAGACCTGGTCGGCCTCGCCGGAGACCTGGGCGATGGCGGCGCCGACCGCGTTGGCGCAGTCGCCATGGTCGACGCGCACGATGGTGGAGATGCCGGCAAGGCGCTCCGGCACCAGGAAGGCGCCGCCGCCCACCGCGAGCAGCGGCACGTCGCCGGCCTCGGTCTTCATGCGGTCGATGTCGCCCTCGAGCTTGCGGTGGGCGTCGGCGAGCGCGGCGTCGATCAGGCTTTTCGGCAGATGCGCGACGCGCGATCTGTCGCCGATGTCGATCAGCCCCGCCGCGACCGCGATGTCGGTCGCGGTCAGGCGGTTGCCGCCAAACACCAGCGCGTCGGATGTCAGCCGGTATCCGACGCTGAGCGGGCCGACGCGGACCGGATCCTGCTCGACATGGCTGCCGCCGCCGAGCCCGATCGAGAGCAAATCGGGCATGCGGAACAGGGTGCGGACGCCACCGACCTCGACGACGGTGTTGGCCTCGCGCGGAAAGCCGTGGCGCAACTGGCCGATGTCGCTGGTGGTGCCGCCGACGTCGACGACCATGGCGTCGTCGAGGCCGGAGAGATACGCGGCGCCGCGCATCGAGTTGGTGGCGCCGGAGGCGAAGCTCATGACCGGGAAGGCGGTCGCGATCTCCGCCTGCATCACGGTGCCGTCGTTCTGCGTCAGGAACAGCGGCGCATCGATGCCGGACTCCGCGATCGCCTTGCGGAAGGCGGCGACCGTCGTGACCGCGAGGTCGTGGAGCGCGGCATTGAGCAGGGCGGCGTTCTCGCGCTCCAGCAGTCCGATGCGGCCGAGGTCGTGCGAGAGCGTGACGGCCACATCAGGGCAGATCTCGGCGAGGATTTCCCGCGCCGCGATCTCACAGCTCGGGTCGAGCGGCGAGAACGACGAGGCGACCGCGACCGCGCGCAGGCCCTTGGCCTTGATCGCGCGCGCGGCGGCTTTCAGGCCGCCGATGTCGAGCGGCATGAATGGGCGGCCATCATAATCGTGGCCGCCTTCGAGCATGAAGGTCTCGCCGCTGACCAGCGCGGCGAGATCGCCCGGCCAGTCGCAGAACGGCGGCAGCGAGGCGGAGGCGGGCATCCCGATGCGGATCGCGCCGATCTTCTGCAGGTGCCGCCGCTGCACCACCGCATTGATGAAATGCGTGGTGCCGATCACGACCGCGTCGACCGGCACGGCCGCCGCGGGATTTTCTCGCAGCGCCTTCAGCGCCGCGAGGATGCCGGAGGTGACGTCGGCGGTGGTCGCAGCCTTGACGGAGTGGACGACCTGGTCGTCGGCAATCAGGACGGCGTCGGTGTTGGTGCCACCGACGTCAATGCCAATCCGCTTCATTCTCAGGGAGCTCCAGGGGTCGCAAACAGCGACCGGAAATCGAGGTCGTAACCGAAGGCGCGGGGGCCGACGAATTCGAGCCCGCGCGGGCTGGTCAATACGGCGGGCGCGGGCAGCGCGATCACGGTGACGCGCTGGCCGTAGCGCGCCGTCTCGGTGCCGATGCCGTGGCCGTTGACGCTGTCGAGCACGCAGATCAGGTCTGGCGACATCGCGATCGCTTCGCCATCGCGCCAAGCCACGATCCATTCGTTCTGGAACGACAGCTTGAGCCGGGTGCCGCGATCGTCGTCGCTGCCCTCCACGACGGCGCTGCCGCGCAGAAAGCCCTCGGTGGTGCGGCGCTCGACGTCGACGATCTTGCCGCTGAACAGCCGCTGGCCGCCCTCGCAATCGAGGATCGCCGCGATCGGATCCTGGTGGCTCCGGTTCGCTGCCTCGACCGCACGGCCGATCGCGATCGCCTTGGTGGTCGTGAAATGGATGCCCCAGTCCTTGACCTCGCGGCCCGTGCGCGGCGCCTTGCTGGTCGAGGCGATCGAGCCCATCTCGACGCAGATCTTGCGGCTGGCGCGCTCCATCCACTTCCAGCTCGGCACCTTGGTCACGACGGCCTCGATGCCGCGCGGATCGTAGAGCGTGCAGGGATAGGGCTTGAGGTCGCCGATCGCGACCGACGTCATCTGCGCCTCGGGAAAGGCGCGGCCCATGCAGTCGGCGTCGACCACGGGGATGTTCAGATGCGCCGCCGCCATCAGCGCCTGCATGCCGTTGCCGCCGCCGATCTCGACCGACATCACGGCGCGAAATGTGATGCCGTTGATCTCCTCCTGCATGCGCACCGCACGCGCGATGCTGCGGCTGTCGGCCAGCCGTTCCTGCCCGACCAAGGGGGCGCCCATGTTGGAGACCACCGCGACCCAGTCGTCGTCGGCGAGGTCGAGCGGCGATATCATCTGCACGCGACGCCCCTCCGCATAGAGCCGGCGCAGGTTGAGCAGGCCGAGATAGGGACTGCCGCCGCCGCCGGTGCCGAGGATCCAGGCGCCGACCGCGAGCGCCTCGATGTCGTCGAGGCTGATCGTCTTCATGCCGGCTGCGCTCACGGCACAAGCTCTTCGACGTCGCTCTGTGACTGCGGCGCACGGTACTGCTGCGGGAATAGGAATATAACGCTCACAGTATCAATCCTCGAGAATGACGAGATCGGCCGGACGCCAGTCGAGCGTGACCGTTTGACCCGGCGCGTGGAGAGGACCAGCTCCGGAATTCGGCTGTTGCGCCAGCACGTGCTGTCCGCACTCCAGGGCGATGCGGTACAGCACCGCGCCGCCGAGGAAATTGGTGCTCTCGACTGTGCCGCGCGCGGACATGCCTGTCCGCTTGGCATCGGCCACCTCGGCTGGCGATACCGATATCTTCTCCGGCCGCAGCGCGACCGACAGAACCTCGGCCTCGGCTGCTGCAACTGTGTCCGCCAGGGCCAGCACCAGACCGTTGCCGACGGCTATCCCGACGCCATTGTCCAAGGTCACGCGCTGACCACGAAAAATGTTGGTGTCGCCGATGAAATCGGCAACGAAACGCGTCCGCGGCTGATCGTAGATCTCGAGCGGGGTGCCGATCTGCTCGACGCGGCCGGCGTTCATGACCGCGATGCGGTCCGACATGGCCAGCGCCTCCTCCTGGTCGTGGGTGACGAACACGAGGGTGAGGCCAAGCGTCTTCTGCAGCCGCTTGAGTTCGAACTGCATCTGCTGGCGCAATTTCTTGTCGAGCGCGCCGAGCGGCTCGTCGCAGAGCAGCACGCGGGGCGAGATGACGATGGCGCGGGCGAGCGCGACGCGCTGCTGCTGGCCGCCGGACAGTTGCGCCGGCCTGCGGTTCTCCAGGCCTCCGAGTTCAACCATCGCCAGCGCTGCCTTCACCTTCGCGGCAATCGTCGCCTTGTCGATCTTGCGCATGCGCAGGCCGAAGGCGACGTTCTCGGCCACGGTCCGGTGCGGGAACAGGGCGTAGTTCTGGAACACCATCGCCATGTCGCGCTTGTGCGCCGGCACGTGGGTGATGTCGGCGCCGTCGAGGCGGATCTCGCCGGCGCTTGGGCTGTCGAAGCCGGCGATCATGCGCAGGGTGGTGGTCTTGCCGCAGCCGGACGGGCCGAGCAGCGAAAAGAACTCGCCAGGCCTGATGTTCACGGCAACCGCGTCGACTGCGCGTACGCCGCCGTCATAGATCTTGCTGACCGCGGCGATCTCGATGGCAGCGCTCATGCGCGGAAGATCCGGTTGACCCGGCTGTCGATCTCGTCCTTCCGTGCGTTGTACCACTTCCAGTCGACCTGGATCAGCTTGCCGACCTTCTCCGGCGTCGTCAGCAGCTTGGCGTCATACTTGGAGTCGAGCTTGACCTTCTTGTTGGCCGGCGAATACCAGACGGTCTCAGCGAGGCGCTTTTGAACCTCGGGGCGCAGCATGTAGTTGATATAGGCGTTGGCGAGCTCCTTCACCTTGCTGCCGGGCGTGATGCTCAGCACTTGCTCGAGCGACAGCACGCCCTCGTTCGGCGTGACGAAGTCGACCGTCTGGTTCTGACCGTCGTAACGATAGATGCCGGAATCATGCAGGATGCCGAGGCCGACCTCACCGGACAGGATCAGCTTCTCCATCGCGCCGGTGAAGTCGACCAGCTTGATCGGCTTCAGCTTCTCCAGCGCTGCATAGGCGGCGTCAAGGTCGGTCTGGCCCTTGCCATACAGCGCGCCGCACATCATCACGAACGCCTGTCCCAGGCTGTTGGCAGGGATCACATAGCCGCCGCGCGCGCCGTTGAATCTCGCATCCCAGTAGTCTTTCCACGACGTGACGCTCCCATAGCCCTTGTCGGTGCGCATGCCGAGCCCGATGGCGCTGGTGAAGATGCAGACGCCGACGATCTTGTCGCTGACGGCGTAAGGGTAGACGTCGGCAATGTTCGGAACCAGCTTGGGGTCGACCTTGGGCTCGACGAGACCCATCTCCACGGCCGCCCACTGCTCGTTGGAGTTGGTGTGCAGCACGTCGTAGATGGGAGCCGAGCGCGAACTCGCCTGCAGCTTCGGCAGGAATGGCAGCGCGGTGTCGGTCTTGAGCTTGCACTTGAACTCGCTTTCGAAGGCCGGGCCGATCTCGGCCTTCATCACGTCACCCCATTTGCCGCCCCAGCCGGTGACGTTGAGAACGGGCTCGTCCGCATGCGCGACAAAGGGAGCAGCGACAACGCCGGCGCCGAGCGACGCAGCCGCGGTCAGCAGGCGGCGGCGGCTCAGGGGAAAACGACGCGATGAGGCGGTCATGTCCGGGATCTCCCTTAGAGTTTGACGTAGGAGCGAAGACCTACGGTGCGGTCGAGCGCGATGACGACGATGAAGGCGAGCAGGATCGAGACCACCGAGGCCGCGCCGATGGTGCCGTCGAGATCGAACTTCAGATAGTTGAACAGCGTGATCGGCAAGGTCTCGCTGCCCGGCGCGACCAGGAACAGCGACACCGGAAACTGGTCGAACGAGACGATGAAAGCAAAGATCGCGCCTGCCAGAACGCCGGGCTTCACCAGCGGCAGCGTGATCTCGAAGAAGGTCCGGGTGGGGCTGGCGCCGAGATTCTGCGCGGCTTCCTCCAACCTGACATCGAAATTGTGCAGCACGGCGAGCGTGGTCCGCACCACGTAGGGAATCGTCACCAGCGTGTGACCAGCCACCAGCCCCCACACCGGGCGTCCGACGTCGAGCAGTACGTAGGACTGGAACAGCGCAAGACCGGTCAGGATCGCCGGCAGCATGAGCGGCGACAGCATGGTCGCCACGATCAGCCGGGAGCCTGGCAGGTTGCCGCGGGCGATCGCCAGCGCGGCCGAGGCGCCCAGCACGGTGGCCGCGACCGTGGTCATGGCCGCGACTTCGATGCTGAACAGCAGCGCGTGCATGAAGTCGCCCGAGGCGAAGAATTTCTCGAACCAGCGAAAGGAGATGCCGACTGGTGGAAACTGGATGAAAGGCGTCGGGTTGAGCGCGAACACGATCACGATCGCAATCGGCGCCAGCAGGAAGACGAGGATGGCGGTGTTGGCGGCGAGATAGAGCCTGCGGCCCCACCGGAGCGGCCGCGCCTTGCTGCGAAGGGCAGGTGTGGCCGCCAGACCGATTGGCGCAGCGAGCGGCGGCCGCGATCCCGGAGCAAGGCTCGTCATCTGCGCCCTCATTGCAGCTCGCGCTGGCCCGAAACGAGGCCGAGCACGTGATTATACGCGATGACGAGCGAGAGCGAAATGATGAGCAGCACCATGCCGAGCGCAGCCGCGAAGCCGACGTTGAAGTTGGCGGAGATCTGCTGGTAGATCAGGATCGGCAAGGTCATGACCTGGAAGCCGCCGAGCAGGATCGGGGTGACATAGGCGCTGATCGCGAGCGCGAAGATGAGCAGCGAGCCGGCGAGGATGCCGGGCAGGCTGAGCGGCAGGGTGACCTCGAGAAATGCGCGCCATGGGCTGGCGCCGAGATTCTCCGCCGCCTGCTCCAGCCGCTCGTCGATGCGACCGATCACGCCGGTGAGCGTCAGCACCATGAAAGGCACATAGATGTGGACCAGGCCGATGATGATGCCCGTCTCATTGTACATCAGCTGCAACGGCCTTGTGACCAGCCCGAGCGAGGCCAGGATCTGGTTGATGACACCCTTGTCGGACAGCAGCGTCATCCAGGCGAAGGTACGCACCACGATGCCGGTCAGCATCGGCGCCAGCACGGCCATCAGCAGCAGCGCATGGCCGGTGCGGCTCTTGATCCGCGCCATCCAATGCGCGAGCGGGTAGCCGATCACGAGCGCGGCGAGCGTCGTCCAGAGGCCGATCCGGATCGTGGTCCAGATCACCTCGAGATAGTAGCCGTCATTGCCCATGCGGGCATAGTGCCTGGCTGTGAGGGCGACGTTCGGCATGACCACGGGGTTGCCGGTCAGGACGCTCATCACCGCCATCAATCCGATCGGCAGAAAGAAGAACAACGCAAACAGCAGCGCGCTCGGCAGGATCAACAGCGCCAGGCTGTTGACGCGCGGCGCGCTGCTGCTCGTCATCAGGAGGCCAGTCCGGCCAATTGCTCGATGGTCTGGCCGAGCGGATCGCCGGTCATGCGCCGCAGCTTTGCGGCCATGCTGCCGAGCTCGCGGCGGACATTGGCACGCTCGATCTCGGTGGTGGCCTGGACCGAGTAGGAGACGGCGATGCCGATCAGCTCACCGCTCTCGCCGCTCGTCAGCGCAAAGCCCTGCGAGCCGACGCCCTCGATGGCCTCGTCGGCGGCGTCCGAGATGCCGGTCCGGCGGATCTCGTTCAGCCGCGCCATCAGCTCGGTGAAGTTCTGCGGCGAGTTGGCCGGGACCTTCGGGTAGTCGAGCGGCACGCGCGCCCGGATCTCCTGGTCTGTCAGACGCGCCAGCATAGCGCGGCCGTTCGAGGTGATGATGGCCGGCGTGCGCTGGCCCGGCGGGTTGACGACGCGCAGCGGATTGGAGCCGGGCACGATGCGCAGCACCACCTGCTGATAGCCGTCGAGCACGGCGATGTAGCCGGTGTGGCCGGTGCGCGCGCAGACATCGCGCAGCTCGCGCTCGGCGGTGGCGATCAGGTCGTCATGGGCCCGGTGCAGCCGCCCGAGCTCGAAGGTGAGCAGGCCCGGCCGGTAGCGGCGGCTGTGCGGATCCTGCTCGAGCAGGCCGCAATCGCGCAGCGAGCGGAGCAGGCGGGAGGTCGAGCTTTTCGGTTTGCCGGTCAGGACCTGGACGTCGGCAAAGGAGAGGTCGGGCCGCGCGGTCGAGAAGCAGCGCAGGATGTCGATGGCGTTGGTCAGAGCGCTCATGATGATACCGTTTGTTCCATTTTTTGGAACGTAGTCCCAAATTCTAGAAGCGGCAGACCGTCTGCCGCAAGGCGAAATTACTGGCAACGAGGTGCCCGAATGCGCGTCAGGGTGGTGGTCGGGGCGCCGGGCGCAGACGGAGCATGCTCAGCCTCACTGCGCCACGGTGGACCTGATGCGACCGACGGCGGCGTCTACGCCCGTCCAGGCCGGCTTGTCCGGAGCAAACTGCTGACGAAGATAGGCGACGAGTTCGGCGATCTGGACGTCACTGAGATGGTCCTTGAACGCCGGCATGTAGCCGAGATCGGACGAGACCGGCTTCATGATCCCGTGCAGGATCACCTGGATCAGATTGTCGGGTGTGGCGCTGTGCAGGTTGCTGTTCAGCGCCAGCGAGGGCCGACTGCCGAACAGCGGCAGGCCGCCCACCTCGTGACAGACCGCGCAGGCGCCGAGATAGAGCCGTGCCGCCGGAGACGCCGTCGAGGTCGCCTTGGTGCGCGCTTCCAACTCCGCGGCCATCGCCTCCAGCTTCGCTGCCTCGGGCGAGGGCGTCTGGAACGAGGCGAGATAGATCGCCATGGCCCGAATGTCCGCGTCGGGCAGCGTCGCGAGATCCTTCACGATCGGCGCCATCGGACCGGCCGCGACACCATGGAAGCGCGATTGCCCCGAGCGCAGATAAGTGTAGAGCTCGTCCTCGGTCCACGGGATCGGGGCAGTCGAGAGCGCGGTCAGCGCAGGGGCTTCCCAGCCATCGGCGAAGCCGCCAGCCAGATGTGCGTTGCGCTGCTCGGCGCCGAGCGCGTTGCGCGGCGAGTGACAGGCGCTGCAATGGCCGAGGCTTTCGACGAGATAGAAGCCGCGATTCCACTGCTCCGATTGTGTCGGATCGGGCCGGAACGGCTGCGTGTCGTGAAACAGAGCGTTCCATCCGGCGACCAGCGGCCGCAGGTTGAATGGGAAGCGCAGCGCGTTGTCAGGCGCCTGCTGTCTCACTGGCGCCTGTGCCATCAGGTAGGCGTAGAGCGCCTGCAGGTCGGCATCATCGGTTCGCGCGAAATGCGTGTAGGGAAACGCCGGATAGAGCTGCCGGCCGTCGCGATGCACGCCCTCGCGCATCGCGCGCTCGAAGGCGGGATAGGACCAGGCGCCGATGCCAGTCTCGACGTCGGGCGTGATGTTGGTGCTGAACAGCGTGCCGAACGGCGTCTCCAGTGCGCGGCCGCCGGCATTGATCAGGCCGCCATCCGCGGTATGGCAGACAGCGCAATTGCCGAGCGCCGCGAGCGCCTCGCCTCGCGCGATCGTCGCTGCGGAATAGACCGAGGGATCGGGGCGCGTGATCGGCGCGATGGCGCGCCAGGGCAACACGGCGGTGGCGACGCCGATCGCCGCGGCGCAGGCCGCGACGGCGGTGGCGATCACGCCGCCCCGCTTGGCAAAGGGCTTGGGCCACGTGGTCGTCGGTCTTTCGGGGGCGGGCAGCGACTGCGGCGCCGGCGTCTCCGCCCGTCCGCCGCGCAGGCCTTTCAGAATGCGCTCCGGCGTGAATGGCGGCTCGCGGAAGCGGACGCCGGTGGCGTCGTAGATCGCATTGGCGATCGCGGCGGCGCTGGGAACGGACGCGGATTCGCCGACGCCGAGCGGCGGCTGATCCGGCCGCGGCAGCATCAGCACGTCGATCTCAGGCACGTCGGGGAAGGTGATGATCGGATAGGCGCCCCATTCCCGTGCCGCGACCTTGCCGCGCGTGAAGGGAATCTCCTCCATCAGCGCACGGCTGGTGGATTGGATGACGTTGCCTTCGATCTGGTGGCGTACCCCGTCGGGATTGATCATCAGGCCGGAGTCCTGGCCTGCAATGACCCGCGTGACGCTGACATCGCCGGTGGTCGTATTCACGGCGACATCGGCGATCCACGCCGACCATGCCGCGCCGTAGCCGGGAAACTTGCTGTGGACGTAGAGCGCGTAGGCGAAGCCGCGGCCATGGACGACGCCGTTCTCGGGCGTCTTCTCCTCCCGCACGGGGCGCGGCGTCCAGCCGGCGCGCTCGGCCACGGCGTTCACGAGATCACGTGCGCGCTCGTCCTTCAGATAGCGCAGCCGGTATTCGATCGGGTCGACGCCGGCCTCGGCGGCGAGCTCGTCGATGTAGGACTCGTGCGCGAAGGTGTTGGGCAGCGCCGAGACACCGCGGATCCAGGACGCACGCACGATCGGCGGCATGTCATGCGCCGTGACGCGCATGTGCTCATAGTCGTAAGGCGGGATCGCGGTGCGGTCGCCCATCTCGAACACCGCAGGCTCCGGCCCGATGCGCCCGGTCAGCAGCAGCGCCAGCGTCGGCGCGCCGTTCGAGGGATAGCGCGTGGCGAACTCATAGGCCGCGACCGAGCCGTCGGCCGTGAGGCCGCCATTGACGTCCATCAGCTGCGCGGTGCCCTTGGGCTCCCACAGATGCTCCTGCTCGCGCGACAATTGCACCCGCACCGGGCGGCCGACCGCACGCGACAGCAGCAGCGCATCGGCCGTGACGTCGTCGGCGCAGTTGCGGCCGTAACAGCCGGCGGCCTCGAGGCGGATCAGCTCGATCTGGTGCTCGGGACAGTCGATCAGCTTGGCGAGATCGCCGCGCAGGATGTGCGGATTCTGCGTGCCGGAATAAATGCGGATCTGCCCGTCGCGATAGTCGGCGACAGCGCAGGACGGTCCGATCGAGCCGTGCATCTGGTAGGGCCAGAGATAGGTCCTCCGCATCGGCTTGGCGGCGCCGGCGACGGCGTCATCGACATCGCCCTTGTCGAGCAGCCGGCGCGGAGCGGACGGATTGGCCCGCAGCGCGTTCTCGACATCGTCGAGGTCGCGCAGGGTCGGCACCGGCTTCCATTTCACCTCGAGGCGCTCGGCGGCACGGATCGCATTCTCCTCGCGCTCGGCGACGACGCCGATGAAGTCGCCGATGACGACGACGTCGACCAGGCCAGGGACATCGCGCACTGACTCCCTATCGACGCCAAGAAGGCTGGTCCCGATGAAGGGGCCGGCATCGACGCCGGCATAGGGCGGACGCACGACGCGGCCGTGCAGCATGCCGGGGACGCGAACGTCATGCACGTAAGTGAGCTCACCGGTCGCCTTCGCCGGCAGGTCGACGCGCGGCACCGAGCGGCCGACGACCTGATAGTCGTTCACCGACTTGACGAGGATATCGTCGGCGAGCTCGAGGCGGATCGTCTCATCGCCGATCAGCTCGCCATAGCTGAGGACGCGGTTGTTGGGCCCGCGGACCAGTCCGTCCTCGACCGTCAAGTCCTGAACGTCGAGGTCGAGCTGCGTCGCCGCCCGCGCCAAGAGGAAGGCGCGCGCCTGCGCCGCCGCCTTGCGCAGGGGCACGGCGGTGATCTGGATTGTCTCGCTGGCGATGGTCGCGCCCTGGTTCGGCACGACCGCGGTGTCCCCGAGCACGACCACGACCCGAGCGAAGGAGACGTCGAGCTCTTCTGCGACGATCTGTCCCAGCGCGGTGCGGATGCCGGTGCCGAGATCGACATGGCCGTTGAAGGCGGAGACCTCGCCTGCCGCCGTGATCCGGATGAAGGTTTCGAACTGGCCATCTTTGCCGGCTATGGGACGTTCGACAACCAGCCGGCCGCGAGGCATGTCGGCGTCCTTGGTGAGGCGATCGTTCATCAGTCCAGCGCCTCGAGCGTGTGGCCGGCCGCGCGCATCGCCGCGCGGAGGATTTCGACATGCGCGCCGCAGCGGCAGAGATTGTAGCGCAGCGCTTGCTTGATCTCGTCGGGTGACGGATCGGGCTTGATCGCCAGCAGCGCCTTGGTCGTCATGATCATGCCGTTGAGGCAGTAGCCGCATTGCGCGGCCTGCTCGGCGATGAAGGCCTGCTGCACCGGATCGGGCGCCTCGCGCGAGCCCAGTCCTTCCAGCGTGGTGACGTCGCGGCCGATGCAGCCTTCCACCGGAATGATGCAGGAACGGGCGGCGCGGCCATCGATCAGCACGGTGCAGGCGCCGCATTCCCCCAGGCCGCAGCCGTATTTCGGACCGTTCAGAGCGAGGTCGTTGCGCAGCACATGGAGCAGGGGCGTGTCCGGCGCGGCCGCGACGTCATGCGTCCGTCCGTTCACGGTCAGCCGAATCGTTGCTGGCGTCATGCCCTTCTGTCGTCCGCTATGCTATCGTTAACGAGGATGCGATGGTGATCGCTCCGAGCGTATCGTTTGTGTACTAACATGCAAGTGGCACGTATTGCGCTGCAGCGTATGCACGATTTGTCGTCATTGTGCAGGGCAAACTGATCGTTTATCCGGCAATCGTGCTTTTCGTTCGCGGTGGCGCTTGACAGTCGGCGGAGGGGCGCGACATCATTCGTATACGAACGAATTGCCGCGGCGCGTGGATGGCTGCCGCCAACTCCGCTTCAAGATGGGCTTCTCTGCATGGTGACTGAGACGGCGAGCGACGGTGCAGGGGACAAGATCCGCTGCGATGCCTGCCCGGTGATGTGCTACATCAAGCCGGGCGCGGCAGGTGCCTGCGACCGCTATGCCAATCAGGACGGTGTGCTGGTGCGCGTCGATCCGCATATCCTGCTGGAGCGTACGGTGTCGCATGGCGGCAAGCTGGTGCCGTTCCAGGCGAGCGGCGACTGGGACGGCAAGATCGTGCATCAGCCGGAGCTGTTCGTCACCGCGATCGGCGCCGGCACCACTTATCCCGACTATAAGCCGGCGCCGTTCATCGTGTCATCGGTCGTCGATGGCGTCGACATGGTCACGGTCGTGACCGAGGGCATCTTCAGCTATTGCGGCGTCAAGGTGAAGATCGACACCGACCGCTATCTCGGCCCGGAAGCGGCGACGGTGCGCGTCGACGGCGAAGCGGTCGGTCACGTCACGACCAGCGAATACGGCTCGCAGATGCTGTCGCTCGGCGGCGTGCATCATCTCACGGGCGGCTCCAAGAAGGAGGGGCGTGTCACCTGTGACGCGCTGATGGACCTCAGCAACCGCAAGGCCGTGGAACTCGTGGTCGACGGCGGCTCCAGCGTGATGGTGCAGGCGGGGCAGCCCCCGATCGTCAACGGCGTCAAGGAAGAGCGCATGCGCGTCGGCTGCGGCTCGGCCACGATCGGCATGTTCGCCAAGCAATGGCAAGGCAAGGTCGACGAGGTCGTCGTGGTCGATGATCACATCACCGGCGTGCTGTCAGAGCACCAGGCCGGCAAGCTGCTCGACATTCCCGCGACAGGCATCAAGATGAAGGGACGACGCTCGACGCCGGGCCGCTACTTCCAGGTGGCGCAGCCCGGAACCGGCTGGGGCGGCACCGACATCTCCGATCCGCTGTCGATCCTCGGGCCATTCGATCCCAAGACGGCGAAGCCGGGAACGACGCTGCTGATGGTGTCCACGACGGGCGAGCATGCCGGATACTACGTGCTCGACGAGACGCTCAGGCCGGTGCAGCGCGAGATGCCGCCGGAGCTGCAGTTCTCGGTCGAGCGCATCCAGGAGAACTGCGAGCCGGCGCTGTGCACCGTGCTGTTCATGGCCGGTGCCGGCGGCTCGCTGCGCGCCGGCGTCACCGACAATCCGGTGCGGCTGACGCGTTCGGTCAAGGATACGCTGACGCGGGTGACGAGCGGCGGTGCGCCGGTCTATGTCTGGCCGGGCGGCGGCATCACCTATATGGTCGACGTGACCCAGATGCCGGCCGGCGCCTTCGGCTATGTGCCGACGCCGGCGATCGTCGCGCCGATCGAGTTTACGCTGAGGCTATCGGATTATGCGGCGCTCGGCGGGCACATGGATTACGTCCAGCCGCTCGCTTCGCTCAAGGATGTCAGCAAGGACATTCGCCAACTGCCGTGGCCGAGGCCGGGTGCATGACCCGGCAGCCACAGATCGCCTTGTTGCCCGACCGGCGGCTGCATCTGCAGGACGGCCCGATCGATCTGATCATCGGCGCCGATGCGATCGATGGTGATATCCGCGCGGCCTATCGTGCGGCGGCCGAGCGTTTCACGGGTCTCTTGGACGAGCTGTGTGCCGAACTGTCCGATCTGCGCAGGGGCGCCGATCACGATCGATGCCGATTGAAAGGTGTCGTCGCGCGGCGGATGCATGCGGCCGTGTCGCCGTTCGCGCGCGAAATGTTCATCACGCCGATGGCCGCGGTTGCCGGGAGCGTGGCCGAGGAGATCCTCGGCGCCATGCGCGGCGCGACGAAGCTGACGCGGGCCTATGTCAACAATGGCGGTGACATCGCACTCCATCTGCGGGATGCCGCCACCTTCAGCGTCGGGCTGATGGACCGTCCCGACGGCGCAGGTGTGATGCGCAGGATGACGCTTCGTGCTGCCGATGCGATCGGCGGCGTCGCCACGTCGGGCCGCCACGGCCGCAGTTTCTCGCTGGGCATTGCCGACGCGGTGACGGTACTCGCGCGCAGCGCGGCGCAGGCGGATGCGGCGGCGACGGTGATCGGCAACGCGGTCGATCTTCCGGGTCATCCGGCCGTGCTTCGCCGACCCGCCTGCGAGTTGCAACCGGAGACCGATCTCGGTGATCGCCTCGTCACATGCGAGGTCGGAGAGCTCCGTGATGTCGAGGTTGCCGAAGCGCTGGCCGCGGGCGAGCATCGTGGGCAGTCGCTGCTGTCGGCCGGTCTGATCGAAGGCGCCGTTCTGCAGCTTCGCGGCAACATTCGCGTTGTCGGTCCGCGCGCGATCGAGATCGTTCGTCGGCCGCAGTTGCGAGCGGCGGCGGCGTGAGGTTTGATGCATGATGTGCAGGAACACGAAGGATCATCGATGAGCGCCGTCATCAGAAAGATCGTGACCGTGGTCGAGGAAGTCCATCAGGAGATGGGCCGGTCCGTCTCGCCGCCGACGCGGCGGGCTGCGGCAGTGGCGGTGATCGAGAATCCGTTTGCCGGCCGCTATGTCGAGGACCTGTCGCCTCTGATTGCGATCGGCGAGGAGCTGGGCGAGATGCTGGCCAAGCGCGCCGTGGCCGCGCTCGGCATCGAAGGGCCGGCCGCGCACAGCTACGGCAAGGCGGCCGCCGTCGGCAGCGACGGCGAGCTGGAGCATGCGGCCGCGATCCTGCATCCGAAAATGGGCGCGCCGGTGCGCAAGGTACTCGGCAAGGGCGCGGCGCTGATCCCGTCGTCGAAGAAGCGCGGCGGCGTCGGCTGCACGCTCGACATTCCGCTCGGCCATAAAGATGCGGCCTTCGTGCGCAGTCATTTCGACGGCATGGAGGTGCAGATCAACGACGCGCCACGCGCCAATGAGATCATGGTCGCGCTCGCGGTCACCGACAGCGGCCGTCCGCTGCCGCGCGTCGGCGGGCTCACGGTCGCCGAGATCAAGGGCGAGGACGGTCTACGGTAATTCGACACAACATGGAGGCTGAAGGGATGCGACGGAGAACGATGCTTGCGGCAGGCCTGGGCCTTGCCGTCGCGGGACTGACGGGCGCGGCGCGCGCCGAGGACGTCATCAAGATCGGCGAGATCAACAGCTATTCGCTGCTGCCGGCCTTCACCGAGCCCTATCGCAAGGGCTGGCAGCTCGCGGTCGAGGAGATCAATGCGGCCGGCGGCATCAACGGCAAGAAGCTCGTCGTCGTCTCCAAGGACGACAGCGGCAAGCCGGCCGATGCGCAGACCGCGGCCAACGAGCTGGTGTCGAGCGAGAACGTCGCGATGCTCGCCGGTACGTTCCTGTCGAACATCGGCCTCGCCGTCAGCGACTTCGCCAACCAGAAGAAGGTGTTCTTCCTGGCGGCCGAGCCGCTGACCGACGCCATCACCTGGGCGAAGGGCAACAAATACACCTTCCGCCTGCGTCCGTCGAACTACATGCAGGCGGCGATGCTGGTCGAGGAGGCCGCCAAGCTTCCCGCCAAGCGCTGGGCCACCATTGCGCCGAACTATGAATATGGCCAGTCGGCCGTCGCCGTGTTCAAGAAGCTCTTGTCGGAGAAACGGCCCGACATCCAGTGGGTGGACGAGCAGTGGCCGCCGCAGGGCAAGATCGACGCCGGTCCGGTGGTGCAGGCCGTCGCCGCCGCCAATCCGGAGGCGATCCTCAACGTCACCTTCGGCGCCGATCTCGTGAAGCTGGTCCGCGAGGGCAACACCCGCGGCCTGTTCAAGGACCGCAAGGTCGTCAGCTTCCTGACCGGCGAGCCGGAATATCTCGATCCGCTCAAGGAGGAGACGCCCGAGGGCTGGATCGTCACCGGCTATCCCTGGTATTCGATCAAGACGCCCGAGCACGACGCGTTCCTGAAGGCGTATCAGGCCAAATATAACGACTATCCGCGGCTTGGTTCGATCGTCGGCTACCAGACCATCAAGTCGGCAGCCGCCATCCTCGCCAAGGCCGGCTCGACCGATACCGACAAGCTGATCGCCGCGGCCGAGGGACTGTCGGTGCCGTCGCCCTTCGGTGAAATCACGTTCCGCAAGATCGATCACCAGTCGACGCTCGGCGCTTACGTCGGCAAGACTGCGCTGAAGGACGGCAAGGGCATCATGGTCGACGCCGTCTATCGCAAGGGCTCGGACTACCTGCCTGGTGACGCGGAGGTCGGCAAGCTCCGGCCGAAGGACTGATCCACACGATCCTGCTTCTCCCTCTCCCGCTGGGGGAGAGCGGGCGGGGTGAGGGAATACGACGCCTGATCTGCAGGTTCGGGCCGAGATCCCTCACCCCACGCTTGCTCGCCAGCTCTCTGAGGGAGCGCCGAGCGCAAACGCGGCTCATCGATTCGACGATCTCCTCACGCGGACCGCCCATGGCCTTCTATTTCGTCCAGTTCCTGACCGGCCTTGCCAGTGCAGCCTCGCTGTTCCTGGTGGCGTCGGGACTGTCGATCATCTTCGGCGTCACCCGCATCGTGAATTTCGCCCATGGCGCGTTCTACATGCTCGGCGCCTATGTGGCCTTTTCGCTCACTGAGAGGCTGTCCGGTCCGCTCGGCTTCTGGGGCGGCATCGTCGCGGCAGCGCTCGCGGTCGCGGCCGTCGGCGTGCTCGTCGAGATCGTGCTGCTGCGCCGGATCTATCACGCGCCGGAGCTGTTCCAGCTGCTCGCGACCTTCGGCTTGACGCTGATGGTCGAGGATCTCGTTGTGCTGATATGGGGGCCGGACGACCTGGTCGGCCGCCGCGCGCCAGGATTGAAAGGTGCGGTCGATTTCTTCGGCCAGAACATTCCGAGCTACGACCTGTTCCTGATCGCGCTCGGTCCGATCGTGCTCGGGGTGCTGTGGTTGCTGTTCCAGCGCACCCGCTGGGGCATCCTGGTGCGCGCGGCGACGCAGGACCGCGACATGGTGGCCGCGCTCGGCGTCAACCAGAAATGGCTGTTCACCTCGGTGTTTGCGGTCGGCGTCTTCCTCGCCGCGCTCGGCGGCGCCCTGCAGATCCCGCGCGACGCGGTCCATCACGCGATGGATCTGCGCATCATCGTCGAGGTGTTCGTGGTCGTCGTGATCGGCGGCCTCGGCAGCATCCTCGGCGCCTTCGTTGCCGCCGTGCTGGTGTCCGAATTGAATGCGTTCGGCATTCTCATTTTTCCGACGATCTCGCTGATCCTCGTCTTCCTGGTGATGGCGGTCGTGCTGGTGGTGCGGCCCTGGGGCCTGTTCGGCAAGAAGGAGGCGCCCGCGCGCCGCACGCCGGGCCTCACCGTCATTCCGTGGCGTCCGCTGAGCTCGGTCGAGCGGCTGGCGTCCCTCGTCGCGCTGGCGCTGGCGGCGATGCTGCCCTTCATCGCCGGCAACTACGCGCTGACCGTGGGCGCCGAGATCGCGATCTTCGTGATCTTCGCGGCGTCGCTGCATTTCCTGATGGCGGTCGGCGGGCTCGCCTCGTTTGGTCACGCCGCCTATTTCGGCCTCGGCGCTTACGGCGTCGCCTTCCTCGCCAAGATGGCGGGGCTGCCGATGATCGCCTGCCTCTTGCTGGGGCCGCTGCTCGGCGCGCTTGGTGCGGCCGTGTTTGGTGCTTTCGCGGTCCAGCTCTCCGGCGTCTACTTCGCGATGCTGACGCTGGCGTTCGCCCAGATCGTTTGGTCGATCGCGTTCCAATGGGTCGCCGTGACCGGCGGCGACAATGGCATTCTCGGTCTCTGGCCGGAAAAGTGGGCGGCCTTGCCGTCGCACTTCTATTGGCTCGCACTGGGCGTGTCGGCGCTCGTGGTCAGCGTGCTCCGGCTGATTACTTTCTCACCCTTTGGCTACGCGCTGCGCGGCATGCGCGACTCGCCGCTGCGCAGCGAGTCGATCGGCATCAACGGCAAGCGTATCCAGTGGACCGCTTTCATCATCGCCGGCACGACGGCCGGCATCGGCGGCGCGCTGTTCGCCTATCTCAAGGGCAGCGTCTTCCCTGACAACATGGGCATCTCGCTCTCGGTCGATGCGCTGGTCATGGTGCTGCTCGGCGGCGTCGAGACGGTGCCCGGCGCGATCTTCGGCGCCATCGTCTACAAGGCGCTCAACATCTGGCTGGTCAGCCAGACCGACTGGTCGAAGCTCGTGCTCGGCATCTTCATCGTGCTGATCGTGGTGGTGTTCCCGAAAGGCATCGTGGGCGTGGTCGAGACCGTCATGCATCGGCGCCGCGCAATGTCCCCCAAGGGGGCTTCGCTGTCGGCCAAGATGGAGGGCGCACAATGAGTCTCGGCGTGTCGCTGCTCTCGGTCGAAGGCCTGTCTAAATCCTATGGCGGCATTCACGCCGTCCGCAACGTGTCGTTCACGCTGCGGGCCGGCGAGATCCTGGCGCTGATCGGCCCGAACGGCGCGGGGAAAAGCACCTGCTTCGACATGCTCAACGGCCAGAACGTGCCGGACAGCGGCCGCATCACGGTGATGGGGCAGGAGACCACCGGGCGCAAGCCGCGCGAGGTCTGGCGGCTCGGGGTCGGCCGCACCTTCCAGATTACCGCGACCTATCCGACCATGACCGTGCGTGAGAACATCCAGGTCGCGCTGGTCTCGCATCATCGCCGCCTGTTCGATTTCTGGAGCCCGATGGTTGGCATCGAGCGGGACGAAGCCGATCGCCTGCTCGATCTCGTCGGCATGGCCGGCTATGCCGAGCGTCCCTGCGGCGAGCTCGCCTATGGCGACCTCAAGCGGCTGGAGCTCGCGATCGCGCTTGCCAACCAGCCCAAGCTCCTGCTGATGGACGAGCCGACGGCCGGCATGGCGCCGCGCGAGCGCGTCGAGCTGATGCGGCTGACCGCTAGAATCGCGCGTGAGCAGTCGATCGGCGTCCTTTTCACCGAGCACGACATGGACGTGGTGTTCGAGCATGCGGACCGCATTCTCGTGCTCAATCGCGGCAGCCTCATTGCCGAGGGATCGCCGGCCGAGGTGCGGGCCAACCGCGAGGTGCAGGCGATCTATCTTGGCGAAGGCCTGCTGTATGATGCCGACCATCGCGAGGGAGCTCAGGCATGAAGCTGTCCGTCGCCAATCTCAACAGCCACTACGGTCCTGCGCATATCCTGTTCGACATCGGCCTCGAGGTCGGCGAGGGCGAGGTGGTGGCCCTGCTCGGGCGCAACGGCGCTGGCAAATCGACCACCTTCCGCTCGATCGTCGGCCTGGTCGAGCTGCGCGAGGGCCAGATCATGTTCGAGGGCAAGGATATCTCGTCCGCGCCGACCCATGAGATCGTCCGCGCCGGCCTCGGCTATGTTCCGGAAGAGCGCCGCATCTTCACCGAGCTGACGGTGGAGGAGAATCTCGAGGTCGGGCGCCAGAAGCCGCGGCCCAATGCGCCGCAATGGACGCGCGAGAAGCTCTATCAGCTATTTCCCAATCTCGGCGAGATGAAGAGCCGCCCAGGCGGCCGCATGAGCGGTGGTGAGCAGCAGATGCTGACCATTGCTCGCACTCTGATGGGCAATCCGTCGCTGGTCTTGCTCGACGAGCCCTCGGAAGGCCTGTCGCCGAAGATCGTGGAGCAGATGGTCGATGCGATCCTGACCATGAAGAAGGAAGGCGTCTCGCTGGTTGTCTCCGAGCAGAACCTGCATTTCGCCAAGCTGATCTCGGACCGCGCCTACATCATCGAGCGCGGTCGCATCTGCTTCGAAGGCACCATGGCCGAGCTCGACGCGCGGCCCGACATCCGCGACGCGCATCTGTCGATCTGAGGCGAGGAAAGATATGGCCAAGAGCGCCACGCTGAAGCGATCGGCAAAAGCGGCGACCAAGACGACGCCGAAGCCGCAGGCCAAGCAAGCTGCGAAGACTGCGCCCAAGCCCGCCCGCACGGCCTATGTGCTGGACGATCAGATCGGCTTCATCCTGCGGCAGGTGTGGCAGCGCCATACCATGATCTTCGCCCGCGACATCGGCAGCAACCTGACGCCGACGCAATGGGCGGCGCTGTCGAAGCTGGTCGAGACCGGGCCATGCTCGCAGAACCAGCTCGGACGGTTCACGGCGATGGATGTCGCCACCATCAAGGGTGTGATCGACCGGTTGACCGCGCGTGGTCTCACCGAGACCAGCCCGGACCCGCAGGACGGCCGGCGGCTATTAGTGAGCCTGACCCGCGCCGGCCAGCAGCTCGCCGAGAAGACTGCACCGCTGGCGCTGGCGATCTCCAAGGAGACACTGGCGCCGCTCGATGCGAAGGAACGCGAGACGCTGCTGTCGCTGTTGAACAGGCTGCGGTAGTCCTTCCTCCACGTCATTCCGGGGCGTCGCGAAGCGACGAACCCGGAATCCCGAGCTGAGGGAAAGAACAGCGCAGGCCAATCTCGGGATTCCGGGTTCGCCCTTTGGGCGCCCCGGAATGACTGTGTATGCCGCTCTACGACGATATTACTTCGCCACGATCTCCGGGATCTTCGTCGCCGGCGGGGTGTTGCGGCTGCGCTGGGTACGGACGATGCCGTCGATGATGGTCATGCCGATGCCCGGGAGGTCGCCGAGCTGCACGCTGTCGAGCAGTGTCTTGGCCGGCGAGTGCTGCGCCTTGTCCATGATGACGAAATCGGCTGAGCGGCCGATTTCGATCAGGCCGCAGTCGAGCTCGCGCATCCGCGCGGTGTTGCCGGTGGCGAAGCAGAAAGCGATCTCGGCCGGCACGTCGCCGAGCGAGGACAGCAGCGACACCATGCGCAGGATGCCGAGCGGCTGCACGCCGGAGCCGGCCGGCGCGTCGGTGCCGAGGATCACGCGGTTGAGCTCATTCATCTCGCGCGCGGTGCGCAGGGTGAACAGCGCCGAACGCTCATTGCCGTTGTGCACCAGCTCGAGCCCGGCCTTGCAGCCCTCGCAGATGCAGCGGATCTGATCGTCGGGCAGGGCGGTATGGCCGCCATTGATGTGCCCGATCACGTCGGTGCCGGCTTCCAGCACCACGTCCTTGTCGATCAGGCCGGAGCCGGGGATCGAGGGACCGCCGGTGTGGATGGTGCTCTGGATGCCGTATTTGCGCGCCCAGCCGACCATCTTGCGTGCGGTCGGACCATCCTTGACGCCGCCGAGGCCGACCTCGCCGAGCAGCTTGACGCCGGCTGCGGCGAGCTCCTTGAAATCGTCCTCGACCATCTCGCATTCGATCACCGGCGCGCCGGCATGCACCTTCACACCGCCGGGGCGGAGCGTCCAGAATGCGCGCTGCGCGAAGATCGCCATCGCCTTCAGGCCGACCACGTCGCGCGGGCGACCGGGCATGTGCACCTCGCCGGCGGAGATCATCGTGGTGACGCCACCATGCAGATAGGAGTCGATCCAGTTGGTCTGGTTCTGCCGCGGCGTCCAGTCGCCGGCGACCGGATGAACATGGCTGTCGATCAGGCCTGGCGCCACCGTCGTGCCATGGGCATCGACGATGGTCGTCGCGCCTTCGGTGTCGACGTCCTTGAAGCGGCCGATGCCCGTGATCTTGCCGTTCTCGGCGACGATCGTGTCGGCGTCCAGGATGGGCCGTTCCAGTGCGCCGGACAGCATCAGGCCGATGTTGCGGATGACCAGCTTGCTGGGACCGGTTGCTTGCGGCGCGTCATGGGCCATCGGGATATCCTTCTTTCCTGGCAAGGCATTTGCGGCAGTTTGCGCCTGCACGCGGCGCAGCATCAAGCCGGTTTCGGTCATTCGTACACGAATGATCAGGTCCGGCAAGCTGCGGCCTGCACGAAGATTTGGCGCGGGTTGCCTACCCTTCAGACACAGCGCGGGCTCTATGAGCGCGGCGACATCCTCGGCTTCGGTCGCGTGTTCGACATTCCCGTCCCCTGTGCTTGTGGCGGTGGTCTACGCGCAGGTGACGAACCGCACCCCTGGACGTTGCCGCCGCAATCCGGCATCACCTCGTGCGATCTTCTTGCGACGTGGGTGACGGCAGATGAGCGACGACCTCCACATGATCGGAGCGGGCGGCATCACCGCCTCGGTCAAGGCTGATGGCGCCGAGCTGTGCTCGTTGAAGACGGCCGGGGGCCTGGAGTTGCTCTGGCAGGCCGGAGCCGTCTGGCCGCGCCATGCGCCATGGTTGTTTCCGATCGTCGGCCGACTCAAGAATGACCAGCTCCACCACCGCGGCCAAACCTATCCGATGACGCAGCACGGCTTCGCCCGCGACCTCCCATTCACCTGGCTGGAGCGCGGGGCCGAGTCGTGCGTGTTGCAGCTGACCGACGACGAGACGACGCGGGCGCGCTATCCGTTCGCCTTCCGTCTCACGGTGAGCTACCGGATCACCGCTGATGCGCTGGACGTGGCGGTCGAGATCGCCAACCCCGGCGCGGAGGTTCTGCCAGCCTCGTTCGGATGCCATCCCGCCTTCAACTGGCCGCTGCTCCCCGGCCAGCCGAAGGAGAGCTATCGGCTGATCTTTGCAGAGCCGGAGCCGGCGCCGATCCGCCGTCTGACAGGAGGTTTGCTGCGCGAGCGGCCGGAGCCCTCACCGATCGAGGGGCGCGTTCTCCCGTTGAGCGAACGTCTGTTCGACGACGATGCCGTGATCCTCGATCAGCCGGCCAGCCGTTCGGTTCGCCTCGTCGGAACCACAGGACCGGCGCTTGAGTTAACTTGGGATCATTTTCGTCAGCTTGGAATCTGGTCGAAGCCCGGCGGCGTGCCGTTCCTGTGCATCGAGCCGTGGCGCGGTTTCGCCAGTCCGCTCGATTTCGACGGCGAGTTTGCGGCCAAGCCCGGCGTCATGCACATCGCCCCGGACTCTGCAGAGACGCTGCGATGCCGCATCCGGGTCGACGGATTGGTATGACTAATGCTCGCAGCGCCCATTTGCGTGCACAGCGGTAACTGTGACTCGCAGTTTTGGGCCTGGAAATGACGGCGCCGTGACCTACATCAGAGACGAGCGCGGAACTTTGGCTATGATGCGTCCAACGACCGGCGGTTGGTGGGCGCTTTCTCCGAACTGATAACGGTCGATCATCGAACATGACGTGCGGCGTGATGTCAGGCGCTCTTAGCTGGCTCTTGCAGCCGGGCAGCGCTGCGAGTTCCCCATCAGCCGGCGTGCAGAGATCTCGCGGCGGGGGCGCGTAAGTGGCGTTACGCGGGGAACGGGAGGATGGGATGGTGTTGAGAGCTGTTATCGGCACGATTACATGCGCCGTGTTGCTCACGGCGAGCGATGCTGTGGCGGGGGCCTATCAGCCGGGTGACTTCCTCAAGCTTGATCTGTCGAAGGCCGTGTTGTCGCCGGAGCCGCTCGGCCCCGAGGCGCATTTCGAACCTGTGCCTATCGAAGCCAAATCAGATCGACCTGCGGTCGCCGTCCGTTCCGCGATCGACCCGGACGAGCGCTCCGCCATCCCGCGCGCCATCGCCAGCCGGCGCGCTCATGGCACCAGGACGGCCGAGCGGCCCCGCGGCGCCGCCCGCACCAAGCTCGTCCATCGGCGCGGCAATCCGCTCGACGCGCAGGCGATGGATACGCGCATTCAGACCTGGCCGTGCCGGCCTGGCAGCGGCGGCATCTGTAACTGGCGCTGATCGGCGGGGCTACCCCGCGCGCCTGTTGCGTTCAGGAACCTCGCTCCCGACATCTTGATTGAGGCGGATGCCGGCTCGCTTGAACTCGCAAGCGGAGCAAAGGCAAGTTGAACGCTTCCCGCCAAGGTCTTGATGTTTCGAGGCTGCCGCCGGCGTTTGCTGGCGAATGGCTCGCGCGATTCCAGGAGATTTCATGAACGCCATCGACACCCAGGGTATCCGTCTGCCCAAGCTCGGGCTCGGCACCTTTCGCATGCAGGGCACTGTCTGCCGCGAGGCCGTCGAGAGCGCGCTTGCGCTCGGCTACCGCCACATCGACACCGCCGAGATGTATGCCAACGAGGATGCGATCGGTGCTGCACTTGCGGCAACAAATCTGCCGCGCGCCGAATTGCACGTCACCACCAAGGTCTGGCCGGAGAACCTCGCGCCGGACGCGATCCGTCGCGCATTCGACACGAGTCTGAGGAAGCTCAGACTGGAGTTCGTCGATCTCTATCTCATCCACTGGCCGGCCAAGGGGATGAACCTGCCGGCCGCGCTGGAGACGCTGTTGAAGCTGAAGGAGGAGGGGCGTACGCGCGCGATCGGCGTCGCCAACTTCACCGTCGCGCTGCTGAAACAGGCGGTGGAGGACGTCGAGGCACCTGTTGCCTGCAATCAGGTCGAGTATCATGTGATGCTCGACCAGTCGAAGCTGATGGCCTACATGGCGAGCCGGTCGATTCCCCTGGTGGCGTATTGCCCGCTGGCGCAGGGACGCGCCGCCGCCGACGAGACGCTGGGGGCCATCGGCAGGAGGCATGGCGCGAGCGCCGCCCAGGTCGCACTGAAATGGCTGTTGGACCAGGATGGGGTGGCGGCGATCCCCAAGGCCGCGCGTCCGGAAAGTCAGCGTGCGAACTGGGATGCGATGAAGCTTCAACTCGATGATGAGGATCGTGCCACCATCGCGTCCCTCCCGAAGGACAAGCGCTTCGTCAATCCGGCCTTTGCGCCGGAATGGGACCGCTGACCACCACGCGGAGCCCTGCGAGAACGGACGTCAGAACGAACGCCACAGAAAATGGCCCCTCTCGGGGCCATTGCTGTGTCGAAGTTGCAGATCAGTCGCGCCGGATGATCACGGTGCGATCGTGATGGCGGTGGAACGGCCGGACATAGCGGTGAGGCCGGTACTCACGATGCATGCGGTATTCGGCGTGGGACCGATCCCAGCCGTGGTGGTAGTGGTGGCCGCCACGCTTGATGACCACCGTCTCGGCGTTGGCGATCGACGGTGCCGCGAGCGCGACGACCGCAAGGGAAGCGAGCGCGAGAGCGATTTTCTTCATGTTGTCCTCCAGAATGAAAGTGCGGGATCAACTTGAAGTGTGAAAGAACGTTCCGCAGGAACTTCCACGAAGTTGCTGAATACACGTTCAGATTTGGTCTTCACGCTCGCGCGAACCGTGCCGTCCCCTCGAGCCTGCCGCGTCAGTCGCACTTCCTGAGCGCTGGCGTCGGCTTGCCGTTGGCGACGAAGCGGCCGTCACGAATGGTGTAGCTGTCGTCCTCGCCGCGATTGAACGCGGAGCGGATGTTGCCGTCGGCGGTCCGGGTGATCCCGTTCTCTCGCGTCTGGCGCGCTTTGGGCAGCACGATCGAGAGCACCAGCGTCTGGTCCGCCTCGACGCGTGCGCTCGCCACCTGGTTGACGTCGGACGGATCGTGGTCACGACGATAGATCAGGTGACCATCGTCAGTGACTTCGTAGGAGATGATGGCGCCGCGGCCCTTGACCGCGGGTGCGCTGCAGTCGGCGGCCCAGGTTCCGATCAGGCCCCAGGTCCGAGCAACCTCGACGGTGTCGTCGGCCCGGGCGGCAGACGCTGATGATGCGCAGAGGACGATTGCGATGAGAGGGCGGGAGATCGAAATCATGCGGTCTCGCGGGGATGACTGCCGTGACATCTTAATGCACTGCGTCAATGGCGCAATGACAGACCCGCGCCGAGATCGTTGGCACAAAGTCTCATTATTTCCGGGCCGGCCTTGCTGGCGAGGGGGACAAGGCGCATCCTCCCCGCAACTACAAACAAGCGTGGGGAGGCTGACCATGTCTGCGCTGTCGCGCCGCAAATTCCTGCTGTCGTCCGGAGCGGCCGCCATGGCCGCGCTATCGGGTCCTGCCGGCGCCGCGGTGGGGCCGGCCGACAAGTTCGATCTGGTGATCAAGGGCGGCGACGTGATCGATCCCAGCCAGTCGCTCCGAGGCAAGCGCGACATCGGGATCCGCTGGGGCGTCGTCGAAGCGGTCGAGCCCGAGATACCGGCCGAGCGGGCGCTGCGGTCGATCGACGCCAACGGCCGGTTGGTGACGCCGGGCCTCATCGACCTCCACAGTCATGTCTATCCCTATGGCTCGGCGATTGGGATCCCGCCCGACGAACTGGTGCAATTCCAGGGCACGACGACGGTCGTCTCGGCCGGCGACGCCGGCGTCAACAATCTTGCTGCGTTGCGCCGCTTCATCGCCGCCCAGTCGCGGGCACGCATCTACGCCTTCGTCCACATCGCCAACAACGGCCTGTCGGCGTTTCCGGTGGCCGAGCTCTACAACATCGACAATGCGCAGGTAGACGCCTGCGCCATGGCGCTGGCGGAGAACCCGGAC
>BFBZ01000547.1_pt1 | contig 34430 bp, 31 predicted proteins | sample 1888401 | NCBI WGS metagenome assembly BFBZ01 (sample SAMD00112614, study PRJDB3348) | symbiont metagenome | host: Chara braunii | reverse complement strand
GACGAAGTCGTGATCGCGACGCCTTACTGGGTATCCTATCCGGAAATGGTGGCGCTTTGCGGCGGCACCCCGGTTTTCGTCGCGACGACGCAGGCCAACAATTTCAAGCTTCAGCCGGCCGACCTCGAAAAGGCGATCACGCCGAAGACCAAGTGGTTCATGTTCAACTCGCCGTCCAACCCGTCGGGCGCTGCCTATTCGCATGACGAGCTGAAGGCGCTGACGGACGTGCTGGTCAAGCATCCGCATGTCTGGATCTTGACCGACGACATGTACGAGCACCTGACCTATGGCGAGTTCAAGTTCGCCACGCCGGTCGAAGTCGAGCCTAGCCTCTATGACCGCACGCTGACGATGAACGGCGTCTCGAAGGCCTATGCGATGACCGGCTGGCGTATCGGTTACGCTGCCGGCCCGCTGCAGCTTATCAAGGCCATGGACATGATCCAGGGTCAGCAGACCTCGGGTGCGACCTCCATCGCGCAATGGGCTGCCGTCGAAGCGCTGAATGGTCCGCAGGACTTCATTCCGCGCAACAAGAAGATCTTCGAAGGTCGCCGTGATCTCGTCGTATCCATGCTGAACCAGGCAAAGGGTCTCTCGTGCCCGGTTCCGGAAGGCGCTTTCTACGTCTATCCGTCCTGCGCCGGCCTGATCGGCAAGACAGCTCCGACCGGCAAGGTCATCGAGACGGACGAGGATTTCGTGTCCGAGCTGCTGGAATCGGAAGGCGTTGCCGTCGTGCACGGTTCTGCCTTCGGCCTCGGCCCGAACTTCCGCATTTCCTATGCGACCTCGGAAGAGCTGCTCGAAGAAGCTTGCCGCCGTATCCAGCGTTTCTGCGGCGCCTGCAAGTAAGCAGTTCTAAGACTAGTTAAATGAAAAGCCCGCCAGAGATGGCGGGCTTTTTGTTTTACGGGCCTTGATGCTGGCTCATCAATTGATTCAAGCGCTTCGCGATCTGAATCCGCCTGCCGTCTCAAGCCTTTGAAATCAGGGTCAAAGTCCGAGCGTCGTCAGCATGATGAAGGTGGCGAAGAGGATGAAATGGGTCATGCCTTCGATGGCATTGGTCTCGCCATCGTTGAGATTGATGGCGGCGACGATCAGCGTGATCATCACCATGACGGTCTGCACTGGTGACATCGCCATGATGAAGGGTTGACCGGTATAGAGCGCGATCGCCTCCATGACAGGCACCGTCAGGATGACCGTCGAAAGCGAGGCACCCAGAGCGATGTTGACCGTCGCCTGCATGCGGTTGCGCAGCGCCGCGCGCAGGGCAGTCAGGATTTCCGGGGCTGCCGATATTGCTGCGACGACGATGGCGGCGATGGCCGGTGGTGCGCCCGTGCCCTTGAGGCCGACATCCATGAAACCCGACATGAATTCCGCGAGTGCACCGATCAGCACGACGCCGATCAGGATCGTTACGATCGACGTGGTGGTGGACTCATCTTCGTGATGCTCTTCGGGTGCCGAGAGCTTCTTCTCGGTGCGCGGATAGCTGTAGCTGAAGAAATAGCTGTGCTTGCCGACCTGCATGCGCAGGAACAGCGCGTAGAGCGCGATCATCGCAACGATGGTGAAGGCGGAATAGAAATGCCATTTCGCTTCGGGGATGAATTCCGGCACGATCATCGAAATGCCCATGGCCGTCAGGATCATCACGCCATAGGTCCGGCTGGAATCGTCATTATAGGGCTGTTCGCCATGCTTCAGTCCGCCGAGAAGGGCGGCAAGGCCGAGGATGCCGTTAATGTCGAGCATGACGGCCGAGTAGATGGTGTCGCGGACCAGTGTCGGCGAACTCTCTCCGCTCATCATGATGGCAAGGATGATGACTTCGACGGCAACGGCTGCCAATGTCAGGATCATCGTGCCATAGGGGTCGCCGACTTTTGCCGCGAGGTTTTCGGCGTGGTGGGCAACGCGCATGGATGCCAGCACAATCGTTGCGATCAATGCCGCCGCCGCGATCATGGACGCGGTCTGCCCCTTTTCCAGCACGGTGTGCTCGACGGCATAGGCAATGACGGCGACCGCCAGCGCCACCAAGAGTGCTTTTTCCTGTCTAAACCAGTTTGATGTGATCACGTTCCCAACCTTTGCGCCGATTCCCGGTTGCAATCTAAATCAATGATTTTTCACATCAAGCGCGCATGTTGGGGTGAAATTTGCAGTCGAAGCCGTTTAATGAAATACTAACGGGATAGGTCTGCCCAACTAAAATGTCGCGGCATCCTCGAAATCTGTCTGAGATGCATGCGGCCCGCCGGCCATGTCCGGCCCCAAAGCCTTGGCAGATGAGCAGGAGGATCTGGATGATCAAGGTCGTTTACGAAATCGTGCCGCATGACGGCGGATGGGCGTATCGGTTCCGGGATGTCTATTCGGAAGCGTTTCCGTCACATTCGGAGGCGGTGGAGGCCGCCAGGATTGTTGCGGCCGAGCAGCAGGTCGGGGGTGACTCTGCGGAAATCAGCTGGCAGGACGAAAGCGGCAAATGGCATGAGGAATATGCCGATGGCGGCGACCGGCCGGAAACGGAAGTCATCGATGGCCAAATGCATTTCCCGCCCATTGACACGGCTCCCGGCGCTTAGCCTTGCGATGCGCGCAATGCCTTCTCGATGATTGCATCGACGAAGTGCCGTTTCTCGGCGGTATAGCGATCGCCATCGTGCCGGTAGTGTTCGGCTAGCCCCTGTTTCAGCGTGGAATAGGCGGCCATGTCGTCAGGATGCGATCTGAGATGATCGCGAAAGATCATTCTTCGTTGATGCGTCTGATTGTCGGGCGGGCAGAGATAGACGCGTTCCGGCGGCGTGCCGCCTCGCAGCATGAATGCCCAGACATCATCATCGTAACGATTGCCGCGCGGTTCGTAATTTTGATCCAGAAGCCGCTGCGTCGCCGGCGTTACATCGTCGGAATGACGAAGAATGATATCGATATCGACAAGCGGCTTTGCCGCCAGGCCGGGGATTGATGTGCTGCCGATGTGCTCGATTGTCACCACATGGGGTGCTAGTAATCGTTCGAGCTTGCCGCGAATGCGTTGAAAGGCCGTCGGCCAGTCCGGATCGTAAGGCACCACTTCGACGGCCGTTCCCTTTGTCACGATCGTCTCCCATCCGTACCACCCTTGACGTAATCCAGCAGGCCAGAGACCAATGCATCGAAGGTCACGCGGCAGCGTGGCGACGTTTTCAGGTTTTCGTGCATGACGACCCAGGTGTCGAGCGGAAGTTCGATCTCGGGCAGAAGGCGCACGAGGTCAGGGTCGCGTCTTGCCAGGGGGATATGGAGAAAGCTGATGCCGAGGCCTGCGCGAAGCGCATTGTGTTGTGCAATGGTATGGTCGGATCGAAAGGCGAGGGTTATGCCGTCGAAGATTGGATAGCGCTTGCGCATCATCCTGATATAGGCCGTCTGGCGGTCGAACCCGATCAGCTTGTGCCGCTGCAGGTCATCGATGCTCTCGGGCGTGCCATATCTTTCAAGGTATTTGCGGTGGGCGAAGAAACCCAGAGGGATGATGCCGATATGACGGGAGAGCAGAGCTTCCTGCGCCGGCTTGACCATGCGAACCGCGATATCCGCCTCGCGCTGCAGTAGATCCTCCACCGCGTCGGATGCGGAAAGTTCTATGATCAGCTCGGGATAACGGGCCTGCAGTTCGGCAAGGATCGACGGCAGCACCTCGGTGCCGATGACTTCGCTGGCGCTGATGCGTACCGTTCCGGTTACCTTGTCGCGGGAGCCTGACGCAGCTCGCAGCAATGCGGCCGTCGTGCTTGCCAGTGTCTCGGCATAAGGTTTCAGGACGAGAGCCGTATCCGTTGGCAGGAGGCCCTGTTGCGAACGCGTGAAAAGCTCGGCGCCGACGGCAGCCTCCAGCGCGTCGATATGGCGGCCGATCGTAGGCTGGGTGAGGCCCAGATCACGGGCGGCGGCCGACAGCGAGCCTTGCTGCAGCACGGCAAGAAAGGTGCGGTAGAAATCCCAGCTCGGTTCAGACTCGGCCATACATTTATGTATATCATATGCAGATTTTTTGGCAATTTCGTTTATGTCGGGCGAAAGGCATAGTCAGCTCATCGAAACCGATGGAGACGACCATGAGCAATCAGATAGAAAATGCGAAGACCGCTTTGATACTCGGAGCGACCGGCGGCATCGGCGGTGCCGTTGCCGAGGGACTTGCCGCCCGCGGCTGGCGCATCCGGGCGCTGACCCGCGATGTAGCGCAGGCGGCTCGCCGCCAGCCAGACTACGACTGGATTCAGGGCGATGCCATGCTGGTCGGGGATGTCTTGAAGGCCGCGGCTGGAGCCGAAGTCATCGTACATGCCGTCAACCCTCCGGGCTATCGCAACTGGGGTCAACTGGTGCTGCCGATGCTCGATAATACCATTGCGGCTGCAAAGAGTGTCGGCGCGCGGATCGTGCTGCCGGGTACGGTCTATAATTTTGGCCCCGATACCTTTCCGAATGTAAGTGAGGACAGTGCGCAGCGTCCGAAGACCCGCAAGGGCGCCATCCGCGTGCAGATGGAACGGCGCCTGAGGGCGGCGGCAGAGCAGGGCGACACGCCGGTCATCATTGTTCGCGCCGGCGATTTCTTCGGCGGGTCGCGTGCCAACAGCTGGTTCTCGCAGGCCATGGTCACGCCGGGCAAGCCGGTCAACTCCATCACCTATCCCGGCAAGGCTGGTCTTGGGCATCAATGGGCCTACCTGCCTGACGTCGCCGAAACGATGATCCGGCTGATCGAAAAGGGCGACGAGCTGCCTGCTTTCGCCGTCTATCACATGCGCGGTCACTGGGATGGCGATGGCAGGCAGATGATCGATGCCGTTCGGCGCGTGCTTGGGCATGCGGTGAAGGTCAAGGCGTTTCCCTGGATCATCGTGCCGCTGGCTGCCCCCTTCGTTCCGTTCATGCGGGAGCTGCGCGAAATGAGCTATCTCTGGAAGGTGCCGCTGGAGATGAGAAACGACAAGCTGGTTGCTGTTCTCGGCGAAGAACCGCATACGCCGATCGACGAGGCCGTCAGATCGACGCTTGCAGCAATCGGCTGCCTGCCGGCGGCATGAGCCGGCTGTCAGGCATTGAGTTCAGCAAAGGCGATGCCGGCAACGGTGAAATCCGAATCCGCATTCCTCGTGTCGCCATCGCTCAGGAACCACGTTGCCGAAAGCCCCGCATAGGCAATGATCCATTGCAGAAGGCGCTTCGGCTCAAGGCCGGCCTCTTCGCAGATGATCGGCAATTGCCGCTGCAGGCGGCCCGGCTTGGCGACGGTGGGCAGCTCGGGATTGCAGAAGATATTGGCGAAATCGAACCCGCGCTCGCCATAGACCCGCTTGGGATCGATGGCGAGCCAGCCGCGGGGGCCGAAATCGAGAATGTTCTCGTGGTGAATGTCGCCGTGCAACATGGTCTGGTCGCGTTGATCCGCCAGAAGGCGCGCGGCCACCTCGGCGCAGGCGGCGATCATGCCGCCATGGATGCGCGCCGCCGGTTCAAGCTCCCTAAACCAGAGATCCAGGGGGACCAGATCCGACGGCAGCGGCTTGGCTTTGCGTGCATGCAGCCGCGCAGCCGTACGACACATGATCCGGCTTGCCTCGTCGTCTTCTCCCTGCATCGCCATGGTAAGCAGGGAGCCTGCCCCGGTCGCCCGCTCCATAAGGGCTGCATCGTCGTCATGTTCGTAGACGAAGGCGGCACCATCACCGTCCCACCAGCGCAGCACGCGGTTGCCGAACTTCTCGTCGACATTTTGCGCGACTTTCAGCATGACGGGCTTATTCCGCCAGATGACGGGAAGAAGATGGCTCGAATGGGTGACGATGGGATCGCCGTCCGGCATGAGTGACCAGCGGTGGATATAGGGATCAAACATATATCGGCTTTGCTATGTGTGGGTGCTGGGCCTTCGAGGCGGTATGCCTGCTTAATTCGGTTGTGCCCCACCTGTTTTCAAGCGCTAAAATAGAAAAACCCTCGCGAGGCATCGTCGCGAGGGTATTGTGTTTGCGTCCGGTATCGTTCGGCAGGTTCGTCTATGCGCGAAGGCACTGCCTGAAGAGACGGATCGGAACTCAGGCTGCCTCGTCCAGCGTCGGATAGTCGGCATAGCCCTTGGCGCCGCCGCCATAAAGCGTTGCCTGGTCCCATGTCGCCAGCGCCGCATTTTCCTTCAGACGATGAACCAGGTCCGGATTGGAGATGAAGGGCTTGCCGAAGGCAACTACGTCGGCCTTGCCGCTGTCGACAGCTTCGATCGCCATTTCGCGGGTGTAGGCGTTATTGACCATCCAGCCGGCCTTGCCGCCTGCGGCCTTGTAGGCTGCATGCAGAGCTTCGTAATCGAAGGGCAGGAAGTCGCGCTTGCCGCCGGTCTGGCCTTCGACGACGTGGATATAGGCGAGGCCGTACTTCGCCAGGCCCTCAACCACATAGGTGAAGAGCAGCTGCGGAGCCGGATCGCTGGCATCGTTGGATGGCGTTACCGGCGAGATGCGGATCGCCGTGCGGCCGACGCCGATTTCCTTCGTGACGACGTCGAGCACCTCGAAAAGGAAGCGGGCGCGATTCTCGATCGAGCCGCCATATTGGTCGGTGCGGTCGTTGATATCGCCACGCAGGAACTGATCGATCAGGTAGCCATTGGCAGCGTGGACTTCGACACCATCGAAGCCGGCATCGATCGCAGCCCGGGCTGCCTTGCGATAATCCTCGAGGATGCCGGGGATTTCCGAAGCTTCCAGCGCGCGAGGCTCGGAGACATCGGCAAAGCCGCCGGTGCCGTCGCTGTTGACCAGGTAGGTCTTCGAGCTTTCAGCGCGCCTGGAGGTGGAGGAGACCGGCTTGCCGTCGTTCGGCTGCAGCGTGGTGTGGGAGATGCGGCCGACATGCCACATCTGCACGACGATCTTGCCGCCATTGGCGTGCACTGCGTCGGTCACTTTCTTCCAGCCGTCGAGGGCTTCCTTGGTGTAGAGGCCCGGGACGTTGGCATAGCCCTGACCCTGATGGGTGATGGCCGTCGCTTCGGTGATGATCAGGCCGGCGGATGCGCGCTGAGCATAGTACTTGACGTTGAGTTCGTTCGGAACGGCATTCGGGGAACGATTGCGCGTGAGGGGGGCCATGACGATGCGGTTGGCCAGGGAGATATCGCCAAGCTTCGTCGGTTCGAACAATTTTGTCATGGGTTATCCTTTCTTAATCATGGGGGCGGGAGAAGAAGAGGGGTCAGGAGGAGGCGAGTGCCTCGCCCTTGGGGCGTGTGGCTGCGAAAGTCAGCAGCACGGTGATGAGGCCGAGGATCGCCATGGCGGAACCGGCAAGTGGTACTTGCGAGAGCGAAAAGCCTTGATCGATCACGACGCCGCCGATCCAGGCACCGAGTGCGTTGCCGGTATTGAAGGCGCCGATATTTATGGTTGAGACCAGGTTCGGAGCATCCTTTCCAAAGGTGACGACGCTGATCTGGAGAGCCGGGACGGCTGCGAAGGCCGCTGCTGCCCATATGAACAGCGTGATCTCGGCGCCGATGAACGAGTGCATGGTGACGCTGAAGATTGCCGATGTTACCGCGATTGCAATGAAGACACCGGCAAGCGTGGTGCCGAGGCGCCAATCCGCAAGCTTGCCGCCGATCAGGTTGCCGATCGTCAGGCCGACGCCGATCGAGAGCAGCGTCCAAGTGACGGTTCTCGGCGAGACGCCGGTGACGTCGCGCAGCATCGGGGCAATATAGGTGAAGAGCGCAAACATGGCGGCGGAGAAGAACACGGTCGTCAAGAGCGACAGCCACAAACCGGTGCCGCGCAGCGCGGAGATTTCGCGGCCGAGATTGCCTTCCCGCACTTCCTCACCCTTCGGCAGGACGATGATGAGGCCGACGATCGAAGCGACGCCGAGGAGGGAGACAATCCAGAACGGTGCGCGCCAGCCGAATGTCTGGCCGAACGCCGTGCCGAGGGGAACGCCGAGCACGTTGGCGAGCGTCAGGCCCGTGAACATCAGGGCGACGGCGCGAGCCTTGCGATCTTCCGCGACCAGGCTTGCCGCAACCACCGAGCCGATGCCGAAGAAGGCGCCATGGCAAAGGGCGGTGACGATCCGGGCGAACATCAGCACCCAGTAGCCTGGGGCGATGGCGCAGAGGAGGTTGCCGAGGATGAAGAAGCCCATCAGCATGATGAGTGCCGAACGCCGACGCAGGTGGGCGGTGGATACCGCCATGATCGGCGCGCCGATGGCCACAGCCAATGCATAGCCGGTCACCAGCCAGCCGGCTTGGGGAATGGTGACTGAGAGATCCGAGGCCACTTCCGGAAGCAGGCCCATGATGACGAACTCGGTCGTGCCAATGGCGAAAGAGCTGAGCGCCAGAATGAGGAGCGCAAGAGGCATGTTCAGAGTTCCTTCTGCATGGCTTCGAGGAAGGCCGCGATGGTCTCTTCGTTGCGCTTGTAGAAAATCCACTGGCCCAGACGCCGTGTCGTCACCAGATCGGCGCGGTGCAATGTGCTGAGATGCGCCGACACGGTGGATTGCGACAGGCCACAGCGCTCGAACTGGCTGGCGCAAACGCCGAGTTCCAGCGGGTGCTCCTGTGTCGGGAAGTGGGTCTGCGGATCCTTGAGGTGGTTGAGGATTTCGAGCCTGGCCGGGTGGGCCAAAGCCTTCAGTATCTCGCTCTTGTCCATGGTGTTTACCGCGTGAATATCGGATAATGACGATATATGTATCGATGGTTTTCGATATATCAAGGCCGGCGCAGGATATTATTTCTTGCAGTGCAACAAGAATGGCTGCTTAGAAAATGGGCAAAAAAAGAGGGCCACCGGTATAAACCAGGGCCCTTATAGGTGTGAAGGTCAAAACCTCCAGAGGGGAACAGCCAATGCGGTGGAACTGGGAGGAAAAGCCACCATGTGCATCAGCTATGTGCGTTATGATGCTAATTTGTGCAGTGCGCAATGCTTTTTTGTGCATGGCAGTTATGCGTTTGCGGGCTCAGCGCCAAAAGGGCAAAAAAAAGGGCCGCCGGAGTAAACCAGGGCCCTATAGGTATGAAGGTCAAAAACCTCCAGAGGGGAACAGCCAATGCGGTGGAACTGGGAGGAAAAGCCACCGTGTGCATCAGCTATGTGCGATATGGTAGTTAAATGGGCAGGCTTCAACTCTCATTTGTGCATATCAGATATGCGTAATACGCGTGGCTGATATATTAGACATAAAAAGAGTTCGTTATCAGTGGCTTACCTTCGGCTAGAAATTCCAGTTGCGGGCCTTGGCGACGACAAAATCGCGGAAAACCTTAAGCTTAGCCGCGTTTTTCATCTCGTCAGGATAGCAGAAATAGGTATCGAAGGATGGTACGTCCGCATTGATGGCGAGCTGGATGAGGCCTGGGTCCCGACCGACGATATAGTCGGGCAGCACAGCGATGCCGATGCCGAGCAGGCAGGCGCGTTTGATCGACGTCTGGCTGTTGATCTGCAAATGCGGCATGCGCTTGTTGTCGGAGGAGCGACCGGCGATCTCCAGCCAGTTCACATCAAGCAGGTAATTCGGTGCCGGCTCGCCGAAGCTGATGATGCGATGCTCGTCCAGATCCTCAACCGATTGCGGCTCGCCGTAACGGTTGATGTAGGAGGGGGCTGCATAGACATGCATGTGTACGGTGAAGAGCTTGCGCTGGATCAGATCCGACTGCTGCGGCTGGCGCAGGCGGATGGCGCAATCCGCATGGCGCATGTTCACATCCAGCTCCTCGTTGTCGAGGATGAGCTGGATCTGCATATCAGGATAAAGCTGCAGGAACTCCTGAATTTTGTCGGTCAGCCAACCCTGGCCGAGGCCGACCGTCGTCGTCACGCGCAGCTTGCCGCTCGGCTTGTCGGTGGTCTCGGTCAATTGCATCTTGACCGTTTCGAGCTTCAGCAGAACGTCGTGTGCGGTGCGGTAGAGCAATTCGCCCTGTTCGGTCAGGATCAAACCACGCGCATGGCGATGGAAGAGCTTGATGCCCACATCCTGCTCCAGCGCGCTGACCTGACGACTGATGGCGGATTGGGAGAGATGCAATTTATCAGCCGCATGCGTGAACGAACCCGCTTCGGCAGCCGCGTGAAAAATACGCAGCTTGTCCCAATCCAATGGCATGCCGTTTCCCCTCATCGGCTGCTTCACTCCGCAGCCACGGCGACGGGCATGTGCCCGGTCAGGTAGCGTTCCGCCTCAAGCGCCGCCATGCAGCCCATCCCCGCTGCCGTGATCGCCTGTCGGAACGTATCGTCGGTCACGTCACCGGCGGCATAGATGCCTTCGACATTGGTCGCGGTCGAATCCGGCGCGGTCCAGAGGTAACCATTGTCCTTGAGTTTCAGCTTGCCCTTGAAGAGTTCGGTCGCCGGCGCATGGCCGATGGCGACGAAGACGCCGTCGATCACCATTTCGGTGATGGCGCCGGTGCGCGTGTCGCGCAGGCGCGCGCCCGTGACAGACGGCGGCATTGGCGGCTTGGCCGGCGTGCCGGTGATCTCGGCGACTTCGGTGTTCCAGAGAACTTTGACATTTGCCTTGGCAAAGAGGCGTTCCTGCAGGATCTTTTCAGCGCGGAAGAAGTCGCGGCGGTGGACGACGGTCACCGACTTGGTGATGTTGGAAAGATAGAGCGCTTCCTCGACGGCGCTGTTGCCGCCGCCAACCACGATCACATCCTTGTTGCGATAGAAAAAGCCGTCGCAAGTGGCGCAGGCGGAAACGCCGAAGCCCTGGAAATGCTGCTCGCTCTCGATGCCGAGCCACTTCGCCTTGGCGCCGGTCGCAATGATGAGGGTGTCGGCGGTCCAGACGTCACCGCTGTCGGTGTGGGCGACGAAGGGGCGCTTGCTGGTGTCGACTTCGGTCACGAGGTCGTTGACGATCTCGGCGCCGACATGCTGGGCCTGCTGCAGCATCTGCTCCATGAGCCAAGGGCCCTGGATCGGATCGGCAAAGCCCGGATAGTTTTCGACATCCGTCGTGATCATCAGCTGGCCGCCTTGCTCCAGGCCGGCAATGAGAACCGGCTTCAGCATTGCGCGGGCCGCATAAACAGCGGCCGTATAGCCGGCTGGACCGGAGCCGATGATGAGCACCTTCGTGTGGCGGGCAGGCATAGTCAGTCCTTTCAATTCAGCGATCGGGAAAACCGCGGCTTAAACGCGTAAAGCAGGCGATTTCACGATCCGCCGCTTCATTTATGATTGCCTTATGCATTTATTCAAGGGCAGCCTTGCATTACTAACAGGGCAAATCTGCTTTGTGTAAGAATCGGTTACCCAGGAGAAACTTTCTTGCGAATTTTCCTGCCTTATATAGAAGCTGGCGAGGGGGAATTAAAGAAAGGCAATAAAAGTGCTTCGCGCTGAACTCGATGCCATCGATATCAAGATTCTGCGGGAACTGCAGCGAGACGGACGTATGACCAATGTCGAATTGGCCGATCGCGTTGGCATTTCCGCGCCGCCTTGCTTGCGCCGGGTACGCAAGCTGGAAGAGGCTGGTGTTATCGAAGGCTATCACGCCATGCTGAACAGTCCGAAGTTGGGTTTCGATCTCGTGGCTTTTTGCATGGTCGGCCTCAAGCATCAGTCGGAAGCCAATCTCAAGGCTTTCGCCAGCGCTACGGCGGCTTGGCCGCTCGTCCGGCAGGCATGGATGGTGTCCGGCGACAGCGACTTCCTGCTGCATTGCGTGGCCGAGAATCTCACCCGATTCCAGGATTTCGTTATCGAGGTTCTGACGGCGAACGAACATGTCGATACGGTGCGCACGATGCTGACCATCCGCCAGGTCAAGAAGCTCGGTCTGGTGGAGCTGTAGACGGATGGCGGATCGGCCCTGGCATAGAGCGCTGATCAAGCCCGGGGTGCGTCTGTTGCTAGGCGGTTCGCGGGCGCATGTGCAGGACTGGTTTCCAGGGCTCAGCATTGTTCGCAGCCAGAATATCAGCGAAGTAGTTTATCGCGGCATCAAAGTTGCCAATCTTGCCGGGATGGATCGGCTGCGTGAGCGAGCCGGTGAGACAATTTATATCGTCGGCTCAGGCCCATCGATTCGTGACAGCGACATTAGTGGCATGGAAGCCAACAGCGCCATTCTTTTGAACGGCGCCATAGGGCTGATCGGTGAACAGATCAGCGAGCCATTGGCGATTGCGGTCGAGGACGAACGCTTCGTCTGGCGGCACATCGAGATGATGCGCAAGAAGATCATGCCGGGTTCACTCTGCCTGTTTTCCGTTGCCGTGTTGCGCGCGCTTTGCGAGATCGACAAGGGATGGCTGGCGGACAAGACGATCATTCTGATCGATGACATCCGCAAGCCCTATGGTGCGCGCCGCCGCTCGCTGGATGATCTCAAGAAGCTGCAATATGTGCGCCTGGATGCAGAGGGTTCGGCAGGTTTCTCGCTCTCGCCGGATCGCGGTGTTTTCCTCGGTGGGTCTGTGGCGGTATCGGCGCTGCAATTTGCTCTCTATTGCGCGCGACAGACGATCGGCTTTGTCGGTATCGATATTTCCAACGATCGCGAACCACGCTTTTACGAGACCCATGAAGACATGGCATTTTCCGGCATTGCGCGGGCCGAGGGTCGTATTGTCGAGCATCTCGTCTTCGCTCGGCAAATCGCCGCTGAACGCGGCGTTTCCTTCGTCAATTATTCGCCTGTCTCGGCGCTGCTGAAATATGATTTCGGTTATGATGACAGGTTTAAATTGCGATCGTGAGGCTCATGCGCTGGCTGAAACCCAAAGGCTCTGATGCCAAGAAGCTGACCATTGAGCCGCCTGAGGCGGGGGCAGGGCGCCATGGCATAGCCATTGCCGCCTGCGTCAAGAACGAGGCTCGCTATATCGAGGAATGGGTGCGCTTCCACCAAAACGTCGGCATTCGTCACTTCTATATCTATGACAACGGCTCGACTGACGACACCTGCACAATCCTCCGTGGCCTTCTGAATGCGGAAACGCTGACGATCATCCCCTGGGCCGGGCGAATGCGCGATGCCGCGACCGCGACGCTGCTAAACGGACAGGTCATCGTCTTCGCGCATGCGATCCTCAATTTCGGCGGCGACTATCGCTGGATGGCCTTCATCGACGTCGATGAATTCCTGCTGCCGAAACAGGGGCGGACGATAGAGGAGGCATTGAAGGCGGTCGGCGATTTTCCGAATGTTTCGCTGCCTTGGCACATGTTCGCCACCAGCGGCCACGACACGCCGCCTGATGGGCCGTTGACGCTGAACTATACTCTGCGTGGCGCCGATCCGATGACTTCAAAGGAAAACGTCAGCAATTTCAAATGCATCGTCGACCCATGTGAGGTGACCGAGGTCAGCGTTCACCAGTTCCAGACACGCGTTTTCGGGGATCTGACGGCCAATGATGCCGGCAAGCGCTTTACACGGCGCGGGCGAAAGGCGCCGGAGTTCTACTCGAACCAGTTCCTGCAACTCAATCACTACTATACGAAATCCCGACAGGAGCTGATGGAGAAGCTCGAGCGTGGATGGGTCTACGACAGCAGCGCGAGCAAGTATCGGGACAAAGTTCTGTCCGTCGTCAAAAGCATTGAGGAAGATGTGACGGAGGATCGTTCGATGATCGATTTCATCAAACGCTATGCCATCGATCTCGGCCGCTGACGTCTCCGCTCAGCCGTTGGTGGCGAGCATCTGGCGATAGATGTCACCGATAGCCATCGCTTCTTTCTCCAGCGCGAATTCGCTGCGTACATGGCGCACCGCATTCTCGCCCTGGCGGAGCGTTTCCTCCGGATCGGCGAGATAGAAGGCGATGGCCTTGGTCAAAGCATCGCCATCGCCGGCGGGCACGACAGTGCCGGTCTCGCCCGGAATGATCATTTCCGCATAGGCGCCGGCATCGGAGGCGACGACGGCGGTGCGGGATGCCATGGCTTCGAGCGGGGTCAAGCCGAAACCTTCGTTGCGGGAAGGGGCGACATAGAGGGTCGCGCGGCGGTACCAAGGCTTGATATCGTCGACCTCGCCGAGAAAGCGGATGCGGTCGGCAAGACCGGCATCGGCGACCAGCTTCACCAGTCCATCGCCGAAACCGCGATGTTCCGCCGTCACGCGGCCGCAGACGACGGCGGTCCAATCGGGATAGAGCGGCAGGAGCTCGATCATCGCCTTGACGAAGAGATCGGTGCCCTTCTGATGCCGCACGCGGCCGAAGCAGCCGATCAGATAGGTGCCGGGCAGGCCCGTGGCGGCCATGCGGTCGTCGCGAGTTTCCGGCGGATGAAAGCGATTGAGATCGACGCCGTGCTGGATCACCGTATGCGGCACCTGCAAAAAGCTGCCCGAGCGAGTGCTGGTGGCGATGACCGCATCCATGCGGCGGATGAGCCAGCGCGTATAGCCAGTGTGACGGCGCTGGGCTGCAGAGGTGAAGACAAGCTTCAGGCGCATGCGCAACACGGAGCGAAGAAGGAGGCCGATCAGCATCTCGTTGTTACGGCGGGCATGCCAGACGCGCACGCGATGCCGGCGTGGTCTCGTCCAAAGACCGGGAAGCCTGAGCCAGCCCAGCTTGGGAAGGTCTTCCGGCAGGCCGGGACCGAGCGTGGCAATATGGTAGCCAAGCTCGATCTGCTTCGGGATCAGCTGCACGATCGTGGAGGTAACGCCGGAGAGCCGGCGTTTGAAATTCGTCGCTATGATCTCGATCTCGCGGAGATCGGTGGCATGCGCTGAATTACGATCGCGCACGGGCGATCAGCCCCAGGTAATGGAGAGGATTTCGTAGCCCTTGGCACCGCCGGGCGCGTTGACCTCGATCGAGTCGCCGACTTCCTTGCCGATCAGGGCACGCGCGATCGGCGAAGAGATGGAAATACGGCCTGCCTTCACATCGGCTTCCTGATCGCCGACGATCTGATAGATCTTCTCTTCCTCGGAATCCTCGTCGATGAGCTTCACCTTGGCGCCGAACTTGATCTTCGAGCCGGACATCTTGGTGAGGTCGATGACTTCGGCGCGCGCCGTCAGGTCTTCAAGCTCGCCGATGCGGCCTTCATTGTGGCTCTGTGCTTCCTTGGCAGCATGGTACTCGGCATTTTCGGACAGGTCGCCATGGGCGCGCGCTTCCGCAATTGCCTCGATGATTCTCGGGCGCTCTTCCTGCTGACGCCAGCGCAGTTCTTCCTGCAGCTTGACGAACCCGTTCTGCGTCATCGGTACCTTTTCAACCATTTTCCTTGTCCTTCAGTCTCTGCGCAGCTCTTCCGCACACACAAAAGAAAACAGGTTCCGAAGCGGTACTTCGGAACCAGTAGAGCCATTATTTTGTCATCTATAGCAGATTGCGTCCGCCGATTTCCAGAAAATTCGATGCTTTAAGGAACGCTGCTCAAGGCTCGCGCCGACTGAAAGCGGATCGCTGGCGGTTTGCGGCAAGCTGTCATTCACAACCGTTACGCCAACCGAATGAAGCCGCGACGAATATGAGCCGACTATTATGCCGACATTCGCCGCGGCCTAAATTAGCGCTTAGAAATAGCTCTGCAGCGGCCGAACTTCGAGACTGCCGGCCTTCAGCGCCTTGATGGCCATGGCAGCGGCTTCGGCGCCGGCCATGGTCGTGTAGTAGGGCACCTTCTGCATCAGCGTCGCCCGGCGCAGCGATTTCGAATCCGAGATCGCCTTGTTGCTGTCGGTCGTGTTGATAACGAGCTGGACCTGGCGGTTGCGGATGGCGTCCTCGATATGCGGACGTCCCTCAAGCACCTTGTTGATCTTCGTCGCGTCGATGCCATTCTCCGCCAGGAAACGCTGGGTTCCACCGGTGGCCAGCACCTTGAAGCCCTGTTCCGTCAGCATGCGGATGGCCGGCAGGACGCGCGGCTTGTCGTCATCGCGGACCGAAACGAAGACCGTTCCGTCACGCGGCAGTTCGACGCCGGCGCCGAGTTGCGACTTGGCGAAGGCCAGCGCGAAATCGGTATCCAGACCAATGACTTCGCCGGTCGAGCGCATTTCCGGTCCGAGCAGAATGTCGACGCCGGGAAAGCGGGCGAAGGGGAAGACGGCTTCCTTGACCGCAATATGCTTAAGCTTGCGCGGATCGGGCTTTTCGCCGTAGGCGGCAAAGGTTGCATCCAGTTTTTCGCCGGCCATGACGCGGGCGGCGATCTTGGCGATCGGCGCGCCGATGGTCTTGGCGACGAAGGGCACGGTACGCGAGGCGCGCGGATTGACTTCGAGCACGTAGACGGTGCCGTCCTTGATGGCGAACTGGACGTTCATCAAGCCACCGACGTTCAGCGCCTTGGCCATGGCCTTCGCCTGGCGTTCCAACTCGTCGATCATGGCAGGCGAGAGCGTGCGCGGCGGCAGCGAGCAGGCACTATCACCGGAGTGAATGCCGGCCTCTTCGATATGCTCCATGATGCCGGCGACGTAAACGTCGGTGCCGTCGGACAGGCAGTCGACGTCAACTTCGATGGCGTTGGCGAGGTAGCTGTCGAACAGAAGCGGATTCTTGCCGAGCAGGGTGTTGATCTGGCCGGTCTTGTCGTTCGGGTAGCGCTGCTTGATGTCTTCCGGCACCAGCTCAGGAACCGTGTCGAGCAGATAGGTCTGCAGCATGCCTTCCGAATGGATGATCTGCATGGCGCGTCCGCCGAGAACATAGGACGGGCGCACGACCAGCGGGAAGCCGATTTCCGAGGCAACGAGGCGCGCCTGCTCGACCGAATAGGCGATGCCGTTGTTCGGCTGGTTGAGGTCGAGCTTCATCAGGAGCTTCTGGAAGCGGTCGCGGTCTTCGGCAAGGTCGATGGCATCGGGCGCGGTGCCGAGGATCGGAATGCCGTTCTTTTCGAGCGCTTCGGCGAGCTTCAGCGGCGTCTGGCCGCCGAACTGGACGATGACGCCGACGACTTCGCCCTTTTCCTGCTCGGCGCGCAGGATTTCGATCACGTCTTCGGCCGTCAATGGCTCGAAGTAGAGGCGGTCCGAGGTATCGTAGTCGGTCGAGACCGTTTCCGGGTTGCAGTTGATCATGATCGCTTCATAGCCGGCATCCTTCAGCGCGAAGGCGGCGTGGCAGCAGCAATAATCGAACTCGATGCCCTGGCCGATACGATTCGGGCCGCCGCCGAGGATGACGACCTTCTTGCGGTCGGAAACTTCAGCTTCCGAGCGGGCGGCGCCGACGAAGGGCGTCTCGTAGGTAGAGTACATGTAGGCGGTCGGCGAGGCGAATTCGGCGGCGCAGGTGTCGATGCGCTTGAATACCGGACGAACGTTGAGGCTGTTGCGCAGCTCCGCCACTTCCTTCGGGCGCTTGCCGGTCAAGGTCGCCAGGCGCGCATCGGAGAAGCCCATGGACTTCAGCATGCGCAGATTGGTCTCATCCTGCGGAAGGCCATGCTCGCGGATGCGGGCTTCCATATCGATGATGTTCTTGAATTGCGCGATGAACCAGGGGTCGATCTTGCAGCCTTCGTGCACTTCTTCCGGCGTCAGGCCGAGGCGCAACGCCTGGGCGACCATGCGCAGGCGGTCCGGCGTCGGCGTGCCAATGGCGGCGCGGATGGCGTTGCGGTTGCCTTCGCCTTCCTCGGTGCCGGGGATCTCGATCTCGTCGAGACCCGTCAGGCCGGTCTCAAGACCGCGCAGCGCCTTCTGCAGCGATTCGGCAAAGGTGCGGCCGATCGCCATGACTTCGCCGACCGACTTCATGGCCGTGGTCAGAACAGGGGAGGCGCCCGGGAACTTTTCGAAGGCGAAACGCGGGATCTTGGTGACGACATAGTCGATCGACGGTTCGAACGAAGCGGGCGTCGCACCGCCGGTGATGTCGTTTTCCAGTTCGTCCAACGTGTAGCCGACAGCGAGCTTGGCGGCGATCTTGGCGATCGGGAAGCCGGTGGCCTTCGATGCCAGAGCGGAAGAACGCGACACGCGCGGGTTCATTTCGATGACGACAAGGCGGCCATCCTGCGGATTGACCGCGAACTGCACGTTCGAGCCGCCGGTTTCGACGCCGATCTCGCGTAGGACCGCGATCGAGGCGTTACGCATGATCTGGTATTCTTTGTCGGTCAGCGTCAGGGCAGGGGCAACGGTGATCGAGTCGCCGGTATGGACGCCCATCGGGTCGATATTTTCGATCGAGCAGATGATGATGCAATTGTCCGCCGTGTCGCGGACGACTTCCATCTCGAATTCCTTCCAGCCGAGTACCGATTCCTCGACCAGCACTTCGGTGGTTGGCGAGGCATCGAGGCCGCCGCTGACGATTTCGAAGAATTCAGAGCGGTTATAGGCAATGCCGCCGCCGGTGCCGCCAAGCGTGAAGGAAGGGCGGATGATGGCGGGCAGGCCGACATGATCGATCGCCTGGGCGGCAATCGCCATGGCATGGCTCATGTAGCGCTGCTTGCGGTCGCTCTCGCCGAGGTTCCACTGGTTTTCCAGCTCGTCGAGCGCCTTGTCGAGCTCGGCGCCGGAAAGCTGCGCCTTCAGCTTGCTGCGCTCGGCTTCGTGGGTCTTGCGGTCGGCATCCTTGATATCGGTGGCGTTTGCCAGCATCGAGCGCGGCGTTTCAAGGCCGATGCGGGCCATTGCTTCGCGGAAGAGGGCGCGGTCTTCGGCCATGTCGATCGCGGCCGGCTTGGCGCCGATCATTTCGACATTGTAGCGGTCGAGCACGCCCATGCGCTTCAGCGACAGTGCGGTGTTGAGTGCCGTCTGGCCGCCCATGGTCGGCAGCAGCGCGTCCGGACGCTCCTTGGCGATGATCTTGGCGACGACTTCGGGCGTGATCGGCTCGACATAGGTCGCGTCCGCCAGGCCCGGATCGGTCATGATCGTTGCCGGGTTGGAGTTGACGAGGATGACGCGGTAGCCTTCCTCCTTCAGCGCCTTGCAGGCCTGTGTGCCGGAATAATCGAATTCGCAGGCCTGGCCGATAACAATCGGTCCTGCGCCGATGATGAGGATCGATTTGATATCTTGGCGCTTCGGCATGGGCTCACATCCGTTTTTTTGTTGCGCGAAAAACCGGCCAGGGTGGGAGATCACCGGCCGGGCGCGCATAGACAAATCTTTTCAGGCTAGAAGCGGCTTATAGGCAAATGTATTTGTAAACGGAACCCCATAAATCGCGGAATCGACAGGAATTCGGCTTGCACGCTTCATGGTTCGGTGAATTCGTGAGGGGTGACGCCCGCTTTACGGCTGCGGATCATCAGCCTTCTATATAATGGGGCACGAAGCGCGAGGTATCGCGAGTGACGGGCGTATCGTCCTCGCGAATGCCAATACCCGCGGGCTGGCCGGCGACGATCCAGGATCCGATCACCGTCCAATCTTCGCCGAAACGGGGGAGCAGGTGCAATGCCTGCCTTATATAACCTTCTTCGCCGTAGGGGCCGTCGACATGATACGTGCCGACACCGGCTTCGTGGTTGACGAGCGTCACATTGGCGCCTTCGCGGGATAGCAACGGTTTACGGACATAGCGATCCCCCAGATAGCTGACGCGCGGGTCGTCCTCGAAATAGGCGGGCAACAGATTTTCGTGGCCCGGGAACATGTCCCAGAGCACTGGCAACAGCCCCTTGTTGGATAGCGTCAATTTCCAGAGCGGCTCGACTACCCGCGTCGGTGTGATTGGCAGATGGCGACCGAAAGGTTCGCGTACCATGTCTTCCAGCGGGTAAAGCTTGAATATGCAGTCGATACGCTGGTCCTGAAGGTCGATCAGCCAATGTTTGTCGTCGACGCCAATATCGGGCATGGCGATCAGCTTCGTCTGGCAGCCGGCCTGCACGGCGCAATCGACGAGGTAGTTCAAGGTCACGAGGTCTTCCTCGGATTCCAGCATGCCGGCGAAGTGGATGCGCCGTGAGGGGCCGGCCAGGATGCGTATGGCATCCACCAGACGCTCATGCACAGAGTTGAACTGATCCGCCGAGGGCGGAAGCTCACCTCGTTGCTTCATGTCCTCCAGCCAGCGCCATTGAAAGACTGCACTTTCGAACAGGCTGGTCGGCGTGTCGGCATTGAATTCGAGCAGCTTTGCCGGACCGTTGCCATCGTAGGACAGGTCGAATCGGCCGTAGAGATCATGATCGCGATTGCGCCAGGAGCGCAGTACGGCATCATGATAGACCCGCGGAATGGCCATGCGGCGCATCAATTCGCCATCCAGGGAGATCCTTTCGACCGCGGCATAGCACATTTCCAGCAGGGCAGCGGTGGGATCTTCGAGTTTCGTCTCCACCTCTTCTAGGGTGAAGACGTAGGCGTGCCGCTCGTCCCAATAGCGTTGACCATACATGGAGTGGATGGTGAAGCCGCAGCTCTCGGCATCGGCCTTCCAATCCGGCCGTTCGTTCATGACAACCCGTTTCATCTGCCTACCCGTTAACCCGAAAGATGGAAGCCGCGAAAACCCCAGCCGCCGCGCTCTACCGAGCCGGCCGAGCGCGACGAACGCTCCGAAGACGACCCCCAGGAACCATGAGAGCCGCCACCGCTGCCACCGGAAGATGAGGTTTGCGTATCGTCGTCCTTCTTTTTTGCAGCATAGTTTGTCTTTCCAAGCAGCATGCCGTTTGCAAGGCTGCGGCCCGTCGCCGTTCGGAAGTCGCTGCTCCCACGCGGCTGGTAAAGCGCTTGCGTGTCGAGCGTTCTGGTGGCGCTGCCAACCAGATAGCCGGCCAGCAATGGAATGAAGTGGCCCGTGCCGGCTTGATGGGTGGGGGTTGTCGGTTGGCACTTCTCAGCGCCATAATCCTTTTCACAATTCGCCACGGTCTCGTAGGCGGGCGCGTTACGCTCGCGCTCCGTCTCGGCAGCGGCAAACTGGGATCGGCATTCGTCCGCGGAAAAGAGTTCGCCCGCGACGCAGGCATCGACATCCTTATAGATCTGAACCTTATCTTCTTTCTGGCCGCAGCCCGACAATGCCGCTGTTCCCATGAGCAGCAGCGACACACTCATTGATCGCTTCATAAAACCCCCTGCGCCTTGCGCCTTCGCAGCCGGATATTTCGCACGTTGCCCGCACACGTCTATCGGCCGCAAGACACACGGGTGCGGCTGTTCATATGAGCAAAGATTTCAACGTCAGGAATATGGGCTCGACAAAACAGTTAGGTGTAAATCGGCCCGATTTAAAGAACGTATGCGTGCGTTTTGTCGGATTTTTTTAGACCAATGGTTGCGACCGTAAAGAATGTCTTTCGCGGTTTTATAAGTTTTGGCGACGCTCCATGTCCGGGGGAGGCGAGCCGCTTTTATCCCCGTGCGCCGGTAGCTCGGCTATTGCGGGCCGAAACGATGCCGGACCGCATCCGCATAGGGACGGCTCACGGGCATCTCCAAGCCGTCGTGCGTAAGGACGACAAGCTTGCCGTTGTCGCGTTTCAAACCGGCGACATGATCGGCGGCGATCCAATGGGATCGATGCAGGCGCAAGCCTTCGGTATCGCCGATTTCCATCAGCGCATCGCCGAAGCGCAGCAGGATCAGTTCGCGCCCGCGGCTCGTGACGACCTCGGTATAGTGGTCGCGAACGGAAAGGCGTATGAGCGCTCCCCGATTTTCCGGTTTCAGACGTGAGAGGATCGGTGGCTGTGAGGACAGCCCCTTATTCTCAGCCATCTTTGCGACAGGAGGTGCTGGCTGTGCGCCAGTCGGTCCTTCAGCTGCTATCGCGATTTGCTGGTGCATTGTCAGATAGGTCAAAAGGCAGAAGAGAAAGCAGAGCGGGATCGAACTCAGGGCCTGCCGCAGGCTGCTTGCCAGGGTGGGTACCGTGCCGAAGAATGCCAGGTCGACGAGCCCGATGCCGAAGCCGATCGGCAGTGCGGCGATGATGGAGCCGGTCATCATCCGGGCGAACATACTCGTCATCCGCTCACGCAAGAGGATTTCGGCCGCGACGGAGAAGAGGATGGCTATCGACCAGGCCATGGCATGCAGGGCCAGCCAATAGCCGAGCCGTGCGCCCGGCATCAGCCGCGCAAAGGTGCCGTATGGGCCTGATATGGCGAAGATCAAGACGATTGCGACGAAGGTCGCCCAGAATCTCGGTGAACGCTGGAAGACCTGCAATTCGCGAAGCGTGGATTGCAGAAAGGTGTGATCCACGAAATTTTCCCGTTCTTTCGCGCAAATTCTATTGAGAGAAGGATAATATCGCGGAAAGGCTCGGCAAACTCAACCGGATGCCGCCATGACTCTTGAGCCGCTTCTTCATGCGACGATCGCAATCCAGCTTCACGTTGCGGCAGTCGTCCCGGCTGCTTTGCTCGGTGCCTATCTTCTTCTGAGGCCGAAGGGGACGCCGAGACATCGGTTGCTCGGCAAAATATGGTTATGCCTGATGGTGATTACGGCGCTGTCGAGCTTCTTCATTCACCAGATCAACCTGTTTCATGGTTTCAGCCCGATCCATCTGCTCTCGATATTCGTTCTCTTCGGCTGCTGGGGGGCGATCGTCAATGCGCGTAGGCACAATATCGCAGCGCACAAGCGCATCGTCAGAGGCCTCTATTTCGGCGGGATTGTCGGCGCCGGAACCTTTGCGTTCCTCCCCAGCCGCATCATGAACAAGGTGGCTTTCGGTGGCGACGAACTTGCACCGTTTGTCGTCACGGCAGCAATTGCGCTCTTTCTTTTGTGGCTGGKGTCGAAAGAAATATGGCGCCGTCGCGGTTTAACCTGATGTTCTGTCGATAGCCAACTGGTGTTGATCCTCCTCCTGGATATATAAGTGTTTCAAGGGACTTTGGTTTGAGGCATCGCCGGGAGGTGCATTATGGATTGGAAAGGGCGTCGGCAATCCGACAATATCGAGGATGAGCGTGGCTCGTCGCCCATGAGTGGCGGCGGKGGCGGCGGCTTTCGCTTCCCGGGCGGCGGGKTGGGCGGCGGCGGKTTGAGCCTTCGCACCATCATCGTTCTGGTGGTGATCTTCCTGGTGCTGAGAGCCATGGGCGTCGACGTCATGGGCTTGCTGCAGCAGAGCGGTGTGCTCGGCGGCGGCTCGGGATATCAGCAGAGCACATCTGCCGGGAGCAACGGCCAGCCCGCCAATGACGAGATGAAGCAGTTTGTTGCGACTGTTCTTGCCGATACGGAGGATACCTGGACCGGTATCTTCAAGTCGATGGGCCAGACCTATACAGATCCGAAGCTCGTGCTGTTCTCGGGCAGCTTTCCTTCGGCGTGCGGACAGGCCTCGGCCGCGACCGGGCCTTTCTATTGCCCAAGCGATCAGAAGATCTATCTCGACATGGCCTTCTTCCAGCAGATGAAGGATCAGTTCGGCGCATCCGGTGATTTCGCGCAGGCCTATGTGATCGCGCATGAAGTCGGCCATCATGTTCAGGATCAGCTCGGTATCCTGCCGAAGTTCAATCAGGCCCGCCGGAACATGAGCGAAGTGGATGCCAACAAGATGTCGGTGCGCATCGAGCTGCAGGCGGATTGCTTTGCCGGCATCTGGGGCAAGTTCACCCAGCAGAAGGGCATCCTGCAGGCCGGCGATCTGGAGGAGGCTCTGAACGCTGCCCAGCAGATCGGCGACGATACGCTGCAGAAGCGCAGCCAGGGCTATGTCGTTCCCGACAGCTTCAACCACGGCACCTCGGCACAGCGCATGAAGTGGTTCAAGCAGGGCTTCGATTCCGGCAAGCTCACCGATTGCGATACGTTGAACAATCCGGTCTGATTTTTGACACCCGCTCCCGATCATGGGAGCGGGTGCAACTCTTATTCCTTACTTCTCGCTATCCAGATGTGTCAGCTGTGCTTCCGGGTAGCGGCCGCCGGCGGCGGCATCCTTGGGTACGGCCTGGTCGATCGCCGCCATATCGACTTGCGACAGCTCGACCGAGAGTGCGCCCAAAGCTTCCGTCAGGCGATCGCGGCGACGAGCTCCGACAACGGGCACGATGTCCTTGCCCTGGGCTGCGACCCAGGCGATGGCGATCTGGGCCACGCTGACCCCTTTGGCATCGGCGATCCCTCGCAATGCTTCCACCAGCTCCAGGTTCTTCTCCACATTGCCGGCCTGGAAACGTGGGCTGATGGTGCGGAAATCGCCTTTCTGGACGTTGTCTTTCTGCCAATGGCCGCTGATCAGGCCGCGCGATAGCACGCCATAGGCCGTGATGCCGATGCCAAGTTCACGGCAAGCCGGCAGGATGTTGTTTTCGATCCCGCGCGAGATCAGCGAATACTCGATCTGCAAATCGACGATCGGATGCACGGCTGCGGCGCGGCGGATGGTGTCAGCACCGACCTCGGACAGGCCGATGTGCCTGATGTAGCCGGCCTTGATGAGGTCCGATATCGCGCCGATCTGGTCCTCGATGGGCACGTTTGGGTCGAGACGGGCAGGGCGGTAGATGTCGATATGGTCGACGTCGAGGCGTTGCAGCGAATAGGCGACGAAGTTCCTGATCGCGGCTGGCCGCGCATCATAGCCGAGCCAGGCGCCAGAGGGATCACGCAGGGCGCCGAACTTGACGCTCAGCAGGAAGTCATCGCGCTTCAACCCCTTGATGGCCTCGCCGATCAGCATTTCGTTGTGGCCCATGCCATAGAAGTCGCCGGTGTCCAGCAGGTTGATGCCGGCATCGAGCGCGGCATGGATGGTAGCGATGCTTTCGGCGCGATCGGATGGTCCGTACATGCCGGACATGCCCATGCAGCCGAGGCCGAGAGCGGACACCTGCGGACCTGTCTTTCCCAATGGGTGCTTATGCATTGCGGTTCTCCTTTGATGGGAAGCATAGCTCAGCTTCCACGGGATCTGATGGGATTGTTTACTCCGTTGCTCTTTGTGCGATAATCCGAGTAAATCGAAACAGGTCGTTTGGAATTTTGCACAATGGATGACTTGCCCTTGGCCGACCTTGTCGCCTTCACCGCCGTTGCCCGCGAGCGCAGCTTTCGCGAAGCGGCGCGCAAGCGTCGCGTATCCGCGTCATCCTTGAGCGAGGCGGTTCGGCGGCTGGAGGAGCGGCTCGGCGTGCGTCTCCTCAACCGCACGACACGCAGCGTCACACCCACTGAAGCGGGCGAGCGGCTGATGGAGCGCCTGACGCCCGCAATGAGCGAGATCACCTTGGCGCTCGACGACATCAACAGCTTTCGCGACAGCGTGGGCGGCACCTTGCGGCTGAATGTACCCACCGTTGCCGCCATGGTCGTCATGCCCGACATCATCAATCGCTTCCTGCAGGAATATCCGGCGGTTTCCGTCGAGATCGTTGCCGAAGACAGTTTTATCGATGTCGTGGCAGCCGGCTATGATGCCGGCATTCGCTATGACGAAAGGCTGGAAAAGGACATGATCGCCGTGCCGATCGGGCCACGGCGGCAATGCTACGTGACGGCCGCTGCGCCGGACTATCTTGCGGCGCATGGCGTCCCGGAGCATCCGCGGGACATTCTTGAGCATCGCTGCATCCGCCATCGCTTCCTTGGCGGCTCCATCTTGCCCTGGGAGTTCGAGCGCAATGGAGAGACCTTATTCATCGCCCCGACGATGGTCATCGCCTCGAATTCTATCGAGATCGAACGCAGCGCGGCGGTGGCCGGCCTCGGCATCATCAGAACCTTTCGGGAGTTCCTGGCGCCACAGATCGCCAGCGGCGAGCTGGTGCCGATCCTGGAGGAATGGGACACGGATTTCTCGGGTCCGTTTCTTTATTATGCCAGCCGCCGGCACATGCCGACGCCGCTTCGAGCCTTCGTGGATTTCCTCAATCGCGAGCAGCGGCGTAATCGCGGTCGATAGTCGCTTTTGGGTCGAGGATCAAAAAAAGCGGTCAATAAATCAATAAGATTGAAGCGTTCACGGATTGTTTCTGCCAAAATCTTTATGTATGGGAACATTCCTGTTTTTCGTTCACGTTCTGTCTCTTTCATGGAGATGGAGCCTTAAAGGCAACTCCATGATCGATCAGAAATTCGCACGGCGTGGCCTATTCCTCGTCTTCCTCATTCTCTTCCTCGATGTCATCGGCATTGCGATCATCATGCCGGTCATGCCGAAATATCTGGAAGAGTTGACCGGCGCGTCCGTCAGCACGGCGGCCACGGAAGGCGGCTGGCTGTTGCTGGCCTATGCGGGGATGCAGTTCCTGTTTTCGCCGCTGATCGGCAATCTGAGCGACCGTTTCGGTCGCCGTCCGCTGCTGCTCGCTTCGGTACTGACTTTCGCGATCGACAATTTCATCTGCGCGATCGCCGGTACCTACTGGATGCTGTTCGTGGGCCGTATTCTTGCCGGCATCAGCGGCGCAAGCTTCTCGACCTGTTCCGCCTATATTGCCGATATCAGCAATGATGAGAACCGCGCCAAGAATTTCGGCCTGATCGGCATGGCCTTCGGCGTCGGCTTTGTGCTTGGTCCTGTGATCGGCGGCTTTCTCGGTGAATTCGGCCCTCGCGTTCCCTTCTACGGCGCAGCCGCCTTGGCATTCCTGAATTTTGTCGGCGCCTATTTCCTGCTGCCAGAAACCCTGGATGCAAAGCATCGTCGCCCCTTCGAGATCTGGCGGGCCAATCCGTTCGGCGCACTCACGCAGATAAGACGCTATCAGGGTATCGGTTGGGTTTGCGTCGTCATGTTCCTCAACTGGCTGGCGCATGGCGTCTACCCGGCTGTGTGGTCCTTCGTCACTTCCTATCGCTATAATTGGAGTGAGGGACAGATCGGCTTTTCGCTTAGCGTGTACGGTATCGGAGCGGCCATCGTCATGGGGCTGGTTCTGCCCCGTCTGGTGCCTGTGCTTGGCGAATGGAAGACCGCTTTGCTCGGCCTGGCGTTTTCCTGTCTCGGGTTGATGGGATATGCTTTCGCCTGGCAAGGGTGGATGGTCTATGCCGTCGTCGTCCTGACCGTCATCGAAAACGTCGCAGATGCGCCGCTACGTTCCATCGCTGCCAGCAAGGTGCCGCCTTCGGCGCAGGGCGAGCTTCAGGGCGCGCTCGGCAGCTTGACGAGTATCACCGCGATCGTCGGCCCCTTGCTCTTTCCATATCTGTTTCAATATTACACCGCGCCCACGGCACCGGTTGTTTTTGCCGGCGCCCCCTTCATCATGGGCGCAATTCTGGTGGCGACTGCGCTTCTCGTTCTGCTGACGAAGGTTCGCAAGACCGAGCCGAAGGTAGTCGTACAATCAGAAGCGGGCGAGGCGGCCTAAAAATTCATCAGATATTTTGATGTCCTGATGAATTCTTTAGCACTATGGGCTTGCCGGCTGGCTTTTTGAGCTAAGTTGCGCTAATGCGGCAGGCTCGCGCACCCTTGGGTAGGGCGGTCCGCGCGATTCTGGAAATCGAGTTTTCATCATGGATATGCCGGTAGCTGCGCGCCCACACGCGCATGGTAACAATAATTCGTGGTCTGCACACATCCGTGCAACCCTTGCGCTCGGCATACCGTTGATCGGCGCGCAGTTGGCGCAGCTTGGCATCAATACCACCGACGTGATGATTGTCGGCCGGCTTGGTGCCGAGCAACTGGCTGCGATGGTGCTTTCTGCGCAGTTCCTGTTCACGATTCTGATTTTCGGCGCCGGCTTCTCCATCGCCGTGGTGCCGCTGGTGGCGCAAGCCTATGGCAAGGGTGATGTCGCGTCTGTGCGCCGCGCCTTGCGCATGGGTCTGTGGGTTGTGACGGCCTACTGGCTGTTGGCGCAGCCGGCCTTCCTCTATTCCGAGCAGATCCTTCTGGCGGCGGGGCAAAAGCCTGAGGTTGCACGGCTGGCCAGCGGCTATATCGCCATTGGCCACTTCGCCGTGCTGCCTGGGTTGCTCTACAACGTCATCCGCGCGTTGGTCAGCGCTATCGGTCATGCTGCCATTATCCTCAAAGTCACGATTGCCATGCTGGTCATGAATGCCGTGCTTGCCTACATCCTCGTGCTCGGTCATTTCGGCTTGCCGGCCATGGGGCTGCATGGTGCGGCCATCGTCTCTGTTGCCGTGCAGACGGCTGGATTGATTTTCATCATCTTCTATGTGCAGAGCCATGAGGAAACGCGCCGCTACGAGATTTTCGTCCATCTCTGGCGCCCGGATTGGCACGCTCTGTGGGATGTCATTCGGTTGGGCTTTCCGATCAGCATCACGGTTCTCGCGGAGGTCAGCCTGTTCACGGCGGCATCGTTGTTGATGGGGCAGATCGGCACGATCGAGTTGGCAGCCCATGGCATCGCGCTTCAATGGGCGTCGATGGCCTTCATGATCCCGCTCGGCCTCAGCCAGGCGGCAACGGTACGGGTGGGCGTCGCGCACGGGCAGGGCGATCTTTTTGGCCTCAAGCGTGCGGCGATCGTGGTGCTTGTCGTTTCGAGCGTGATCTCGGTATTCGGAAGCATCCTCTTCGCCACCGTGCCGACATGGTTGGGAAGCTGGTATATCGATGTCACGTCAGCGGATGCGCCGAAGGTGCTTGCCTATGCGGCGCCGTTGATCATGGTGGCTGGCCTCTTCCAGTTGGTCGATGGTCTGCAGGCGATCGCCAGCGGGCTGCTGCGCGGTCTGAAGGATGCGCGCGTGCCGATGATCATGGCACTGATCGCCTATTGGCCGATCGGCTTTTTCCTTGCGTGGCTGTTTGCCTTTCCGCTCGGCTTCGGCGGGATTGGCATATGGTTCGGGTTCCTGCTCGGCCTTGCCTCGGCAGCTGTGATGCTGTGCACACGCTTCTACATTCTGTTGCGTTCGCAAACAGAATCCGCCTGAAATCGGCGATGTTGAGCGTCACGCGAAGAGACTACTGACAAATATTGTCAGCATGGTCGTGTATGTATGGTGTCATACCAATCACGGGAGACGACCATGATATTCGAAGCAAGCGATCGTAACGATACCGCGCTTTTCTCGCGGGAAGACTCCATCAACCAGGGCACCATGGTGCGCCTGTTTCCGCGCGCCAATACATCGTCCCGGCAGCCTCAGCCGGCGCAGAGGTCCTATTGGCTGGCGGTGGCTAGTGCGGAGCACGTGCGCCTCGGGCGCGAGTATGGTTTCATGCAGGTGAACCACGGCAAGGAAGCACCATTAAAGCGCATCAAGCCGGGCGACGGCATTGTCTATTACTCTCCATCTGTGAAGAAGGGCGAGAGAGACGGCTTTCAAAGCTTTACCGCCATCGGCTTTGTCCGCGAAGGTCAGCCCTACCGGGCGGAGATGGGTTGCGGAAAAGCCTATCGCCGCGATGTCGATTGGCTGGATGCACCCGAACAGCCGCTTCGCCCCTTGCTGGGCTGGCTTGATTTCACCCAGGACAAGAACTGGGGCTACAGGCTGAGATTCGGTCTCGTTGCCTTCGGGCAGTCGGACTTCGAGTTCCTGGAAGAGATCATGATGAGTGAGCTTGAGGTAGTCAAGCAGCGCCGCCTGCAGGCCTGACCGGATAACTGACCGGCTAAGGTTTCCTGTGCTGGCCTAAGCAAAAGAAAGCCCCGGATTGGCTGCCAATCCGGGGCTTTTAAATATTGCTGGGTTGGAAAGATTTAGGCGCGTTCCGCCAAAGCCGGCTCGCCCTTCTTTTCGCGCACCAGATTGATGAAGCGACGGAAGAGGTAGTGGCTGTCCTGCGGGCCGGGAGACGCTTCCGGGTGATGCTGCACCGAGAAGACCGGCTTGCCGGAAACGCGCAGGCCGCAATTGCTGCCATCAAAGAGCGAAACGTGAGTCTCCTCAACGCCTTGCGGCAACGAATTCGAGTCTACTGCAAAGCCATGGTTCATCGAGACGATCTCGACCTTGCCTGTCGTGTGATCCTTGACCGGATGGTTGGCGCCGTGATGGCCCTGGTGCATCTTCGCCGTCTTGGCGCCGAGTGCGAGGCCGAGCATCTGGTGGCCGAGGCAGATGCCGAAGAGCGGAATGTCCGATTTCAGCAGGTCCTTGATGACCGGTACTGCATATTCGCCGGTCGCGGCCGGGTCGCCAGGACCGTTTGACAGGAAGATGCCATCGGGCTTGAGGCCGAGGACTTCGTCGGTCGAAGCTGTCGCCGGCAAGACCGTGACCTTGCAATCGAGACCGGCAAAGAGACGCAGGATGTTACGCTTGACGCCGTAGTCGAGGCAGACAACGTGGTATTTGGCTTCGGCGGCGCCGAGTTCGCCATAGCCTTCGTTCCAGATCCACGGTGTCTGCGACCATTGCGAGGATTGGCCCGACGAGGCGACCTTGGCGAGGTCGAGGCCTTCGAGACCGCTCCAGGCCTTGGCATCCGCCTTCAGCTGCTCGATATCGAAGACGCCGTTCGGATCGTGGGCGATCACGCCGTTCGGCATGCCGTTTTCACGGATCCAGGCCGTGAGCGCGCGAGTATCGATGCCGCTGAGGCCGATGATACCACGGGCCTTCAGCCACTGGTCGAGATGCTTGGCGGCGCGATAGTTCGACGGATCGGTGATGTCGGCCTTGAAGATGACGCCGACCGCGCCGTGCCGGGCGGCAGGCGTCAGGTCTTCGATATCTTCCTCATTGGTGCCGACATTGCCGATGTGAGGGAAGGTGAAGGTGACGATCTGGCCGAGATAGGAGGGGTCGGTCAGGATTTCCTCGTAGCCGGTCAGCGCCGTGTTGAAGCAGACTTCGGCCTGGACCTTGCCGGTCGCGCCGATACCCTTGCCTTCGATCACGGTGCCGTCGGCGAGAACGAGAAGAGCGGTCGGCTTTTCGGTGGTCCATGGGGCTGTGGCGGTCATAATCATCCCGTTTCCGGCGTCGTGCGCGACCTTGAAGAGGCCGTCGGCTTCCGCCATGTTTGTAGCAAGGTACGGCCGGCGACACGTGTCGCGGCTTGAGATCTTCATATGGATCTAATGTGCAGGTGTTGGACATAGCCAAACAAGGCCAGCCGGTCAATGCGCGCTTTTCGTTTCCTGGCATGGAATTCATTCCATTTCAGCCGGTTTGTCGCATTTGCATTGGTTGCTGCTGATGGTCTATGAGACGGGCAGCATGAAATAAGAGACCGGGCGATCGTCGTCCGCCTGCTTCAAGGAGTACAGATATGATCCGCGAGACCCTTTCCAACGCCCAGAAGGATGCGATGAAGGCAAGGGATACGGCAAGGCTTTCCACCGTGCGTCTTATCCTTGCCGCCATCAAGGACAAGGACATCGCCAATCGCGGCCTGGCCAAGGAACAGGCCAGCGACGACGAGATTCTTCAGCTGCTCGCCAAGATGATCAAGCAGCGGGAAGAGTCCGAGAAGATCTATGTCGACGGCGGGCGTCCGGAGTTGGCCGCGAAGGAGCGTGAGGAAATCACGGTCATTCAGGGCTTCATGCCCGCGCAGTTGTCGGAAGACAAGGTGCGCGAGATCTGCGTCGCGATCGTGGCGGAGCTTGGTGCGCAGGGCCTGAAGGATATGGGCAAGTGCGTGGCCGCCCTGCGTGAGCGTTATGCCGGTCAGATGGATTTCGCCAAGGCTTCGTCGATCCTCAAGGAATTGCTGAAGTAAAAAGCTGTTTCGTCTTCGGCATGCGGATTTGCTGCGTGCCGAAGGCGCTTTTCCAGACCCCGTCTATGATGGCGAATTTTTCGGCTTGAAAGTTCCGGTATTCCTGAATGAAGCTGCAGGAGAGCCAGAGCTGGCTTCTCCCCGAAGAGCCCGTCCACCCGACACTTTGCATTTTCACAGCCCTGTTCATCAGCCGCTTCGCATGGGTTCTGGAAATATGAAAGCGGCGACAAATGTCTGTGAAGGCAATGCGCCCGACAATTGCCCTGTGCGTTACCGAATCGACCAGCCCGACACGCGAGATCAGATAGTCCATGATCACGCCGCCGGAATTGACCCATGTGAAGAGATCGAACGTATCCCCTGGGCGGCGAACATCATCGCTGTCGATGATGCCGACCGAGATCGCGGGCTGCAAGGCGGCTATCAGCTCGGGGCGCTTGGCAAATAGGACGCTGCGCCTGCCGCCATCCAGCCGGTCCAGCACTGCGAGATGAATGGCAAGCCATTTGCCCAGTTGCCTGATGGCTTCTTCCGTCGGTTCCATTGGTCGCGTACGGCGGTCGGGCGTGTTTGGCAGGTAACGTAGAAAGCCCTCAGCCAGCATTTCCTGCATGAAGCTGAGGGCGGTGTTGTGGCTGGCGATCTCGTGCTCGACCACATAGGTGGCAAAACGATTCGCATGGAGACCGGGCGGCTCTCCGTCGACGCCGCCATAGTATAAGGCAAAACCCGCAAGCGCCATCAACCAGCGTTGCTGCGAAGCAAAGACAGAGCAGATTTTCTGATTTTCATTATAAGTTGATATAATCTCTCGTGTATAATCCAGAATTTCAGCGAAAAAATTAGGGTCTTGGGCAAGTTCCTTCGCGGATAAAGACATGTCGCCGTCTCCGATGAACTGGACAAACTTCCGAATTGTCTGAAGAAGATGATGTTCATCAGGATGGCATATCTTGTGATCTTAGGAAATATACATTGCATCACGTACGTCAAAATACTTGCGTGCGCGGTATAGCGATGCCTCGTAGGCGGCGCTCATTGTTTTGGGGGCCCAAAATTAGAGAAGGCAGGAGCTGGGGGAGCTCCTGCCTTCTTGCACTTTGCAGCCGTTTGATGACGCAGGGTGGGGCCCAAAAATCAAACGTCTATTGCAAAGGCACTCAGGTGGGGCGGCGCCGGGGGTAGGGATGGTGCCCCACCTGAGTATCTGGTGAACCTATCGAATGATCCTGACTTGCTGGGGCAAAGCCAACGCTTGCGACGGCAGTCCGTACATCTGAACTTTAACGCCTGCCGTGAGGGCAGGGATTTTCATATCGACCGGCAGCTGGTACTCCGCGCCGGCATAAAGCACGTTCTTTTCGCTACTGCCGTTAGCTGTCGTGGCCGAGCTATAAGTAGCTGTGGCGAAAATCGCCGCGGCGGCTAAGGGTACGATCAGAACACGCATTTTATCTCCTAAACTGAAAGCCCTGTTCCTTATGGCTTTCGGTTCGTCGGGGCGTCTCGGCATGTCGCGTCGCGAAGTCGTTTCTTCGCCGGCTTGTCTCGCCCCGTGAGAAGAACGCTATTGCGGTGCACATCAACAATCAAATTACAAAAAAATAATGTTTGGCTTACAAACCATGCCGCAAATGCGCCACCAAGCAGTTTGGGCGCAAGCCGTGGACGTTGCAGCCATTGATTGTCATTTCCGCATCCGACCTTCCTTTCCACCCACCTCAAGATGTGCAAGCCTTTGCTTTTCCGCCTCTTTTGCCGTGAAAACAGTTGAGCGTAGGCAGCTAGATCCGTCAGTCCTTCCGCTCGATTCCGATGCAAAAGCGGGTTTGGATCAGGCTGAAATTGACTTATCTCGCCGGTCTGCTCGGCTCGATTTTGGTGATCGCTTCACGAAGTTGTGATCGGCGGGATGGAAATGCAATCGTCCGTAATGGGCTGTGAATACCGTGTGTGTCCGTCGGGTCGTCGTGGCAATGCGCGCCATTCCTGTTTATATGGGGCAAGCCAGAGGTAGCCATGCGATTTTCCAATACGTTTCTCGACGAGATTCGCGACCGCGTTCTGATTTCAGACGTGATCGGTCGTCGCGTGAGCTGGGATCGGCGCAAGACCAATGTGCCGCGTGGCGATTTTTGGGCCTGCTGCCCTTTCCATGGCGAGAAGTCGCCAAGTTTCCACTGCGAAGACCGCAAGGGCCGCTATCACTGCTTTGGCTGCGGCGTGACGGGTGATCATTTCCGTTTTCTGACCGAGCTCGAGGGCTTAAGCTTTCCCGAGGCGGTGCAGCAGATCGCCGACATGGCCGGCGTTCCCATGCCGGTTGCCGATCCCATGGAGGCGAAGCGCGAGAAGGAGCGCACATCGCTGCTAGATGTCATGGAGATGGCCACTCAATTCTTCCAGGACCAGCTGCAGACCGCCAATGGCGCCCGCGCCCGCGCCTATTTGCGCGACCGGGGCTTGAGTGGACGCACCATCGAGACCTTCCGTCTTGGCTATTCCCCGGATAGCCGTAATGCGCTGAAGGAGTTTCTGGCCGGCAAGGGCGTATTGAAGGAGCAGATAGAAGCCTGCGGCCTCGTCGTGCACGAGAACGTACCCGTCTCCTACGATCGCTTTCGCGACCGCATCATGTTTCCGATCCTGTCGTCACGCGAGAAGGTGATTGCCTTCGGTGGCCGCGCCATGTCGCCGGATGCGCCGGCGAAATATCTCAATTCCAATGAGACCGAGCTCTTCCACAAGGGCAACGTACTCTACAATTTCACCCGCGCGCGCCGCGCCTCCCAGGGCGCCGATGGTGCCGGCACCATTATTGCCGTCGAAGGGTATATGGACGTCATTGCCC
>BFBZ01000546.1_pt1 | contig 34448 bp, 34 predicted proteins | sample 1888401 | NCBI WGS metagenome assembly BFBZ01 (sample SAMD00112614, study PRJDB3348) | symbiont metagenome | host: Chara braunii | reverse complement strand
AGAGGTGTCGGTCAACACGCGGACGGGTCGCTGCGACCTTCGCAAGGACACGCGCTATGCCCGCTTCAAGGTCCGGATTCCGGCCGACGCGTCATGGAGCTTCTGTGCAGGCGTTGTGCCTGACCTCACCCCGAGCGGCACACTATGACAGCCTATGTTCCTGGTATCACCGAGACCGATCTCAAGAAGATCATCCTGGCGCTGCAGCAGCTCGCCGCCGGGCGATCCAACGCTGTCGGCAGCGTCACCCTATTGCCGGGGGTCGCGACCACCGTGGTTGCCGACATGAACTGCTCTGCCGCGTCGACCCCGATTCTGACGGCGGCGAGCCCCGGCGCCGCGGTGGAGCTCGGCAACGGCACCATCCATGTCAGCGCCGTGACCAACGGATCGTTCACGCTCACGCACGCCAACAGCGCGGCGGCGCGGACGTTTCTCTATGCATTGCTCGGCTGAACTCGCCTGCGTCGATCCCGGTCAGGTTGGACTTATCTGGCCCAAGGTCGCGCCGCGGCTGCGGCGGGCGATCCTGCGGACCGGTCTGTCTGCCTTCGCCGATGTGGAGCGCGACGTTCTCGACGGCCGCGCGCTGTTGTGGCTGGCGCTGAGCCAGGAGGGCGACATAATCGCGATCGATGCGGTGGCCACGACACGGCTCGAACTGACGGACGCCGGCAAAGTGTGCGTCATCGTCGCCTGTGAGGGCAGGGGGCGATACCGTTGGCTCCCGCTGATCGGCGGCATCGAAACTTACGCGAAGACAGAAAGCTGTCGCGGCATGCGCATCTACGGCCGTAAAGGCTGGCTGCGCGCGCTCGCCGACTATCGGCACACGCATGTGATTATCCAGAAGGAGTTGAGGTGACAATCAGCGTTGATGGTCTCGATAGCGCTTTTCATACGCTGATCAGACAAGATGATCCTATCACGGATAAAATCAGCTCTGCCCCCGGCACGCGCAAAGGCGACCTTTGCACTTGACAGGATGTTCTTGATATGTTCCTTTTTAATTCAGAGGGCATGTTGCGTCCCCAAATTGCGCAGTTGCCGGACAAAACGCATGTTTTATCAGACAAGTGCAGATCGCACCAAAACAGCAAGAGTCTTAGCAGGCTTTGTGCAGTCGGGAGCAAAAGCCGCTCTCGTGGCGCTGGCACTCACGATGAGAATGGACTCGACTCGTGCCGAGCAGATTGACTTCAGCCCTTATCGCGCTGCTGCAGAATACTGCGCTCGCGAAGTCGCGGGTCCGCTGGCACTTTCGCCGGATCAGCGGATTCTTTGCTTTGACGGCCATCTCTATGCCCATCAGGATCTGTCGCTCGTCGACGAATTGCAAGTCGGCGGACTAGTCGTTATCCGCAGTTTTGGTGGTGACGACGTTGCAATGATGGAGCTTGCGGAGCGCCTACGTGGTCGGAATGCGACCGTCGTAGTTCGTAGCTACTGCTTGCTTGGGTGCGCCAGTTATATCGTGGTTGCCTCCGGGATGACGATTATACTGAAAGATGCGTTGGTTGCATGGGGACCTTTGGTGGTGGACGGATTCTGCTTAGGTCTTCGGAATGCACTCGACGAAGGTTTGCCACGCCTTGACATCGGCCCCTGTGGGAAACCGCTTCTGCGGACGCCAGGTCCAATCTATGAACTGAGGCTGGGATTCATGAGCGTACGGCGCGTCAATGATAATTTCGAGGAACCGCCGGAGAGTACATTTATCAGGAGAGCTCTAAGGAATATCGATTGGAAAAGGGCGACCGAGACAACTGGTCTGATGTGGACATGGCATCCTCGCTATCAACAAAGTTCAGTCAAGACCAAGATCGTTTACGAACGCTATCCCGATAGCCAGGAGGAAGTTGCGGCTCTTGCCGAGCGATTGCGGCTCCGTGCTCGAGTTGTTTACGATCCATGAGGGCTATTTCCGAAATGTCAGCCGAGCTGTTCTGACACCCGAAAAAGCCTTGATAGTTGACGGCGCGCTGACGTGGCGCGCTTTTTTTTACCTCGGGGAATGAAGATATGGTGGGAAATCCAAGAGAGAAATCAAGTGATTGGCCAAATATAGTGCGTGAGGGGATCGAGCCAGAAGTATTGCGTGTGCCTGATTGGAGACGTTATCTTGATGGCAGAGATTATACCCGTCCTTTCCAGGGTATTCCGCTGCCAGGGTCGAGGACGCCAAGCTCGCCACCAAGATTGCCCTCCTGGTTCGAAGATCCATCACAGCCGGGCCTGCCGCCATCGTTGAAATATCCGGCACCCGGCAATCCTAGCCCGGGTTTTCCTCCTATTCCGGCACCAGTTCCCGCACCGTCACCCATCCCTGGAAGGCCGATCCGCGACTGGCTGTTTGATTATCTGCTCGGAAACAATCTTCTGGACCAACGGCCATTTCAGCAGACCTCACAGTCGGCATTGAGAAAAGATGCCAGTCGCACCGGACTTGATCCGGACATGAGACTTGCTGCCGCACAGCAGGCCGATCAGGGTCATCCGACCCGGGCATCGCAAACGGGTTCAAGCGAAGAACCATCGAAGCCGCAGAAGCGCTTCTTGAGATCGCGCGTTGAGTAACGTTGATCTGCACGAGGACGACTGAACTCTCCGTGTGCCGCTGCCTCCTCCGGACGGATCGCAGACTTGCTCACGGCGACGCCTTGTTCGAGGACTGCGATCTTGCAGTTGCGCCAACTCTTAGCATTGTCAAATCAAGGAACGTGCCCAATGGGCGGACAATCATCCAGCACCCAGACTCAACAATCCCAGACGCAGCCGTGGCAGCCGGCGCAGCCGATGTTGCAGAACATCCTGTCTCAGGTCGGCAACGGCCTGAACAATACCGTGCTGACCAGCGCCGAGACCGGCGCGCTCGATACGCTCAAGCAGAATGGGGCGTTGGGCAATCCCTATGCCGGCGGTATCGGGGCCTATGCGCAGTCGCTGCTCAATGGCGGCAACGCACAGGCGCAGGCGCCGGCTGCCCAGGCCAATCTGCAGACGTTGCAGGGCCAGCTGACGCCCTACGCCAATGGCAGCATGATCGGCAACAATCCTGCGCTGGCGGCGCAACTGGCGCAGCTCCAGAACGACGTCGGCACCTCCATCAACGGCCAGTTCGCGGCCGCCGGACGCGATTTCAGCGGCGCCAACCAGATGGCGTATGGCCGCGGCGTGGCGGCGGCGGAAGCGCCTGTGATCGCGGCTCAGTACAACCAGGACGTCCAGAACCAGCTGAGCGCGGCCAATGCGTTGTACGGTGCCGGCAACACGACGGCCAACATGCTGGGCGGCATGCAGCAGCAGTACCTCACCAATCAGGGGCAGGGGCTGACGGCGTCACAGGCCGCGCTCGATGCGCAGAATTATGGAGCCAATGCCACGTTGGCGGAGGAGGCGCAGCGCCGCGGCATCCCGGTGCAGGCGCTCGGACTGCTGGCGCAGATCGGAACGCCGATCGCACAGCTCGGTCAGCAGACCAACGGCACCATGACGGGAACACAGGAGATGTCCGGTGCCGACCAGTTTGCGAAGATCGCCGGCGGCATCGGCAGTCTTCTACAGCCGTTCAGCGGCGCGTTCGGCAAGAAGTAGTTCGGTGCAGCGTCTCGAGGGAGTGGTCGTGAATGTCAGATGAATCAGAGCATCTCGTGACGGGTGCAGCATTCGAGCTGGAGAATGCCGGCTATCGGCCGATGCCGGATCCGGAGGAGCGGCCGGAGCGCGAGGCGCTCGGCGGCGACGTTGCGTCGCTGCGCGACGCTGCCGAGCAGCGCACCGATCCCCGTCCGCCGGTGATGGTCCGGGAGTATGTCGACGAAGCCGGCAACCTGGTCGATCGCGGCGAGTCGGTCACGCTCGAACGCGCGGCGCGTGATCACGCGCGCGTCCGGGCCGCTGAGGTGGGTGAGGCATCTCGCGGGACGCCGGATTCCGATTCGAGCGACCACTTGGGTTCGCCGGCAAATGGTGAGCCCGACGGTTTCGAGCCGGCTTCAGGCGAAGCCGAGTCCACTGCCGAGACCGGCTCGACGCAGCACGATGCTTCGTCGCGGCTTGCGCCGGAGTTGGAGAGAGCCCTGCAGCATCCGCAGGTGCTGCAGGCGATCGAGGAGAAGATCGGCGAAGCAGAGCAGGCCCGCCAATCCTACCGAGAAGGCCTGGCATCGGCCGTCCAGATTGCCCAGGCGAGCTTCCTCAGCCAGTTTCCTGAATTTGCCGGCATGCCCGCGGAGCAGGTCCCCGCCGCGCTCGAACGGATGTCGCGCGAGGATCCCGGAAGGTTCGGGCGCATCCAGGCGGCTGTCGCGATGTCGGATCAGTTGCTGGCACAGCAGGCCGAGGCGCAGCGCCAGCACGCCGAATTGGCTCAGCGGAGCTTCCAGTCCTTCGCGCAGGAGCAGGACGACCAGCTCGAGGGCATGCTGAAGAGCGAGCCGCGCGCCATGCGCCAGGCCGTTGCCGCAGAGATCGTGGCGTCGGCAAATGAGAGCGGGATCCCGGCGTCCGAACTCAACCGGCTGTTCCAGACCGAGCCGTTGATGCGCCACGCCACGTTCCAGCGGATGATGTACGACGCGGCGCGATATCGCCTGATGATGCGGGCAAAGGACGCTGCGGTGACGAAGGCTGTCCCGCCCGTGGTGCGGCCGGGGGTCTCAGTCTCGTCGGGGGAGCGGGGACGGACGGATCTGCGGGCGCTCAACGCCCGCTTGACATCGTCGGGTGATCTCAAGGACGCGGTCGCCCTCTATCAGGCCCGCATGTCCAGACGGCCGTGAGGCCGGTCGATGACAAACCCCGTTCTGGCTGCGCTTGCCGAGGCGCGCAGGCAGCGCGCTCCGCTGTTCGCACGCTGGTGTGAGCGGGAGCACGAGACGTTCTGCCCGGCCTCGCCGGCGGCGGTCGCCCGCTTTGCCAGAGAACACGCCGGCCTGGGTGTCGAGCAGGTCTGGGAGGCGCTTCTCGACGTCTCCAGAACTCACGCCTCGTTGGGGCTGGCTGATCCCACAGCGGCAGAGCCGGTCGCGATCGTCGTCGACGACATCGCCAACCTATCGCCCCCGCAATCCTGGCCGGGTCCCTGGAAGGAGCGCTTCAGGCTTTTGCCGCACGATCTGAAGCGCTTCATCGCAGATCACGAGACGAGGCGCGAAAAGAGCCTGAGACGCACACAGAACGCCCTGGCGCATACGAACAAGATGCTCGCACGCCTCCGATCGGCGGAGCGTACGATGAAGGAGGATCAGACCGATGAAGCAGAATCGCAGCAATCCGACCATCGAAGAGAGGATTCAGGAGCTTCGGGGTGAGATCGAGCGTGTCGTGCAGACTCGCGTGGACGCGATCGCAAGAGAGAGCCCCGGAGTGCCCAAGGGGGTGATCCGCAATCTGCTGATCGCCAGGGCGCCGTCCTGTGCCTGTGAGCAATATCTGACGCTACGGCGAGAAACTTAGCCACGCACGCGTGATCGATCATCGGGCACGAGCCACGATGCGCCCGCATCGACGAGCCAGAACTAGGTCCCCGGCAGCCCCGCGTGGCTGCCATTTTCATGTGAGGAGCAGAATGACACTCTATCGATGGTCGCAGACCGCCTCGGCCGATGCCACGGCCGATCCGACGATCAACTGGTCCGAAGGACAGGTCCCGTCGAGCATCAACGACTCCGCTCGGGCCATGATGGCCGCGACCGCAAAATATCGCGACGACATCGCGGGGGCGATCGCAACGAGCGGCACGAGCACAGCCTATGCCGTAACGAGCAATCAGCAATTCGATTCGTTGCCGCATCTCAACGGCCAGATCATCGCGTTCACGCCGCACGTCACCAATGGCGCACCGGTGACGCTCAACGTCGATTCGCTTGGTGCCAAGCCGCTGCGCAGCGCCCCCAATGCGGATCTTCTGCCCGGAACGATCATCCAGGGGACGCCCTACGTCGCCGTGTACAATCACACGGATAGCAGCTTCTATCTGCATGGATTTTACGGTAATCCGTATAACATTCCGCTCGGGGCAACACTCGAATACTGGGCGGGGAGCAGCCCGAACAGCTCGTTTGCGTTCCCCTACGGCCAGGCGATCAGCCGCACGACCTACGCCACCCTGTTTACACTGATTGGCATCAACTATGGTTCGGGTGATGGGTCAACCACCTTCAACCTGCCAGACCTCCGCGGCCGTGCGACGGCCTGCCCAGACAACATGGGCGGATCTTCGGCTAACCGGTTGGCATCAGGAGCACTAGCCGGTGTTCGCCATAGCCTAGGTGGAGCTGGAGGAGAAGATGCGCATACTCTGACGCTTTCGGAGTTGCCGACGGGCATTGCGTCCGGCGCATCGAATAACATCACGGTTCAATCACAAAACGGGCTTACCGGAATTCCCGTTACGACAGCCGCGGTAAATGTCCAGGGCGGCGTCGCTGCGTTCGGCTCTGGCGGGCCCTATTCTGCAAATTCTAGCAGCGCAAGCTGGGCAGGCGTCAACTCGCTCTCAGGCGCCAACCAAATCAACGTAACCTCGAACAATACAGGCGGATTATCTCACAATCTCGTTCAACCGACTATTCTCTGCAATCGCATCATGAGGGTCATCTGATATATGGTGGGCGCGGCCACGCGCGGTGACTATGCTAGTCTATGATGGCGGTGTAGCGCTGTCTAAAGCTAGCTCGTGTCGACTTGACAATGGCGTCGATAGTGGTTCCCGCAGCTCGGGAAATCATGGTTGGCCATTGATCAACCAGCCGGCTCAGCAGGAGGGATGCGCCGAAAACGCAGACGATGGTAAGAGCAACGGAAGCCGGGGTAGCAACGGAGGGCGGGAGCGTGATGACGAGCCAGCTCGTCATGCTGCAGATGATCGGAAGATGGATTAGGTAGAGCGTGAATGAAATGCGGCCCAACGTCCGACCTAGCGCGCCGCCGATCAAGCGCTGCACAAGCGGCCAAGTCAGGACCACGGCTACGATCAAGACTGCTGAAAGCATCTGCCACTTCATCATATCTACGTGAGGAAAATTCAGACGATTCAGTATTCGTTCGGTTGCAATGAAGAAGAACAGCCCAGCTACAAGTGATACTACGCGTAGTACAGTCGATCTCATCAGTCGGCAAAGCTCGGAGTTGAAATCGAAAAACAGCGCGCCCACCGAGAACAGCATCAAGTAATCAGACCAGAACCAGATGGCCAGGGCGATGTAAAAGATGGCCCTCCATATTCTCGTCATCGAGAAGGAGCCGATAACGAATACGAAGACGCTGCCAATCAACTCCGGACGCATCGTCCAAAGGTTCGAGTTGTAAGCGGACGTGCCGGTAATGAAGGCACCGTAAACAGCCTCCCATACCATCGTTGTGAACGACGGCTCGAATTGGTACCAGAGTGCGAGCCATTGCGATCCCGTGACCGCAGCGGCTTCAGCATTTCGATAGGCGCCAACTGCGAGAAGTCCCCAGGCGAACGCTGATGTGAGGAGCATGGGGCCAGCCAAGCGAACATAGCGTCGCAAAACCTGCGCTGGCAGGCTCATTCTTGAGCGAGCAATCATATCGGCCAACACGTATCCACTCAGGACGAAAAAAACGCATACGGCCGCGCGACCGTTGAAAATCCAGAAGGCGCCGAAAAGAGAGAGAAGCAGGTGGCCAATGAAGACGACCACGGCTGCGACCCCGCGTAGACCGTCCAGGTACGGTTTGCGATCTGGAATGACCAAGGTGGCTCTCACGCGTTTCTAAGGTGGCGACTGGCCCGCCGCCGAGGCATGCGAGCAACGACACAATCACGCAACCCCGTGTGTAGCAAGACGGAAGCCGCTAGCCTTAGCGGCTTTTTTTATGAAGGGACGCCCCCCCTGATGGACCTGAATTCTATAGCCGATGCCAACGCCCGCCGGTGGGAGAGAGCCAACCTAACCCGCTCATTGGACGCCACAGCCCGCCGCCTTGTTGCCGCCCGGAGACGCTACCAAGTGGTCGAGGCCGCGACCGGCGTCCCCTGGCCAATCATCGCCGTCATCCACGAGCGCGAATCGTCGCAGAGCTGGGCCCGGTCGCTGGCGCAGGGGGATCCCTGGGACCGAGTGTCGGTCCACGTGCCTGCGGGACGGGGACCATTCGCCTCCTGGGAGGACGCCGCGGTGGATGCGCTCGTCAACTGCGCGCCGCACGCGGCGCGCTGGCGGGACTGGTCGATTGGCGGCGCCTTGACGCTTCTCGAGCAGTATAATGGGCTCGGTTATGCGCGCCGGGGCGTGCCGTCTCCCTATGTCTGGGCCGGAACCGATCAATATCGTGCCGGCAAGTATGTCCGTGACGGAGTCTACGATCCCCAGGCGGTCGACCGTCAGCCGGGGTGCGCCGGGCTGCTCAAGGCCATGATGGAGATCGATGCGACCATCGGCTTCCCGCCCGGTCTTGTGGAGGCGCAGGAGCGGCCGCCCGACAGCGGGCCTCCGGCGCCAACTCCCGCATCGATCAGGCATCCGGCAAAGGGCTCCATTGGAGCCCTTTTTGCAGCCCTGGTGAAGCGCCTTCTCGGCAATCGCTGACCGGCGAAGTCCTCGTGCTCCAGGTCGGCGTACCGACGGACGCGCGGTCTCGGGCAAAACACAACGATCTGCAGCGCGCCGAGCGTGGCTTGTGAGAGCCGGCGGCGCGTCTGCGCATTTTTGGAAAGGATTCATCATGTGGACAAGAGTCAAGGCCGCGTGCCGTCATTCGCTGACGATCGCCTGGGGTTACGCGCTGGCGGTCATCGGGTTTCTGTTGTCGATCGTCGACAACGTCAGCGACGCGCTTGGAGACCCAAGCTTGAAGGATCAGATCAGCGCCGCCGTGGGCGATGCCCGCGCCGTGGGCCGGATTTTTCTCGCGATCTCGCTGATCACGATTCTCGCACGGCTGCGTTCGCTGAAGAGGGCGTCGTGACATGTGGATGAGCATTCTGGGCTTTCTGGGCGGGCCCGTGATCAAGGGGCTGATCGACGCCTACCAGGCGAAGCTGAGGGCGGGCAACGCGGATGCCAAGATCGCGGCAGACCTTGCGGCGACGGAGATCGCCGCGCAGGTCTCCGAAAGCGACGCGCAGCTCCGGCTGCGTGCGGCGGAAATCGGCTGCTGGTACGAGCCGGACAAGCTGATCGGCTACTGCGTCTCGATCTACTTTGCCAAGCTGCTGGTGTGGGACAAGGTGCTCGGGCTGGGCTCGACGGATCCGCTCGCGGGCTTCGCGTCGACCACCGCGAATCTCGTCATCTCCTTCTATTTTGCCAAGCGCGGCTTCGAAAATGTAGCGAGGATCATCAGGCGATGAACATCACCCATGACGAAATCACGGCCGTCGTCGCCGAGACCCTGGCCAAGCAGAGCCAGCTTCAGCGCGACGAGATCGATGCTGTCGTGATGAGGGCGATCGCGACCATTCTCACCTCGTTCGGCATCGAGGAGGAGGATCGGAAGGAGCTGAGAGCCGATTTCCAGCACCTGCGGCGCTGGCGCAAGAGCGTGGAGCAGGCTCAGAGCTATACGTTCAAGGCCGTCATCACGGTCATCGCGACCGGTCTGATCGGTGCGATCTGGCTCGGCATCAAAGTCGTGCTCGGAAGGTGATGCCGTGCCAGCCAGGATCTCACGGCGAGGCCGCCGCTTCCGCATCAGGGAGGTCGACGCTTGCGAGCCTGACGTCCTCGACACCTTGAAGGAGCTCCATGCGCGCACATTCCTCGATTGCGCGCCTCTGCCCGATTTCGAGAGCGGACAATGGTGGATATCGACCGAGCTCGGACGGCCCGTCGCCTTTGCAGGAATGGTGCCGTCATCCCTCGGCAAAGGCATAGCCTATCTTTCGAGGGTTGGTGTTCTCCAAGAGCGATGTGGTTACGGCCTGCAGCGGCGGCTGATGCGTGCGATCGAACTGCGCGCGCGTCGCTCGGGCCTGGATTGCATCGTTTCGGACACGACCTGCAACATTGTCTCCGCGAACAATTCCATTCGGTGCGGATATGTGTTGTTCCAACCGGGCCGGCCCTGGGCCTGGGGGAACTCGCTCTATTGGCGCAAGATGATCGGCCGGTGAGCTGTCGACCGACGCCTCATGCAGATTGCATTGCGCTGCAGCAGAATTAAGCCGGTCCGACAGCTCCGACCCGGGCCTTTTTTTGCGGCCGTCGTTGAGCTAACCATGCGTTGTCGGACGTTGGAGACAAGCCGCGCCCGGCAGTTAACGGAAGATCGCTTCAGACGATCAAAGCAGCGGGAAGGACTCTGGGATGCCGGCCGAGGTCACCCTGCCAGAGCGTGCGCCACGGCCGCCTGACGCGCCAACCGCGCTGGCGGGTCTGCTGGTGATCGACTTCACGCGCGTTGTCGCAGGGCCGGCGTGTACACAGACGCTGGCCGATTTCGGCGCCGAGGTGATCAAGATCGAGCAGCCGCTCACGGGAGACGATACCCGCGCATACGAGCACGCCGAGCTCGGCGGAGAGAGCGCGGCGTTCCTCAGCCTCAACCGGAACAAGCGCGGTATGGTGTTGGATCTCACGATACCGCAGGCCAGAGACGTCGCTCGTGCGCTGATCGCCAAGGCCGACATCGTCGTGGAGAATTTCTCGTCGTCCGTCATGGAGAGGTTCGGGCTGGACTATCAAACACTGTCCAGCACCAATCCCGGGCTGATCTATTGCTCGATCTCGGCCTACGGACGCTCAGGTCCATTCGCGTGGCGATCAGGGTTCGATCCAATCACCCAGGCGGAAAGCGGGTTCATGTCCCTCAACGGTTTCGCCGACGGTCCGCCGGTGCGGACCGGTCCTCCGATCGTTGATCTGGCCACCGGCATGTCCGCCTGCAATGCCATCCTGCTGGCACTTGCCGCCCGGCAGCGGCTCGGTCGCGGGCAGCACGTCGAAGTGGCGCTGTTCGACATCGCCTTGGCGATGACGGGCTTCTCCGGAATGGCGTATTTGATGAGCGGCGTGAACCCCACGCGAACGGGCAATTCGCCGAACGACTCTCCGACGGTCGGCGTCTTTGAAGCGTCAGATGGCCCGCTCTACATCGCATGTGCCAACGATCGACTCTACCGCCGGTTGGCAACGGAGGTACTTGGTCGTCCGGATCTCCTGAGCGATCCTCGCTTTGCCACGCGAAGAGCGAGATGGGTCAACCGTGCGCAACTGCGCGGCCTCATCGCCGACATCCTTGCCGCGGAACGGATGGATGTCTGGATATCTCGGATGAACCAGGCTGGAGTTCCGGTTGGACACGTTCGAACGGTCGAACAGGCGTTCAACGCGGCCGAGGTCCGGATGCGCGACCGCACCTGTCGTATTCCGCACCCGACGGCAGGCTCGATACCCAACGTCGAGCCGGCAATCACCATGAAGCTCACACCGACCGTCGAGCCCACGGCGGCGCCGCGGCTGGGAGAGCATACGGCCGCAATTCTGCGCGACAGGCTTCGGTACACCGAGCAGGAGATCGAAGCCCTGCGTCAGGTAGGGGCGTTCGGACGCAACGATCCGGGAGCCTAAGGCATCGTCACTGGTGCCGGACACGGAAGAAGAGCGGCAGCGTCCTCAGCAGCCATCAGCCGGCTTTGGCCATCTCATCGTCTTCCGGTGAGTTCAGATACATGCCCGACATGGTGTCGACCCAGCACAGATGATCATGCACCTTCTTGACGCCAGAGATGTTCTCGGTGGCAACGATCGCCGCCTGCCGCGACCGCTCTTCGGTAATGACGCCGCTCAGATGAACGATACCGTCCTTGACGATGACGGACAATCCGAACGGGCACCAGTCGTTCTTCTCGAGGGCGTCGATCACGCGGTTGCGGATGTGATCGTCGTCGGCCGTTGGATCTGGAACCTGCCGCCCGAGCGCGGCAACCGCTTGCAGCAGGTTCGCCCGTGACACGATGCCGATCACCCGGTCTCCCTTGACCACGGGCAACCGCTTCACGTGGTTCTTTTCCATCAGTTCCACGATCTCAGCCAGCGCGGCGTCTTCGGTGATCGTCAAGGGAGACTTGGTCATCACCTCTGACACTTTGCGACCATGCTCGTGGACGAAGTCGGCGGCCGACTTTCCGGGCCCGAGAATGAATCGCAGCCAACGGCCGCGCTTTCGCCCAGTGCCGATCTCCGTTCGGCGAATGAAATCGCCTTCCGAGACGACGCCCACCAGCTTTCCGCCGGGGTCGACCACTGGAAGGCCGCTGACGTGCCGTTGAAGCATGATATTTGCCGCATCCACGATGGAAGTGTCAGGGGTCACAGTGATGACGGGACGGGTCATGATCTGATGGGCGCGCATAGCGAACTCCAATGTCAAAGGCTAAGAAAAAGTAACCCGCTGCGACGGTCTTGAATTGACGCAGGTCAAAGGAGGTGCCGCCGCCGTCATTGACGCAGCTCAAGGTCTTGGCATTGAATTGCAGCTATAAAGCATTCTGATCCAGCGAGAGGAGAGGTGCCCATGTCCGAGTTCTCCGGGACCAAGATCCTGGCCGACGAAACGGCCGAACTGTCCGAACGTGTCGCTCTCTCCAACAAGCACGCACTTGAGCTGCTAGTTGGTTCGCAGCAGATCGTCATGGAGGAGGTTCTGTTTGCCAGCAACGAAGTGCTGGATCGCGCGCGTACGGAGACGCATCTGCTGGCCGAGTTCGTGTCGAAGCTGGCTGGCGTGCATTCCGTGATGGGAATCCAGGCGATGGTTCAGGAATGTGGACGGCATCAGATTGATTTCGTCAGGCGGGATTGCGATCGACTCTTCAAGCACGGGCAACGCCTGATTGATGCCAGCGTGAATCTTATGGGGCAACGGTGGCGAAACTGAAGAGTGCGGGTGTGTCGCGTCTCGAGGCGCGGGAGCGTGAGAGAATAACCGACAACGACCGGAGCAAGGCCGTTGTCTCCGTAGAGACCTCTTTGAAGCCGGCGGGGGGGCTCGCTACATCGAACGCAAGGTCGCTCTGTCAGGAAGCCGACGCGGGCTCCGGGGCATTTCGGCGCGAGGACCACGAGCTGGACAAGGCGTTCAGCGCGATGCTGGCTCGACTCACCGCGGGGATATCGCCGGCTGCTCTGTCGATGGCGTATCTGGATTGGGTGTGCCATCTGGCGGCTGCGCCTCAGCGTCAAATCGAGATCGTCCGAGACGCCTGGAACGGCGCGAAGCTGGTTGCCGAACGGTCATTGCATTTTGCGGATCCCAATCGCGGTCCTTGGGATCTGATCAGGCCGCAGGCCAACGATCATCGCTTTTCCAAGCCGCAATGGACGGCCCAACCGTTCAACTTGTTCGCCCAGGCGTTCCTGCTTGGAGAAGATTGGTGGCACAAGGCGACCACCGGCATTCGTGGTGTCGACCCCGCCAACGAAGCCGTCGTCGACTTTTCAATTCGTCAACTGCTCGACATTTTAGCGCCATCGAACTTTGCAGCGACCAACCCGGAAGTTCTGGAAAGGACGTTTCAAAGCGGTGGCGAGAACCTGATCTTCGGCTGGCAGAACTGGCTCGCCGATATCATGCAGGTGATGCAGCCGGGAAAGATATCGAGCAATGGTGAGTTCGTCGTCGGCAAGACTGTCGCGACGGCACCGGGCAAGGTTGTGCTTCGCAATCAGTTGATTGAGCTGATTCAATACATGCCGACGACCGAGAAGGTGCGACCAGAGCCGGTCCTGATCGTACCGGCTTGGATCATGAAGTATTACATCCTGGATCTGTCGCCGCACAATTCGCTGGTCCGATACCTGACCGACCAGGGCTTTACGGTTTTCATGATCTCCTGGCGAAACCCCGGAGCGGAAGACCGGGATCTTGCGTTTGACGACTACCGCTCGCTGGGCGTCATGGCTGCCCTGGACATGATCGGAACGATCATTCCGAATACGCCGGTCCATGCCGCAGGCTATTGTCTCGGGGGAACGCTTCTTTCGATCACGGCGGCAGCCATGGCACGGGATGGCGACCAGCGTCTGAAGACAATCACGCTGTTTGCGGCCCAGACCGATTTCACGGAAGCGGGAGAGCTGACGCTCTTCATCAATGAAAGCCAGGTCGCCTTTCTCGAAGACATGATGTGGGAGCGTGGATATCTCGATACCACCCAGATGGCGGGCGCATTTCAATTGCTGCGCTCCAACGATCTGATCTGGTCTCGTGTCTCGCGCGACTATCTTCTCGGCGAGCGCGCAAACCCGAGCGACTTGATGGCATGGAACGCAGATGCGACGCGGCTGCCGTATCGGATGCACTCCGAATATCTGCGCAAGCTCTTCCTGAACAACGATCTCGCCGAGGGGCGGTATCGGGTCGAGGGGAAGCCTGTTTCGCTCTCCGATATCCACACGCCGATGTTCGTCGTCGGGACGCTGCGTGATCACGTTGCGCCTTGGAAATCGACGTACAAGGTCCATTACGAGGTTGATGCTGACGTCACTTTCGTGCTCGCGAGCGGCGGCCACAATGCCGGCATCGTGTCGCCGCCGGGCGAGCAGGGGCGCTCCCATCAGATGCGGACCAAGGCTGCCGACGCTCCTTATCTCGGGCCGGACGAGTGGCAGAGCAGCTCTCCAAAGCTGGAGGGATCGTGGTGGCCGGCCTGGACAGCATGGCTCGGACAGCAGTCGGGAGCGCCGGGCGCGCCGCCGCAACTCGGGACAGATCGTTCGAATGATCTCGGAGACGCGCCGGGCGACTACGTGCACACGTGATCGCCGCATGTTGCGGCCAAGGAGCACCATCCCGTCGGGCTTAGGCGCTGGCCCGGAGCAATGAAAGGCTTCGGTCCAATGTCGTCTCAGCCGTGCCTGACGCATCGACCTGGAGCCAATCGAGACCGCCGATATCGTAGTGTTCCTGATCCTCGGCAACCCCGACCGTTGCATCGGACGCATCGGCGACTCGATGGTGAATCCGCTCCTGCCGGCTGCGCAAATCTGCAACGAGGAAGAGGCCGGCAAAGGGCACCTTCAGCCGTTTCGCGAGATCATGGATATCCTGCCGTTCATCCGAACGTGCAAACACGGCGTCGACGATCACCGTGAAACCTTGTGAGAGCACGCGGCTGGCCCGCGTCGTCAACTCTCGATAGACTCGTGCACTCGATTCCGGCGTATAGGCCTCAGCTGGGAGGCGTTCGGTTTCCTTCACGCCAGACAGTTGCTTGCGCAGCACATCGCTGCGCAACACGATTGCTCCCGGTGGAGGAACCAAGAGAGGAGCGAGAGCCCGGGCGAGCGCAGATTTCCCCGTTCCCGACAGGCCTCCGACCGCGATCATCCTCGGCTCCGCCGGCCGAATCAGGCTGCGCGCAAGTTGAAAGTAGCTCTCTGCGGTCTCGATCGTTGTGGAGCGATCTGCGTCCGAGTGTTCAGCATCAAGGCGGTCGAACCTTGCGACAAAGACTTGTGCACGGATGGCGGCCCGGATCGCCATGAACAGAGGCAGAGCAGCCAATCCTCCGGTCTGGTCGGGCGCCGCGGTCGAGAGGTAGCGGTTCAAGAGGTGGCTTGCAGCGACCGGCTGCGCGAAGTGCAAGAGGTCCATCAGTGGAAAGGCGAGGTCGTACAGGACGTCGATCGTGGCTATTCGGTCGTCGAACTCGATGGCGTCGAACAGCACCGGCTTGTCGTCAATGAGGACAATGTTGGCCAGATGGAGGTCGCCATGGCAGCGTTTCACGTGCCCGTCCTTTGCACGTTGCTCGAGCAGGGGGCGGAGCCGCGCGAAGGCCGAGTGGCAAAGGACGCGGAGTTCTTCGACCTCCGTTTCGCCAAATCGCGAGACTGTCCGAAAGCTGGCGACGAATGCGTCGATCCAGATTGGAATGGAGTCCGTCCACAGATTGGAGGAGCTCCGAACGGCGACTGCATGCGACGCCGCGATCGTCTCTGCCAGACGCTCGCCCAATCCGACGTCCAACTGCTGGCGGCGAGAAAGATGATCAAGCGTCTGGCTGTCATCGAAGCGACGCATCTCGACGGCATATTCGACCGGAGTGCCGGATCCACCGACATCGAATGACCCGTCTGGCGCCTTGGTGATGGCGACGACACGCAGATAGATGTCCGGAGCAAACGGGTGATTGATCTCCATTTCCTTTACGCACGCGGCCTTGCGCCGATCGAGCGTCGAATAGTCCAGAAATGGCAGCCGAACGGCGCGCTTGATCTTCAGGGCGCGGTCGCCGATCAGAAACACGGAAGCCGCGTGCGTGTCGATCCGGCGGACACCTGGATGTCGGGCGGTATTGCCCAAGAAGGAGAAGACCAGTTCCTGATCGGATGGTGATGCCATGGGCGGTGTTGCCGCGTTCAATTCAAAAGTCCGGGATGAGCACCGCCGCGCCGACGACGTCACCCCGCCTCAGGCGAGCCAGAACGTCATTTGCGTCGGACAGCGGATAGGGCGTCGTATGGGTCCGTATTTGAGCCTGCTGCGCGACTCGCAGGAAATCGAGACCGTCTTGCCGCGTCAGGTTGGCGACGGACACCACCTGGCGTTCTCCCCAGAGGAGGGAATACGGGAACGTCGGAATGTCGCTCATATGGATACCTGCGCAGACCACCCGGCCGCCCTTCCGAACAGCCCGCAGAGCGGCCGGAACAAGCTCGCCAGCCGGCGCGTAGATGACGGCCGCGTCCAGAGCAACATCGGGACGCTGGCCCGCCGCTCCGGCCCATGTGGCGCCAAGTTGGCGCGCCAAATCCTGCGCAGCCTCGTCGTGCTCGCGGGTGAACGCATAGATCTGGCGCCCCTGCCAGCGGGCCACCTGGGCAACGATGTGACCGGCCGCGCCGAATCCGTAGATGCCAAGCCTCTCGGCGTTCCCTACCATGACCAGGGATCGCCAGCCGATCAGGCCGGCGCACAACAGCGGTGCGGTGGCGATGTCGTCCTCCAGACCTCCGAGCGGGAACGCATAATTTGCGTCGACGACGGTGTGGGTCGCATAGCCGCCATCGCGCGTATAGCCGGTAAACGTCGGCTGGTCGCAGAGATTTTCCATACCAAGTGCGCAGAACGTGCAGTGGCCGCATGTATGCCCCAGCCATGGAATTCCGACCCGCTCGCCGAGCCTGTGCGTCGTCACACCAGGACCAATCTGATCGACATGACCGACGATCTCGTGTCCGGGGATGATCGGATACCGGATGTCGGGAAGCTCACCGTCGAACACATGCAGGTCAGTGCGACACACACCGCATGCCCTGACCTTGACGCGGATCTCACCGGGACCAGGATCGGGGTCCGCGAGTGTCTCGGGCTGCAGAGGCGCTCCAGGCTTTCGCAGAACCATCGCTCGCATCGGAGATGCCTCCCGGACGAATTTGCAGGGTAATAAGATAATCAGCCCGGCAATCGTTTGATGCTCATCAAGGACTTGGTTCGAATACTGCGGCCTACCGAGCAGAGCCGGCAGGTGCGGTCGGGGAACGGAGCGGTATTGCATCCGTCACTATGCTGGGATGATAAGTCGCGCTAGACCCGCTGCGGATTGAAACTAAGATCAATCTCCGGGATTCACCCGCCTTTCACCAACTGATGTTGGACGTGCAAATGTCGACCTACCGATTGCGGAACCTGCTTTTGCCTCGCTCCATCGCTCTGATCGGAGGGAGTCCGCGACCGAACTCGGTAGGGAAGGCCATTCTCGACAATATCGTCAAGGCGCGGTTCGAGGGCAAGCTTGGCCTGGTCAATTCCCGCTATCGGGAAATATCCAACATCGCAGCCGTTGGCAGTCTCGCCGAATTGGCGTTTGTGCCGGAACTTGTGGTGATCACGACGCCACCCCCTTCGATCCCGGATCTCATTCATCGCGCAGGCGCGTTGGGGACGGCAGGGGCTCTGATCATTACCTCGGGTCTCGGGCATGGAGAGGGGTCGCTCGCTGACCAGGCCGAGAAGGCAGCGCAGAAATACGGCATGCGTCTCATTGGGCCGAACTGTCTCGGCATCATGATGCCGACCATCAAGCTCAATGCGAGCTTTTCGGCGCACATGCCGGTTGCAGGCAGCCTGGCGCTCATTTCACAGTCCGGCGCTATCGCGGCGGGGATGGTAGATTGGGCTGCTCAGCGCGGTGTTGGGTTTTCTGGAATCGTCTCGATCGGCGATCAGTTGGACGTCGATCTCGCAGATCTACTGGACCACTTCGCGCTGGACGGTGGGACCCGCGCGATCCTGCTCTACATCGAAGCCGTCAAGGACGCTCGAAAGTTCATGTCCGCGGCGCGAGCGGCGGCAAGGGTCAAGCCGGTTGTGGTTGTGAAATCGGGCCGCGGTGCCGTCGGTGCGCAAGCTGCGGCGACACATACGGGCGCGCTGGCGGGAGCGGATGCCGTCTACGATGCGGCTTTTCGCCGGGCCGGCGTTCTGCGGGTCTCCGATCTGCGCGAGTTGTTCGACTGCGCCGAAACGCTGGGGCGGGTGGAGTCGCCCATGGGCAAGAGGCTCGCCATTCTCACGAATGGCGGCGGGATCGGCGTGCTCGCCGTGGATCGACTGGTCGAGCTCGGAGGCGTGCCTGCCGCACTTTCGCCGGTCATCCACGACAAACTCGACGCCATCCTGCCGCCGACCTGGTCCGGATCCAACCCGGTCGACATTGTCGGCGATGCCGACGCCGCACGCTACACGCTCGCGCTCGAGGCGCTGCTCGCCGATCGAGCGAACGATGCAATTCTCGTCATGAACGTTCAGACCGCGATTGCATCCGCGAGCGCCATTGCCACGGCTGTCACCGAGTTCGTCAGTACCTATCGAAAGCAACACCGGCGCTGGGCAAAGCCGGTTCTGGCGGCATGGGTCGGTGCGGAGCAGTCGGTCATCGAGACCTTGAGCGGGGCAGGAATTCCGAACTACCCAACGGAGGATGATGCCGTTCGCGGCTTCATGCATCTCGTTCGTCATCGGGAGGTGGTCGAATCGCTTGCCGCTGTGCCGCCGGCCATGCCGAGCTCTTTTGCGCCCGACGTCGAGGCAGCCCGCAGAATTGTAGCGACAGCCCTCGCCGACGGGCGGACCTGGCTCGATCCGGTCGAGATCAGTCGCCTGCTGGAGGCCTATGATATTGCGATGGTGCCGACGTTCGCTGCGTCCTCGGTCGACGAGGCGGTCGGATATGCGGAGCAGTTGTTCGCTCAAGGCACAACTGTCGTGCTCAAGATCTTGTCGAGAGATATCATTCACAAATCCGACGTCGGCGGTGTCGTGCTCAATCTCACTACGGCCGAGGCCGTGCGTAACGCCGCGAACGAGATCATGGCCCGCGCGAAGGCCGTTCGGCCCGACGCACGGATTTCCGGCGTGATCGTGCAAGCCATGATCGTCCGCGCCAAGGCGAGGGAGCTGATCATGGGCATTGCCGACGATCCGACCTTTGGAACCGTGATCGTGTTCGGCAGGGGCGGTACCGCCGTCGAGATCATCAACGACAAGGCGCTCGGTCTGCCTCCGCTCGATCTCCATCTGGCGCGAAACCTCATCGAGCGGACGCGCGTCTCACGATTGCTGCGCGCCTATCGTGATGTCCCAGCGGTCAAGCCCGATGCAGTCGCACTGGTGCTGGTCAAGCTTGCGCAGCTTGCAGCAGACGTTCCGGAGATTCGCGAACTCGATATCAATCCGCTGCTCGCCGACGAGAGCGGCGTCATGGCCGTCGATGCGCGCGTCGCCGTCGGCAGGGTTCCGCCGAAATTCAAAGGCTCTGGTCCGTCGAATTTCGCCGTTCGGCCCTATCCGAGCCAATGGGAACGGCATCTCCAGGTCAAGGACGGCTGGCGGATCCTTGCGCGGCCGATCCGACCCGAGGATGAGCCAACCATTCATGAGTTCCTCAAGCATGTCACTGCGGAAGACCTGCGTCTTCGATTCTTTGCTCCAATGAAGGAGTTCACGCACGAGTTCATCGCGCGCCTGACGCAGCTCGACTATGCGCGCGCGATGGCTTTTGTGGCTCTCGATGAAGCGACAAACGAACTGGTCGGCGTCGTGAGGATTCACTCCGACTCGGTCTACGAGAGCGGGGAATACGCGATCCTGTTGCGGTCGGATCTCAAGGGACGCGGACTCGGCTGGGCATTGATGCAGCTGATCATCGAATACGCCAAGTCGGAGGGCCTGAAGATGATCTCCGGCGACGTCCTGCAGGAGAATGTCGTCATGCTGGAGATGTGTAGGAATCTCGGTTTCGAGGTCAAAACCGATCCAACCGAGCGCGACCTTTGCAATGTCAAACTCAGGCTCTAAGCTCAGATCTTCGGTGTCCTCTCACCCGGTCCATCGGTTCAGGTCGGATGGTGGTCGTCATTGGACGGCGGACTCGCCGCCTCGCCTTCGGAAGCGCCATGCGAGCGGAGAGTTCTGATGATCATCGTCGCAATGGGAACGATGAGCAGCGGAATGAGGCTGTTGAGCGGATGGTTGACCACGCTCGAGATTCGGGACTGCAAAGCTCGTGCTTCCAATTGCAGCGAGTCCATCGCCGAGGAGTGAATCTCGTTGGCTAGTTCGAGTTCCCGGCCGGACGGTGCACGGGATGCGATGATCAGCAGGATCGCCGCAATCGCGATATTGCAGGCTCCGAGTGCCGCGGCTGCCACGACCGCGGAGGTGACCTGGACCAATGCAAGATAAGCCGCCAGCTCGAACATCAGGAGGCCAAAGACGGCGATCAGCGCCGCAAAGGCCCGGAGGCCAAGCCCGACGAGCAAGTGCCGAAGCCTGATGTCGGCAATGACCCGGTCCGTCCGCCAGAGAAGGCGTAAATGTTTAACGACATTTTCGGTATCCACTTAAGTTCTCCGCAGCAGGAGGCCAACGGCAAGCCCGAGGGCGAAGGCCGAAGCCGTCGCCACGATCGGACGATCCCTGATCATTCGTTCCACCTGAACGTCTGTCTCGCTTAGACGCATGTCTAGCGCCTCGATCGCTGCAGCGAGCATTCCGGCGGCTGGTTGCGCGTCCGGGTTGTCACGCGGCGTACCCGCGCCCCGCAACAGCTGGCTTAGCTCTCGCGTCAGGCTCTCCAGCTCGGTCCGGAGGGTCGTCGGGTCGATGGCCATGTTTTGTCCTTGCGTCAAAATCACTGTAGAACGTAGCTCGGCACGATGCTTGATTTCGCTCAACCCGTTGCGCTGACGGGATTGACGCAGATCAAGCGAGGCAGATCGGCGCGATTTAGGAACGGGTGTGCCTCGGCACGCCGACTGAGGGAGACATCCAATTGCGTGCTCATCCGGGACTGACCGCGGCGACGACGGAGGATGTGCTCGAGCTTCGTCCGAGCGGATCATGGGTGTCCCTGAACGTGGCAGAGCTCGAGAGCTTGACCAGCTCTGTCGGCAACAGCATCAACAGCGCGACCGCCGTGAAGCTCGATCTTGGGGCCGTCAGCGAAATCGATACCGTCGGTGCTTGGTTGCTTGAGAAGCTCGGCCGCCGGGCTGCTGCGGGCGATCGTCGGGTCGAGATGATCGGGGTAGCAGAAAACTACATCGGCCTCGTCGAGGAGGTCCGGCAGGTCAATCGACGAGTCGTCGAGCCGGCACCGAGACTGAACCCGATCCTCGCCAAACTCACCGACCTCGGTCGTTCGAGTCTGGGGGCCGCCCAGGACATCAAGGTGTTTCTGGACATGTTGGCCGCGCTGTTCTTTGCGCTGCTGCGCACGCTGCGCCGGCCTCAATCTCTGCGCGTGACCTCCCTCGTCTATCAGATGTACCGCATCGGGTGGCAGGCCATTCCAATCGTGGTGTTGATCACATTCCTGATCGGCGCCATCATCGCCCAGCAGGGGATCTTCCATTTTCGACGTTTCGGTGCCGAGTCTTACGTCGTCGACATGGTCGGAATTCTGGTCCTGCGCGAGCTTGGCGTTCTGATCGTCGCGATCATGGTGGCAGGGCGGTCGGGAAGCGCCTACACGGCCGAGCTTGGATCGATGAAGATGCGCGAGGAGATCGACGCGCTGGTGACGATGGGACTTGATCCTGTCGAGGTGCTGATTCTGCCCCGTATCGTTGCGTTGATCTTGACCTTGCCAATTCTCGCCTTCATCGGCTCGATGGCTGGCCTGTATGGAGGAGGGCTGGTGGCCCAGCTCTATGGCGGCATGGGACCGGCAATCTTCATCGCCCGGCTACACGATGCCATCTCGGTGACGCACTTCGAAGTGGGAATATTGAAGGCGCCGTTCATGGCCCTGGTGATCGGCATTGTTGCCTGCAGTGAGGGACTTCGTGTGAAAGGTAGTGCCGAATCGCTGGGGCAACAGACTACGACATCCGTGGTGAAATCCATTTTCCTGGTCATCGTGCTCGATGGTCTTTTCGCCGTGTTTTTTGCGTCCATTGGAATGTAGCGATGGATGATCTTGGCGTGTCCAGCGCGATCCGCGTGACCGATCTCGTTGTCGGGTTCGGCCGGCAGCTCGTTCTGAACAATCTTTCGCTCGACGTTCGTCGCGGTGAGATTCTCGGGTTGGTTGGCGCGTCAGGCGGCGGAAAATCCGTCCTGATGCGGACGATCATCGGACTCATTCCTCGGCGCAGCGGGACCATTGAGGTCATGGGGACAACCGTTGGGGGCGCCGAGGAGCGGACGACGCAGGCTGCAGCGAAGCGCTGGGGAATTCTGTTCCAGCAGGGTGCTCTGTTCTCGTCACTGACGGTCAAACAGAACGTACAGTTTCCGCTGCGCGAGAGCCTGCAGATGTCGCAGGAGTTGATGGATGAGATCGCGATAGCCAAGCTCGAAATGGTCGGCCTTCGCGCAGAGGACGGTGATAAATTCCCAGCCGAGCTATCCGGCGGCATGACGAAGCGCGCCGCGCTGGCGCGCGCCCTCGCTCTCGATCCGGCGATCGTATTTCTTGATGAGCCGACCTCCGGCCTCGATCCGATCTCCGCCGGCGACTTCGACGCCCTGATCAAGACGCTCCAGCTGACGTTGGGATTGACGGTGTTCATGGTGACCCATGACCTCGCCAGCCTCAACACGGTCTGCGACCGTGTCGCTGCGTTGGCCGATGGCAGGATCGTGGCGATTGGTCCTATGAGCGACCTCCTCCGATCAGAACATCCATGGGTCAAAGCCTATTTTCACGGCAAGCGATCCCAGATGCTGCAACCAAAAGCGAGTTGAAAGATGGAAACCCGTGCGCCCTTCGCTGTAATCGGCGGCTTCGTGCTGGCGGCCATCGTCGCGATCTTTGGCTTCGTTTACTGGCTCAACAACACCGGAGGACTCGGGCCTCGCACGACCTATCACGTGCAGTTCGAGGGCTCGGTGCCCGGCCTGCTGGTCGGGGCTGCCGTTCTGTTCAACGGAATCCGGGTCGGCGAGGTGACTGAGCTCGGTCTGGCGCCGAACGATCCGCGTCGGGTCAACGCAACGATTTCCGTGGCGTCGACGACCCCGGTGCGCTCCGACACCAAAGTAGGGTTGGAATTTCAGGGGCTGACCGGAGTGCCGGTGATCGCGCTGGAGGGCGGCGCGTCTGCAGGAGCGGCGAGTGCCGTATCGACCTTGATTGCAGAACCAGGCGCCGGACAAAGCATGACGCAGGCCGCCCGGGACGCCCTGCGGCGTGTCGACGCAGTTCTTGCGGAGAATGCCGGGCCGCTCAAAGATACGATCGCCAACCTCAAGACATTCTCGGACGGCCTCGCGCGGAATACCGGCAAGCTCGATGGAATCGTCTCGGGTCTGGAGAAAATGACGGGAGGCGGTGCTCCAGCACAGAAAGTCACCTATGATCTGAGCGCGCCAAGAGAACTGGGGCCGGTCAACAAGACCATCAAGGGTCAGCTCTCGATACCTGAGCCCACGGCCGTGGCGATGCTGCAGACTCAGCGCATGCTGTTCACGCCCACAAAGGACTACCCCGGGTTCGGTGATTTCCTGTGGGCTGACAGCATCCCCAAGTTGTTGCAATCACGTCTGATCGATGCCTTCGAGAACTACGATGTGGCCCACGCTCCGCTGCGGACATCCGATCTGGGCCAGCCGGATTTTCAGCTGCTGATCGATGTCCGCCGTTTCCGGATCAATGGCGATACCGCCGCGGTGGAAATTGGCCTGTCGGCTCGCCTCGTCGACAAGAACGGCAAGGCCATCGCGTCTCGGCTGTTTGACGAAAGCCAGCCCGTTGCCCGGCTTGATCCTGCTGATGCCGTGTCCGCCTTCGATGAGGCCTTCGGCCGGATTGCCAAATCGATTCTGACCTGGACGATACAGGCGCTCTGAATCGATCGGGCTATTCCAAGCTCTTCAAATACGAGAGCAGATCGTGGATCTGCGGCGGCGCAAGCTGGAATTGGGGCATGGCCGGGTGACCAGTCATGATCCCCTCCGCGAGCGCTTCGCCCAAAGATTCGATCGGGTAGCGGAGATGGAGGCTTCGGAACGGAGGAGCCGGTTCGAACGGGCTATCTCCCGTTCGACCAATGGCGTGACATCGTGCGCAGTGGGCCTTCGCGAAAGCCTGTCCGCGTTGCTGCGCCGTCGACGCCGCGTATGACGGGGTCGCTAACGCAATCGCGGCGAGAAGGTGGCACAGAACAAGCCGCTGCATTCACGATATCCATTGGTTGGGAGTGGCGGCCACGATAGGGCCCGGATTGTTGGTTCGTTTGATTTGAATCAATCGGAACTTCGAGCGTCCGTTAGAATGCAATCATTCTCTTTGCGCTTGGCCCACCGGAGCCCCCGTATGAAGACGTCTCTTGTTGCAATCGATTTCCACGGGCAGGCCTGTGCCGATTGTGCCGTGCGGGGATTCAGTGTCTGTGCGTCGCTCGACCAGTTCGAAATGCGCGAATTCGAGCACCTCAGCCGCCGAGCGCATTTTGCGACCTGCGAGACGGTTTTCGCGCAGGAAGACACGTCGTCCTGCTTCTACAATTTATTGGATGGGGTCATGAGGCTCTACAAGCTTCTCCCCGACGGACGCAGGCAGATCGTCGGATTTGCGCTCCCCGGTGACTTCGTCGGCATGACGACGGAGGAACGGCACGGATTTTCGGCTGACGCGATTGGTCCCGTCACCGTCTGCCAGTTCGCGAAGGGACCGTTCGGACGCTTTGCCGAGGACAAGCCGAATCTGCTGCGCCGGATGAACGAACTGGCCGTGCAGGAGCTGAATCAGGCGCGTGATCACATGGTACTTCTTGGGCGCCGATCAGCCGAGGAGAAGGTCGCGACATTCCTCGTTGGCTGGAGGGATCGGCTGGTGGAGCTTCGGGGACCCTCTAACATGGTACCGTTGCCGATGAGTCGGCAGGATATCGCCGACTATCTCGGGCTCACCATCGAGACCGTCAGTCGAACGTTCACGAAGCTCGAACGGGAGGGCATCATCGCGATCCTGCCCGGGGGCGTCTCGCTTCGGGACTCGGCGCGAGCCGAAGCAATGGCTGCTGCCTGACATCGTTGGCGAAATCCGCATTGCATTGATCTGGATCAAGGACTGTCGCGCAGCCGGTAGGGAACTGTGTCTCAAACTCGAACAGGGGAGAGAGACATGCCGCTCGACGCTATGATCGTCAGCTTTGCAGTTGTGGGGGTTTTTGTCGGGTTCGCTGCGGTCCTGCTTTGGGCTGATTCACAGACAAGGCATCGGGTGTGAGGTACAGGCTGCCCTTGGACTGCGGCATCTTGCGCTCAGAAGAGTAGCGCTGCTGGTCCGACGGGGCGGCTGGACGACGCTCACGCGTTGCACAATGTATGCCGGCCCCGTCTCGGCGGCGGAAACGCCCCCGGCGTCGATTGGCACTGGCTTCGCCGTTGAGCGTTCGCCGCATTTTCCTGGACAATCCGCCGATCTGCCGTATTCCGAGGTGCAATGAAATCGAGGATCGGTGGTCGCAAGTCCGAGGGATCGTCTTTGCTGGTGGCTGTAGGCGTGTCCATAGTCCCCTGACATTTGCGGGGCCTTGGCCACCGGCTTTGGACCTCTCCCTTGGGCGGCGGTATTCGGACGCCTGGGAGATGCGGTGTGGCTGAGGAAAAGCGGGCGAGCGTCCGACCTACCAACAACGGCAAGCTGTCGGTGCTGCGTCAGCACCCGATTTTTTGTGAACTCGAGGCTGATGCGGTCGATCAGCTCTGCCGCTACGCCAAGCCGACATCGCTCAAGCGCGGTGCAACCATCTTCTCAAAAGGCGATCCCGGCTCGAGCTTGTATGCCGTGATCAGTGGCACCGTCAAAATCAGTGTCTCGTCGCCCGACGGTCGCAATGCAATCCTGAACCTGATCAGCGCCGGCGAGATATTCGGCGAAGTCGCCGTGCTCGACGGACGAGAACGTACAGCCGATGCAACGGCCAATACGAACTGCGAGATCCTGGTCATCGATCGGCGCGAATTCCTGCCGTTCGTAAAGAGCCAGCCGGTGCTGGCAATGAAGTTCATCGAGCTGCTTTGCGATCGGCTGCGCTGGACCAGCGACCAGGTCGAGCAGGTCATCCTTCAGGATCTTCCCCGCCGCCTTGCCAGTGCGCTGCTCGGCCTGACCGACAAGCGCAAGCTGGATGCCGCGAGCCGCACCATAGCCATCACGCAGCAGGAGATCAGCGAAATGGTCGGCATGACGCGGGAGAGCATCAACAAGCAGTTGCGTGCATGGGCCGCGCGGGACTGGGTCCGCCTCGAGCACGGGGCGATCGTGCTTCTGAACCCCGAGCCGCTACGCGGATTGGCGGAGGCTGGTCAAGACGAAGACGAGTAGGGGCGGCGCGGCAGTTTCCGGCGTCCTACCTAGCCGATGATGGCCGGACCCGCTGGCCGTGGGGGATGGCCCTCACGATAGGCGATCACGATGCAGAGCAGGATCAGCGAGAGGCCGAGCAGTGGCCCCGGGAATACACCCGCCATGAACAGTGCGCTGATCGAGATCGTTCCGCCGGGCGCGAGCGCGTGAAGGACGGCGTTATGGCTTGGTGGCACCAGCACAACAGGACGGCCATCGCTTCGGGCCAGGAAGCGGCGCCGTTCTGGACGTAGCGGGTGAAGACCGCCCAAGGGATGACGGCTGAGATCAGCACGAGCGCCGTTACGCCCACGATGACGCAAGCGGGATACAGTGCATCGATCGCCCGGCGATAGAGTCCGGCCATCGTAAGCCTCTTGATCGTCCGAACCGAGCATGCGGTCTATGCGATGTCCTGAATGCGCTTGATCATTTCTTGGTACTTCGGACCGTATTTGTCCCAGACCGGCTTCACGGCCTTCTGGAACGGCGCCTTGTCGGCGATTTCGACGATCTCGGAGCCACCGGCCTTGGCCTTCTCAATCGCTTCCCGCTCGTAGGCCTTCCAGAGTTCGCGCTCCTCCATCTGCGCTTCGCGCGCGAACTTCTTGATCAAGGTCTGGTCGTCGGTCGACAGGTTTGCCCAGGACCGCTTCGAGAACACGAGGATTTCCGGAATGACGAGATGCTGGGTGAGCGAATAGTACTTCGCGGCCGTATAATGATTGCTGGAGACGTAGCTCGGCGGATTGTTTTCGGCCCCGTCGATCACGCCGGTCTGCAGCGCGCTGAAGACCTGATCGTAGCCCATCGCGACGCCGTTGCCGCCGAGCGCGTTCATCATGTCGATGAAGATGGGATTGCCGATCACGCGGATCTTGAGCCCCTTGACGTCCTCGACCGTCCTGATGGGCTTCTTGGTGTTGTAGATGCTGCGCGCGCCAGAATTCATCCAGCAGAGTGCGACGAGATTTGCGCTGGCATTGGCGCTGACGCGGTCCAGAAGGTCCTGACCGATCGGACCGTCCATCATCTTTTCAGAATGTTCGATGCTCTTGAACAGGAATGGCATGTTGACGACGTTGACGTCGTCGACGATCGGACCGAGCGCGCCGGCGCTGACCCGCAGTATCTGGATCGCCCCGATCTGGGTCTGCTCGATAGTCTCTTTCTCGCCGCCGAGCTGAGCGGCGGGATACATCTGGATCGACAGCCTGCCGTTGGTTGCCGCTGCAAGCTTCTTGCCGAGGTTTTCTGTTGCTGCAACCGTCGGATAACCCGGCGGCTGAACGTCGGATGCCTTGAACACCGCCTTCGATTGCGCAAGGGCGGCCGAGATCGGCGGCAGCGTTGCAACGCCCGCAAAGCCCACGCTCAGTCTGATGAAATCGCGTCTTTTCATGGCGTCTCTCCGACGGAATGATCGTGTCGCCGCAAGGTTCGATGCGATCATCTCGTTAGCCTGGTTGATCGAAATACTCTGGATTCTTGGTCTGAATTTCAGAGATGTCGTCGAGCAGGCGTTCCAGATGACTCGCCATGGCAGCCCTGGCACGATCCGGATCGCGCCGTTCGATGGCCTGGAGAATTGGTTCGTGCTCTGCGATCACTTCGGCCATCCGTCCGATCTGCGGCAGGGTCAGTCGACGATAGCGGTCGACGTGAACCTTGACCTGAACGATCAGCTTCCAGATCCCGGGATAGCCGGCGACCTCGGCGATGCCAGCGTGAAACATCTCGTCCGCCTGGTGGAAGGCTTCGCGATCCTTTGCGGCGCAGGCCTCGCGCTGACGTTCGAGGGTCGCATGCAGGTTGAGCAACTGGCTCGATGTCGCATGCTCGGCCGCCATCCGTGCGGTCGTCTCCTCGAGAGACTTTCGGATGATGATGGTCTCGGGGAGTGCTGCGACCGGAATGCGCGAGACGAAGATGCCGGACTGCGGAAAGATCTCGACCAGCCCTTCGTCCGCGAGTTTCAGAATGGCCTCGCGGACCGGTGTCCTGCTGACGCCATAGGCCGTCGCGATCTGCGCTTCCGAAATCGGTTCGCCCGGCAGGCGCACGAGCGACACGAGTTCGGACCTGAGATCGGTGTAGATGCGTGACGCTGCTGTCGCGCCGCGGGGGCGACCATTGCGGCGCATGCGGGCGACCACGGGCCGTGGCGCTGCGGCCAATTTCCTCGGGGGGCGACCGGACATCTTCGTTTCCTCAGCTGATATATTAATATATGAAACTGGCTTTGCAATCGAAATTGCCGTCAGCTGAGGACTCGTGATGGTGCACTGCGCTGTACGCAGGCAGCAACAACCACGAGCACGCAACAGAGCCTATCGTCTTTTCTTGCCGTCTTCATCTCGCCCCTAACGCCGGATCGGCCGTTGTCGGCGGCGACTTGTCCACATCCAGAAGCAAATCTGCGGTGGAGCAGACACGCACGAATCTCGTTCGTGCGAATGCCTCGCGAATGCTCTCGGCGGATGCATTCTTTGATGCTACCAATCGGGCATGAACCAGCAGACTCGGGTCGATATCCGCCATTCTACCTGCCCGCACGATTGTCCGTCGGCCTGCGCGCTCGACGTCGAAGTGCTCGATCGGAAGACGATCGGCCGCGTTCGCGGCTCGAAACGGCAGACCTATACGGCTGGCGTGGTTTGCGCCAAGGTCGCGAGATATGCCGAGCGGATTCATCATCCTGAAAGGCTGATGCATCCGATGCGTCGCATCGGTCCGAAAGGCTCAGGGCAATTCGCACGCATCTTCTGGGACGAGGCATTGGACGAGATCGCGGAGCGATTTCTCCAGGCGGAGCGCGACTTTGGCGCTCAGTCGGTCTGGCCGTATTATTACGCGGGCACGATGGGGCTCGTGATGCGCGATGGCCTCAATCGTCTCACCCATGTGAAGAAGTATTCGCGCTTCTACTCGACGATCTGCGCCAATGTCGCGCGGATCGGCTTTGCCATCGGCACTGGGAAGATCGCCGGCGTCGATCCGCGGGAGATGGCGCTCTCGGACCTGGTCGTGATTTGGGGCACGAACCCGGTGAACACGCAGGTCAATGTCATGACTCATGCCGCGCGCGCCCGAAAAGAGCGGGCCGCCAAGATCGCGGCGATCGATGTCTACGACAATGAGACGATGAAGCAGGCCGACATCAAGATCATCCTGCGCCCGGGCACCGACGGCGCCTTTGCCTGCGGCGTGATGCACGTGCTGTTTCGCGATGGCTTTGCCGACCGCGCCTATATGGAGAAGTACACGGACTGTCCTGCGGAACTCGAAGCGCATCTGCAGACGCGGACGCCGCAATGGGCATCGCAGATTTCTGGCGTTCCCGTGGCCGAGATCGAGGCGTTCGCCCGTCTGGTCGGCGAGACGAAGCGGACCTTCTTCCGACTGGGTTATGGCTTCACCCGCAGCAGGAACGGCGCGACGCAGATGCATGCGGCATCCTGCATTCCCGCGGTGACGGGCGCCTGGCAATACGAAGGAGGCGGTGCCTTCTTCAACAACGCGGCGCTGTGGCATTTCGACGAGTCCATCATCGAGGGCCACGACGCCGTGGATCATTCCACTCGCTTTCTCGATCAGTCCCAGATCGGGCGCATCCTGACGGGAGACGCGGTGGCCCTCTGTGGCGGCCCGCCAGTCAAGGCGATGCTGATCCAGAACACCAATCCGATGACGGTGGCACCCGAGCAGGAGCTGGTTCGCAACGGATTTGCGCGCGAAGACCTTTTCGTCGCCGTCCACGAGCAGTTCATGACCGAGACGGCGCAGATGGCGGACATCGTGCTGCCCGCCACGATGTTCATGGAGCATGACGATCTCTATTACGGCGGCGGCCATCAGCACATTTCGGTCGGACCGAAGCTGATCGACCCGCCCGGCGAGTGCCGGTCCAATCATGAGGTGCTGCAGGGCCTGGCGCGCCGGTTGCGGGCGGTGCATCCGGGCTTCGAGATGTCGCCGCGCGAGTTGATCGATGCGACGTTGAAGAAGAGCGGCCATGGCGATATCGCCGGGCTCGAGGCCGATGTCTGGCGTGACCTTCAGCCGGACTTTCGCACCTCGCACTATCTCGACGGTTTCGCGCACAGGGACGGTAAATTCCACTTCAAGGCCGACTGGGCTCATCCGCCATTCGGCCGCGTCATGGGCAATCCGGAGCGCATGCCGTCATTGCCCGACCATTGGGCGGTGACCGAAGAGGTCGATCAGCAGCATCCGTTCCGGCTTGCGACAAGTCCGGCTCGCTCGTTCCTCAACACCTCCTTCAACGAGACGCCATCGTCGCAGGCGCGGGAAGGGGGCCCCTCCGTCATGATCCATCCACTGGATGCAGCCCCGCTCGGCATTGTCGACGGCGACATCGTCACGCTCGGCAATGAGCGCGGACAGACCTCGCTTGCCGCCCGGCTGTTCGACGGAGTTCAACGCGGGGTGCTGATCGCCGAATCGATCCATCCCAATCGCGCCCATATCGGTGGACGGGGCATCAACGTGCTCACCGCAGCCGACACCGTCGCTCCGATCGGGGGCGCTGCCTTCCACGACAACAAGGTCTGGCTGCGCAAATCGGCGGGCTGACCAGCTCGGCAAAAGCCGAGTTATCAACATCCCTTTTGATTCCAAGGCGTTATTCACCTCTCACGCCTAGGAGCGGGCCGTTCACAGGATTATTTTACCTTTATCGGGCCTCTTGCATTCCCCGCTTGAGCGTCGCTCAAATTTGTTGTAAGCATTTTGAGCAACGCTCAAAAACGTGGAGAAGTCCCATGCAGGTTCTCAGCTCTCGCGCTCCGCAACTTTTTTCGATCAATCCCATGGTGATGCTGAACGGTCTGGCGCGGTCCGCGTCTCACCTTTTGACGGCGCGCGTCGAGCGCATCGCAAATGCCTGTGATGTTGCCGGTCTGCTCGCTGCGCGACGAGCGAGGCGGCTGGCCGGACAACGTCTTTTTCGTGCCGCCGGGCGCGAAGGGCGCCGGCTTCGCCGTGGCGGCCTATTCGGCTGCTTCCGCTACCTGAGCGAACTGACCTGACCTTGTCTCGAATCCCCATCTCAGGCGCAACGAAGCGGTCACCATGTCCTTGCGTTCCATACATCCCCTCCAGCTCCTACAGGTCTGGATAAGCCTTTTGCACACGACCTACGCGCTACTCTTCGTGCTGGTCGGCGACCAACAGCAGAACGCGAAACCGCATGACCGCGTCTAACGGGATGCATCACCGGCACCACTTCATTTCATCACCAACCCAGGCTCTTGCGGTCCTTGCGGCCAAGCCGCTGCAGCACACCAGGAATCGATCATGATCAAGCAGTTGATGTCGTCGCGTCGTTTTGCCCCGCTGTTCTGGGCCCAATTCTCCTCGGCGCTGAACGACAACGTTTTGAAGAATGCGTTGGTCATCATGCTGCTCTACGGCGCCGTGGCAACGCATGGCGACGCGCTTGTGACCGTGGCGGGCGCCGTCTTCATCTTCCCATTCTTCATCCTGTCCGGGCTCGGCGGCGAGCTGGCGGATCGATACGTCAAGGGAATCGTGGCGCGCCGGCTCAAGTTCGCGGAAATCTTTGCCGCAGGCTTCGCGGCGCTGGGCTTCTTTCTGCATTCGATCCCGCTTCTGTTCGTCGCCCTCGGCATGTTCGGTGTCATCGCCGCGCTGTTCGGCCCCGTGAAATACGCGATGCTGCCGGATCAACTGACGGTCGGTGAACTCGCTACTGGCAACGCGCTGGTAGAAGGTGCGACCTTCATGGCCATCCTGATCGGCACCATCGCCGGCGGCCAGCTCGTCTCCGGCTCGTCGCATATGGGATGGGTCGCTCTCGCCGTCATCGGCCTCGCGGTGATCTCCTGGGCTTCGGCGTCGCGCATTCCGCACACTTCGCCGTCGGCACCGGATCTGCGCATCACGGCCAACCCTTGGACATCGACCTCGCACCTTCTGAAGTCGTTGCATGCCATGCCCCGGCTGTGGGACGGCATGGTGATCGTGTCGTGGTTCTGGCTGGTCGGCGCCGTCGTGCTGTCGCTGCTGCCCGCGCTGGTCAAGGATGTCGTCGGCGGCACCGAGGGCGTGGTCACCTTGTGCCTCGCCGTCTTCGCGATCGGCATCGCCATCGGCTCGCTGTTCGCGGCGCATCTCAGCCACGTCAGGCCGAATCTCGCGCTGGTGCCGATCGGCGCCATCCTCATGGGCGTGCTCGGTCTCGATCTGTCCTGGACGATCGGGACGACAGCGACCGCGAAGGACCTCACGCCGCTCGCCTTCGTCGGCTCCTGGGCGGGAGCGCGCATGCTGATTGATTTCGCGGTGTTCGCCTTTGGTGGCGGCCTGTTCGTGGTTCCTGCCTTCGCCGCGGTGCAGGCCTGGTCGGAGCCGACTGAGCGCGCCCGGGTCATCGCTGCCGGCAACGTGCTGCAGGCCGCCTTCATGGTGGTCGGCTCGCTGGGCGTGGCCGGTCTGCAGGCCGCAGGCCTCTCGATCGCCTGGATCTTCTTCGGTCTGGCTTTGGCGAGCTTCGGCGCCGTTTGGTTCGTGCTCAACAAATGGGGCAGGGAGGGCGTGCGCGACTTCGGCGCGATGCTGTTCCGCGCGCTGTTCCGCACTGAGGTGCGTGGGCTGGAGAACCTGCCGCCGGCCGGCACCCGCATGCTGATCGCGCCGAACCATGTCAGCCTGATCGACGGTCCGCTGCTCCACGCGGTGCTGCCGATCGATGCCACCTTTGCCGTCGACACCGGGATCTCCAAGGCCTGGTGGGCGAAGGTCTTCCTGAAACTTGTAAGCCACATCACGATCGACCCGACCAAGCCGCTCGGTGCTCGCGATCTGATCAAGCTGGTCGCCAGCCAGGAACCGGTGGTGATCTTCCCAGAGGGCCGCATCACGGTGTCGGGCTCGCTGATGAAGGTCTATGACGGCACCGCGATGATCGCCGACAAGGCCGACGCCGTCGTGGTGCCGGTCCGCATCGAGGGTGCGCAGCGCTCGCATCTCAGCTATCTCAAGGATGGCCAGATCAAGCGCTCGTGGTTTCCCAAGGTGACGGTGACGATCCTGCCGCCGGTGAAGCTCACCATCGATGCGGCTCTCAAGGGCAAGACCCGCCGCAATGCAGCTGGCGCTGCGCTGCAGGACGTGATGATCGAAGCCATGGTGAAGAACGCCATGCTGGATCGAACGCTGTTCGAGGCGCTCGCCCATGCCCATCGCGACCACGACACCGGCAAGGTGATGATCGAGGATCCGCTCGGCACCAAGCTGACCTATCGCAAGCTGCTGCTGGGCTCGCAGGTGCTCAGCCGCAAGCTCGAGCAGGGCACGATGGTGGGCGAGAACATCGGCCTGTTGCTGCCGAACTCCGCCGGCGTCGCCGTGGTCTTCATGGCGCTGCAGTCGATCGGCCGCGTGCCGGCCATGCTGAACTTCTCCGCCGGCCCGGTGAACGTGCTGGCGGCGATGAAGGCGGCGCAGGTCGCGACCGTTCTGACGTCGCGGGCCTTCATCGAGAAGGGCAAGCTCGACAAGCTGATCGCGGCGATCGAGGGGCAGGCCCGTCTGGTCTATCTCGAGGACGTCAAGGCCTCGGTCAGCCTGGCCGACAAGATCAAGGGAATGATCGACGGCACCAGGCCGCGCGTCGCCCGCAATGCCG
>BFBZ01000017.1_pt1 | contig 34493 bp, 35 predicted proteins | sample 1888401 | NCBI WGS metagenome assembly BFBZ01 (sample SAMD00112614, study PRJDB3348) | symbiont metagenome | host: Chara braunii | reverse complement strand
GGCAATCACCTCGCCTTCTCCTGGCAAGGCAACGACGAAATGGACGAAGCCCAAGGTGATGGCTGGGCCGAAATCCAACCAGACGGCTCCATCATGGGCCAAATCTGCTTCCAAAACGGCGACGAAGCCGACTTCATCGCCCGCAAGTGGACTTCTTCAACAGCCTGCTAGAGCATGATGCCGAAAAGTGTGAAGCGGTTTTCGGTCGACATCATGCTCTATCTCTTTGATTTAGAGCCGGATTCAGATTTCAGGTCGAACAGACCTGAAATCATCCGGCTCTAGTGTGAGACCCTGGCGACCGGCTGGCGCGGGCCACCTGGCAGCTGAGCGGCCCACCGAAAGGGCCTTGGGAAAGCCTCGACCCGACAGTTGAAATCCCCAGCCAGCACCGGGTTTATCCATGCGCGAACAAATCACCTTGCTGGCCAATTGTGCCGGACATCAATTCGGACCGATCCTCCGCTCAACCGCCACGCGGTCAGGGTTGGCATCGTTGAGAGTGCTCGTGGCCGGCAAGCTTTCGCCGGCCAGCGACGAGGCCGGGACCGACGAGCCGGCGGGCGCTTTCGGCTCGCTTTCGCCGACGGTGATGTTGACGAGGTCGCCCGGCTGCAACAGCGTCATCCCGACGGACTTGATGCTGACGGGCCCGGCTGCCGATTGCCGTACGATTTGATAGGTTACGTTGTTTGCGTCCTTGGCAAACTGGGCGCGGGTCACTGGCAACGTGTCGAGGACGCCTTCGCTGACGTTCAACTCACGGACGTTGGCCGCGATCTGGCTTTCCGTGGTCTCGATCTCGACCTCGAGATCGTTCCTGAGCTCGGCCTGGGTCTGCAACGCCTCGGACTCCAGCGAAGCGAGGCGCTGCTTGGCCGCCGCATACTGGTTGAGGGCGTCCTGCCGCCGCTGTACCGCGTCGGCCAACTCGCTCTGGACCTGGTCCATCACCGTCATATTGAGAACATGCCGATCCACGAGCGTTCGCATGCTGCTGACGCGCTCCTGGCGCAGCCTGACAAGTTCGTCGAGCGACTCCATGCGCCCATACGCGACCACATCCTGCTTGGCCGCCTCCAGCGCGGGTTGGGTCGCGAGCTCGCGATACTTGCGGGCCGTGGCGGCGGCCTTGCGCTGGTCGCTCTGCTCGTCAACAAGGTTGGCGGCTTCGGTCGCGCCGGCTAGTTCCAGCAACTGGCTCGGGATCTTGGGCGCCGTACCGTCGCGCTCGGCCTTCAGCACCGCCACGCGCGCGAGCAACTTCGACATGGCATCGATCGTCCCGCTCCGCTTCTGGGTTTCACGCACGGCTTCTATCTTCTGCCACGGCTCGCTCTGGGCCTGGTCGAGACCGCCAGCGAGCGCGATAGCGTGCAGGATCGTCATGCCGGGCGCGTACTTGAACGCGCCTGGATTCTTGACRGGCCCCAGCACATAAATGGGCGAGCGCTCCAGCGACAGGATGTTGACAAGCCCCTTGCGGCCGAGCAGTTGATCGAAGGTTTCCACCAGATCGGCCTGCACCTGCTGCGTCGACCGGTTGGCGACCGGAATGGAGCCAAGCAAGGGCACGGAAATCGTGCCGTCCTCTTGGACGGTATATTCTCCGCTCAGTTCCGGGCGCTGCAGAATGCCGCGCAGGGCCGAGGCAGAGGACGCGCCTCCCCACTTGTCTTCCTCGACGTCGACGCGCTCGTAGAAGACGATCTTGAGGCGATCGCCGACGCGGAACAAATTTCCAGCTGGCACGTCTGGCGCCGTGGCGAGAGTTTTGGGGCGCGCGGAGTTGGTGGAGACGGCAGGGACGGCGTTCCGTTCGACAGGCTTTGCGGCGGACGCCTCCGGCCCAGTTGTCGAGGCCTTGGGGCGCACGGGCCTATCCGGGACGGCGCTCCGTTCGACCAACGCCACAGCCGGTGCATCCGGTCCCGACACGGTTGCGCGGGAGGGTTCGGCCGCGGGTTGAACCGACTGCTCCTGCCAACGATCGATAGAAGCAGAGAGCTTCTGCACCAAGGCCGTGGAGGTGTCCTCGACCTTCCGCATCACCGGTCCGGAGACATCCTCGACCTTCAGCACCACGGCCGCGGAGACACTCTCGGCCTTCTGCACCAGGGCCGTGGAGGCGTCCTCGACCTTCTGCATCACGGGTCCGGAGACATCCTCGACGGCCTCCCTGTTTCTGACAGCCCCCCCTCCCAGGGCGGCGACCCCGGAGAGCACAGAGGCAAGCAGGATGGCCTTCATTCCCCGGCGGACGGCCGTCTGTGACCTGTGTGACCTGGGAGTGGCGGGCTCGGAATTGTGTTGTGTGGCCATGGCGCGTTCACCCTTAACGGGACCATTCCCGTCCCGAACTGATCGGGCACGGGTCGACGAATAAGGCTCTGCCTTATCGTGACCCCTCACCGGCCGCGGCACAATCATCCCTTTGCGGGTACTCCTTCCGGATAGCACCGCCTGGGCGAACTCGTCCAACGAGCGGATTGTGCGGCCCCAACATGCATTCGCAGGATGGCCGGGCCGTTATTTTGGTATAGGTTTTTTCCAGCGTAGTGTTATGCGGTTGGCGCGTGTAGCGCCTTGCCCGACGCGTTGGGGAGGCTGCGATGACAAAACAATCTTTTGTAACAGTACTTGTCGGGCCGAGTGAGTTACTCCGAGAAGGCCTCAGTCGAGTCCTGGATTCGGCGAAGTTTCGTATTCTCTTCTCGGAGGCTTGTGTTCACGATCTTCTGCGGAAGCCGCTACCCCAGCACCGCTCCATCTTGCTCATCATGGATGTCGGTGGCAGTGATGCCGATGCTGAATATGCACAAATTGCAGACTTTAAAGCGGTTTATCCCAACAGCCATGTTGTTGCCCTAGCCGATCACTGCCGATCTAGCGATATAATTTCGGCTTTTCGTGCGGGAGCTGACGCGTATTTGACAAAGATCGCGACTTCGGACACGTTCATCAAAGCACTGGAATTGGTTATGCTGGGGCAGACAGTGCTTCCTGTGAAAACTTCGACGCTCATTCGAGATATAAGACGTGATCTTAAATACGATTCGTTTAATGAAGGTTTTACAGACGCGACGATTAAAATGGAGACTGACGAGCGAGAACTATCAATCCTTTCAAATAGAGAAAAATGTATTCTACGGTGCTTGATCGAAGGAGAGTCGAACAAAACCATCGCGCGCGAGATCAGCATCGCTGAAGCCACCGTAAAGGTACACGTCAAGGCGATCCTTCGAAAGATCCGGGTCCGCAACCGTACGCAGGCTGCGGTTTGGGCGATGAACCATGGCGTSCTCACTCCATCGCCCGGTAAYRGCCCGTCAGGGAGCGAAAAGACAGCAACTCAGCGCTCTCGCCATCCGCAAGACCTGCTTGAAGCACAAAAGGGGTACCGCTTTCTCGAGAATACCCATCCGATGTGGACCGACGCTTTGCCGTTCAAGAGGACAGCTTCCGCGCCATAGCGGAGGAGCATACGTTCAGCATCAGGACGCCGATGAAGCCCGTCAAGGAACTCGGCGCTCCGATCCAGGCATCGCGCCGGACAGGCGGCAAGCAGCTTTTCGTGCCTGCAACCCCCATGCAATCGGTGCCTCTGTTTTATCCCACAAAGGTCAATGAAGGCATATTGACCAAGGGTTTGAGCGCACGGCTGGTTTGGTGAAGGTTTTTCGATGCTGGCCGCGGCGTGACGGTGGCCGGTGAGGCTGTGTCGGCCCGCGTTGAAAAACCTCGCAAGGAGGGGGATGGTCCGGTTTTGGGGATGATTGAGCTAGAAAGCCGACCCGGCCAGCATATTCTCGACGCTTCGCGCCGAAGCGGATATGGCGACCGCGCAGGCCAACTCAGAGAGCCGTCAGTGGTAGTAGATACCGCCGTCGACGTTGAGCGCCTGCCCTGTGACGAAGGCCGACAAGTCGGACGCGAAGAACAGCACCGGGCCGATGATGTCTTCCGGCGCGCCGAGGCGCTTCAGCGCGGCGACCTCCTCCCAATGGCGGATCGCCGCCTCGCTGCCCAGATTGTTCTTGCCCATCTCGGTGAGGATGATGCCGGGGCAGATCGCGTTGACGGTGACGCCATCCATGCCGACCTCCTGCGCCAGTACGCGGGTCAGCGTGATCACCACCGCCTTGGTCGCTGCGTAGTGGCCCTGCGTCGGCACGCCCTGACGGCCCGCAATCGAGGCGATGTTGATCACCCTGCCCGATTTCCTGGCGCGCATGTGCGGCAGCACCGCCTGGCACATCATCAGCACGCCCTTGGCGTTGACATCGAAATGCGCGTCCCAGTTGGCCTCGTCGAGGTCCTGGAGCAGGCTGGGCTTGAGAATGCCGGCATTGTTGACCAACACGTCGATGCTGCCGGCCACTTCAAGCAAGGCCTGCGCGGTCGCTTCAATGTCCTTTTTCTTGCTGACGTCCATCGTGTAGACATAGGCCTTGCGGCCGGCCGCCTCGATCTCGCCCTTCGTCACGTCGAGCTCTGCCGCCTGCGAGGGCAGATCGGTGATGGCGACGTCGAAGCCCGCTTCGGCGAGCCCCTTGGCGAGCGCCCTGCCGATGCCGCGGCTGGCGCCGGTGACGAGAGCCGTCTTGCCCTTGGCCTCAGGAAGAATGGTCATGCTGCTTCCACCTTTGATGTCTTGACCGGGAGCGAGTTCATCGCCGCGACCGTGTCGTCGAATGAAACGAGTTTGCCGTCTGAGCCTAGCCCCATCGCCACCTTGGCGGCGACGGCGCTGGCAAAGCGCGCTGACTGCCTGAGGTCCCAGCCCTTGACGATGCCGACGATGATGCCGGCGGTGAAGGAATCGCCGCAGCCCGTGGTGTCGAACACCCGGACCTCGAAGGCTGGCAGACGGAAATCCTCGCCATGCTCCGGAGAGACATGGACGCCGTCGGCGCCAAGCGTGATGATGCAGTTCTTCACGCCCCTCGCCTTGAAGAAGGCGGCGACGCGGGCCGGATCGCGGTCATGCGCCATCTCGCCGGCCTCGTCGATGCTCGGCACGAAATAGTCGATATAGGGCAGGCAGGGCTCAACCAGCTTCCAGGTCTCGGGCGTTGCCTGGATGAGATCAAAGGTGGTCGTGCGGCCAAGCTCCTTGGCGCGCTTCAACAGCCTGACGGTGGGCTCGCCGTCGAAGCGCTTCAGCAGCCCGGTGCCGCCGACATGGACGACCGTTGCATCAAGGGCAGCATCGAGATCGGCATCGGCCACCTCGAACAAGGTGGCGGTGCCCGGCACATGCAATGCCGGACGCTCGCCATTCGGCCGCACCGGCAGGATGGTGGACGAGGTCTGGACGCTGCCGTCACGCCGGACGAGGTCCGTCTCCAATCCGTATTTCTTCAGCCTGGCGAGGAACCAGTCGCCCATGTCATCGGTGCCGAGCGTGGTGACGGCCCGCGTCTTCAGCCCGAGGATGGCGCAGTCCATCCCGGTGGCGCCTGCCGTGCCGGCGACGGTCATGCGGATCTCCTCGATATAGTCGGCGCGGCCGCCCTCGGGGATGCGCGACACCGGCCGTCCGAGGATGTCGAGGACGTAGAAGCCGATCGAGCTGACATCGAATTGTGGCATGGCTGGCGGACCTTTCGAACTCAATGGGAAGCGCGGCGCAGGCCGAAGCTCGCGGCCAGCACCAGGAAGACCAGCACGCCGATCCCGACCTGCTGCCAGTAGAAATTCCAGCCGACGAGCAGCAGCCCGTTCTTGACGATTGCCAAGAGGAGCACGCCGAGCAACGTGCCGACGACGGACGGCTTGCGCTCGCGGCTGAGCGTCGTGCCGATGAAGGTGGCGCCGATTGCATCGAGCAGGAAAGCATTGCCTGAGAGCGGCACGTAGGATTTCACCGTGGCCGACAAGAGGATGCCGGTGACGCCCGCGAGCAGCGCGCAAAGCACATGCACCATCGACAATTCGCGCGGCACGCGGATGCCGGAATACCAGGCCACACCCGGCTGCGCACCCATCGCCTGCACGTAACGGCCGAACACGGAACGGTGCAGCAGGACATGAACCGCGACAGCCAAGACGATCAGCACGATCACCGGCGTCGGCACGCCGAACAGAGCGGTGCGTGCGATGGCGTTGAACTGGTCGGCGGCGTAGCCACTGGTGAGGTAGATTGGCTGGCCGCCGCTGGTGGCGAGCTGCTGGGTGCTCTGGCCGATGAACAGCACGCCGAGCGTCGCCAGGAACGGACTGATGTTCAGCCTGGTGATCAGGATCGCGTTGAGGACGCCGACGACGAGTGCCGCGCCGAGCCCGCCGGCGACGCCGACCACGCCGCTATAGCCGGCGGCCAGAAGCATGACGTAGACCATGCTTGCCATGTCGACGGAGACGCCGACCGAGAGATCGATGCCGCCGGACGAGATGACGATGGTGAGGCCGAGCGCGACGATCGCCAGCATGACGACGTTGTTGACCAGCACGTTGAAGAGGTTGGCCGGCGTCAGGAAAGTCGGGCTCGCCACCGAAAAGAAGATGACGATGGCCGCGAAGGCGATGAGCACGCTGTATTTGGCGAGGAACGCCCGCAGGTTGACTTTGGGGGTGTTGTCGTTGGCCGAGACGCTCATCGCGAACCCTCCGAACCGCGGGCAAAGGACGTGATCGCCACCACCAGCAGGATCAACGAGCCCTGGACGCCGTTGACCCAATAGCTGGAGACGTTGAGCAACTGGAAGCCATTGGCCAGAAGGCCGATGAAAAGCACGCTGAGCAGCGTACCGCCCATGGTTGGCACGAAACGGCGGGAAAAGACCGTGCCGAGAAGCGCAGCCGCCAGCACCGACAACAGCAATTCACCTGAGCCGGGCGTGCTGGCCGACAGGCGCGAGACGGTGAGGATGCTCGCCACCGCCGCGCAGAAGCCGCTCAGCACATAGGTGAAGGACACGTAGAACGGCACGCCGAGGCCTGCCGCGCGCGCCGCTTCCGGATGGCCGCCGACGGCGTACAGCCGCAGCCCGAACGCCGTCCCGTGGACGATCACGATCATGATCGCGGAAAAGACGATAAGCGCCCAGGCAAGCGCGGAGATGCCGAGGAAGCTGCCCGAGACAAGCAAGCCGAGCAGCGGGGAGGATGCGCCGACGACCGTGTTCTGGGTGAGCGTGAGCTCCATGCCGGCCGCGACGTTGAGCACGGCAAGCGTCGCGAGCAGAGGCAGGATGCCGAGGCCGACCACGGCAAGGGCGTTCAGCGCGCCTACCGCCATACCGACGGCGATGGCCGCGAGCACCGAAAGGAAATCGCCATAGCCCATCGACAGCAGCGTCGCATAGACGGCAGCACACAGCCCCATATTGGCGGCGATCGAGAGATCAATGCCACCTTCAGTGACATCGGAGCCGCCGCCGATGATGACGGCCGTCATGCCATAGGCGAGCACGCCCAGGATCGCCGACTGCTCGACGACGTTGATCAGGTTGAAGGTCGAGGTGAAGCCCGGCGCGAAGATGACGAAATAGGCCATGATCGCGGCGAAGGCGGCGATCGCGCCAAGCCGCACGACGAGCGCGCCGAAGCGCCGGCCGGCGCTCTTGGCGGCGGCGCTGGTCTCGTCGGAGACGCTGGCTTCGGTGTGGAGAGCGGTCGCGCTCATGCGGCCACCTCATTAGTGTTCGAGCGGGCGCCGGACGAAGCCGCCAGCAGCGCGTCGCTGTTCATCGATGGACCGGAGAAGCTGCCGGCAAACCTGCCGCGATAGACCACCAGCACGCGGTCGCAGACGCCGACTAGTTCGAGCAGGTCGGAGGACAGAAGCAGGATCGCCGCGCCCTCGCCCGCCAGTCGGTTCAACAGGTTGTAGATCTCGACCTTGGCGCCGACATCGACGGCGACCGTCGGCTCGTCCAGCACATAGACCCGCGACTGGCAGCTCAGCCATTTTGCGATCGCCACTTTCTGCTGGTTGCCGCCGGAGAGCTCGCGCACCAGCGCGTCGCGATGCGGCGTCTTGATCGACAATTCCTTGATCAGGCCATCGACGGCCTGGTTCTCGCTGGCGCGGCTCACCAGACCGCTCTTGGAATAGCGGCGCAGGCTGGCCAGCGAAATGTTCTCACGCACCGACAGGCCGAGCGCCACGCCGTGCGCGCGGCGGTCTTCCGGCAGCATGGCGATGCCGCCGCGCACCGCCTTGACCGGCGTCGACAGCGACAGCGCCCTGCCCTCGACCTTGATCGAGCCGCCGTCGGCAACCTTGAGGCCGAAAAGACATTGCACGATTTCCTTGGCGCCGGAGCCGAGCAGGCCGGTGAGGCCGACGATCTCGCCCGCGCGGACGTTGAAGCCGATGTTCTCGAAGCTGCCGCCGAGCCGCAGGTTGGAGACTTCCAAGACCGGCGCGCCGAGGGCAACGGTGCGCTTGGGAAACATCTCACCGACATCGCGGGCGATCATCATCGAGATGATTTCGTCGATCGGCGTCTGGCGCGGATCGACCGTGCCTACGTCGGTGCCGTTGCGCATCACGGTGACGCGGTCGCAGAGCTTCTCGATCTCCTGCATGTAGTGGGAAATGAAGACCACGGCGATGCCGTCGTCGCGCAGCCGGCGCAGCACGTCAAACAGGCTGTCGACCTCGCGCTTGATCAGCGCCGCTGTCGGCTCGTCGAGCACCAGCACCGACGCCTTCTGCGCCAACGCCCGGGTGATCTGGACGACCTTTTGCTGCGCCGTGGTCAGGTCCTTGACCAGCGTTACCGCCGGTAATTCCATGCCGAAGAACCGTTTCAACAGCTCGGCCGCACGGCGATCCATGGCGCGGCGGCTGACGAACGGGCCGAGACCGATCTCATGGCCGAGGAACACAGCTTCGCCGACGGTCGCGGTCGGCACCAGCAGCCTGTCCTGATGGATGAAATGCACGCCGAGCTTTTCGACCGAGGCCGGAGTGAGCGAGGTGACGGTTTCGCCATTGATGGTAATAGCGCCGCTGTCCGGTTTGATGATGCCGGCGAGCACCTTGATGATCGTCGACTTGCCGGCGCCGTTCTGGCCTACGAGGCCGAGGATCGAGCCGCGCGCGATCTCGAGGTTCGCGTTTTCCAGCGCGCGCACCGGACCGAACCGCTTCGATATACCCGTCATCGATACAGCAATGTCACGCCTTGCTGTCTGCATGGCCGTCAATCCTGATTGGATGGGACGGGCAGCCACCTAGGCATGGCTGCCCGCCGTTTCGTTCCGTCCTATTTAACGCCGGCTTTCTCGGCGGCGTCGAGGAAAGGCTTTCCTTTTTCGGCGGCGTTTTCCTTGTTGATCAGCACCGCGGGCACGAAGGTGAAGGGCGGCACCTTCTGGCCGGCGAGATATTTCGCGACGTTGTCGACCGAGGTCTGGCCGATCTCATAGGGCTGCTGCGCGGCAACCGCGCCCGCCGACGACTTCTGATCCATCACCATCTTGATGACTTCCGGGCTACCGTCGATGCCGTAGGTCTTGACCTCGTTGCGGCCGGCGGCCTCGACTGCCTGCGTGGCGCCGATCTGCGGCACGTCCCAGCAGGCCCACACCGCGCCGATCGTGCCCTTCTCAGGCGACTTGGTCAGCATGTCGGTGACGTTGGAATAGGCGCTCTGCACCGTGTTCGGGATGACGTCGCGCAGTTCCGGCTCGACGATCTTCACATCCGGGAACGAGGTCAGCACATATTTCAACTGGTCGTAGCGGATCTTGCAGACCGGCACGCTGTAGAAGCCGTTGAAGACCAGCACGTTGCCCTTGCCGCCCATGTCGGCGACCATCTGCAAGGCGATCTCGGCGCCGATATTGTAGTTGTTGGAGGTGGTGTTGTTGATGGCGTGCGGGGTGGCGGTGTCGACCGTGAACAGCGGGATGCCGGCGTCGCGGATCTTCTGCAGCCATGGGTTCAGCACTTCGAGATTGCCGAGCTGCTCGATGATGGCATCCGGCTTCTGCGCGATCAGCGTCTGCAACTGCGCGATCTGCTGCTGGTCCTTGCGGCCGGCGTCGAGCGCGATGACCTCACCGCCCAGTTCCTTGACGCGATCCTGGATGCCTTTGAACGCCATCAGGTCCCAATAGTGGTCGGTGCCGATGGCGGAGACGCCGATGCGCTTGCCCTTGAGCGACAGCTCCTCGGCGCTGGCGCCCGAGATGGCGGCCAGGCTGCAGGCCGCCGCCAACCCCAGGGCGAGCGCCTTGACGAGGCCCTTCATTGATCTGGTCATTCTCGATTTCCTCCCTTGTTGATCGCTCCGGGCCGTCCCGGAGGATTTCTACGAAATGAGCCGCACTTAGGCAGCCGCCTCCTTGTCGCGGAGGCCGTAGCTGGCCATGCGCTTGATGACGTTCTCGATCTCCTCGTCGGACAGCACCGGCGGTTCGCCGATCTGGAGGGCGCCGTGATACTGGCGCGCCAGCGTCTCGACCTCGACAGCCAGCCACATCGCCTGGGTCAAACTCGTGCCGACCGCGATCATGCCGTGCTGCGCGAGCAGGCATGCCTTGCGGTCGCGCAGCGCCTCCAGCGCATGCGCCGAAAGCTCGGCCGTGCCGAAAGTGGCATAGGGCGCGCAGCGTATGTCGTTGCCACCGGCGACCGCGACCATGTAGTGGATCGCCGGTATCTTCATGCCCATGATGGCGATCGTCGTGCAGTAGGTCGGATGCGCGTGGACGACCGCATTGACCTCGGGGCGCGCCTTCATGATGTCGAGGTGGAAGCGCCATTCGCTCGACGGAGGCAGGCGCCCGTAGACCGCGCCATCCCAACCCATGAAGACGATATCCTCCGGCTCCAGCGTGTCATAGGGCGTGCTGGTCGGCGAGATCAGCATGCCGTCGCCATGGCGCAGGCTGATGTTGCCTGACGTGCCCTGGTTGATGCCCAGAGCGTTCATCTCGATGCACGCATCGATGATTGCCTGGCGCGCCTCTTGGTCCGAAACGGTCATGCGATATTCCAATCCTTGCTCAATCCGTCACCAGGCCGTGTAGCCGCCATCGATCGACAGGATCGCGCCAGTGACGTAGCTCGATGCCGGCGACGCCAGGAACAGAATCGCCGATGCGATCTCCCGCGGTTCGCCGAGCCGGCCCATTGGCGTCATGTCGATCCAGGTGTCGAACAGCTCGGGCCGCTCGCGCATCTTCAGCGTCATCTCGGTGCCGACATAGCCGGGCGCCAGCGCGTTCACGCGCACGCCCGATTTCGCCCACTCGACCGCAAGCGCCTTGGTCATCATGTGCACGGCGCCCTTGCTCACCATGTAGGACGGCGCCGTCTGCGGGCGGTTGATGATCAGGCCCGACATCGAGCCCAGATTGACGATCGAACCCTTCTGGCGAGCGACCATCGAGCGGCCGAAGGCGCGCGAGGCCCAGTAGACGCCGTTGACGTTGACATCCATCACAAGGCGCCATTCCTCGTCCGGCGTCTCGAGCGCGGTGTTGAGGCGAGCGATGCCGGCGCTGTTGACCAGGATATCGACCTGGCCGAAATCCTCGACGATCCTGGCGGCCATCGCCTCGACGGCGCGCGGATCGGTGACGTCGAGCACGTGGGCCTCGACATTCGCCACACCGGCCGCCTTAAGCTCCCCCGCAGCGGCTTTCAGTCCGTCCGCGTTCATGTCGAGCAAGACGACGCGCGCGCCGCAGGTGCCAAGCGCCCTGGCGGCTTCGAAGCCGATGCCGCTGGCGCCGCCGGTGACGACGGCGACCTCGCCCGCCAGGTCGAACTGCGACCGGTAGTCCATGCGCGTCCTCCATCAGGACGAGGCTTGAACAGGCAAAACTTCGCCCTTGCCGCCGAAGCAGCGTTGCAAGCCATCGGTCCTGATAATGCCTCCGGGTCAGGCTCCTCCCGACCCCATGACGAGGACGTTACAGAAGCTTCCCGAACCCGTCAATCTGGTTATAACCAGAAAAGAAGAATCTTTTTTCGGCTCAGGTGCGATCGACGCCGTTCACCATCGCGGATGGCTGCTCGACTGCCATGTGGATGCGGGCGACAGACGAGTTGTAGAAGGCCTCGTAATATTCGAGCGCGGAGCCATCCGCGTCATAGGCGATCGACTCGATCTCGATCAGCGGCGTGTTGGCGGCGACGCCCATCTGCTCGGCCTCTTCCTTGGTGGGAAGCGCGGCCCGCAGCCAGCGGTCGGCGCGTTTCACCGTCAGGCCGAAGACCTGGCGGATGGTGCCGAAGATCGACTGGTTTTCCAACAGGATATTTTCCAGTCCGGGCACCCTGTGCCCCGGCAGGCTGATGCGCGTCATGGTGATCGGCGAGCCGTCGGTCATATAGACGCGGCTGATGCGGACCACGCTGCCATTGGCGGGAATGCCGAAGACCTTGGACTCCTTCTCGCTCGGCGGGCAGCGGTAGATTTCCAGCGTGCGGGTCGAGACCTTGTGACCCTTGGCGGTCAGGTCGTCGAACACGCCGAGATTGGCGGTCATGAAGTCGACATGCTCGCGGGGCGCGGCGACGAACATGCCCTTGCGCGGCATCTTGATGATGCGGCCTTCGTTCGACAGCGAGCCTATCGCGGCGCGCACGACAGGGCGCGAGACGCCGAAGAAATCGCAGAGCGCCTGCTCGGACGGAATCCGCGAATTGGCGGCCAGCAGGCCGGTGTTGATCGCTTCCTCTACCTGGTTGCGCAGTTGGACCCAGAGCGGTGCTGCCTCGTCGCGATTGAGCTGGACCTTGGAGCCGATCGAGCGGAATGCCTCGGCAGCCTCGGCATCTTCCTGGTCGTAACGAGGACGCCCGCGCATTCTGGTTGCTTGTTCCATTCGGACCCGCTGCAAAATCATTTGCCGCGACTCAGGTTGCGGCAGCGGTCTATCGAAGGCCGCCCGCCATTTTCTCGCTCTCCGGCAGGTTTCGCAACCACAGCATGGCGATAGCGCCGAGAACCGGTCCGGGAACCAGCAGCAGAAAGGCCCAGTGCCAGCCGCCGATGAGGTCGGCGAAGCGCGGCGTCAGCCAGATCGCGAGCACGGTGAGCGCGAAGCCGGCGCCGAGTTGCACCGACAGCGCCGTGCCGACGAAGCGGCGATCGGCGAGCTCGGTGACGGCGGCGGAGAATTGCGCAGAATCGCCGATCACCGAAATGCCCCAGACAATGGCGACGAGCATGAAAAGCCAAAGCGGGCCGGTGAACAGGAAACCCATCAGCAGCGCGCAGCCGCCCGACACGATCATCATGCCGGCGGTGGTCGCGGTGCGACCGATGCGGTCCGAAAGATAGCCTCCAAGCAAGCAGCCAAGGATGCCGGAGGCGACGACGAAGAAGGTCGAGAGCGAAGCGGTCGCTGCGGTTCCAATCGCCTGCGCCTCGAAGGCCGCGCGGGTGTAGGCGAGCAGCCACGCCCACATGGCGTAAAGCTCCCACATGTGGCCGAGATAGCCGACATTGGCGAGCAGCAGCGGGCGCTCGCGAAACACCTGGCCGATGCGCGAAGGCTCGAACACTGCCTTGCCGAAGGGGTAAGGGCCCTCCTTGGCGAACAGCAGGAACAGCAGCGCACCGACGGCCGTGGCCACGCTGGCGGCAGCGACCACCGGCCGCCAGTCGAGCGTGGTCGAGACGGCGCGGAAAAGATGCGGCAGCGCCGAGCCGACGGTCAGCGCGCCGATGACCGCGCCGAGCGCCAGCCCCCTGTCGCGCGTGAACCAGGTGGCGACCAGCTTCAGCGCCGGTGGATAGACGCCGGCGAGAGCCGCACCGGTGACGATACGCGCGGCAATCACAGCTCCCGGTCCAGGATGAAGCAGCAGAGTCGCGTTGGCCAAAGCGGCGACAAGTGCCGACACCGCCATAAGGCGGCTGAGCTTCACCAGGTCAGGCAGGTTGACCAGGCTCGCCGCCAGCGCGCCGATGACGAAGCCGAGCTGGACACCGTTGGTGAGCCAGGCCTCGGCGCTCGCGCCAAGCGCCAGCTCCTGCTTCAGCTCCGGCAGGATGGCGGTCGCCGAGAACCAGGTGGTCAGCGACAGGACGACCGCCAGGCAAAGCAGCGACAGTACGCGCCAGCGTTCGCCATCGGCGGTCACGTCCAGCGGGTTGTCGCTGACCGCGCTCATGCGCCTTGCAGCGGCACAGTGAACACTGTCGCCGTGCCGGTGAGGCAAAGCTCGCCCTGGCCGTTGCGCACGCTGGTCTCGATCTTGCAGATCGGCTTGTCGGGGCGCACTTCCTTGACCTCCACATGTCCGGTGATTTCCTCGTCAACGCCAACCGCCTTGACGAACTTCCAGGCAACTTCGAGGAACACGGTTCCAGGCCCGGGCAGATCCTCCGCCACTAGCGCATTCAAAATGCCAGACGTGACGCCGCCCTGGACGATCAGCTTGCCGAACACCGACTTCTCGGCCAGCGCGCGGTCGTAGTGAAGCGGATTGCGATCGCCGGTGATGTCGGTGAAGGCCTCGATGTCGCTGATGCGCGTGCGCCGCGTGCGCTCGGCAAAGGCGCCGACCTGCGGGCGGCCCTTCACCACGCCCACCCAACCGTCTTTCGCCTCGGTGCTCATCCCGGCTTCTCCTCTGTTGCGGGTTCGACTGGTTTGAAGGCCGGCAGGACGCGGCCGCCGATAGCGGTCGGCGCAAGCCGCAGCATGTCCCCGACCTGTAGCGGCTGTGTGCTGGGCAGGATGAAGCTCAGTATCGTCGGACCCTCGGCCAGTTCGACCAGGCCGACGACATAGGGCGCGGCAGGCAGCCAACCGGGATGGCCTGGCTTATGCACTTGCGAAAAGGATTTGAGCCGCCCCCTGCCCGACGCGTCTTTCCAGACCAGGCGCTTGCTCCAGCAAYGCGGGCAGATCGGGCGCGGGTAGAAGACGGCCTTGCTGCAGTCCTCGCAGTGCTGGATTGTCAGCCGGCCCTTGGCGGCGGCATCCCAGAAAGGCTTGGTCAGCGCGGTGATCGTCGGGCCGGGTGTCTTCAGCGTGTTGAGATCGACGGACATCAGGCGGCTCCAAGCACCAGCGCGGTTGCTTCACTCATCGTCGCACCATTGCCGGTGACCAGCGCGAGCCCGGCCTTGCCGATCTGGCGTTCGCCCGCCTCGCCGCGCAGCTGRCGSACCGMTTCGACRACATGSGTCATGCCKCCGGCGAGGTCCGGCTGGCCGAAGCCGAGCTGGCCGCCATGGGTGTTGAGCGGCTTGTCGCCCCTGTGGGAAAGGTCGTGGTCGCGCAGCCATGCGCCGAAGTGGCCCGGCGCGCAGAGACCGGCATCCTCGATCGTCGTCGCCACCATGATCGTGTAGCAGTCGTAGAGCGACAGAAGGTCCATCTCGCCAGCTTGCGTGCTGGACTGCGAGAAGGCTCGCGCCATGGCGCTCTTCAGCGGACCGGAGGTCAGGCTCGGCGCCTGGCTGACCGCGCGGTGGGTGACCTTCTCGCCGGCGCCGAGCAGATGCACGGGCCGTTTGGACAGAACGCGTGCGCGTTCGGCCGAGGTGACGACCACTGCTTCGCCGCCGGCGACTGGCATGACGATTTCGAGAAGATGCAGCGGCGACGCGATCATCGGCGAGGCCAGCACCGCCTCGACATCGGCCGGCTTGCCGAAGAAGATGGCGTCCGGATTGAGCTGCGCGTTGGCGCGCGCCGCCGCCGCGATCATGGCGAAGTCCCGGGCGGTCGAACCGTATTTTGCCATATGCGCCTGCATCAGCAGCGCATAGGAGATGTTGGCGCCCGACGCGCCGAACGGCACGTCGAACTCGCGGATCGGATTGCGGTTGGGGGAGCGGGGCGCCGTCTCCTCGCGGTTGTTGGCGAGCACGCACAACACAGTCTCGCACATGCCGGCCTCGATCGCGGCCGCCGCGCGCCAGACCATGCCGGCGCCGGATGCGCCGCCAAGGTCGACGACATTGGCCATGGTCGGCGCGAGACCGAGATACTCGGCGATGGTCGCCGGCACATGCTGCGGCGTCTCGCCGACCTGCGGGCCGACCAGCAAGCCATCGATGGCGCCCGGCTCCAGCCCGGCATCGAGCACGGCAAGGCGCGAGACCTCGGCGATCATCTCCAGCGTGGTCACGCCGCTGGTCAGGCGCTGCGGCTTCAACTCGCCGATGCCGACGATCGCTCCCTTCGACCGGCTCATGCCGCCTTGCTCCGGTCGAGCGCGCGATATTCCTCGAGGCATGCCGGATTGGCGAGCGAAGCCATGTTCTTGACCGGCTTGCCTTCGAGCGTGGTGCGAGCCGCGCCCTCCACGCGTTTGCCGTTCAGCGTATAAGGCACGGCCTGCACCGCGTGGATGCGATGCGGCACATGGCGTGGCGAGGCGCCTTCACGGATCGCGCGGCGGATCTGCTTGGCCAGGTCGGGCGTCAGCACAAAGCCATCGTTCAGCTTGACGCAGAGCACGATCTCCTCGTCGCCCTCGACGGGCGCGCCGAAGACCAGGCAATCCTCGATCTCGGTGAAATTTTCGCAGGCCGCGTAGATTTCGGCCGTGCCGATGCGCACGCCGCCCGGCTTCAGCGTCGTATCCGAACGGCCATGGATCACGGCCGAGCCGTAGGCGGTCATCTCGGCGACGTCGCCATGCGTCCAGATCTCGCGGCGGGCGGCGAAATAGGTGACGTGGTAGCGCGCGTCGCCGTCCTTGCCCCAGAAAGTCAGCGGCATGGACGGGAACGGCTCGGTACAGACGAGGTCGCCCTGCCGGCCGATGATGGGCGCATTGCGCTCGTCCATCACTGCGACCGCGAGGCCAAGCCCCTTCACGGTCAGTTCGCCGCGGCGCACAGGATGAAGCGGCGAGCCGAGCAGGAAACAGCCGATGATCTCGGTGCCGCCTGAGATGGAAGCGAAGATCATGTCGCGCTTCACATGCTCGTAGACCCAGTCGAACTGGCCGGGAGAGACCGGCGCGCCGGCCGACAGCAACGAGCGCAGCGACGAGAGGTCGTGCAAGCGCCCCGGCGCGTAGTTTTCGGCGGCGAGCGTGGCCAGATATTTCGGGCTGGTGCCGAAATGCGTGACGCGGGCGCGCTCGGCCATCGTCCAGAGCGGGCTGGGGTCGAGGCCGTCGGCCGWYTTCAGGATCGGCGCRCCGTCATAGAGCACCACCGTCGCGTGGCAGGCGAGGCCGGAGATCAGCCAGTGATACATCATCCAGGCGGTGTTGGTGTACCAGCTCATGACGTCGCCTGGGCGAACATCGCCATGCAGCAGGTGCTCCTTGAGATGTTGGAGCAGCACGCCGCCGGCGCGGTGGACGATCGCCTTCGGCGCGCCTGTCGTGCCGGAGGTGTAGAGCACATAGGCCGGATGGTCGAAGGGCACGTGCTCGAAGGCGAGCGGGGCGTCACTACCGAAATCGTCGAACGAAATGCAATCAGCGGCGCAGTCCGGGTTGACGCCCGGTTCACCGGTCAGCACCAGCGTCGTCACACTCGGCATCGCGGCGACGATCTCGGCCAGCCGGTCGGAGATGTCATGCTCCCTGCCCGCGTAGCGGTAGCAAGGCGCGGCGAACAGCACCTTGACGCCGATCTGTCCCAGGCGGTCGACAATCGCGGCGGCGCCGAAGTCCGGCGAGCAGGACGACCAGACGGCGCCAACCGACAGCGCCGCCAGCAATGCCACGAGGCCTTCGACACGATTAGGCAAGATGCCGCCAACGCAGTCGCCCTTGACGACGCCGGCCGCGCGCAGGCCACGCGCCGTCCTGGCGACGAGCCGGCGCAACTCGCCGAGCGTGACGGTGCGGAAATGACCGCTTTCGTCGGCCTCGATGAGAGCAACCCTCTCCTCGTCGCCGCGCAGCAGGTTTTCCGCGAGATTGAGCGAGGCTTCCGGCAGGAAGCGACTCCCGGTCATTGGCGCATTGTCGTCGCTCAGGAAGGAAACCGCGCCCGGATCGCCGATCACTTCGGTGAAATCCCACACTGCTCGCCAGAAGGCGCCAGGATCGCCGATCGACCAGCGATGCAGCGTCTCGTAGTCGTGCGGGTCGAAGCCGTTGGCCGTCGAAAAGCGCGCAAGGTTGGACGATTGGAACGCGGCCGACGCCGGCGTCCAAAGCACGGATGACATGGATTTCCTCCCGGGACGCAGGACGGCGCGATGCCGCAACCTTGCCTGCCGATGCGTTTCAGATTATTGGTTATAACCAGAATGTCAAGCGACGGATGGTGGCGAGACGATCACGCTCCGGGGAGGATCAGAACGTGGATGCGGTGTATGTCGTTGCAGCAAGACGCACGCCTATCGGCAAGCTGAACGGCGTGTTCGCCGGTCTCTCAGCGGCGGAGTTGGGCGGGCAATTGATTCAAGCGATGCTCGCCGAGACGCAGATATCGCCGGATGCCGTCAGCGAGGTGATCATGGGCCAGGTGCTGACTGGCGGCGCCGGACAGAACCCGGCAAGGCAGGCGTCGCTCAAGGCCGGCTTGCCGGTCAGCATCCCGGCCATGACCGTGAACAAGGTGTGCGGCGCCGGCCAGAAGTCGATCCATCTCGCCGCGCAGGCCATTCGCTGCGGCGACGCCGATTGCGTGATCGCCGGCGGGCAGGATTCGATGACCTTGGCGCCGCATTTCATTGACGGTGTGCGCGGCGGCATCCGCATGGGCGACCGTACTGTCAAGGATTCCATGATCACGGACGGGCTGTGGGATGCCTTCCATCAGGTGCATATGGGCGTGACAGCGGAGGCACTGGCGCAGCGCTACCAGATCACCCGTGAGGAGCAGGACCGCTTCGCGCTCCGCTCGCAAGAAAAGGCCGGTGCCGCCATTCGTTCCGGACGGTTCGACGGCGAGATCATCCCCGTCTCGATCAAAACCAGGCAAGGCGAGGTCATCGTCGAGCATGACGAGCATCCCAACCCCGAGACCACGATCGAAGGACTCGGCCGGCTGAAGCCGGTCTTCGATCCGGCGGGCACGATCACGGCGGGCAATTCCTCCGGACTCAACGATGGCGCGGCGGCGGTGCTGGTGATGTCGGAGGCGCGAATGAAGCAACTTGGGCTAAAGCCCCTCGCCCGTATCGCCTCCTATGCGTCGGCCGGCGTCGAGCCGATGGATATGGGGCTCGGTCCCGTCGCAGCCTCGCGCCGCGCGCTCGAAAAGGCCGGATGGCACCATGCCGATCTCGACGTGATGGAGATCAACGAGGCCTTCGCCGCCCAAGCCATCGCGGTCAACCGCGAGATGGGTTGGAACGAGGACATCATCAACCCGAGCGGCGGCGCCATCGCGCTCGGCCACCCGCTGGCCGGCTCCGGCTGCCGCATCGTGGTGACGCTGCTGCATGAGATGATCCGCCGCGATGCCAGGAAAGGGCTGGCGTCGCTCTGCATCGGCGGCGGCCAGGGCGTGGCGATCTGCCTGGAGAGGTGAGTCTGAAATTCTGACCGGGTGTTGCCTGAGGGGACTGGGCTTGGCCACGCCGGCTACTGCCACTATGTTCCGGCAAACGACAGCTTTGGGTCGACAGCAGAGATGAACTCTACGGTTGACATGAGGCGCAAACCTGCCATTCCGCAGAAGACAAATGGGATGGGCAAGTGGCAGGATCGGCTTCTTGAATCGACTTCGGCGAACTGCCTCGTAACCCATTGGAAAATAACGATTATGTTAGTCGCCGAGGGTTAACGTTTTCTACTGGAAATCAATGCGTTAGCGGGTGGTTCGCCAACCCATTTCCTCCGTATCATCTCGCATGGTCCGGCGAACCAGACACCGAACGGGACTAAAGGAGAGCCAGAAGCAGGGCATTCGCTGAGGTCTGCCTTGCGCGCGGAAGGCGACGTTGACGAATAGGGCTTTCCAATAAGCCATTCAGTCGGTCCAGTCGACTGGCTTCGACGATTTCTCGGTACTTGACCGGTGAATGGCATCCAGAACTTGCGCAGCGCGATAGCCGTCCTCGATCGAGCCGTTCATGAAAGATTTCCCCTGATCGACGCAGGCAAGAAATTCGTGGATCATGAAGCCGAACCATTCGGCATATCCAACGGATACCAGATCATGAGGAACAGCCACGAGGGCTCCCACACTCGGTGAGCGAGGGCTGTTCGGGATCTTTCTGAAAGCCCCGGCAGGATCGTCCAGGGCTGCCATTTCGAACAGCGTCGGGGACTCCGTCGAGTAGCGGGCAGTGCCATTCGTTCCCATTACCTCGATCGTCAGACGGTTGCCCGTCCCGACAGCCACACGGCTGGCGGACACATAGCCCTGCGCGCCGTTCACGAACCGCACCAGGCCAGACATGACGTCATCATTGTCGACCTTGGCGGTGGCATCGGAGAGCTCGACATGTCCGTGACCTGTCGTCGCACCGACAGGCAGTCGCCGCTCCGCGATCGAGATTGTCGAAACCGCGCCCACAACTTCGGAAATGTCACTGAAGAGGAAGCGCATCATGTCGACGGCATGGGTGCCTACATCGAGCAACGCACCGGGCCCGGCCTTGGCGAACTCGTAACGCCAGGAATGCGGCAGAAGCGGATCGGCTGCGTAGTCGCACTGGAAGAGCACCGATATCTGCACCGGCTTGCCGAGTTCACCGGCTTCGATCCTGGCCTTGATGTCTGCCACGGCAGGGATGCGGCGGTAGTTGAAAACCGTGCCGGAGATAGAGTTGGCCGAGCGCGCGGCATCTCTGACCGGCCGGGCAGAGGCAGCGTCGAGCGCAAGCGGCTTCTCGCACAGAACATGCTTGCCAGCATGCAAGGCCGCGAGAGTCACTTCGGTGTGCAAGTAGTTCGGCAGGCAGACTGAAACAACGTCGATGTCAGGGTCCGCGATGACAACTTTCCAGTCGCTCGCGATGCGCTCGAAACCCCAATTCGCTGCAAGATTGCGAGCCATCTCGGCGTTCATGTCGCAAACAGTGTCCAGCTTGCCTGATCCGTCTCCGAAGCGATGGGCGAACTGGCGGTAGGCCGCCGCATGCGCTGCACCGATCATGCCGGCGCCGATGATTGCAATTCCCTTGAACGACATTTTTGCCGGACCTCCCAAACAGAAACCGTCTTGCCTGCGCGTATCCCGCTAAATCGGGATACGCTTATGTTGCTCGACCGAGGCGATGCAGGCATTCGCCAGTTTCAAGGCAAGCACGCCGTCCTTGCCGGTGGTCCTTGGCGGGCGATTTTCCGAGATGCACGCAACGAACTCCTCGATCTCGCCGGCGTATGAAGCCGTGTAGCGGGTCATGAAGAAGTTCAGCAGCGGTGCGCTGGAATAGCCTTGTGCCGTTCCCATCCGAACAGAGTTCTCGGTCTGGTTCTCGGCGTTCAACACGCCAAGCGATCCATGCACCTCCACCCGCTGATCATAGCCGTAGGTCGCCCGCCGTGAATTGCTGATCACCGCCTGCTTGCCGGAGGCGGTCTCCAGGATGACGGTCGCGCTGTCGAAATCTCCGATCTGCTTGAATTCAGGTTCAACAAGCACCGAGGCGTGGGCCGACACCCAGATCGGCTCTTCGCCCAGCATGAAGCGCGCCATGTCGAGATCATGGATCGTCATGTCGCGAAAGATTCCGCCGGACCGGGAAGCATAGCTGAGATCGGGCGCCCGGGGATCGCGCGACGTGATCGTCACCATCTCCACATCGCCGATCCTGCCTTCGTCGATGGCCTTTCGAACAGCCGCGAAATTGGGATCGTATCTGCGGTTGAAACCGAGCATCAGCTTGATCCCGGCTTTGTCCGCGATCCGGACGACATCCATGGCGCGCTTGATGTCCAGATCGACCGGCTTCTCGCAGAACACGTGCTTGCCGGCCTTAGCGAAAAGCTCGATCAGGTCGGCATGCGTATCGGTTGGCGTGCAGATCAAGACCGCGTCGATCTGGGGATCGGCCGCGATCTCGTCGGGACCCATGACGCGGCATCCGCAGCGAGCCGCAAGGGCCTCCGCCGCCCCGGGCATGGCGTCGGCGACGGCGGCCAGCTCGGCGTCCTCCAGGCTGAGGATTGCGCCGGCGTGAACCTTGGCAATTCGTCCGGCGCCGATCAGGGCAAGTCTTACGGTCATCTCAAATTCCTTTCACGTCTATCCATGAGCCGGATCGGGCCGAGGCGAACACGGCGTCGCCGACGGCTGCGCCGGCTCTTGCGTCAGCCAGGCCGAAGAACGGGGTTTCCTCGCCGCGTATCGCCCGGGAAAAATTCGTCACCTCGACCTCGTATTGGTCGAGCGCCGGGAACTCGATCGTCTGGATGTCGGAGTTCGCATGGTCGGCGGATGTATCGATCAGGATGAGGTTGGGTGCAGTCCGAGACGGCACATAGGCCTGGGGGAGCGTGATGAAGGCGCGCTCGCAAACGATCTGGATCGACTGCGACGATGCCTGCGCCAGCGACACCATGAACGTTGCGTGCCGACCGGCCCCGAAGTCCAGGATCACCGAAGTGCAAAGGTCAATGCCTGCCTCGTTGGCATCCATCAGCGCCAGCGCACGCTTGGGCTCGGCATCGAACACGTAGCGCGCCGCCATCGCGGTGTAGCAACCGAGATCGTAATAGGCGCCGCCGCCGAACTCCGGCTTCTGGCGAAAGTCGTCGGCGTTGGTCATGAAGAACGACAGCAGCGACGAGAATGTCTTGGGCGCGCCAAAGCGGCCGGATTTCAAGATCTGCCGCAGTTCGATCCACCGAGGCTGGTGGCGAACCATGAAGGCCTCTGAAATCTTGAGCGCGGGATCCAGGCCATCCAGCGCCTGATATTCAGCTGCGCGCATCGCGCCCGGCTTCTCGACGAGCACATGCTTGCCCGCATCTGCCGCGCGGCGCACCCATTCGACGTGGAGATGGTTGGGCAGTCCGATGTATATCGCCTCGATGTCCGGGTCCGACAGAAGCGCGTCGTAACTGCCATACGCCTTGGGCACGCCGTGTTTGTCGGCAAGCGCCTTGGCGCGCGTCAGATCACGCGCGGCGATGGCCAGCGCATTGCCGGCGGAACTCTTCTTCAGGCCCGGGAGGATCGCGCCGTCGGCAATGCGCGAGGCGCCGAGTATGCCCCAGCGAACGGGATCGTCTTGCGCCGTCATCCATCTTCCTCCACCGGCAATGCAGCCGGGATAGAAGTGGCACAACCTTCGACCATGCGCAGACAGCTTCCTGATTGAATCCAATCAGGCAATTTCGTGCGGTGCCGTGGTCCGCCCAGCTATGGGTTTGCTGGACCGTGGAGGAGCAAGCCGCGGCAAATGTGAGGAGACATCCATGAAGATCGGATTTGTGTCGGACAGCCTTGGCGGACTTGGGTTCGATCAAATGCTTGATGAGGCGGCGCGCATGGGCGTCGACGGGGTCGAGGTCAACACCGGCGGCTGGTCGACAGCCCCGCACTTCGATCTGGAAAAGATGAAGGGCAACGCTGACGCGCGAAAATCCTTCCGCAGTGCATTCGACAGCCGGGGCCTCGAAGTGATCAGCCTCAACGCGAATGGCAACCCAACCCATCCCACAGACAAGAAGCAAGGCGAGTGCCTGAAGGATACGATCCGCCTGGCCGGCGATCTGGGCATCAAGACCGTATGCACGATGTCGGGCTTGCCGGGCGGCAGCAGCCAGGACGTCATGCCGAACTGGGTAGTGGCAAGCTGGCCGCCCGAGACGCGCAAGATCCTCGACTATCAATGGAACGAGGTTCTCGTGCCCTTCTGGTCAGAGATCGTCGAGTTGGCGAAGTCTTCGGGGATCGAACGCATCGCGCTGGAGCTTCATGGCAACCAGTGCGTCTACAACGTGACGACGCTTCTTCGACTTCGTGAGGCGATCGGCCCGGTCGTTGGCGCCAACCTGGACCCGAGCCACCTGTTTTGGATGGGAGCCGATCCGCTCGTGGTTGCCGAATTTCTTGGAGATGCGATCTATCATGTGCATGCCAAGGACACGCTGCTGAACAGCCGTGTTCAGGCGACGACCAGCCTGCTCGAGAATGGCGGTCTGACCGACATCGCGGCGCGATCGTGGTCTTACATCACCCTGGGATTCGGCCACGACGAGAAATGGTGGCGTGAGTTCTGCTATCGCCTGAAGATGGGTGGATATGACGGTTGGCTGTCCATCGAGCACGAGGACATCATCCTCAACTCGCTGGAAGGGCTCGAGAAATCCGTGGCGCTGCTGCGCGGCGTGGCGCCGGTCAAGGCCTCCGACTACAAGTTGCAGGCGATCTAGAGCATGATGCCGAAAAGTGTGAAGCGGTTTCGGTCGACATCATGCTCTATCTCTTTGATTTAGAGCCGGATGATTTCAGGTCGAACAGACCTGAAATCATCCGGCTCTAGGGAGCCGAACTTCGGGTCGCTCGAACAAGAAGCGCGCCGTTGTCAGCCCCTAAAGGCCGTGACGCGAATTTCTACGCGCATCTTTGGGTCGCCAAGCACCGCCACGCCCAGGCACGTCCATATCGGCTTATGGTTGGGCATCCGAAGGCGGAACTGTTGCGCCATCGCGGCCGTGGCCGCGAGGATCGTCCCATCCGGCTCCGGTGTATGGTAAGAGTTGACGTGCGCAACATTCGCCCAATCAAGTCCGACCTCCTTGAGCATAAAGGCTACATTATCAAAGGCTTGGTTGATCTCCGTCTCAATTGGAACGTCGAGCGGGAAGTCGAGCGTATCAGGACGCCAGCCGCCTTGGCCGGATAGCTCAACCCGGCCATCCACTTCCATCACCATTGAGTAGTTATAGTCCCTGGCGCTTTTTTCGCCCCAACGACCGGGAGCATAAAGCTTGAATCTCGGCACCGTTGCCTCCAATTGCGAAATCTCCGGCAACTCACCTGACTGTCTGACCATGCCGTCAGGTGAGGCGGATACCCGACGATCATATCTCGATGAAAATCTGCCCGCCTTCCACTTTGACGGGATAGACGCGCAAATTGATACAGGCGGGCGCGCGCAGCACCTGGCCCGTCTTGTAGTTGAAAGCGGCGTTGTGCTTCGGGCACTCGACGGTGTCCTCCATCACCAGGCCTTCGGCAAGATGGATCTTTTCATGTGTGCACAAGCCGTCGGTCGCGAAATACTCATCCTCCGGCGAGCGATAGATCGCGAATGTCCGCCCGTCATGATCGAAGCGCATCACATCTTCGGCTTCGATGTCGTCTGCCGCGCAGGCTTTGATCCAGATGGTCATTTCCATGTTCTCTGTCTTGAGGTTTCAGAAAATTGGCCGGCGGAGCTGCCTCCGCCGACCAGTTGAAGACGCCTGTGAAGGTCGCGTCTTCGGGAGGTATCGTCGTCAATGGGCCGGCGGCGGCGGATGGCCTTCATGCGCCTCCATGTAGCCCTCGATCTGGGCTTCGAGATCCGCCATTGTCTCGCCGCCGGCCATCAGGTCGGTGATTTCCTCGCGGCTCTTCTCGCCCTTGCGGAAATCGGCGGCGACCGCGCCGCGGATCAGAACCGCGAAGTGGTCGCCGACGGTCATGGCGTGCATCACCTGATGGGTGATGAAGACCACGGCAAGCCCACGGCGCTTCGCCTCGTTGACAATGCGCAGGACGTGCGTCGCCTGCTTCACGCCGAGAGCGGCCGTCGGCTCGTCAAGGATGAGGACGCGGGCGCCGAAATGCACGGCGCGCGCGATGGCGAGCGACTGGCGCTCACCACCCGACAGACCGCCGACAAGACGGTCGCCATCGTCGATGCGCGTGATGCCGAAGTCCTGCACCGCCTTCACGGCGATGGCGTTGGCCTTCTTGCGATCGAAGATCTTGAACGGTCCCCATCCTTTGGTCGGTTCGACGCCGATAAAGAAGGAGCGTCCGACCGACATCAGCGGAAAAGTGCCGCCAAACTGATGGACGGTCGCGATCCCCCGGTCGGCCGCGGCGCGCGGGTTGTCGAAAGTCACCGGCTGGCCGTCCATCTCGATGACGCCGGACGTCGGCTGGTGCACGCCCGACAGGATGCGGATCAGCGTGGACTTGCCCGCGCCGTTGTCGCCGAGCAGGCAAAGCACTTCGCCTGCGCGAACCTGAAGGCTGATGTCGTGCAGGACATCGACGGGACCGAAGCTTTTGTTGACGCCGCGAAGCGCCAGGATCGGAGTGGACATCGGACTGGACATTGTCAGGTCGCCTTCTTCTTGACGGGAATGCGCAGCGCCATTTCCCGGAAGGTATTGTTCGTAAGCACCGCGATCAGCAGCATGACCCCAATGATCAGGCTGGAGAGGTTGCGGTCGAACGCCGTGAAATAGATGCCCTGGTTGACGATCGCGAAGGTGATCGTGCCAAAGAAGATGCCGATCACGGATCCGAAGCCGCCGGTCAGCAGCACGCCGCCCACCACGACCGAGATGATCGAGTTGAAGATGTAGCTCTGCCCTGCGGAAACCTGCGCCGAGTTGAACAGGATCGTCTGGCACATTCCGACGAAGGCCGCGCTGACCGAAGACAGGATGAACAGGCCGATGGTCAGCTTGTCCGTCGGGATGCCGGCGTTGCGGGCCGAGACCTTGTCGCCGCCGAGCGCGAACAGCCAGTTCCCCCAGGGCGAGAGGTGCAGGAACCAGAAGTACAGCGCGGTCAACCCCAGCCACCAGAAGATGATGACCTGGAAAGTATGGTTGACGAAGCTTCCGAATATCGCCTTTGCCCATGGCGCCGCCGTCATTGTGACCGACGTGGTATTTGTCAGGACGATCGAGAGGAACAGCACCAGCCCGGCGACTGCAAAGAGGGTGCCCATGGTCACGATAAGCGACGGCACGGCCGTGCGCACAACCACGATGCCGTTGATCAGGCCGATCAGGACGCCAAAGCCCAGAGTGATGATGATGCCCAGCGCTGTCGGCAGGCCGTAGTGGCCACAAAGGATGCCGATGCACATCGAGGCGGCGGGGACCATCGCGCCGACCGAGATGTCGAGTTCGCCGGCGATGATGCCGAGATTGGCGGCGACGTTCAGCCAGCTCGCCGCGCCTTGCGGTGAGATGAACAGCACGCCGCCGAAAATGGTGAAGAACACGGCGACAAAGACCATGCCCAGGAAGGCCCCCATCTCGGGCCGTCTTAACAGACTGTCTATGGACAGCTTTTCCATCTTTGATTTCCTCCCATCGTCCCTTTCGGGGATTCTGTTGACAGACCAGCCCGCGGCTCCAGCGGGCCGATCCGAAGTAGCTGACGGGGTCAGCGGGCTCCCTTGCCGACACCAGCCAGCGCGGCGTCGATATTCGAGGAATCGACGATCGCAGGCCCGGTCAGCACCGGATCGGTTGCGAGCTGGATGCCGAAATCGATGTTCGCCGCCAGCATCGTGGTAGCCAGGAAGGACTGCGCATAGGGCTGCTGGTCGATCGCCATGGCCTGGGTACCGTCTTTGATACGGCCAAGGACCGCGGCGCTCATATCGAAGGTACCGAGCTTCACCTTGTCGCCCACCCCGGCCTGCTGGATCGCCAGCGCGGCGGCATCGGCCACCGGCGAGCCAAGGGTGATCACGGCATCGACGGTCGGATCTTTCAGCAATTCGGCCTTGATCGCCTCGGCGGTACCGGCGGCGTTCGCGTCGAGGTTCGCCGGCAGCGGCAGGCGAACGATCGCGGCACCATTGGCCTTGGCGCCCTCCTCGACACCGTTGCACCGCGTCTCGAGGTTGACGGCGCCCGGCACATGAATGACGCACATGATCTTCTTCGCGCCGTGTTTGGCCATGTATGCGCCGCCGGCGTTACCAGCTGTTTTCTCGTCCGAGCCGAAGTAGTTGATGCCGCTGACCTTCTCCTTGCTGTCGGCGCCGGAGTTGTACATCATGATCTTGATGCCCTTCTTCGCTGCTTCCTGCAGCGCGGGAACCTGTGCGTCCGGCACCCAGATCGGGATCGCGATGCCCTGGACGTTCTGGCTGACGGCGGTGTTGATCAGGCCGACGAGATCGGGACCGAAATTGTCGTAGTTCGGCACCGTCAGGTAAGTCACCTTGCCGCCATTGGCCTGGACGACCAGCGCCGCATCGTCGACGCCTTTCTTGACTATGTTGAAGAAAGCGTCCTGCGCCGAACCGGCGATGACGGCGATATCGGCTGCATTGGCGTGGGTGGCAAGCGCAAGCGTTGCGGTGGTGGCCATCACCTTCGCAAGGGTCCTCAGTTTCATAGGTCTTCTCCTCCTGTTGTCCGTCCCTCGACGGGTCTCTTGGTTGCTAGGTTCTGGCGCGGGTCGCGCCTGTCACGGCTCGCTCCCATCCTTCGGGGAGCATCCGGTATCCGCTCACGAGGTGCTGCTCGGTGGCGACGCGTTCAGCCTCGCCCGCTTGCGCTCGAAACGAGCCTGCATGCGGGCGTCGCCCTCCTTGGAACCGTCATGCCAGGTGCCGAACCAGCGGTCGAAGGGCATGACGCCGTCCGAATAGTTCACCTCGAAATACTTGTGGTGCAGGTAGTGGGCCCAGGCATGGGTCCCCATCGCCCGCTCGTCGGCGAGCTCGATCTTGTCGAACCCGATGTGGCCGACGACGGCGCCCGTCCCCGTCACCTGAAGGTGGTAGAGCACCAGCAGCGGATGCGAGGGCAGCACGAGGTGGACCAGCACATCGGACCAGTAGAGCAGATGCTCCACGGGGTGCATCGACAGCGACGACCAGGGAGACGGGTTGACCGAGTTGTGGTGGACTGAGTGGATCCACCTGTAGAGCGGTCCCTGGTGGATCAGCCAATGAATGCAGAAGAAATGCGCCTCATGGATCATCGGCACGGCAAGCCCGAGCGCGACGAGGGCCCAGGGATGTTCCGCTAACGTCGTCCAGGGACCCCAGCCGATGGCCCAGAGATGCAGCATGAGCACTTCATAAGCCGTCCAGATCGGGACGCCGGTCCCGAACGTGCGGATCATGTTGTCGATGTTCTGGCTGCAGAACATGAACACGTCGGACTTCTTGTCGGCCGGGAAAAGCCCGTTGAACTTGAAGCGATTGCCTTGGGATCTTTGGACGTAAAGCCGCAGTTCCACCGCGCCGAAGAGCACGAAGACGATCGCCGAGTTCCGAAGCCAGAGATAGCCGATCCACCGCCAGTCGAGCGTCGCCAACGTCTCGCGCGCCGGCGTGGCCCAGGTCCAAAGGACGAGGCCCAGCACGAAAAACAGCGCATTCCAGGGGAAGAAATACTCGGGAAGCCAGCGCAGGAATTCGAGAGGCCGCGGCGGCCAGACGAAAACCGGTGCGCCTTCGAGCTTCTCGCCGGGCGTGAAATCGCCGCGCTTGTTTCGCGTGCCGTATTTAAGGTCGTCCATCTCTTCCTCCGCCGAACCGGTCCCCCGTCAGGCAATGCCTGCCCGCTCCGCGGATCGTTCGACCCGCGGCTGGACTGACATTTGAACTGACTTTGATCTGCGGTTCCCGACGCGTCGCGCGTCGCTTCCATGTTCCGGGAATTGCGGGCCATTGCCCGCTGGCTACCTCCCTGGGGCGTCCTCAGCGCCCGGTGTATGAGTCATAGCGAAACCAATTTGAAAGTTCCGGACTGTTGTGATGGGATTCAATCAGCCGTATTTTCTCAAGGCCGCGAGATCGGAAATAATGTCCGGAAATGTCTAGCCGTATCACCTTGTCCGATGTTGCCGCGCGCGCCGGTGTTGGCAGCGCCACCGTCGATCGCGTCATCAACGAACGCGGCAATGTGAGCGAGGAGGTAAGCCGGCGCGTCCTGAAGGCGGCGCGGGAACTCGGGCTGAAACGGATCTTGCCCTCGCCGCACCGCTCGGTGGTGAGGTTGAACGTCATTCTGGCCCGGCCGGAACTGCCCCTTATCCATCGCATGGGGTTCGAGTTTCGCCGGCTGGCGCCGCGTATGCAGCACAGCATCACCATCCACAGGACGTTCCTCAAGGATGAGGAGCCGGCCACGATAGCGGCCGCGCTGAAGCGAGGCTCCTACGATGCCGCGATCGTCTATGCGCAGGATCATCCGCTGATTCAGGCGGCTATTTCCGAGCTGGCCAAGGAACACAGACCCGTGGTTACGATGATTTCGGATTTGCCGGGGTCTGCGAGGCTGTCCTATGCCGGCACCGACCACTACAAGGCCGGCCGGTCTGCCGGATATTTCCTGGGCCTCATGTCGCCGCCCGGCAAAGTCGTCGTGCTATGCAATCACCTTGGCTTCCAGTCCCATTTCGAACGCGTGCGCGGCTTGAAGGATCAATTGGCCAGTGGCGCGCCGCACCTGTCTCTCGCCCAGATCGTCGAGGGCGGCGACGACCCGGTGCGGTCCGAAATTCGCCTGAAGGAGGCCTTTCGCCAGCATCCTGAAACGGTCGCCGTCTACAATGTGGGTGCGGGAAATCGCGGCGTTGCAGGGGCGCTCAAGGCCAGACTGCTGCCGGGCAAGCCGGTTTTCGTCGGGCATGAACTGACGGCCTACACCTACGCCTATCTGAAGGAAGGGCTGATGACCCTGACGATCGATCAAAGCCCGGAATTGCAGGCGCAGTTCGCGCTCGATGTCCTCATGAACCATTTCGGTTTCGAAGAGGCGACCCGTGTCGTGCCGCCCTACGTATCGACGGTGCCGATCGTGCTCTATGGCCCGCAAAATCTGCCCGAACATCCTCCGGAGTGATTGAAAGCGATCGACCCTCGTCCGTGACCGGCGGGCCGGAGCCTGCCGGCCACGATTCCAGCGCGCTATGGCAAGTTAAGCGCAGTGTCCTTGGAGGGAATTCAGCGCACGCCCGCGGCAACGCCGGCAAGCGTGGCGTCGACATTCTTCGCGTCAACGACGGCCGGTCCGGTCAAGATCGGCATGGTTGGCGACTTCATCCCGTAGGTGACGTAGGATTCGAGAAGGAACACGGCGAGAAACCCCTGTAGGTATCCCTGCTGATCGACAGCAAACATCTGCGTGCCCTGCTTGATGCGATCCAGGCTCGCCTGGTCGGTGTTGAACGTTCCCAGCTTGACACGGTCCTGGACATTGGCCTGTGCGACGGCGAGGGCAGCGCTGCTTGCATCCTGGTTGCCCATCGTGACGACGCCGTCGATGGAGCTGTCTTTCGCGAGTGTAGCCTTGATAGCCTCTGAAACGGCGGTCGCATCGCCAAAACTGCTGGCCGGGAGAGGCAACTGGGTCGATTTGAAGCCGGCCTTCGTAACGCCGTCACTTATGCCTTTGCATCGTGCCTCAAGGTTCGCCGCGCCCGGCACGGTGTTCACGCATATGACATTCTTCACCTTGTTGGCGCCGAGATATTCGCCTGCCGCCAACCCCGCCACGTAATCCTCGGTACCCACATAGTTTATGGCACCGAGTTCCTTTGCCTTATCCGTTCCACCCGAATTGTAGACCATGATCGGAATGCCGGCGTCCGTCGCCGCTTTGAATGCAGGGTCTTCGGCATCTGGCACCCAGTTCGGTGCAGCAATACCCGTCGAGCCTTGACTGACCGCCGTCCGGATAAGCGCGGCGGCATCGGAACCGATATTGTCATATGTCTGCAGGGCCAGATAATTTACGGTCCCGCCACGGGATTCCACGATCTTTGCGGCATCGTCTATGCCACGCTTTACGATCGCGAAGAAAGGATCGTCCGTCCTTCCGCCGACGATGGCGATCTTGGCTCCTCCCGCCATCGCGGTGCCGGCAAACGTTATCGCCAGGACCGCGGTGGCGACCTTCAAGAAGTTGTTCGAAATCTTCATCTTGTCTCCTCCTGATTTTGATGTCGGTTGTGATCGCCAGCCCCTGTCACCGATCGCACCCCGTGTGGTTTCGCCGTGCAGAGGCTTGCGCAGAAGCTCGCTGCACCCTCCCGGTGTCGGGAATGCCGCCAAGCGCAGATTCGAGCGGTCAAGCTATCCCTCCTCGGCGATGGGCTTCCCGGTTCGACGATCCAAATCAGGTCGCGGCTTGACGATCCGAATATGCTCGCCGCTGGCGACCGTTTCAGAACTATTCTGATGTATTTCCATCATCTTCCCGATCGGATTTGCAGACCCAGGTCGCGCTCGATGTGCTCGACTTCAAAGAGACGACCCCACGTCGGGAAGATGATGTATCGCCGACACAAACATCTCCGGAGTGATTGGAACCCATCAGTCCGGGACTGTCGAACGCACGATTTCGCCCGTATGCCTGATCGGACGAGAGGGAGGAGCGCGTGCGGTATCGTCAATTCGGCAGAACCGGCTGGAGCGTATCCGAAATAGGTTTCGGCGCCTGGCAGATCGGCGGGACCTGGGGCAAGGTCGACGACGCCGCCTCGATCCGCACACTCCTTCACGCCTTCGAACGTGGCATCAATTTCGTCGACACGGCCGAACTCTACGGCGCGGGTCATTCCGAGTCCGTCATCGGGGAGGCGCTGCGTCAGTGGAAAGGCGGCAAGATCTATGTCGCCACCAAGGCGCAGCCGACCGTCTGGCCCAATCCCGATGATCCGGCACCGCAGGTCAAAGCGCGTTTCCCGGAATGGCATCTGCGCGCGAATGTGGAGATGTCTCTCCGCCGATTGGGCGTCGAAAGGCTGGACCTGTTCCAACTGCACAGCTGGGGTCCGATGGGCCATCGCGAGTTGGATTGGCTGGAGACGCTGAACGACCTGCGTGTCGAGGGGAAGATCGACCAGATAGGCGTCTCCCTGCGCGACAACCATCCCGAAGAAGGCGTCGCCCTGGCAAGGCTCGGACTGGTCGCCTCGGAGCAGGTCATCTTCAACATGTTCGAGCAGCCGCCGCGCGACGCGCTGCTGCCGGACGCAAAAGCCAGCGGCACCGCTATCATCGCTCGCGTGCCGCTCGATTCCGGATCGCTGGTCGGGTCGTGGGACAAAGACACATACGCCGGTTTCGAGGTGGGTTCTCAACCGCATCAGATGTTCCGTGGTACCCGATTTGCGGAGACGCTTGAGCGCGTTGCCGCGCTGAGGGCCGATGTGGCGCCGTTCTATTCGCAACTCGCCGAAGCAGCGATGCGATACGTGCTGGCGCACGATGCCGTCAGCGTCCTCATTCCCGGAATGAAGAACCCCACGGAAGTCGACATGAATGTTCGCTACTCCGACGGAGCGGCCTTCCCGGCTGAACTGATGGATTTGATGCCGAAGCACGCCTGGGTGAGGAACTTCTACCGATGACGCGCCAGATCGAACGGCTCCGACCTCATCAGATCGAAGCGGCGCTGTCGGAGCGTTCGTTGATCTATCTGCCGCTCGGCACCATCGAGTGGCACTGCCATCATCTGCCGGTCGGCCTCGATGCCCTGACGGCCCACGGTCTTTGCCTTCGAGCCGCCGAGAAGACCGGCGGGCTTGTTTGGCCTGCGCTCTACTACGGCACCGGGGGCGACCACGCGAAGTTTCCCTGGACCGTGATGATGCCGGATCAAACGGCAATCCGGTCGCAGCTGCTGCACACGCTCCGGCGATTGAGTGAGCTCGGCGTCGGCACTGTGGTCCTGTTCTCCGGCCACTTCGCCGGCGAACAGCTGGCGATGATCGATGGGATGGCCTCGGAATGGAATGCGGCAGGCGGACCTCCCGAGGTCATGGCGTTGGCGGTCAATCGGGCTGACGTTGAAAACTTTTCGCCGGACCATGCCGGCCTGTTCGAGACAACATTGCTGTCGGGTCTGGTCCCCGAGACGGTGGATCGCCGACTTTTATCTGACGAAGGCGACACCAAGGATCGGTTCGACCCGTCCTCGCCTCTGTGGGGGATAGTCGGCGCTGATCCGCGCCAGTCCTCTCCGCTAACTCCGCATGAGCTTGTGAGCTCACTAGTCGATTGGCTCGCTCGATCCACTCACAACGAAAGAGACGGAGGCCGATCATGATCGCGATCCGCAACGCCGAAAGCACAGCCGGCAGGCCGAGCCACTATGGCCCGCCCGCCAATCTTACTGCCTTGAAGCAGGATATCGCTGCCCGTCGAGTGATCCTGCCAGGGCAGCTCGAAAAGATCGGACGGTATGCCTTGGCGAACCCAGAGGAGGTCGCCTTCGGGACCTCTCGTCAGATTGCGGCGTCGGTAGGCGCCAGTCAGTCGACCGTCTCGCGTTTTGTGCGCGCTTTGGGGTTCGAAGAGTTCAGTGAGTTTCGAGACATTTTTCGCAGCTATCTCCTCGACCGGAAGTCGAAAGCCTGAGCTGCTGCCATCTTCAGCCCAGGTGGCCGGATATTCGATGCAACTGCCCACATTCCGAGATGCAGAGTCCGCTTTCAGGTGATGCACAAGCTGACTTCAACGGCCGATTTGAAGGCGCAAAGCTGCCGTCTATCCAATATGAAATCACTGGTCGCTTCCTATCAAACCCGCCTTTTCGCACGACGTTGCCGCCGATGACCGCACGCAGGTCAGGAAGGTCTTTCGAAATTCGGAGCCTTGAGCTACGTATGACTGGTACCATCAACCACGCGGAGAAATTGGCGCCGGCCCAAAATGATTTCATTCAAGAACCGGTGATTTACCCGGTCATGCTCAATTCATTCTCGAAGAATTTAGCGTAAGCCATTGATATTTAATATTTTTGCGGACCCGGAGGG
>BFBZ01000012.1_pt378 | contig 34577 bp, 32 predicted proteins | sample 1888401 | NCBI WGS metagenome assembly BFBZ01 (sample SAMD00112614, study PRJDB3348) | symbiont metagenome | host: Chara braunii | reverse complement strand
AAATATGCCTCGCCCCTTTCCAGCCAGACCTTCCGGCGGTCTTGCGACACGCGCACCCTGGTATCGGTGTTGAGCTCGACCTTGGTGCCATCGCCCAGCGTCAGCGTTTCGTGACCGCCGACTGTCGTCTCGTAACTGCGCTCGCCGGATGGCGGCAGGGAATAGACCACCGCCCCGCCAACCGCCGCGATCACAAAACAGGCCGCCGCCGCGCGCATCAGCACCGGCAGGAAACGGCCACCCATCGTCGCCCCCAGCCGGCCGAAACGGCCTTCCGGCGCGCGGCGCATTGCGCCCAGCCTGTCTGCCCGGCCCCAGGCGGCATCGAGCCGCCAGAACGCGGTCGCATGCGCCCATGATTGCGCGATCCATGCATCCAGTGCGGCCTGATCGGCGGGGCTCCATGGCCCGCGATCGCGGCGCGCGAGCCATTCGGCGGCTTCGGCGCGCAGGGCCTCTGTGTTGTCGCTCACGGCTTTCTCCTGACGTCCGGCGGGTCGCCGTAAAGCGTGTCGGCAAGGGCGTGCATCGCATCGGTCAGGTGGCGGTTGACGGTGCGTTCGGCGATGCCCATGCGCTGGCCGATTTCCTTCCACGAAAGACCTTCGACCTTACGCAGGATCACCGCCTCGCGCGCCCGGCGCGGCAGCTGGTCGAGGGCTGCCTGCACGCGGCGCAGCTCTTCGCGCGCGATCAGGGCCTGGTCGGGGCCCGGCGCATCGATGGCGATGTTCAGGGCATCGAGATCTTCCACCGTTTCGATGGGCACCACATGTTCGCGGCGCAGCCGGTCGATCAGCAGGTTCCGCGCCACCGTGAAGACGAAAGGCTTCGCCGGATCGGGGATTTCCTTGGCTGCGGCTTCGCAAACGCGCACGTAAACATCCTGTATCAGATCGTCGATATCGCTTTTGCTGCGCCCGCTGCGGCGCAGGAATTGCGTCAGCATGGCCTCAAGCGGCAGCACCTCGCGGACAAACCATTCCTGAAGCGCGGGCACGATTGCGCCTACGCCACTGGGGCGCAGATCTGCGCTGTCACGACCGGTCTTCGGAATATCGGCCATCCCCCGACGGCCTCCTGTCTCTAGGAGGGTTGCTGCTCTCGACCTCACTAGGTTCAACGAATGGCCGGCGCAAACAACCCAGTCGGGCGCGGGCCGGTCGAGAAAAATAGACGCAACAATCGTGCGCGACCAAACGCAAACGGGCGGCGGATTGCTCCGCCGCCCGCCTGTCTGCGTGGGGTTTCCTGTTACCAGTTCTTGGTGATGCGCAATCCGAACAGGCGCGGATCGGTGAGGAACACGTTGGTGGTAAGACCCGAATCATCGGAGTTCAGGAAGGCCCCGGTGATCGCTGTGGTATCGAGCACATTCTTCACATAGGCCATCGCTTGCCAACCATCCTGATTGGTGAATATCAGGGCGAGGTTGATGTTGGTGTAGCCGTGCAATTCGTCATAGGGGCGGCTGTTGAAGATGCGGGCATAGGAATCTGCCTGCCAATAGAAATCTCCGCGCAGGGTTCCGGCCCAATCCTCACTCAGCGGCATCGAATATTGCGAACCGGCGGAAAGGGTGACCGGAGGCGTATTGGGAAGTTGATTGCCATCCAGCGACTTTGCGAAGCCCTGGCCGTTGTTGGGCGCGGTTGTGGGGTCGAACCCGCCATAGCTGGTCGTTCCCGTGCCATATGCAAAGAGGCAAGCCGTAGGGCTGGCCTTAATCTGCGCGATGACGGCACTGGGCAGGATGCAGTTGGATGTTGCCGTCACATAAGGCTTGAAGACCAACCATCCCGGATGGCCGGCTGTGCGATCCATCAAGTCGATGGCCGACTGGCCGTCATCGACGGGCGCGTTTTCGTAACCCGCTGCCAGGTTGAAGCGAAGGCCGGGTATCGGTTCCCATGTCGCTTCCAGTTCCGTTCCCATCACCTTCGCATCGAAGTTGAGGTTGACCGACGTACGATCGACGATTTGCGAAATCTGGTAGTTTTTGTAGCTGTAGTAGAAGGCGCTCAAATTGAGTGTCATTTCGCCATCGAGCAACGTGTTCTTGCTTCCAACCTCAAACGCATCGTTGAATTCCGGTTTGAAGGTCTTTGGGTGCGTTGCTGCGCCGAATGAGGATAGGCTGAGCGTGCCGACAACAATCGGGCTGACACCGGGAGGATTGGCGCCCCCTGCCTTATACCCATGCGAATAGGATGCGTAGACCAAGGTCTGGTCGGTGAAATCCAATTTCGGCGTCCAGTTGACCACTGCTCGCCCGGTAACTTCGTTCCATTCCTGGTCGATGACATCGCCCTGCGGATAACCTTTGCCGGCAATCGCGGTCCAGCTTGGGAATTCCGTGAAGTGCTTGCGGTCGTTGGTGAAGCGCAAGCCGCCAGTTAATTTCACATCCGGGCTGACCTGATAGTAAGCCTCGCCAAAGGCCGCCCAGGAATTCAGGCGATAGGGGTTGTTACTACGGAAATAATTGTGGCCCTGCCCATCGACCTGATCGATTGGATTGGGATCGATGTAGCTACAACCCAATCCAAGCAATGTGCCCACCGCACTGAACGGCAAAGTGGCTTGCTTGGGATTGCAATAATTTGCCACGTCCCCATCGAAGGCGGCGTGCTCGACAGCAGGATTGGAAAGCCCGCCGAGACCGCCATAGGTCTGATTGTAAAAGCGGGTAAGCAGCGTGATGGCATTATAAAAGACGTAGTAATCTTCCCGCGTTTGATAGTGGAGATAATTCGCGCCGAGGCTGAAATTGAACGGGCCTTCGAACGTTGAAGCCAGGCGCACTTCTTGGGAAAACTGCCAGGAATTCTGGCTGGAAATATCTTGCCCGATGAGCCGATCCGAACAACCGAATTGCGGATCGCAAAACTGCCCATCCTGACCGACGACTTCCTTGCCGAGCCCTTTTGACGGGATAAAGACGCCCGAGATGGATTTGAAGCGCGTATAATCTTCCGACGACGCCAGACTGTCTTTGTTATAGCCGGTCTGCGATGTCAGCGTGAGCTGAGGCGTTACATTGTAATCGGTGTTGAATTCATATGTATCGTTCTTGGCCTTGTATGTCGGGTTCAAGTAGGAATCTATCACCCGAAGGCTTTTGGTTTGCTCCACATCCGCATAAGGATCCGTTCCACGCGGAATAAACGCAACAATGTATTGGAGCGCGGCCACGAAAGGGTTCGCATTCGCATTCGGGGTGCCGAAGGCGGACGGCGCATAGAGCGAGCCCGGAAGACAGCCCTGACCGATCCAGCCATTGTATTGGAACGTGGTCGTATCGACCGGCCCGTTCTGCCCCTGGATGGAGGTTACCCCCGGATCACGGTCGCAAAGCTGCTTGCCGCTTCTCAGCCGATCGTCATCCTCGTCGAAATGTTCGTAGACGAAGGTTGCCGTGAGGTTTTCGATCGGGTGCATAAGCAATGACGCGCGGCCTGACCACAAATTGCGACCGTCTACGCTGTTGTTCTGCATCTGGTTGAAGGCATAGCCGTTTCGCTTTGTCCATTCGCCGGCCAAACGCAAATCGAGCTTGTCGCCCAGGATCGGTATATTGAGCATGCCTTCCGAACGGCGCGATTCATAATTTCCAACGTCGAGGGAGGCGCGGGCTTCCCATTCATCGGTCGGCTTTGCCGAGATCACATTGACCACGCCGGCGGTGGAATTGCGCCCGTACAATGTTCCTTGCGGGCCGCGCAGGACCTCGACCTGACTTACGTCGAAGAATTCCTGTTCGAAGAAGTGATTCCGGATGAAGGACGTATCGTTAAAAGACACAGCGACGGCCGGATCGGTCGTCACGGAAATGGCCTGCGTGCCGATACCGCGGATCTGGATGGAATAGCCGCTGAAATTGGTCTTGGTAAAAGTCAGGTTCGGGACATTCTTGACGAGATCGGGCCCGCCGGCTGTCTGTGTCGAGGTGAGCTGTTCCTGGCTCATGGCCGTGATCGCGATGGGCACGCTCTGCACATCGGCACTGCCCAGCTTGGACGAAGTAACAGTGACGGTTTCGACCGAAGCGGCAACGTGCGGGCTCAATTGGGCAAGTTGCAGCATCTGCGGTTCGACATTGGCCGAAGACTGGTTGTGCATCACCACCACCGCGCCCGAATCCTTGCGGGTGGTGAAGCCGGTGCCGGACAGAAGGCGCGACAGCGCCGCATCCGCCGAAACATCGGCCTTGATGCCATCGGTTTTCGCGCCGCGCACCGCATCGGCCGAGACGATCAGCGAAACGCCGGCCTGCCTTGCATAGGCATCGAGCGCGGTTTTCAGATCGCCGCTGGGAATATCGAACGGCATGGCAATGGCGGGCGCGGCAGCCAGTGCGGCGCAGGCGCTTGTCAAAAGCAGGTGTTTCAGGTTGATCATATCATTCCCCCCAATTTGAATTATCGTGAAATCACTGTCTTGCCATCGCGTTCGACGATGTGCAGTTCGAAAAGCTGTTGCGCCGCGCGGGCGAAAACCGCGAGGTTTTCGTTCGGGAACGTGCCATCGATGCGCAGTTGTGCCACCGCCGGATCGGCGATGACGATTTTCTCGCGGTTGTAACGGTTGAATTCGGTCACCGCGTCGGCCAGCGTGGTGTTGTCGAACACCAGCACGCCGCGACGCCAGCCCAGATCCCTTGCAAGTTCGCGTTCGGAATTGCGCGTGACCACGATGGTGTTCTGTTTGGCGGTGACGGAATCGCCCGGCGCCAGCAGCAGCGGCTCGCGCATCCGGCCATCCGGCGCATCGAAACGGATGCTGCCTTCGACAAGCGAAACCTGAAGCTTTTGCGCATCCGTGCGCACCAGGAATTTCGTGCCCAGATCGGTGACGCGGTGGCCGCCCGCCATCACGGTGAACGGATGGGCGCTATCGTGGCGGACCTGGAAATAGGCTTCGCCTTTTTCGAGCCAGACCGTGCGCGCCCTGCCATCGGCGGCGACGCGCAACACCGTGTCGGTGTTCATTTCCACTCGGGAGCCATCGCCCAGCGCCAGCGTTTTGCGTTCTCCGATGGCGGTCGCATAAACCTTCTGCGGGAGCGGCTTGAAATAAATCGCCGTGCCTGCGCCCACTGCCGATAGTATGGCGACCGCCGCCGCGATCCTTGCCAGGAGATGCAATCTCCCCGTGGCCGCGAACACTGCGCCGCTGCGGTTCGGGCGCCTGAGCGCACCCAGCCGATGGGCACGCGTCCACGCGGCCTCGACCCGGAGATAGGCGATGCGATGGGCCGAGGAAGCCGCGAACCAGCCATCCAGTGCGGCTTGATCGGCCTCGTTCCAATCTTCGCGCTCGCGGCGTTCCAACCATTCGGCCGCGCGCAGATCGACATCCTTCGCGCCGCCATGCGCCATCTGTTGGCCTGCGAGGCTCATGGCTTGCCTCCTTTTGCATCCGGCTCGCCGTAGAGAACTTTCGCGAGCCGATACATGCCCTCGGTCAGATGCGTTGAAACCGTGGCCTCGCCGATGCCAAGCCTTGCCCCAATCTCGCGCCGGGAAAGCCCTTCGATGCGGCTTAACACCACCACCTGGCGGCAGCGGCGCGGCAGGCGCGCGATGGCGGCTTCGAGACGGCGCAATTCCTGACGCGCGATCACGCTGCGATCCGGCCCCGGCTCATCTATCGCGACCGCCAACGTATCGACATCGGCCACGGTTTCGATGGCCACCACCTGCTCATGACGCACCCGGTCGACCAGCAGATTGCGCGCCACGGCAAAGACGAACGGCTTTGCCGGATGCGGTATCTTCTGTTTGGCAGCCTCATACACGCGCACGTAAACCTCTTGCCGAAGATCATCGGCCTCGCTTGGGCTTCGCCGGCTGCGAAGCAGGAAATGCATCAACGCCGCCTCAAGCGGCAGGATTTCGCGAACGAACCATGCGTCGACTTCGGACACAGTCATGGCCGCGGCCGATCCGCGTGGGTCGGCGTTTTCACGGCCTTTGTCCGGTGTCTCAGTCATCCCCCTGGAGCGCTCCCCTGCGTTTCGAGGGTTGATGTTACGTCCTCACCCAATGAAACGGATGGGGCAGCCGACATTCGTAGTTGTTCGGGACGTTTTTTTTCGCAGGGCCGCGTAACAATCTTTCGAGGCATCTGATCGACGGGCCGGTCAATCGCATTATATAAGGGGACAATGGCCCGGCAGACGGCACGAAAGGGGCGAGGAACATCATGAAAATCGAGCGCCTTGCACCCCTTAAATCCTCGCTCAGGCCGAGCAACCATCCCTATCTGAACGGCGCGTGGACACCCTTGCATGAGGAGGTCAACGCCAGCGATCTCGATGTGATCGAAGGCAGCATTCCCACCGATATCGATGGCGTCTACCTGCGCAACACCGAAAACCAGATTCACCAGCCGCTCGGCCGCTTCCATCCCTTCGACGGCGACGGCATGATCCACCAGATCAGTTTCCGCGAGGGCCGCGCTTCCTATCGCAACCGCTTCGTGCGCACCCGCTGCCTTGCCGCCGAACAGGAAGCGGGCCAATCGCTCTGGGGCGGGCTTGCGGATTCGCCGCGGCTTTCGTTGCGGCCGGGCTTTGGTGCACATGGTTCGCTGAAGGATAGCGCCAGCACCGACATTGTGGTGCATGCGGGCGAAGCGCTTTCCACCTTCTACCAATGCGGCGAAGGCTATCGCCTCGACCCCGAGACGCTGGACCAGCGCGGGCCGGAAGGCTGGGTGCCGCTGGATGGAATCTCCGCACACCCAAAAGTTGATGAACACACCGGCGAGATGATGTTCTTCAACTATTCCAAACACGCGCCACACCTGCATTACGGCGTGGTCGATCGCAACAACCGGCTGACAAATTATATCCCCATCCCGCTTGCGGGCCCGCGCCTGCCGCACGACATGGCATTTACCGAGCACTATTCCATCCTGAACGACCTGCCGGTTTTCTGGGATGCCGAATTGCTGAAGAAGAACGTTCATGCGGTGCGCAAGCATGATGGCCTGCCCTCGCGTTTCGCCGTCGTTCCGCGCCATGGCAAGACCGAAGACGTGCGCTGGTTCGAAGCCGAGCCTACCTATGTGTTGCACTGGGTGAACGCCTATGAAGAAGGCGATGAGGTGATCCTCGACGGTTATTTTCAGGAGGAGCCGACACCGGGGCCGCACAGCGATGCGCCGCCCGGTTTCGAACATATGATGGCGTTCCTCGATGCCTACAGCTTTCGCCCCAAGCTGCATCGCTGGCGCTTCGATATGCGCACGGGAAAAACCCGCGAAGAACGCCTTGACGACCGCGTGCTGGAATTCGGCATGATCAATGGCCGCCATGGCGGGCGAAAATATCGCTACGCCTACAGCACGCTGGCCGAACCCGGCTGGTTCCTGTTCAAGGGCTTCACCAAGACGGATGCCGAAACCGGCAAGACCAGCGCATACACGCTTTCACCCAACCGCTTCGCAAGCGAAGCCCCGTTTGCCCCGCGCATTGGTGCGACCGGGGAAGATGATGGTTATCTCGTCAGCTTCGTCACCGACGAGAACACCGGCACATCGGAATGCATCCTGCTGGATGCGCGGCATCTGGAAGATGGCCCCGTCTGCCGTATCGCCCTGCCCCACAAGCTGTGCAGCGGCACCCATGCCTGCTGGGCGCCGCGCGATCAGCTGCGCGCCTGATAGCCATGCCGAAAAGCGCGCCAAAGCGCGGCCGGGCCCGGGCGCGTTGACAGGCTGCGGCCAAACCGGCAAATCATTCGTATCCTAATCAATTTTTCGAATGGGTCTGCGCTTGGCCGGCAATTCCACCCCGAATTCGCAAACCCGCAGCGGTATTCCCGCCGCTTTCGCAGCCTGCCTTGGCATGGGCACAGGCGTCGGCCTGTTCGTTGCCTCCATTACATTTTTCATCAAGCCGCTCTTTGAGGAATTCGGCTGGACGCGCAGCGAAATCGCGGCGGCCTCGGCGGTTGGCTTCATGTCCGCGCTTACCGCGCCCATCATGGGCACACTGGTGGACCGTTACGGCGCGCGGCGCACGGCAATGGTCGGCGTGGGTGTGATGCTGCTTGGTTACGCAGCACTTGCCTCGATGACGAGTTGGATCTGGAATTATTATCTGATCACATTGTTTCTTTCCATTGCCGGCCCGGCCGTCGGCGCGATGACGTTCACCAAAGTCGTGGTCGGCTGGTTCGAGCGCAACCGCGGCCTGATGATCGGCATCACGATGAGCGGTGTATCGCTCGTCACCATATTCACCGCACCCGCGCTGCAATTTGTGATTAAACATTGGGGCTGGCGCGCGGGATATTTGTTTCTGGGCGCGGTGACGGTTTGCATCGGCCTGCCCATTCTCATCGCCTTCCTCTACGAAAAGCCCACGCCCAAAACGGCCGTTATCGAAGTTCCGATCGAACCGGTGGCCGAAGCGTTGTCCCTGCGCCCGGCCTTGCGCGATATTCGCTTGTGGCTGCTGATGCTTTCGGCCTTTGCCGCAAACATTCCCATCGGCGGGCTGGCGCTGCAATTGCAGCCGCTCCTGACCGACAAGGGGATCGACGGGCATAGCGCAGCGCTGATGGCCTCGGTGTTCGGTATCTCCGTTGTGGCAAGCCGGTTGTGCGCGGGGCTGCTGCTTGACCGATTTTGGGCGCCGGGTGTTGCTTTTGTTACCCTCGCGCTGCCTGCGATTGGCGTGCTTCTTCTGGTGGGTACCGGACAATCGATGGCGATTGTTCTTGTCGGCGTCGTCATGCTTGGAATCGCGCAGGGTGCCGAAGGCGATCAGGTCGCGTTTTTCGTGGCGCGTATCTTCGATCTCAGGATGTATTCGCGGATATTCTCGCTGCTGATGGTCTGCATCAGCGCGTCGCTCGGCGTGGGCGGCATTCTGTTCGGGTATACGTTCGACAAGACCGGCAACTACGACATCGTGCTCTATGCCAGCAGTGCTGCCTTTGTTGTTGCCGGTATTTGCATGTTGCTGCTGGGCCGGAAAAGCATTTATTCCCGGCCCACCGTGCAGCTTTCAGCGGGTTAAACCCAAATCACACGCGTTCGATGATGATGGCGGGCGCCATGCCGCCTGCCGCGCACATGGTGACGAGGCCGCGCTTCAGGTTGCGGCGTTCCAGCTCATCAAGCAGCGTGCCGATAAGGATGGATCCGGTTGCCCCGATGGGATGACCAAGCGCCATCGCACCGCCATTCACATTCACCTTGTCGCGATCGAGCTTCAGGTCGCGGATGAATTTTTCGGCCACCACCGCGAACGCTTCGTTGATTTCGAAGAGGTCGATATCGTCGATCGTGAGGCCGGCCTTTGCCAGCACCTTGCGCGCGGCGGGAACCGGCGCATTGAGCATCAGGGTCGGGCTGTCGCCGACATTGGCCATGGCAACCACGCGGCCGCGTGCCTTCATGCCATTCTTCTTCGCATAAGCGGGCGATGCGAGAAGAATCGCGGCGGCCCCATCGACCACGCCGGACGAATTGCCCGCATGATGGACATGATTGAACTTCAGATCGGGATAGACCTGCCGGATCAAACCGCCATAGGTCGTGCCGTTCTCATCCAGCGGAAATTCGGCCATTGCCGCGAACGAGGCCTTGAGGGCGCCCAGGCCTTCAAGCGTTGTCTGCGGGCGGGGGAATTCCTCATGGTCCAGTGCAAGCGATCCATCTTCCTTGTAAACCGGCACAAGGCTCTTGTTGAAATGGCCGCCCTTGATCGCCGCATCCGCGCGCTGCTGGCTGACAAGCGCCAGCTCGTCCACAGCCTGGCGGCTGATGCCTTCCAGCGTGGCGATGGCATCGGCGCAGATGCCCTGATGCGATTGCGGATGACGCGCGCGCAGACGCAGGTTTCCGCTATCCATCATCGGCGGCGCCTTCGGGTCCGCGCTGGACGCCGTGTAGCTCATCATCTCGGTGCCGCCCGCGATCACGAGATCTTCCATGCCGGACATGATTTGCCCGGCCGCGAAATTCACGCTCGTGATGCCGGAGCCGCAAAAGCGATCCAGCGTGACGCCGCTCGCCTTGGTGTCATATCCGGCATCGAGGGCTGCCATGCGGCCAAGATCGCCGCCCTGCTTGCCGCGCTGGGAAGATGTGCCCCAGATGATGTCATCCACTTCGGCCGTGTTGAGATTGTTGCGTTCGGCGATGGCTTTCAGAACAGTCGCCGCCAATTGCTGCGGATGAATGTCGGCAAGTGCGCCTTTGCCGACTTTGCCAATTCCGCGCGGCGTGCGGCATGTGTCGATGATGAGAGCTTCGGGCATAGTGACCTCTGGTTTGGGATAGCTGTGTCTCTTTGATGTAGATATCGGGCCAGAGAGGGTCAACGCCTTGGCTGCGCAACAAAATTAGCCCAGCCACACCCCTCCCCGGCAGCCCCTCCCTCGAGGGCGCTGGACTGACATATTGTCATTTTCTCTCAAATAGGCAATTGTGGCGCCACAAAAGGGTGGATTCGAGCCGATGGAACATTTCGACGTCATCATTGTGGGTGCGGGGCTTTCGGGCATTGGTGCTGCCTATCATCTGCAGGCCGACTGCCCGCAAAAGAGCTACGCGATCCTTGAAGGGCGCGACGCGATTGGCGGCACCTGGGATATTTTCCGCTACCCCGGCATCCGTTCGGATTCCGACATGTACACGCTGGGCTATTCCTTCAAACCGTGGCGGGAGGCAAAGGCCATCGCCGATGGCCCCTCGATCCGCAAATATGTGCGCGATACGGCATCCGACAACGGCATCGAAAAGAACATCCGCTTCCGCCACATGGTGAAGCGCGCCAACTGGTCGACGCCGGATGCGCGCTGGACGATCGAGGCCGAGACCGGCCCTGAAAAACGCATCGTTCGCTACACCTGCAATTTCCTTTTCATGTGCAGCGGCTATTACAGCTATGCGGGCGGCTACACGCCGGAATTCGCAGGCACCGACAGCTTCAAGGGCCGCATCATTCACCCGCAGAAATGGCCCGAAGACCTCGACTACAAGAACAAGCGCGTGGTCATCATCGGCAGCGGCGCCACCGCCGTTACACTTGTGCCCGAAATGGCGAAAGATGCGGCGCATGTCGTGATGCTGCAACGCTCGCCGACTTACGTCGTATCGCGGCCGGGCGAAGATGCGTTCGCCAACTGGTTGCGCCGCAACCTTCCGGCGAAACTCGCCTATGGCATCGCGCGCTGGCGCATGGTGCTGCTCAGCATGTTCTTCTTCAAGCTTGCGCGCTCACGCCCAGCGCAGGTGAAGAAAAATCTGATCGGGCTGGTCCGCAAGGAACTCGGCCCTGACTACGACGTGAAAACCCATTTCACGCCGCGCTATAATCCATGGGACCAGCGGGTGTGCCTTGTGCCGGACAGCGATCTTTTCCAATCCATCAAAAGCGGAAAATCCTCGGTCGTCACCGATCAGATCGAAACATTCACGCCGAACGGTCTCAAGCTCAAATCGGGCAAGGAACTGGACGCCGACATCATCGTCACCGCGACGGGGCTTCAGCTCGAACTTCTGGGCGGCATGCAGGTGAGCGTTGATGGCGTTGCCAAGAACATGTCGAAGACGATGAGTTACAAGGGCATGATGTATAGCGGCGTGCCCAACCTCGCCTCGGCCTTCGGCTACACCAACGCATCGTGGACGCTGAAATGCGATCTCACCTGCGAATATGTTTGCCGGATGCTGAACTACATGGACAAGCACGGCTACAAAGAAGCCAGACCCCTGCTGAACGACCCGACAGTCAAGGAAGAACCCTGGCTGGATTTCTCCTCGGGCTATGTGCAGCGCGCGCTCGACATTTTGCCGCGCCAGGGTTCGAAAAAGCCGTGGAAGCTTTACCAGAACTACGCGCTCGACCTTTTGACCCTGCGCTTTGGCTCCATGAATGACGGCACGATGGAATTTTCCAAACCAAAGGCGAAGGCGGCAGTGCAAGCCCGGGAAAGCGTCGCCGCCTGACGGCGACGTTCGGCAATTCGCAGGACCGCAAAGCGCGCGTTACTCCGAACGGTTTCCCACTTTCCAGCTTGCCAGATAACCCCATGATATCGCAATCGCCAAAGGCACCGCGCCCGCGAACATGAAAACCAGATCTCCGGGCATGCGCATCCATTCCAGCGTGCGTGCGATCGGCGATGCGGTGTAGGTCAGGCCGCGGGCATGCCAGTAGCCGTTTGCGATAACATCCAGCACTTGCATGACGCCGCCCGGGAACAGGCTGAACAACACCATCATGGCCAGGCCGCCGTTCAAGCCCCAATAAGCAACGCGCACAAATCGCGATAGCTTGAGCCAGATTGCATCCGCCACGATTTCGCGCAGCACGAACACCATCAGCCCCGCACCCAGCATCCCAAACACACCCATCATGGCCGCATGACCGTGATTGGGCGTCAGAATTGTGCCGACCTCATAATAGCTGACAATCGGGGTGTTGATGAGGAAGCCAAAAACGCCCGCGCCCACGAAATTCCAGAACCCGACGGACATCAGGAAATAGAACGTCCAGCGGTGACGGTTGACGATGCTGTCGCTTCCGCGGGTTGCTTTGACGAAATCCCACGCATCCAGCGTGATCAGGGTCAGCGGAACAACTTCCAGCGCAGAGAACGCGGCGGAAATTGCCATGTTCGCCTCTGTCTGCCCGGTCCAGTACCAGTGATGGCCCGTGCCGATGAGGCCGCCGCCAAAATACAGGATCGCATCGAGATAGATGGTTCGAAGCGCGGTGATCCTGCGGACAAGGCCCATCTGGTGGAAGATGACCGCCACGATCACCGTGACGAAGAATTCGAAGAACCCTTCGACCCAGAGATGGATGATCCAGAACCGCCACGCATCGACGATCGTGTAATTGGTTTTGGAGCCGTAGAACAAAGCGGGCAGATAGAACAAGGGAATGGCGAAAGCCGCGATCAGGAAGAAATTTGCAAATCCACGGCGCAAGGGATCACGCCGGGCAGGCGCCACGGCGCGCCACACAAGGAAGAACCAGAACAAAAGCCCGATCGCCAGCAGCACCTGCCAGAACCGGCCCAGCTCCAGAAACTCCCATCCCTGATTGCCGAACCAGAACCAGGTTTTGGGGAACCATTGCAGGATGCCGGCCCATTCTCCGAGCATGCTGCCGACGATAACGACGGCGACTGCACCGAAAAGGATATGGATTCCGAGCGCCTGTTTTGGAGGGCTCGTTCTGCCAAGCATTTCAGCCACGAACAGCGCACCGGCAACATAGGAGGTCGCAATCCAGAAAATGGCGGATTGCAAATGCCAGACGCGAAGAAGATTGCTTGGGAAATATGCCGCGAGATCGATCCCATAGAAGGAGCCGGGATCGGCGCGATAATGGGCGACGCCTGCACCGAAGAAGGTTTGCGCAAGCAGCAGGATGGATGCCACGGCCATGTATTTCAGAGTTGCCCTTTGGGCATCGCTGATATTCCATTTCTCCATCGCAGCAGGGGCGCCATGCCAGCCGAGATAATCAAATTTTCCGAAGGCCAGCAGAACGGCCGCCGTGCCGCCCAGAAGGAAGATGAAGCTGAGAGCCGTCCACAACAGGGCGCCGCTCGTGGGATAATTTCCCGCCAGCGGATCGTAGGGAAAATTATTTGTGTAAGAGTGTGACGTGCCTGGGCGCTGCGCGACCGAGCCCCATGCGGCCCAGGTAAAAAATGCCGTAAGATTGTGTATCTCGCGCGGATCGGAGATCAGGTTGGCCTTCAGGCCACCGTTCAATTCGGGATTTTCGAAATAAGATTTCCATCGCGCGGTTTCGCCCGCGAAGGTTTCCGCGCCGGAAGGCAGGAGCGTCAGAACGCCGGTATTGGGATTGTAGCGATTTGTTTTGAGCAGATTGCCGACTTCGCCATCGATGGAGGCCCGTTCCAGATTCGATAGTGAATCGTAGCTCTTCGCAAAACGTATCTGGGCGCGGCGGCTTGCGAGATCCAGCGCCCAGTTGTGAAGCACGGCCGCCCCGAAATCCGGGCCGAGATATCCGCCATGACCCCAGATCGTGCCGTTATCCATCAGGCCGTATTTGAGGAAGACCTCCTGGCCCGCGCGCACATCGTCGCCCGTGAAAACAACCGTGCCCGCAGTATCGAGCACGCGATCGGGAACGGGGGGCGCGTTCTGATAAGCCTTAACTGTCAGCAGAATGAGAACTGCAAATCCGAACACAAACGTGAACGCAACCGAGCGTCCCCACCACTGTCTCTTATACACATCTAGATGTGTATAAGAGACAGACACGGGCGTTCGCGAAGCGTTGGAATGTTACCCGCGACCGCAACAGGGCGAGCTTGAACGCAAAGTGGCGGACAGGGTGCCCGTTTTGGAGCACTTTTTAATCGTCTCGCCGCGTTCCACCGCGTTGCATAAAATGCAATAACAACGGGACTTTCTTGCAATCTCGTTGATCGCGGCGTATCAAAAGATACGAGGCGCGCGCACCCAAACGCAGACGTAAAGTGGGTAGCGGCGCGGGGAAGCAAAGGGAGCTTCGGACGTGGCGAAACTGAAGAATTTGGTGATCGACCGGAAGATGGCCCCAGGCCGCTATGGCGACGGTGGAGGCCTCTACCTGCTCGTCGGTCCGACCGGCTCCAAATCCTGGGTCTTCCGCTACAAGGTCAACCGGGCCGAACGGGCGATGGGCCTCGGACCGTTTCCGACTGTTACACTAGCAGACGCCAGGAAGAAGGCCGAGCGGTGCCGCCGCCTCCGGGCCGACAGGCGCGATCCCCTGGCCGAGGCCGCTGCGGAGCGGGAGCAGGCCCGGATCGAGGCAGCAAGAGCGATGACCTTCAAACAGTGCGCTGATGCCTATTTGAAAATCCATGAGGCGGGCTGGAAGAACCCCAAGCACCGCCAGCAATGGCGCAATACGTTGGAGACTTACGCGCATCCGGTGATCGGCAGCTTGCCGGTGCAAGCCGTGGATGTGCCGCTGGTTCTGAAAATCCTACAGCCAATATGGACGCCCAAGACCGTGACGGCCGGGCGTCTCCGGAGCCGTATTGAAGCGATCCTGGACTGGGCCAAGGTCAACAAACACCGGGAGGGCGAAAACCCCGCCCGCTGGCGCGGCAACCTCGATCACGCATTGCCCAAGCGTTCAAAGGTGCATCAGGTCAAACATCACCCCGCTTTGCCCTTCACCGAAGCCCCGGCCTTTATCGCCGAGCTTCGCCAGCGCAAGGCCGTCGCCGCTCTCGCCTGTGAATTCCTGGTCCTCACGGCCGGACGGACTTCGCCGGTCCTAAACTGCAAGTGGACCGAGATGGACGAGCTTGGAGCGGCCTGGATCGTCCCGGCCGAGAAGATGAAAGCGCGCCGCGAACATCGCGTACCGCTCTCAAAACCTGCTCTGGCGGTCATCGAACAGGCAAAGCTGTTGCGGCACGACGATTACGTCTTTCCAAGCAACAAGAAGGACACGCCGCTTTCCAATATGGCGATCCTGACGCTTCTGCGCCGGATGAAACGCGCCGACATCACCGGGCACGGTTTTCGGTCCACGTTCAAGGACTGGGCATCCGAATGCACCAACTTTGCAAACGAGGTTTCCGAAATGGCCCTGGCGCATGTCGTGGGCGACAAGGTCGAAGCCGCTTATAGGCGCGGCGTCATGTTCGAGAAACGGCGCAAGCTGATGGAAGCCTGGGCGCAATATTGCACATCGTCGGCCCGCCCGCATTCCAATGCAGAAATCGTACAGCTTATCGCCGTAGCAGCGTAACGACGCGCACATGATCAGGTGCTTCGCTCCGGCGAAGCAGCCTCGATGTCTCTGTAAGACTGTGGGTCGGATATCCAACGATTGAGGTCGGATTCACGCCAGCCGCTGCAATGGTCGCTGATACGGACCCGTTGCGGAAAGGTGCCTTTGAGCATCTTGCGATAAACAGTGGAGCGGCTGAGGCCGCAACGTTGCAGCACGGTGGTCATACGCAGGATTTTGTCTGGCTCACGCATAGTCATATTCCTTCTTCTGGTGTCCCCAAAGAAAAAGGAATTGCAATGGCATCATACAAGGGCGCTGCGATGGCCGTTCGCCATTTTGCGGTATCCTGCGCAATGATGCCGGTCGGTGCGGTTAGACTGTACTTCTACCGTAGTTTGACGGGCTCATGACGTACCACGTGCGGCATGAGCGGACGCGCACATAAACGAATTCCGTGTGTTCGCGAGCGACCAAGCGTCGATATCGGCAATGTGATAGAAGACCAATCGCCCATGCTTGCGGAACGGCGGGCCTTCGCCGTCCTTTCGCATTTCTTCAAGCGTGCGTGTGGCAATGCAAAGGTAGCGAGCCGCCTGTGCCGTGTTCAGGAATGGACCGGCCCTGTGGGCCACAACCGCGCGGACATTGCCGCTATCATCCTTGGTCATCGGTTCACCGTGTCGGAGTGCGGTTACCTCCATGTCTCAAAATCCCAACTGAGAGGGAGGGCGAAGATGGCGGTACGGCAAAATCGCCAAGCGGGAGACTATGCGCCTGAGACCGCTTACCTGATGGCCGAGTCGAAGCCGAATGGCCTGGATTGAAGGAAATTCGGACGGCCAAACCCCAGCACCGCACTGGAAAATCGTTGCGACAATCGAGGGTTTCTGCGATTCTACGACTCTGAGCGCAAAATCGCTCAGGAGGAATTGAAATCCTCTCAGACGTCTGGCCTAGGGCCGGACGCTTGGCGCTATGTCCAGGGCCGCTCCGGCGGCCTAAAGGCGCCTTGCCTCTGCACGTCTGGAGGATTTCAACGTTCCGGCTGCCAGCCAGAAGGCTCGGCAGCAACGATGGAGGACGCTGTGCTGTCAGCCGCCAAGATGGACATCGCCGACGAGGTGCCTTGGTCGAACGAACTGACGCCCTACGACGTAGCGCATTTGACGCTGTATCTTGAGCTTCTCAATATTGCCGACGGGCGCGGAAATGAACGCGACATCTGTAAGCGTCTACTGAATATTGATTCGGAACACGAACCGGCACGAGCCCGTACACGCTTTGAAAGCCATCTAAAGCGCGCGCGGTGGGTCTCAACGGAGGGGTTGCACTTGCTGTTTCACGATGATTGCGACTGCCCTCGTCACGACACCGCCAATTAGGACAAGAGAGAGCGATAACCTCTCTGCATAAGGTCGTAGCCGCGGGCGAGTGCGCGTCGAACCCGGCATTGCAGAGGGCGTTCCAGCGAACGCCATAGATCATCGCTATATTCCGGTAGCACATGGCGCGCGATCTCCTTACGGGATGCGCCAGCGAGATCGCCGTCCAGAACCCGCAAGACCAGCTTCCAGCGGGCCGATAGAGAATCGCGCTGGACATGGGAAGGGTGAAGGCTGCCCCTTAAGCGCAGATCGTTGAAGCATTGCAGACATCTTAGTTGGGGCTTTGCCAACGCACGATCCGGCGTTCCGTCAGCCATCAGCCGCACCGGCTTGGTCACGTCCGCGCCTTGGATCACGAGTTGGAGTGAACGGCCGCCTTCCATGAAAAGCAGATGTTGCGGCCCGTTCGGCATCTCCAAAAGGACGGAACACGAAACCATCTCGCGCAACACAAATGGCAGTGTGTCGATCTTTTCGGTCAAGGGAAACGCATTGAGCCGCAAGACGGAGGGGCACAGATCGGGTAGCCAGAACACAACAGACTCGCGAGAATCTTGTTCGGGCGTACTGCAATAAAGGCAACCCCATTGTGTCAGGCTCGATGTTTCTTCTATCGAAACGATCATCGTTGTTTGCGCCATGTAGTCGGCGATGCCGTATTCCAGCCGTGCGGATTGCCATGCGGTTTGAAAATCGGGATTGCGGCGTAGAAATTCCCAGGCCCATTCGCGGCGGGAGAGCAAGTTCAGCCAGGCGTAGTCTTCCGCCTTGGTCCAATCCGGATTGCTCATGGTGGGCCTCACGCTGCAAAGGAAGGCGCGACAGGCGACCACAGCACCGGGCCAGAGAGCCCGCCTGCTTCTCTCAGGCGGAGCAGTGCGCTTCGGGAGACTTCCAGAAATCCGGCAACGGTAAGCGTATTGCCGATTTGAAGTGGCGCACCGATTCTGCACAGCGGCCATGAGGCGCGGCGCAAGATGCGTTCGACACGCGCGTCCGTGACGGTGACGATCTCGCGCAAGCCCGATGCCAGCCCGAATTCCACAAGGCCCGCGAACAGTTCATATGTGCCCTTGGCGATGCCTCCGCCAGCTTTGGGTGCATGCTCGGGATCATCTACAGCGAAACGGCTGCTCTCCCAGATGGCCGCGCTCGCCCGCATCGGTTCGCCGTGCAAAAGTTCAGGAAACACGTCGCGCAACATAGTGGGACCGAGGGTCGGCAGCAGACGTGCGCAGCCGCAGACACGGCCGTCGCGGTCGCGCTGCAATAAGTAGATTGGATGCAGGTCGTCAAAATGATCGCGTTCTTTTCCATCGCAGACCTCAACATCCCATTTGAGCCTGTCCCTGAAGACGCGGCATCGCATCTGGTGCATTTCAGCGATTGCTTCGGAAAATGCGCTGTACGTGGAGGGCGTGATAAGCTGCAACATGACGAACTCCCTGACGGTTGCAGCGCCATGGAGCGGCGTACCGGTAATTGAATCACCAGTATGTATCTACTGTTGCAATCAGTAGACGCGCTCCTGTTCCGGCGTGGTGGGAATCAGGTAGCGCCTTTGCGTATCCAGCGGATGGCGAGCTTGCCGATGAGAACTGCTGGGAGAACGCAGATGACACCGAGAAACAGTGCGAAGACAACTTCGAAAGGCCAAAGATTGTGGGAAGTGGGATCGCGGCCGGTTTCTATCTCCACACGCGCATAACTACGACTGGCAGGCAGAGCGACATGACCGCGAATATCCTGCGCAGCGAAGCCACCTCAAAGACGGTCAGGATCAATGTAAAGACTATAAGTCCAATCAACCCCGGTGCGACCAGGGAGTTGGGCACGCTGACTTGGCTGTAGGGGATGTCCCAGAAGGGTGTCCCGATCAGGAAGAATGCCGCCACGAAGGCGGGCAGTAGCCAGAGAGACTTCAAGTTCGGCATAGCACATCGAGCATAGGCCGAACCGCTTAAGATTTGGCTGACGCAATATCAGCACAGGGCGTCTTAATGCTTTCTGATCCGGGTCGCTTCGTATGCCGCGTAGATCGCGATGGCCTGGTTGATCGTGCGCACGCCGAGTTTCGCCCTGAGGTTCTCCATGTCGCGGGCGACCTTGCGGGAGGTTACGTCCATGATCTGCGCTGTGTCGGTTTGAGATTTACCTTCTGCGAACCATTTCAGACAGGTGTATTCGCGCGGTGTTAAAGCAGCGTCTTCGATCAACCAAGCAGGCTCCAGCATTCGGCGCAAGCGACTTTGGACATGGGCGGTAACGAACAACAGCGCCCCGGCATTGCATTGCAGGCAAGTTGTGAGCCGCGCGTGACGCTGATCAGTGGCGAATGTCATCGCCGCAAAGCCGCCAGGCCAATTCGGAATCGGCACGGTTACGCCGGACCTAATATCGAAGGTTTCGGCTTCATAGAAGAAATCTTCCGCGAGCGGGCCGAACCTCGTGGCCATTTCCCGGCCCCAGGTGAACAGATCGACGACGCATCTTGAGTTCAGCATCACCGGATCTCGGTTTTGGTAGCCGCGCTCGACATAATGGCCTTGCCATTTGTCGTCGTAGCTAGAGATTAATATTGGCGGTTTGCATTCTGGCAGCGCCAGGAAGGCGAAGGCGTTGAAGTCGAATAGGCGGATAACGTGGGCAACGGCATCGCGGAGTTGGTCTGGAGTTGATGCGAATTCTACGCTCTCAACGTAATTCCGAATGATGCGCTGCACGTTTCACTCCAAAAGAAAAAAGGCGGCAGATCACTCCGCCGCCTCCGCATTTTGCCCGCCCCCTAAGTACCTCTACCCGCCCAAACCGATGCTGATCGACGCGAATGGGCCGTGGAAACTCACATCGGCCATGTGGCTTGTATCAATGCCTGCATCTATCGCGCCGAAGAAGAAGTCGGCCCGATAACCGAGGCTCACCTTGGCGTTGGGGAATTTGAGCGAGACGCCTGCGAAGCCGCCGAGATTGGGCACAATGACGGATTTGCTGCGCGTTAGCGTCCTGTGATTTTTGTACTGTGTGTGGCGCGCGTCGTAGATAAAATTCTGTGTATGATAACGATCATATGCGCCCGTCTTATGCTCGACGCTTGATTTTTGCCGCCCAAACAGAACGGCTCCATTCACTCCCCAGTCGAACGTGAACTCCGCCGTATCGGAGTTGCCGACAAACGGCGCGGAGCCACTCCAAGAAAGCGAGGGTCCGATACCATGAAAACTGCGCGCGCTATGCGCCGCTAATGCATAGGTGTGGAAGCGTGTGTCGAAGTGATACTTATTGTATTTGGTAGGGTTGGTAGGGCGGCGAATGACGGCGTGCGAATAAATTTGCAAATACGGATCGGCCTTGACCGTGACCGCCGAGCTCGACGTGAACTGGGCAAAGCGAACGCCGAGGTTAAGAATGGACGATGCGTGCCGTCCGAAAATTCCGAGGCCAACATCCTTACCTACCTGGAAGTCGAGAACAGCATGGCTTTCCTTATAGCTTGCCGCAGCATCGGAGAACCGAACGATGTCTGGTGTCCGTATATAACTGGGAAGGCTTGTGTTGCCTATATAAGGCATACGACTGGCCGTCTGCTGAGAAGTATTCCGCTTCCCATTCGAACGTCCGTAACGGACAGATGCGGAAAGCACCCAGTCCGAACCATCGGGCTGGAATGATAGTTTGGCCTCGCCGCCGAAGCTCTGCTTTGGTGGCTTCTGGGCTTGCAATGGCTGAGATCGATAAAATGGCGCAGCTGGCTCAGGGACTAGAGTGCGCACTCCCGAGGCGTCGTGATGGAACGAAAACGGCTCCAGTGTCTGCGGTCCCGAGAGGAATGGTGCAGTGAATTCATCCTGGGTCTTTCCCATTGCCTCGAGTTGACCACTAAGCTCGATCCAGACTGTCGGCCTGTCTGCATCGTCGGAGGCGTCCGCTTTGCCCCTGGTGCTCGCAACCGCAATCAACGCCAAGGCAGAAACTGTCGTTAAAAGACGCCAACGAAAGTCTGTATGCCGTGCCGTAGTCTTCATCAATTCGCTCATTGGTTCCCCCTTTACCAATTCTTGCTGACACGGATGCCGATCAGCTTTGGATCGGTCAGAAACACATTCGTCGTCAATCCGCTGTCATCGCTGTTCAGGAATGCGCCGGTGATGGCGGTCGTGTTGAATATGTTTTTGTCGTAGATCATCACTTGCCAGCCCGCCTGATTGGTGAGAATCAGCGTCAGGTTGACGTTTCTGTATCCATGCAGCTTGTCGTATTCGAGGTCGTTGAAAACCCGCCAATAGGAATCAGCCTGCCAATAGAAATCTCCGCGTAATGTGCCCGCCCAATCCGGCGTGATGGGCAGGGAATATTGCGCGCCGAACGACACGGTGAACGGCGGCGCGTTGGGCATTTCGTTGTGACTCAGATCTTTTGCAAAACCCTCGCCGTTATTGGGTGCGGTTGCCGGATCAAACCCGGGATAGCCAGGATATCCGGGGTAGCCGCCTGGAGGAGGCGGCGCATAAGGCTGCCCCGTTACGGGATCCAGACCAACACCCGTAGTCCCTGGGAGAGCGATTGGCGAATAGGCGCCGCATATGCCGATATTGGTGCCACCGACAAATTCCGCAACTACATAGACAGGAAGAACGCAGTTGGAGGGCACTGTAGGAAACGGCTTGACTACCATCCAGTCGGGATGGTTGGCCTTATCGGTACGATCGATCAAGTCTATGGCTTGAGAACCCCTTGCGAGACGCGCATCTTCATAACCACCTGCGAAATTGAAACGAAGACCAGGGATAGGTTCATATGTCGCCTCGATTTCGGCGCCTTTTATATGAGCATCGAAATTCAGATTGATCGCGGTACGGTCCACGATCTGTGAAATCTGATAGTTCTCGTAATTGTAGTAGAATGCCGTGGCGTTCACGGTTAGCGCGCCATCGAGCAATGTGTTCTTCGTGCCCAATTCGAATGCGTCGATAAATTCGGGCTTGAAGGTCAAAGGATGAGTAATGGAAGCAACAGCAGATGCCAACGGCGCTGAGAGCCCGCCCGTGACGACGGCGGGGGGCGGGTTCGCACCGCCTGCTTTGTAACCATGGGCGTAGGAACCGTAGATCAATGTTTGATCTGTGAAAGCAAATTTGGGCGTCCAATTCGCGGCGAACCGTCCGGTTAACTGATCCCATTGCTGATCGACATTGCCAGTAACCGGATAACCATATGTGGACGCGGAGATGAGCCAGCTTGGAATCTGCGGTGCGTGCTTTCTATCTTCCGTCCAGCGCAATCCGCCGATCAATTTAAACTCTTTGAAGACGTTGTAATAGACCTCGCCGAAACCGGCATAGGAATTGAGGACATAGGGGTTTTGACTCAGAAAATAGTTATGCCCCTTGTCATTAAGTTTGGTGATGGGGTTGGGATCCATATAGATGCAGTTCGATGCACCATATACAGTCGCACCTTGCACGGGATCACCTGCCTGTGGACCGTAAGGAAGACATTCGTGGTCATCGGTGACGCCTGGGACATACGGTATCGCAGCGCCGCCAAGCGGTTGATTATCCTTGGCAGCAAACAACGATAGCGAATTGATAAAGACGTAATAGTTCTCGTGCGTTTCATAATGCATGTAGTTTCCGCCGACGCTAAAATTCAACGGCCCGGAAAATTTTGATGCCACTCGGAATTCTTGGCTTAACTGCCAAGAATGCGCTTGGGATAGATCTTCCGCGACGAGGCGGTCGCTACAACCCAATTGAGGATCACAGAACGTGCCATCGGGCTGAATCGGACGGCTGTAATTGAGGTTTGCACTGGAGTCGTACCTGAACACCCCCGGACGCGTGGTGAATCTATTGTAGTCTTCCGTGGACCACAGGAAGTCGTGATTGAAGGCTGTTTGCGAAGAGAAGGTCAGTTCCGGAGTGAGATTGTAATCGGTGTTCAATTCGAGAACATCGTTCTTCGCTTTGTAAACCGGATCCAGCGTCGTCTGGATTACGCGGAGATTTGATGATTGTGTCGCGCTGGCATAAGGATTGAGATTGGGAAAGACGGGATTGCCGATTGCGGAAGTCGGTCCGTAGTACGGCAGAGAGTAACCATTCGGCACTTCAAAGGAGTTTGGTGAGTAGAGCGATTCCGGCAGACATCCCTGACTGATATAAGATGCTATGCTGTAGACGCCGCCTGAATTCTGCGGCACTGAAATTCCACCAACTTCTGTCGGCGTCGGGTCCGTCTTGCACAATTGCTTACTGGTGCGCATGCGATCATCGCTTTCGGAGAAATGCTCCCAGACGAGATACATCTGGATGTTCTGGACCGGCTTCAGCCCGATGGTGACGCGGCCCGACCACAGGTCGCGGCCGTCGATGCGGTTGTCGGTCAGTTCGTTGAAGGAATAGCCTTTGCGCTTTGTCCATTCGCCGGCAAAGCGGATATCGAGGCGATCATCCACGATGGGAATGTTGAGCATGCCTTCAAAGCGGCGCTGGCTGTAGTTTCCGAGTTCGGCGCTCGCCATCGCTTCGAACTGGTCGGTCGGTTTGGCGGTGGTGATGTTCACTACGCCTGCGGTCGCATTGCGCCCGTAGAGCGTGCCTTGCGGCCCGCGCAGGACTTCGAGCTGGCCGACGTCATAGAATTCCTGTTCGAAGAAGTGGTTGCGGATGAACGGGATGTCGTTCATCGCGACCGCGACGGCGGGGTCGGTGGTAACGGAGATCGCCTGCGTGCCAATACCGCGGATCTGAATGCTGTAACCCGTGAAGTTTGTTTTGGTGAAGGTGAGGTTCGGCACCTGTTTGACGAGATCGGGACCGCCTGCGGTTTGTGTGGCGGTCAATTGCTCTTGAGAAAGCGCCGTGATCGCAATGGGGATGCTTTGCACGTCTGCCCCGCCGAGCTTGGATGACGTGACCGTCACGGTTTCCACTGCTGCACGGGCGGGGGTTGCCTGGGCAAGTTGCATTGGTTCAACGATGTTTTGCGAGTGAACCTCCCGGACAATTCCCATGACGCCTGAACTGTCTCGCCGTGCGGAAAATCCGGTGCCCGACAAGATACGGCTCAGTGCATCCGTCGCGGGTAGATCGCCTTTGACGCCGCCGGTGTGAACGCTTCTCACCTGATCGCTTGGGACCATCAACTGAATGCCGGATTGACGGCTATAAACGTCTAGCGCGGCTTCGAGCGAACCGCTCGGCACGTCAAAATCCGTGGCAAACGCCGTCGTCGACAGCAAAGCCGCTGTCAGTGCGCACAAGGTTGACGAGATTCCACTTCTTGTAGTTGGCATTATGCCCCCCTTTTTGCCTCCCAGAGATATGGGAGTAAGTCGCGTATACTCAGTTACAATTCAGCGCGAGATCACGATCTCACGCTCACGTTCCTCGACATGTAGTCGCAGAAAATTCTTCGCCATCCGGGCAAATGCGGTGACATCGGTAGACGACAGAGTTGCGTTGATGACGCGCGCTCCGGCCACATCGTCCACGATAACGATCTTTCGCTGGTTGTAGCGGTTGTATTCCTTCGCCACGTCGAACAGCGTGGCGCGGTGAAAGACGAGCACGCCGCGATTCCAGCCAAGTTCGTTGCGGAGTTCGGCTGATGTCTTGCGCGTGACAACTAGCGTTTTGGATGTGGCGACGGCCTCGTCACCAGGCATCAATACGGCGACCTTGCCTTTGACCGGATTGGTATTGGTGGAGAGTCGTGCGCTGCCTTCGATAAGCGCGACTTTCAGGCGGCTGCCATCATCGTGAACAAGGAACTTGGTCCCCAGATCGGTGACGGTATGACCGGCCACCGACACGACGAACGGGTGGGCGGCGTCATGCTTGATCTGAAAGAGCGCCTCGCCCTTCACCAATTCGGCGCTGCGCTGCCCATTCTTGAAGTGGGTACGCAAAACAGTATCGGTGTTGAGGTCGATCTGCGAGCCGTCGGCGAGGTGAATGCTCTCGCGGCCACCGATGGGAGTCGCATAGGTGGTTAGGCGGGGAGACGAGACCAGAATATTGGTCGATACACCGATGGCGGCTACAATGGCGACCGACGCTGCCAGACCAAGAAACAGGGACCGACGACGTGGTGATGCCGGACTCGGCGTTGGCCGTGGTGGCAACTGACGCAAAGCGTCGAGCCTGTTGGCGCGCTCCCATACGGATTCCAGCCGCCAAAACGCTGTCTGATGGGCAAGTGAACGGGAAAGCCACGCTTCGAGTTCGGCTGCATCGCCTTCCGTCCAGCGTGCCTTGTTTGAGCGGCGGGCGACAAAATCCGCGGCCTGGGCGTCGATTTCCAGTGCCGGTGCGGGCGCGCAATCGTTACCTTCCTCGATCACGATGCCCTCCTCGGATCGACGGGTTCACGCAGCACGGCTTCGGCAAGAATGCGGAGTCCTTCGCTGAGATACCGTTCTGTCGTGCGCTCGGTGACACCGATCCGCTCTGCAATCTCCCGCACTGTCAGACCGTCGATCTTGTGCATGGTGACGGCGGTGCGAACACGATCAGGCAAGCGTTCAAGTGCATCCCGCAGAGTGCGAAGTTCTTCGCGGGCCACCACGACACGATCTGCGGAAGGGGTATCAATGGCGACGTTCAGCACGTCCAGGTTTTCGACCGCTTCTATGGGTATGACCTGCTCGCGACGGATGCGATCAATCAGAAGATTGCGGGCAACGGTAAATACCAGCGGTCTTGTCGGGCTGGGAATTTCCTTGAAGGCCGACGCGCAAACCCGCATGTAAACGTCCTGTCGCAAATCCTCTACGTCTGCCCTGTTGCGACCGCCGCGGCTCAAAAACTGAATCAACACGGCCTCCAAAGGCAGCACTTCGCGGACGAACCACGCCTTCACTTCGGACGCGCGTGTTTCTCCGCTGGAATCGTTGGCGGTCACGTCTCCGCGATCTGTACCTGGCGTTTCGACCATCCCCTCGATTTCCTGTGGTCAGAGGGACAACGGCTGGGTTCCTACTTATTACAACGCAGCACACGGCTGAGGCCGACACAGATTTTTCAATTTGAAAGAAAATTTCTTTGCCGACCTGCCTTTTGCGGAAGGCCGCTATTCCGGCTCCGACGTGCCAGATTTTACCTGCCGACGCTCCTCGGCCTCCCATTTGAACGCCCGGCCACCGCGCCGCCGCCAGAGGGCCATCATCTGCTCACGCATTTCACCTTTGAGGGTGTCGGCAAGATCGAGGAATGCACCGTATAATAATGTGCGGTCGTCGCCAGTAAGTTCGACCAACCCGGCCTTGACGATGAGGCCGCCCAATTCGATCAGATGGCGCGTCCGCTCGCGCCGCTTCACGGCCCAATCCCGCATATCCAACCGCGCGCGCTGAGCTTCAAGACGGTGTTCCGCTGCCATTGCCCGTCTGAGCGTGTTTCGCGTCATCACGAGATGCTTCCACAGGCTTGGATATTTTGTTGCGAAAGAACTCCACCCCGTTCCTGCGCCAGCTTTCTTTCTGGGCCGCATCCTTGGTTTGAACTATCGCCAGTAATGCACCCGCCAGCGTTTCCACATTGAGCACATCTGCGCCGGTCTCGATAACAAGGTCACCGAGTTGGCGGCGCTTGTTCTCTTTCAATGCTTTTGTCTTTTCGTTCAGCGCGCGCAGGGCGGCGTCGAAATCACGAGGTTTGCGCATGTGGTCTCCATTTGTTGTAATGGAGAAATATTAGCGCGCGGCGCTGCCAAACGCGCTGTTGTGTGCGGGACGGTTTGGTACGACTTGATCCCTCACCGGATTTTATTTTGTGAGGGCGCGCTTATACGTCGTGCCGACGTGCGCTTGAAGACTTAAGTAGATCGTCATGGCGATCTATCATTTTTCCGCGAAGATCATCAGCCGCGCCAATGGATCGAGCGCATTGGCTTCGGCTGCCTATCGCTCGGCCTCGCGGCTGTACGATCACCGCCTGGATCGCGACCATGACTTCACCAACAAAAGCGGCGTCATCCATTCCGAGGTGATGACGCCGGAGAACGTGCCCGACCACTTGGGCGACCGTGAAGGTCTTTGGAATGCGGTCGAGGCAGGCGAGAAGCGCAAGGATGCCCAGCTCGCCCGCGAGGTGGAAGTCGCGATTCCTCGTGAGATGGACCAAGAACAGGCAATCGAACTGGTCCGCGATTTCGTGAAAGGCGAATTCGTAGAGAAAGGCATGATCGCCGATCTCAATGTGCATTGGGATATTGGATCGGACGGGCAAGCCAAACCCCACGCTCACGTCATGCTCACCATGCGCGCCGTGGACGAGAACGGCTTCGGAGCCAAGATGCGGGATTGGAACCGCACCGAGTTGTTGGAGCAGTGGCGCGAGGCGTGGGGCAAGCACGTCAATGAGCGCTTGGCCGAACTAGGCATCGAAGCTCGGATCGATCATCGATCCTTTAAAGACCAAGGCATCGACCTTGAACCTCAAAACAAGATCGGCCCCGCCGCAGCCCGCATGGCAGGCGAAGGTCTGGAAGCCGACCGACTCGAAGAACATCGCGAGATCGCGCGGGAGAACGGCGAGCGGATCACCGCCAACCCCAATATCGCGTTGGACGCCATTACCCGGCAGCAGGCGACTTTCACGCGCCGGGATCTCGCGATGTTTGCCCACCGGCATTCCGATGGGCTGGAACAGTTCAACCAGGTGATGGCAGCGGTTGAGGGATCGCCGGAAATTGTCCGACTAGGCCGCGATGGAAGAAGCGAGGAACGGTTCACCAGCCGCGAGATGATCGCGGTGGAGGAACGGCTTCATCGCGCCGCCGAGATCATGACGGAGCGCGAGAGACATGCCGTCTACTTGCGAAGCGTGGAACGGGCGGTTTCCCGTGGGGAAGATCGCGGATTTTCCCTATCACGCGAACAGCGAGAAGCCTTTGCCCACGTTACAGACGGACGCGACCTCGCAATCGTCGTTGGTTATGCCGGTGCGGGCAAATCGGCGATGTTGGGAGTTGCGCGCGAAGCCTGGGAAGATTCCGGTTATCAGGTGCGCGGTGCGGCCTTGTCGGGCATCGCCGCCGAGAATCTGGAAGCCGGGTCGGGCATTGCGTCCCGCACCATTGCCAGCATGGAACATCAATGGGCGCAGGGCCGGGAAATTCTGACTGGCAAGGACGTTCTGGTGATCGACGAAGCCGGGATGATCGGCTCGCGTCAGTTGGAGCGGGTGTTGCGGGAGGCCGGACAGCGTAAAGCCAAGGTGGTTTTGGTCGGCGATCCCGAACAACTTCAGGCCATCGAGGCAGGTGCGGCCTTCCGCTCGCTCACAGAGCAACATCCGCACGTCGAAATCCGCGAAATCCGCCGCCAGCAGGAAGACTGGCAGCAGGAAGCCACCCGGCATCTTGCCACCGGCAGAACCGGTGAAGCATTGGAGGCTTATGACGCGCATGACATGGTTCGTCAGGCGCAGACGCGCGAGCAAGCCCGCAACGAATTGATCGAGGGCTGGCAGCGAGATCGTGGTGAAGCGCCCAACAAGTCCCGCATCATCCTGACCCATACCAATGACGAGGTGCGCGCGCTCAATGAACTGGCCCGTGGCAAGCTGCGCGAGGCCGGTTCGCTTGGCGAAGATGTGAATATCCAGGTGGAGCGTGGCCATCGTGCTTTCGCCTCCGGCGACCGCGTGATGTTCCTCAGGAATGATCGTGGTCTTGGCATCAAAAACGGCACGCTCGGCGTGATCGAAACCGTCACCCCGCAACAGATGACCGTGCGGATCGACGCGGGCCGGTCGGTGGCATTTGACCTCAAGGACTATGCCCATCTGGACCACGGCTACGCCGCCACCATCCACAAAGCCCAAGGTGTGACGGCGGACCGGGTGCATGTGCTGGCAACGCCGGGGCTGGATCGCCACGCCGCCTACGTTGCGCTGTCGCGTCACCGTGAAAGCGTACAACTCCATTATGGAAATGATGACTTTGCCGACCGCAGCAAACTTGCCCGCGTTCTCTCCCGCGAACGCGCCAAGGATATGGCAGGCGACTACACGCGGGATGATCCAGATTCCGGCAACACCAAGACGAAGAAAGCCAAGAATACACCGGAAATATCGCCCGAACCGCAGCGCGGTAAAGAGCGCGGAATCTTTGCCGCGTTCCGTCCGAAATACAGCGTACTGGAATCGGAAATTGTCACGTCAAGTCCCGATAACACGCATTCCCGGCAGGCTGCCGTCCGGCGTTATGCCCGTGCCGTGCTGGACATCGGACAAACGCGGGAAAAGGGTCTATCGATCCTGCCGCATCAGCGGCAGGCACATGAGCAGGCGCGCACGGGCCTCAACGCCATTCGGCCACATACGGCCCGCGATCTGGACAGCGCCTTCAACCGCGATCCCGCGCTGATCGGCGAAGCGGCCCAGGGCAAAACGCAGCGCGCTATCCGCGCCATGCAAGCCGAAACAGAAATCCGCACCGATCCGAAGTTGCGGGCGGACAGATTTGTCGAGACGTGGCGCACGTTGGACCGGCAGAGAGCCGAGTTCTTCCGTCGCGGCGACTGGAAGTCCGAACAAGGCATTCGCAACAGCATGGGCGTGTTCGCGCGGGGCTTGGAGCGCGATCCGCAGGTGGAATCGCTTTTGCGGAACCGTCACCGCGAGCTTGGCCTGTCCATGCCCGGCCACAGCATCGGACACGACCTTATGGATCACCTCGGCCTTGGCCGCGGGCGGGGATTGAGCATCTAAGGAGACATCAATGCGCAGCAATGAAGAAGCAGAAGCGTTATCAACTAACGATCCCGCGGCGCAGGCGTTCGAGGACTTGCGCAAGGAAGTGGCGCTCGTCCGCAGCGCCCTAACCGGACTTGCCGCCGAATATTCCGGCTTGGAGATTCCCGATTACAGCCAAACCCTTGGTGAAATCATGGAAAGCTCGAAAGTCACGACCAAATATCTCAACGTCATCGCCAAGTTACCCGCACTTGAGCAGACTCCGGACAAACTCGCGCAGGAGATGATCGCAGCGGCAGACCAGGTGCGAAAGTTTGAACAAGAGTCGTTGCGAAATGCGTACAACCTGTTTCGCGTCGAACGCATTGAACTGTCCCAATATATGCACCACCATCGCCAGGCAGAAGATCAGGACCGATTGCTGGTCAAGACGGGTTGGAGTGGGGTCGCGGTTGGGTTAATCCTCTACGCTCTCTTTGCGGGGCCGCTCGTGCGCTTGATGCCCGAAGGCTGGTTATTGCCGGAGCGCATGGCGGCCAGTGTCCTTTGGACAGATCGGGAGAATGCAGGCATCCGCCTCATCCAAACCGCTGCACCCGAACGCTGGAACGACATCGTAAGAGGTTCGCGCATCGTCGTGAAAAACCGGGACGCCATCACCAAATGCGAAGATATGGCATCAAAGGAGACGTTTCCGGCGCCGTGTGTGATCGAGATTGAGGGTTCAGGCGCGGCCACAAAACCGGTGGTTAAAAACACGGATGCCATGAAGGGTCGAACTTCTGCCCCCGATATCACAGCGCATCAAAGCCAATCGGTTCGCCGAAGCCATCACAGGCATTGAAATAGATTTGCCGTGTGCGAATTATTCGCGTAATATTCATGGCCTGCATGGGGGGAAATATGAGGCATCTTGGGCAATTGAGTGTCAAGGCTGGCCGTATAGCTGCGGTGGCGATTCTGGCGGCAAGTTTTCTAACCGGATGCGTGACTAATACTGCTGTCCTTCAAGACTTTCAGGATAATCCGAGCAAAATTGGATTTAGCGTCGTCGATGCACGGCCTGATGATGACAAGAGCACGGGCTTCCTCTCCTTTATGATTTCGAGCTGCGACTATGGGATTCGCGAACTGGGCGATGAGGCAACTAGCCCATCGAGACTGGAGATTCTACGCAGCGACATGGAGGCCGCCCTGAAAGAACAATTGGCCAACAAGACCATGACCGTTTCCCACTACGCGATATTCTTCAACATCAATGCAATACTGCGGAACACAAATCCGTACACCGGCGGCTTGGCCGACCTGGTCATATCGCCACACGACCGCCAAAAAGAAGATATCTCGGGTGGTTGGTACACGCGCGCGGACGTGACCACGCCATATTCGCCAATCATAGTCGAGATAAAGGCCAAACTGGACGCGAAGGACTACACCGTTCATTCCGTCTACTCTCCGCAGGAAGAATTGCCACAGACATTCGGCACGCCTTACGCCGCTTCTGCGCTTCTGGAGGCAATCCGAAAAGCTCATCACGCACTAATCGACGAAGTTCGCGGCAGCGGCGGCTAGGAAGAATTCAAATGCGCTTATCCACTTTTAAAAAAGTCATGATTGCCGTTGCAATGTCTGGATTGAGCGCTTGCGCCACGCCAACGCCATACGGCGGTGCGGACACCGGCACGTTTCTGAAAAATTACGGTTATTCCGAAAATGATCTTGGCAACGGGGTGTGGCGCGTGCGCTTTTCGGGAACTCGCGCCACGACGGTCGAATCTGTCCAGACCTACTGGCTCTATCGTTGCGCGGGGCTTGCGCTGGAGAAGGGGTATCAGGGCTTCAAGATTCTTTCCGAGGTGAAATTCGCCCAAGGCGCGCGGTCAACAGGAATGTTGATCCCAGTGTCCGATCATTCGGGGACCAGCTACGTCCCCGGATGGCTGGAGCAATTTCCCGAACCTGCGCTGGAAGCCGATATTGAGCTTTTGAAGGCGCCCATCACACCTGTCCTTGGGAAAGTGTTCGATGCGGCCACGCTCAGAGCAGTTCTGGAACCGCTTGTTACCAAGCCATGTGAAGGCGGCAACGTATGTCATCACCCGCATAGTTATCTTCGTTCGAGCACATACCGGGAAGAGCTGACCGGCGACCGGGTAAATCCTGGCATATTGTCCTTGTGAGGCGCAGAGTGCCGTGACGTTCGGGAAAGTTCTTGCAGCGACCGCCTTCGCGCTGGGTTTGGTGGCTTGTGGAGCAACACCATACGACCAAAGCACCATGGTTGGCGGTTATACGGACGACGATATGGGGAATGGCGTCTGGCGCGTTGCTTATGGCGGCAATAGTTTCACCACCATCGAAACGGCGCAGACCTATTGGCTTTATCGCTGTGCTTCCATTGCGCTGGAGAATGGATATCAAGGCTTCAAGGTTCTCTCGGATATCAAATTCGTTCGCCTGATGCCGGAAGATGGTACGCGCTCGCTCGCGATCCCGGCGGACTACTACTATTCTCCGATCAACCCAAATATCGGCCCCCAACCTGGAATTTTGGGTGACATCCAGTTGTTAAAGGCACCTGTCACGCCAATGCCGCCCAAGGTGTTCGACGCGGCGGCGCTCAAGGCGGCGTTGGAGCCTTACGTCAAGGGAAAGCACTGCAAGGATGACAACGTCTGTCCCCATGCACATTTCTATCTCCATTCCCAAGATGCCGCATGAAAGGTGGGGCCAGCTTTATAAATCCGTTTGTCCAACGGGGTTGGGAATAACTGGAAGCCGAAGCATGGATTCTTAGCGGTCATAGTGAAACCTGCACTGCGCGATTTCGAGTTGTTGCGCATCGCCCTTGCCGCTGACGCGATAGACGAGACGATCCGCGAGCATGATCCGTCTGGACCACCAGCCTTTAAGATCGCCCTTCAAAGGCTCCGGCTTTCCCGTGCCCTGGAAGGGAGTACGCATACATTCTTTGATGAGATCGTTGACGCGCTGAAAACCGTTGGGATCGTTCGCCTGCCAGAACAGATAGTCCTGCCAAGCCTGTTCCGCGAAGACGAGTTTCACGGCTCGATGAGCTTTTGTTCGACACCCTTACCGCCATCTAGCTGTTTGATCGCGGCCTCAAGACGTTCCGCGTTGAGCTTTTGGAGCAGTGGCGGAAGCATGGAGCGCCCACGTCAATGAGCGCCTTACCGAACTAGGGATCGAAGCCCGGATCGATCACCGCTCCTTCAGAGACCAGGGGCATCGATCTTGAACCTCAGAACAAGATCGGTCCTGCCGCCGCACGGATGGCGGGCGAAGGTCTGGAAGCAGATCGGCTGGAAGATCCGATTAGCGCCATCTCCCACTACTGTGCACCCAATTGGCTATTCCCGACTTACCCAACAATCCTATCAGTTGCGTGCTCCATAACACGCTGGTACTTCTTCCGAGCCGAAATCGAGAGTGGGCGGACCATTGACAAAAATTGCAGCGATCCAAATCAAGAAAACCATTTCCGCCACTCGTTCCGACGACGGACAGTATGTAATGGTCAAACTGGCAAATCCGGACGACTCGGAATTGATTTTAGCGATTCCGCCAGAGGAAATGAGGCGGCTAATAGATGTCGCGGCAGACAACATGGAAAAATGCCGGAAGTTGGTCGGTCACCCGAAGAATCCGTATGCATTCCATTCAGATTGGTATGAGGTTGGTCGAAATGTCGACAACGGCGAGGCAGTTCTAACCTTGACGTTTGGAAGTGGCGGCAAGCTTGCTTTCCATTTCGGCGCTACAATGGCGACAGGGTTAGCCGAAGCTCTTAATGCGGTCGCCGGTATTCCGCTTCGAGATGTCTGACCATAATTTGTGCGCGTTGCGTTTTTCATTTCATATTGAAGCGAGCGAACCGCGCGGCCATTGATCGGAAGCACGATTGTCCAACATGCCTGACTGCACAGGGTGCGTGCACTATCCAATTTCGCAGCCTCAATGGAATCGCGCATCGCGTGCCTATTTATATCCAAATAGAATGCTCTGCAGATTGTCCGCGCTAATGGCGTGCTTATCTTGGACGGTATCGGCCCGCATTTCGGTGACCAACTGAACGGTCGCTGAGCGGCCTTCTTCTGATACCGTATTTGCACCAGTGGCTTCAAAGGCCCAAAGACGTTCGATCACTCTGGCGGAGCCATAAATACAAATCCGGGCTTTTGCGTCAGCAGCTATCGACAGAGTTTCTTTAGATCGACCATTCTGAGCAATCGTTGCTACGGCGCGAAAATAATCGACGTAGGCTAAGCTTCTCTGCAGCGCCATTTGCTTGCGTGTTTCGAGGGCGCGTCCGAACAGGTATTGCAGTCCCACTCCAACCACCACACCGCAGAGAGAAGACCCAGCAACAACAATCGATTGCACTTCCATAGATTATCTCCCGGGAGCAGTGTCGTTTGTATAGTTAGATAGTGGATCACTTCCCAATCTCGACTGCGTGTCGCAATGTCTTCTTACGCTGGACGGTTCTGGTGCAGAGTACGGCCGAATTGTTGCATTTGCTGCCCTGGCTTAGGGAATGAAGAATTCATAGTCTGAGCCGCGCACTATTCGGGCTCGCCAAGGAACTCCCATTTTTGCGAGTTCTTGATTGACATATTCCAACGGGACGGCATTCGCGTTTTCTACGGCATCCACGTAAGGCAAATTATGCTTTTTGAAGTAAGCAGTCCGAATCCCATCAACATATCTGTATTTGGGCTC
>BFBZ01000545.1_pt1 | contig 34650 bp, 34 predicted proteins | sample 1888401 | NCBI WGS metagenome assembly BFBZ01 (sample SAMD00112614, study PRJDB3348) | symbiont metagenome | host: Chara braunii | reverse complement strand
GTCGGTCGTACCTGGCCAAGTGGTCGATTCGAGCACGACAAGATGGCCCTTGCGTAGGCGCGGTGCGATCGCTTCGGCCGTATTCTCCACATAGCTCAGGTCAGGCTCGCGCTGCTTCGAGAGCGGCGTCGGAACGGCAATGATGATGACATCGGCTTCCCGCAGCCGATCGAAATCCGTGGTCGCAAGGAACCGCCCCTCCTTCACCGCCTGGTTTATCGCCGCTGTGGGAATGTGCTTGATAAAACTCTCGCCGCGATTGATCTGCGCGACGCGCGCCTCGTCGATGTCGAAGCCCAGAACCTTGAACCCGCCTTTGCAGGCTGTGAGGGCCAACGGAATGCCCACATAGCCGAGGCCAATCACGCCAATGATATAGTCGCGAGCGGTGATGCGGGCGATGAGATCGGAAACCATCCCCTCGGAATTTGCGGACATCGACGGCTTCCTGACGCGAGGAGATCGGCCAAGGCCTGTCATCTCCCGGATAGAATGAGTCTGCACGTCGGGTCTCCGCGAGCAGCTTGCACGCTCGCGGAGATCCGGCGGATGAGCCGGATGCCTGTGCACGCGCAACATGGGGATGTCAACGTTCGCGTCTTTGCCGCTTGCCCTCCATAGTGCTCAAGTGGCGGTGACGCGGCCCCTGTGCGAAAGCTCGTCACCAACGGAAAGACAAAGTGATTTTGGATCGGCGCCAGAGCCGTCTAGTCCGGCTGCGAAGCACCGAAACCTAAAGGCATCCGTGGCTCCCGAGCCACCCAAATCCCGAAGAGATTCATCGCGATGACCCAAGCTGCTTCACTCAGCCCCATCCCCTTCATTGATCTTGGCGCGCAGCGCCGCCGGCTGGGCTCCAGCATCGACGAAGCCATCCTGAAGGTGGTCGATCACGGTGGCTATATCATGGGCCCGGAGGTGTTCGCGCTGGAGAGGGCACTTGCCGAATTCTGTGGCTGCAAGGAAGTGGTCACCTGCGCCAACGGCACCGATGCGCTTGCCTTGATCCTGATGGCCAAGGGCGTCAAGGCGGGCGATGCCGTGCTGTGCCCGGCCTTCACCTTCGCCGCCACGGCGGAAGTCGTGGCCTGGGTCGGCGCGACGCCGGTCTTCGTGGACGTCCATGCCGACACATATAATGTTGACGCCGCCTCGCTTGCCATGGGCATTAGGAAGGCCAAAGAGCAAGGCCTGAATCCGGTTTGCTTCATTCCAGTCGATCTGTTCGGCCAGCCCGCCGATTATGACATGCTGGAGCCGATCTGCACCGCAGAAGGCCTATGGATCCTGTCGGACGCGGCCCAATCCTTCGGCGCGACCTACAAGGGCCGCAAGGTCGGCACCATTGGCATCGCCACCGCCACGTCGTTCTTCCCGGCCAAGCCGCTCGGCTGCTATGGCGACGGGGGCGCCGTCTTCACCGATGATGCCGAACTTGCCGTCGTCATGCGCTCGCTGCGCGTACACGGACAGAACAACGACGATAAATACGACAACCAGCGCGTCGGTATGAACGGCCGCCTGGATACCATCCAGGCAGCAATTCTGATCGAGAAGCTGAAGATCTTCCAAGACGAGATCGACGCTCGCAACCGCGTCGCCGCCCGCTACAACGCCGCGCTCGACGATGTTGTCGACGTGCCGATGGTGCGCGATGGCCTCACGTCGACTTGGGCGCAATATACCATCAGGCTGCGTGGCGCCGACCGCGCCGAATTCGCTGCCAGGTTAAAGGCTCAAGGCGTACCGACCGCGATCTACTATCCCAAGCCCTTGAACCAGCAGACCGCCTACAAGCACTATCCGAGCGCTGGGAACGGCCTGCCGGTGAGCGACCGGATGGCCATCGAGGTCATCAGCCTGCCAATGCACCCCTATCTCGACGAAGCGCTGCAGGACCGTATCATAGCGAGTGTGAGGGCAGCGCTGCGCTGAAGGCGCAAATCCGACAGGCCGAAGTCGGCGGAATTTGCGTGGCGCGATCTCGCCGCGGCACGGCGCAACCATTCCCGGCCTTCTGGCCGGGGAAGCCAGCTCGACTGATTTCGGCACCGAGCGACAGCGGCTCCGCTCGCACCCGGCTAGCCCGATCGCGTCAGTAGCGAGAGCCCAGGCTCCGAGGAGACAATCAAGCGCCATATTGCGGCGCTGACGTCGATCACCCGGGCGCTTCGAACGGAACCTTCCCCTCTGACACCGCGCGCCGGCAGGGCTAGGGTCGCCTGCTTCTCGCGGTGAGTCGGATGATCCATGCGAAGCCTGGTTCGTGTTTCACTTCTGCCGGAAGGCAATTTCCAATGCCGAAGGCCTATTCGTTGGACTTTCGAGAACGAATCGCCCCGCTTTTGGACGGCAGTCAATTTCGAAACGCCGTCGCGGTGGATTTCGGTGTGTCGGCTTCCTTCGTTGTGAATCTGATGAAGGCCCGTCGCACAGTCACGCGGCTCGAACCCAAGCCGATGGAAGCTGGAATGCCGAGCTCGATCCGCATCGCCTGCTCCCGCTGGCGCGTGTAGCGGTGAAGGACGACATCATTGAGCCGGAATTGGCGGCCCGCCTCGCCGCAGCCACCGGCACGACAGTTGATCAGGCCTCGCGCGCGGGCTGATCCACAACGGCTATCGCTGCAAAAAAGCTGTTGGTCGGCGAGCAAGATCGGCCCGACCTCCGACAAGTCCGGGAAGAGTGGACGGCAAGGCGCAGTCGAGGATGCGGCTTGCCCCGCACAGGCCGGTCTCCCCAGCCGAGACCGGCGCCACAGCGGAGATGACGCGCGCGCGGCCGGTGTCCAAACATCGAGAAGGGCATCCTTGCTATCAAGAACACTGCGATCGCCGCGCGACAAAATCTGGTATGGGAGGCCAATTGCGAAGCCCGCCGGCCCCGCCCTGAGAGAGATACTTTCCGGACGTCGCCCCCACCAAACGGACGCATGGCGTTGATCTCCTCATCCAACGACAAGAGACGTGCCGTACGCGACCTGACGCTGGGAATCGGTAGCTGGCGCATCTGGTGGCTCCTCGGCACCGGGGATATCCGCTCGCGCTACGCCCGATCGCGGTTCGGCCAACTTTGGATCACCTTCAGCATGGCGATCTTCATCTTCGCCATCGGCCTCGTTTATGCTCTGCTGTTCAATCAGCCCATCCAGCAATTCCTGCCTTACATCGCAGTCAATATCGTCGTATGGACGCTTATTTCTGGCATTATCACTGAAAGTGCGACTGTCTTTACACAATCTGAGAGCTTCCTGCGTCAAGAACCGCTCCCGAAGACGGTATTTGTCATGCGCCTCCTCGTGCGTAACACCATGAACTTCGCGCATAACATCATCCTGGTGCCAGTAATTTTCGTCGCAATGGGCCACCCACTGTCCTGGACCTGGTTGCTGGCGCTGCTCGGGCTTGCCCTTGTCCTGATCGCCGGCTTCTTCACCGCGCTGCTGCTTGGCGTGTTCTGCACACGCTTCCGCGACCTGCCCCAGATCGTCCAGAACGTCGTGCAGATTGCCTTCTTCATCACGCCGGTGATGTGGCCGGCAAGCAGCTTGCGAAGCCAGGCCGCATGGGTCATCGACTACAATCCCTTTGCGGCCTTCCTGCACGTCGTCACGGAGCCTTTGCGCGGGATCGTCCCTGCCACCGGCACATATGCGCTCGCGCTTGCCGCAATCATGCTGCTCGCGGCAATAAGTCTCCCGCTCTTCGCGCGCTTTCGAGCCCGCATCGTCTATTGGCTTTAAGGGGCGATCGGTGGTCTCAATCAAACTGCAGAATGCCGGGGTCGATTTTGAAATCTACAACGCGCGGGGGCGCTCGTTGCGCAGCGATCTTCTCCGCCGCGTTGGCGGGAAAGTCGGAAGGGGCGGCGGCGATCGTGTCATCGTTCGGGCTCTGCGCGATATAGACCTGACGCTGCAGCCGGGTGACCGGCTTGCCCTCGTTGGACACAATGGTGCAGGAAAATCGACACTGCTGCGTGTCATGAGTGGTGCCTACGAACCCTCGTCAGGCAGCGCGACGATCGACGGCAAAGTCTCATCGCTGCTCGATCTCGCCATGGGCATGGATTACGAACTGACCGGCCGGCAGAATATCGTGCTGCGCGGAGTCTTCCTGGGCATGACTTTCGCCGAAGCAAATGCCTTGGTACCCGAAATTGCCGACTTCTCCGAGCTTGGCGCCTATCTCGACCTTCCCATGCGCACCTATTCGAGCGGCATGGTGCTTCGCCTCGCTTTTGGCGTTTCGACGGCTGTTCAGCCGGGCATTATCTTGCTCGACGAAATGATCAGTGCGGGCGATGCCGCCTTTGCCGATAAGGCCAAGCGCCGGCTGGACAAGATGCTGTCGCGTGCCCGCATCCTCGTGCTCGCATCTCATAACCCCGAGACACTGCGTCAACACTGCAATCGCGCGATCTTGCTGCGAGAGGGCACGATTGTCGCCGATGGTCCGCTGGAGGAGATTCTCGCGCGGGTCTAGGAGGCGAATAGCGTGTCACGCAACAAGAGGCGGCAGCCTCTCCGCTTGAGCTCCCGGTCGGAGCTGCGATGATCGCGGAGATCCCCTGCCCCCGTACCGTCAGGACGCCTGCCGGCACGCTCCGATCGCCGCCAACGGCCTGCCGACGAATGGCCGACCGGTTGCGGCGGCCATCAGCCCGCCGATGAGCTCGGCTGTCGAAGGCCTGCGGGAGGTCGAACGCCTGGCCGAGATCGAGGCCATGCTGGCGGCCCAGGGGGCGGTCGCGCCATGACCGTCCCTGCCTTCACCATTCTCCTGCCGGTGCCCCCGCCTGATCTGATCCCTTTCGCCATCGATTCGGTGCTCGGCCAGACACGCCGCGATTTCGAGCCCTTCATCATCTGCGACGGTGCGCCGGATACGACTGTCGCGGCTGTCGCTGCTGCCGCGGCGCGCGCTGGCCCGATCCAGGTCTTGTCGCATCCGCAGGGCGAGCGGCATGGCGAGGCCTATCGTCATCGGGCACTGCTGGGCGCGCGGCCGCTTCGTCCGCCAGATCGCCGATGACGAGCTGTGGCTGCCCAACCACCTCCAGGAGTTGGAGCAACTGCTGGCCGATTTCGAATTCGGCCTGCGGCCCTCGATTGAGATCACCCCGGACGGCGTCCGTCGCATCGCCCCCGACGACCTGTCGGATCCGGTCATGCAGAAGCGGATGACGACCGAGGCCATCAACATCTTCGGCCCCACCGCGGCGGGCCGCCGCATGGAGACCGACCGCCGCCTCCCCGGCGCTTGCCGCCATCACGCCCGGCGCACGGTTCGGCGCGGTCACCTCGCCGCATTTTCCGACATCGCAGCGCAAGAGCAGGACGATGGAGCAATGGCTCGGCGAAATCGCCAGCCATGCGCGGATGATCGCCTCGGCCGGCGAACGCGACGGGCTGGTTCAGGCCGCCTGGCGTCAGGGCCAGCGAGACCTTCCATGGCCTGCGCGGCCTGGCCGAGGCGCGGAGAGATGCTCTCGAGGCCACGCACACCCGCAACCAGCCGCTCGAGGCCCGGTGCGCGGCAGCCGACGCCGCGCTTGCCGTGATACGCCCGAGCACGTCCCGGCGCCTGACCTCTGGCCTGCGCTCCATTGGACGGCTGGTCGGGCGCCGCCGGCCTTGACGATCGCCGGTCCGGCGGCCAGGTAGGCTCGGCCGGGGCTCGCCCCCCGTCGCGGTCACGCCTCGCGCGATGCTTGCTTTGCGCCCTCGGCGCAACGTAGCCAGTAAAAGGACCCGCATTCGAGCCGCGAAGGCAGGCCGCGCACTGGCCAAACCGTCCCCCGCCGCAAGATCAATGTGCCTCTCATTTTGTGCAAACTTCGCTCATCTTGCGGAGCGCAAGAACATTGAGTTGTCTGTAGGCGGGACTTACCCTATGGAAATCGGCTTGGCGCGGCCCGAGTGCCTTCGTCTTGTTTGAGGTTTTGAGGCGAGTTTGATGCGGCAAGTGCAGGATTATGCCTATCGGCCGCACCGACGGACGCCTTTTTCCCTCCTGAAGATCCGCTATTCGCGCCTGTTCATCCACCTGGGCAATGTCAAAGACATCGTCGGCGGGTCATGCCGGGATCTGCTGCTCAAGACCTCCCTGACACGCCTCGCGCCGCCCGAGGTTCACCGCAACCGCCCGCTGTTTGCCGAGACGGCGCAGCCGCGCCGGCTTTGCCTCTACGCATCCTATTCGCGCAACTCGCATGTCTCGGACATGGTGATCGAGCAGTTGCGTGCCTATCAGCGGGCGGGGTTTTCGACCGTCTTCGTCTCCATGTCGGCCGCCCTCGCGGCGGACGATCTCGCGCGCCTGAACGGGCTTTGCCCGGTCGTCATCCGGCGGGCCAATCACGGCCTCGATTTCGGCGCCTGGGCAGACGCGCTGCGTTTGCTGGCCAACGAGGCCAATGCCGTCGACAGCCTGCTCCTGACCAATGATTCCAATATCGGGCCAATTTCGCCGCTCCAGCCCTGGATCGACAAATGCCTCGAACGCGAAGGTGTCTTCGGCCTGACCGAAAGCCTGCAGGGCGGAGCTCACCTGCAGTCCTATTTCGTGCTCGGCCACGGCCGCCGGGCGACCGAGGACATGGCGGCCTTCCTGCGCGACCTGCGTCTCTCCTTCAGCAAATGGATCATCATACGGCGTGGTGAAATCGGACTGACCGCAGCCATGTGCAAGCGGCATTTCGTCGCCGCCGTCATCGACCACGAGACGCTGGAGAATGCTCTCCTGGATGACGTCGCGGCGCAGCTGGAGCTTTCCGTCGTCTATCCCGATCTGTTCAAGGGCCTCGCGATCGACCAGTCGCCACCCGCCGACATTCAGGACTTGTCGGAGGCACGGCGCGTCCGCGACCGCTACAGGTTGCGGCGTCGGCTGTTCGGTTTCCCGCTCAACCCGAGCCATCAATTGGCTTCGGTTCTGATCAAGACGTTCAAGTTCCCCTTCATCAAGACCGAATTGGTCATCAGGAACCCGGCGCGCATGCCCTTCGCACCGGACTGGCGCTATTGCATCGACAGCGAGAGCCCCTGCACCGTCGAGATGATCGAGCGCCACATCGCCATACGCTAGCCGCCCGGCTCGCATCAGGCGTCGCGGCCGGCCCTTGCCGCCGGGCAGCGGCGCGGCTAGTCGAGGAGCGACCGTTCCAGGCCAGTTGAAGGGACCCTCGCCATTTTCACCTTCGATCTTGCGACCTTCTCGGCCTATGCGGCGGCCATCGCGGCTGCGCTGACCTGGCTGCTGATCGCCCTGTCGCGCCCGCTGCTGACCCGCCTGGCGATGGCAAGGCCCAATGCCCGCTCGTCGCATCGCGTGCCGGTGCCGCAAGGCGCCGGCCTCGCCATGCTGGCGGCCGGGCTCGTCATCGTGCTGATCGCTTGTGGCGCCAGGCCAGACCGCACGGTGGGCTGCCTCACGCTGGCGACCCTGGGGCTCGCCGCACTTGGTTTCGCCGACGATGTCCGCCCGCTCCGCTGGCGCCTCAAGCTCGTCCTGCAGGCGCTATTCTCTCTGATCGCGGTGGCCGGCCTGCCGGCGAGCCTGCGCCTCCTGCCGATCGAGGCGCTGTTCTGGCCGGAGCGCCTGGTGATGGTCTTAGCCCTGCTGGCCATGGTCAATGTCGTCAATTTCATCGACGGCATCGACGAGATCACCGCGGCGCACAGCGCGCCTGCCTTGGCGGCGCTGGCCCTGGCCGGCCCGCTCGCCCTGGTCGGCGCGGCGGTGAGCCTGCCTGCCGCGGTCGGCTTCGGCGCCATCGCCGGCTTCTGGCTATGGAACCGGCATCCCGCGCGCATTTTCCTCGGCGATGCCGGCAGCCTGCCGCTTGGCCTGCTCATCGGCTGGCTGGCGCTGCGCGCCAGTGCCGAAGGCGCCCTGGTGGCCGGGCTCCTGCTGGTGCTCTATCCCCTGACCGACGCGGCCGTCACGCTTGCCCGCCGCTGCCAGCGGGGCGCCTCTCTTGCCGAACCGCATCGCGATCACGCCTATCAGCATGCCGTCGACGGCGGCGTGCCGGTTCGCCGCGTGGCCGCGACCGTGGCGCTGGTCTCGTCCGCCACCGCCATCCTGGCGCTGGTCAGCCTGGCCATGCCGCACCCGGTGGTGCAGACGGGTTGTCTCATCGTCGGGTTCTGCTGGGTCTTGCCGCCGATCATCGGCTGGTTCAGGCGCAAGCCCGCCGCCGCGCCGGCCGGTGGCGCGCCGTGAAGGTCCTGGTGACCGGCGCGAGCGGCTTCGTCGGCGCGGCGATCAGCCGTTACTTTGCCGGTCAGGGCCATGCCGTCCGCGCCGGCGCCCGCGACCCCGCCCATATCGAAGCGCACCCCGGCATCACCCCGTGGCCGCTGCCCGATCTCGCGGACGCGGTCGACTGGCGGCGCCATCTCGATGGGGTCGATGCGGTGGTTCATGCCGCCGGCCTCGCCCATCAGCCAGCCGGCGCGGACGAAGCCTGGATGCTCCGCCTCAACGCCGAAGCCGCCGGCGAACTGGCGGCAGCCGCGGCCGCCGCCGGCATCGATCGCTTCGTGCTGGTCTCGTCGATCCGGGCCATCACCGGCCCCTCGTCCGGCGCAACCCTGGCCGAAACCGCCACCGCCGGACCGACCGATGCCTATGGCCGCTCCAAGCTCGCCGGCGAGCGCCTGGTGCGCCAGGCCCTGCCGGCCGCGGTCGTGCTGCGGCCGACCGTCGTCCATGGCGCCGGCGCCAAGGCCAATATGGCGCGGCTCGCCCGGGCGGCCCGTTCGCCCCTGCCCTTGCCGCTCGGTGGCCTCGCCGGCCGCCGCTCGGTGGTTTCCGATCGCAATCTGGCGTCAGCGGCAGCCTTCGCCCTGACCGCGCCTGGCGCACGCGGGCAGCTGTTTCACGTCGACGACGGCGCTCCGCTGACCTTGCCCCAGATGATCGCCGCCATGCGCCGGGCACTCGGCCGCGCGCCGGGCCTGTTCAGCCTGCCGTTCGGGTTGACCTGCCGGTTGATGCGCCTCGGCGCGCCTGGACTGCACGACCAGCTTTGTCGCGATCTCGTGGTCTCCAGCGGCGCGCTTGCCGCCGCCGGCTGGACTCCGGAAGAGTCGAGCGCCGAAGGCTTCGGGCGGCTGGTGCTGGCCGCCCGCCAACCCAGGTGGGAACGCCAGGATCGGCCGGGTCAAACCCGCTTGTAGTCGTCCTGCGAGCGGACGATGTCGTCCTCCCCGAGATAGCTGCCCGACTGCACCTCGATCAATTCGAGGTCGATCCTGCCTTCGTTCGACAGGCGGTGCCAGGCGCCGAGCGGGATATAGGTACTCTCGTTCTCGCGCAGGATCTTCGTGGTGCCGTCGACCTCGACGGTCGCGGTGCCGGCCACGCAGATCCAGTGCTCGGAGCGGTGGAAGTGCTTCTGCAGCGAGAGGCGTGCGCCGGGCTTCACCACGATGCGCTTGACCTGGAAACGCGTGCCGCGGTCGACGCCCTCATAGGAGCCCCAGGGCCGGAGCACGCGCCTATGCTCGTCGGCGAGCCTGCGGGTCGTCTCATCGGCGCGCAAATTCGCGACCAGCGTCTTCAGCTCGTTCGCCACACCGCGGCGGGCGACCAGCACGGCGTCCTTGGTGGTGATCACGGCGACGTCGTCGAGGCCGATCACCGCGGTGTGGATATCCTCGCTCGCAACGTAGGAATTGCGCGTGTCGGCGAGCGACACGGCACCGCGCGCGGCATTGCCATCGGCGTCCTTGGGCGACATTTCCCACAGCGCGTTCCACGAGCCGAGATCCGACCAGGCATAGTCGGCCTCGATCACGGCGGCCCGGTCGGTGCGCTCCATCACGGCATAGTCGACCGATTTCGCCGGCGATGCCGCGAAAATCGCGCGATCGATACGCTCGAAGCTGATGCCGCCGGTCTGGTCGACCTGAATGGCCGCGGCGACCTTGGCCGCGACATCGGCGATCTCCGGCTCGAAGCGCCGGAGTTCGCCCAGGAAAACATCGGCGCGGAACAGGAAATTGCCGGAATTCCAAAGATAGCCGTCGGCGACGAACTGTTCCGCCTTGACCGCGTCCGGCTTCTCGACGAAGGCCGCCACCATGCGCACCCGGCCGTCCATCATGTCGCCCGGCCGGATATAGCCATAGCCGGTGGCCGCTTGGGTCGGCTTGATGCCGAAGGTGACCAGCGCGCCTGCCTCGGCCGCATCCAGGCCGGCCCGCGCCGTTGCCGCGAAGGCGGCACTGTCGGTGACCAGATGGTCGGCGGCGAGCACCAGCATCACGGCATCCGGGTCATGGGCCCGCAGAAGTTCGGCGGCGACCGCGATCGCCGGTCCCGAATCGCGACGCATCGGTTCCAGCATGATACGGCCGGTGACGCCGGCCCGCGCCAGTTGGTCGGCCACCAGGAAGCGGAAATCCTCGCCGGTCACGACCACCGGATCGGTGAACACCGCGCGGTCGGCGACCCGCGCCAGCGTCTCCTCGAAGGTCGATCGCGCCCCCAGCAAAGGCAGGAACTGCTTCGGATAGGCCTCCCGCGACGACGGCCAGAGCCGTGTACCCGCTCCACCCGACAGGATCACCGGAACGATCCGCTTCTGAGCCGTCATGTGATCCCCCAAACCCTTCTCGAAAACCGCCTGACCCGGCCATCGACCTAGCGGCAATGCAAATGTGACGCCAGTCAGTTTGCATGAAATGGTCAATGCGGCCGGCGCGTTGGCCGGCCGGTCAGCTTCTCGGCGCCGCCAGCGACGGCCGCGTGAACGTGGTTTGGCCGGTCGCCGCCTGATAGACCGCGACCAGCAGCACCAGGAAGGCCGAAACGAACACGGTGTTCATCTGGTCGTGGCTGAAGATCAGGTTGGTCATGCCGAAAATGGCATATCCGCCCGACAGCATGATCGCGAAGGCGACGCGGTCGCGATAGCGGTCGTCGCGCACGGAGCCGATGGCCACCATGATCGGGGCAGCCAGCACCATCAGCAGCGCGGCGAGGCCGACCAGGCCCCGGCCGACCGCCGTCGTAATGAATTCATTGTGCAGATGACGATAGGGCGGCACGTTGAAACCGTCGCGGGCAGCGCGCCGGCGCACTTCGTCGACCGCGTTCTGGCTGCCGTAGCCGAACACCGGCCGCGCCAGGAAGGCCTCGGCGCCATAGGTCCAGAGAATAGCGCGATGCGCGGTGCTTTCGTCCTGGCTGTTGAGCGCCTGGCCCGTTTCGAGCGAGGATTTCAGCGCCGCCAGGCGACTGGGCACGTTGGCGACGATGCCGAGGCCGCCCACGGTGACACTGACCACGATCAGCACCAGCCCGGCCATGGCCGCCCGCCGCCTGATCGTCGGCCAGAGATAGATCCCCAGCGCCAGCACGATCAGCGGCAAGGCGAGCAGCGCTCCGCGGGTCTGCGACAGGAGGCAGGCGCCAAGGCCTGCGCCCATCGCGACCAGGGCGAACAGCTTGTGCGGCCGCGGCAGCCGGGTGAACCCGACGAGCGACAGGCCGGCCGCCAGGATCGCCACGTCGCCGAAGGGAATGGCATTGGCCATGCCGGCAGTGGCGCGCCACCGGCCGAAGCCGAACACCTCGATGAGCGAATAGATCAGGGCCGAGATGGCGCCGGCCCGGATGCCGTGCAGGAACAGGTCGAACACATCGACCCGCGGCGACTGCACCAGCGCACCGACCAGCACGGTAAAGGCCAGGAAATGCAGGGTCGTGCCGACATCCATGAGACCGGCGAGCCGGTTGGGGAAAAGCACGGGCGAAACCACCGCGACACCGAAATAGGCGAGGCAGACGAGGCAACCGAAGGCGGTCGGCCGGGGCCAGACCCAGCCCACCCGGCCGGTCAGCCAGAGCGCCGAAACATAGACCGTGCCGGCAAAGAACCAGAAGGTCGCGAGGCTGCCGAGCGGCAGCGGCAGGAACCCCAGCAGCGGCGCGAACAGGAAGGCCGCGCGGTTGGGATCATCGATGGTCGCCCGGCACCAGTTGGCCACGCGCGCGACGGGAGAGCACTTCGGCCGATGCATGGCGTCCTGTCCGGCTTTGCGCCGCTCTCAGCGCGACAGTCCCATCGACGCGGTCAGGCCGCCATCCATGGTCAAGGTCGCGCCTGTGAGATAGCCCGCCAAAGGCGACAGAAGATAGGCGACGAGACCACCAATCTCTTCCGGCCTGGCAAAGCGTCCGGCCGGGATCTGGCTTTCCATCTTGTCACGATAATCGGCATATTTGGCCATCATGTCGGTGTCGACGAAGCCCGGCGCGACGACATTGACGGCGACGCCGCGCTTGGCGCTCTCGATCGCCAGCGTCCGGCAATAGGCCGCGAGCGCCGCTTTCGACGCGCCATAGGCGGCATTGCCCTGGTTTGAGCGTTCGGCCGTGACCGAGCCGATGGCGACGATGCGGCCGGTGCGTGCCCGCATCATCGGCCGGATCAGTGCCGAGACCAGCCGGGTGAAGGCGAAGAAGTTGATCTGCATCACCGCTTCGGCCTTGGCCTGGTCCATCACCGCGGCCAGCTGGTCGTAAGGCTGGCCGGCATTGTGGACGAGACCGTAATAGGTTTCGCCCTGTTCCAGCTCGGTGACGAAGGCGTCGACGGCATCCTTGTCGGCCAGGTCCAGCGCCCTGGCGACGATGTCGCGTGCCGGACAGGCGGCCTTGACCTCGGCGATCAGCGCCTCGGCCGCAGCCCCCGACGAGCGCACCGTGAAGGTCACGTCGTGGCCGGCCTCCGCCAGGGCCCGGACGATGGCGGCGCCCATGCCCTTGGCGCCGCCGGTAACGAGAACGCGACCCATCAGGCGGGTTCCCTGGCAAGCACCAGGCAGACGTTCTGGCCGCCGAAACCGAAGGAATTGGAGATCGCGCGGCTGACCTCGGCCTTGCGCGCGACATTCGGCACCACGTCCATTTGAATCGTGGGATCGGCGACGTCGTGATTGATGGTCGGCGGGATGACGCCGCGGGCAATGGTCATCAAGGTGAACACCGCCTCGATGGCGCCCGCCGCCGACAAGGTATGGCCGATCATCGACTTGTTCGACGACACCGCGACGGATTTCAGGTGCTCGCCGAACACCGCGGCGAGGCCGACATATTCCATCTTGTCGTTTTCCGGCGTCGACGTGCCGTGGGCATTGACATATTGCACGTCGGCCGCCGTCACGCCGGCATCCTCGAGTGCGTTGCGGATGCAGCCGATGACCGGCGCTCCATCCGGGCTCGAGCGGGTGCGATGGAACGAATCGGCCATCTCGCCGCAACCCTCGACGACCCCCAGGATCGTCGCGCCGCGCGCCTTGGCATGCTCGTAGGATTCGAGCACCAGGGCGCCCGCCCCTTCGGCCATGATGAAGCCGTCGCGGTCCTTGGAGAACGGCCTTGCCGCGGCGGCCGGCTTGTCGTTGCGCGTCGACAGCGCCGACAAGAGCGAGAAGCGCACAAGCGATTCCTGATTGGCCGAGCCGTCGGCACCGATCACCAGCGCGGCGGCGGTGTCGCCGCGGCGGATCGCCTCGACCGCCAGCTGAATGGCGGTGGCTCCGGTCGCGCAGGCCGTGGACACCGAGATCGGCGCGCCCGACGTGCCGAAACGGTCGGCCAACTCGTCGCTGACCGAACCGAACAGGAACCGCGTCTGCATCCGCGAAAAGTCCTTGGACGCCGCGCCGCGCAGGAGATCGTCATAGGTGATGCCGTCGTGCCGGCCGGAGGCGCGCGCCAGTTCCTGGCGCTGCGGCCATTCCATCTCCACCGGCGGCATGCCGAGAAACAGCGGCCCCGGAAAGCTGCCGTCGGCGCCGATTCCGGCTTCGGCGACGGCCTCGTCGGCGGCCAGGACCGCCATCTTGGTGGTCAGGTCGGGAGCATTGTCGAACGGCACGAAATCGACCGTTCCGGCGATCGTCGTGCGCAGCCCCTCCACGGGAAAGCGGGTGATCGCATGAATGCCGGACTGGCCGGCCGTCAGCTTGGCCCAGTTTTCTTCCTTGCCCTGGCCGAGCGAGGTGACCACGCCCATGCCGGTGACGACCACCACCGGGCGGCCGTGCTTGTCTTTCATCGTGGCAGCCATCTCAAGCCTCCGTCAGACCGCTTCGACCAGGCCGAGACCTTCGCCGCGCCAATGGCCGACCGAGGTCACGACCGCCTGTTTCACCTTGCGGGTCATCGCCGCCTCGTCCGTCGAGCCGCCGATCGGCGGCACGGCCGCGCCGCGCGCCACCATCATGGCGGCCAGCGCGACATTGGCCGGGAAGGTCGCCTCGACGCTGTGACCGATGACCGAGCCGGTGGCGCGGGTCGGCACCCGCCGCTGATCCAGCAGGTCGCGCTCGATCCTGACCGGCCCGGCGACGCCGCTGGCGCCGGAGACGACCACCGTCGCGCCGGGGACGAGCTGCGGCGAGATGGCGTTCCACTGCACCGCCAGCGAATGCTCAGCCTGGCCGTCCTTGCGCGCGGTGCGGTCGGAGGTCACCGAGGTCAGCTTGGCGATCGGCTTGGCGCCGCGCTTTTCGGCATGTTCGCGCGCCTCGATGACGAGGAAGGCGCCGACCGACCCCAGGATAGTGCCGCCGCCATCCTTCTGGCGCTCCCAGACCGGCGCCCAGGGCTTGGTCCAGTTCATATGGCCGAGCTCGAAATGCAGGATCGTGTCCGGCCGCTCGGCCGAATAGGCGCCGCCGACCAGGAACAGGTCGCCCTGATTGGCATGGCAGCGGGCAAGCGCCACGCGCACCGCGTCGACACCGGCCATTTCCTCGCCCATGAAGGTACGCGATGAACCGACCACGCCGTGGACGATCGAGATATTGCCGGCGAGCAGATTGGACAGCTGGGCCAGGAACAAGGTCGGCCGGAGATCGTTCATCAGCCGTTCGTTGAGGAACGGCCCCGGCGTGTTGGAGGTCTCCAGGCCGGTCAGCACCTGGCCGTCGACGGCATAGTCGCGCTCGCCACCGCCGGCGGCGACCACCATGTGCATGGCCGACAGCAGGTCCTTGTCGCCCTTGATGCCGGCATCATCGAGCGCGAGGCCCGCGGCATAAGTGCCGAGCCGCTGCCAGGCTTCCATCTGGCGGCGATCACCGCGATCGGGAATCTGCTTGATCACGTCGATCGCGGCGGCCGGATGCACGTGATAAGGCGCGTGAGCCGTCGAATCGAGTTTCAGCCAGTCGTCCTGTCCACCGCCGAGAGCCGCCCAATGCGCGTCGAGCCCCTCGCCGAGCGCCGTGACAAGGCCGATCCCAGTGATCCAGGCCTCGCGTTCCCGGGCAATCGACATCAAGCACTCCTCATTATCGCATCGTCGTCAGGCCGCTTCGAGTTTCTCGAACGGAAATTCCAGGCGCTCGCCCCACTCGCGGATCATCTTGGCGAATTTGGGATCGGGGAACGTCTTCACCGCGAACTTGATCTCGGCTTCCGCGACCTTCTTGCCCTGGCGGGTAATGAAAGCCTTGGTCACCGCATAGCCGGAGCCGTCGCCGATCAGGTGCGCGGTCACCTCGAGCGCCGTCGAAGGCGGCACGAAATCACGCATCTTCGCCGAATTGGTGCCGACCAGGAACGGCATGGCCGTCAGCTTGTTCAGGCCGAGAATCAGCCAGCCCGACGTCTGCGCCATGGCCTCGATCATCAGCACGCCCGGCAGCAGGGGGAAGCCCGGGAAATGCCCCTCGAACACGGGGCTTTCCGCCGGCACGTCGGCAGCCGCCGTCAGCGTCTTCGCCTGCGCGTCGAACGAGACGACGCGCGTGATCATCTGGAAATATTCAAGCCGCATGGGACGCGGGTCTCCGGCGCTGACGGGGTCAGGCGCTTTTGGCGGCGACCAGCTCGTCGATCTTCGAGCAGAGCGCGCCGAGCACGAAATAATCCTCGGTCTTGGCCTTGCCCTCGTTGACTTCCTGCGTCCACTTTTCCAGCGGCAGCTTGATCCCGAAGGCCTTGTCGATGGCGAAGGCGATATCGAGGAAGTCGAGCGAATCGATGCCCAGATCGTCGATCGCGTGGCTCTCCGGCGTGATCTTCTCGAGCGGAATATCGCAGGTTTCCGAGATGATCTTCGAGACGGCTTCGAAGGTGGACGACATTATCAGGGGTCTCCGTGCGGCCGCCATCCGGCGAACATGGTGCGAGACAATAGGCGAGGTTTGCCCGCGAAGGGCATGGTTTAGCATTCGGGCCTGCTATAGAGGACCCGATGCCGGTCATCAACCCTTTGTGCTGCCGGCCAATACCCGTAAGTTCACGTTTTCCCGCATGACGAGCGACGTAACCGCCCGGGGGGTCGGGGAGGCTGGCGAGTTGACGTCGCCCGCCCCGCCCTTTAGGCAGCGCCACTCGTTTTCAATGAGCGCGGTGCGCTCGGGAAAGCCGATAGGATTCAAGGAGAACCTGATGCGCGCGCTCCGCCTCCATGGTGACCGCGACCTTCGCCTCGAGGAGATCGAGGATGCGCCGGCGCCCGCCGCCGGCGAGGTCCGGATCAAGATCGCAGCCGTCGCGCTGAACCATATCGACGTCTGGGGCTTTCGCGGCATGGCCTTTGCCAAGCGCAAGATGCCGCTGGTCGCCGGCGCCGAGGCCTCCGGCACGATCGACGCGGTCGGCGCGGGCGTCACCCGCTTCAAGCAGGGCGATCCGGTCGTCATGTTCGGCGCCAAGACCTGCGGCACCTGCGTCTATTGCCGCTCCGGCCGCGACAATCTCTGTGAGAATGTCGGCGGCGTCATGGGCTTCCACATCGACGGCTTCGCCTGCGAATATGTCACCATGGAAGAACGCCTGGTGGTGCCGGTGCCGGCCGGCGTCTCGCTCTCCGATGCGGCGACCGCGGCGATCACCTTCTCCACCGTGGAGCATATGCTGTTCGACAATTGCAAGCTCCAGCCGGGCGAGACCGTGCTGGTCCAGGCCGGTGGTTCAGGCATAGGCACGGTCGCCATCAAGGTCGCCAAGGCGCTCGGCTGCACCGTCATCACCACCGTCGGCGACGATGAGAAGGCCGAGAAGGCCAGGGCGATCGGCGCCGATCACGTGATCAATTACCGCACCGACCGCTTCGAGGGGGTGGTCCGCAAGATCACCAAGAAGAAGGGCGTCGACGTGGTGTTCGAGCATACCGGCGCCGACACCTGGAACGGCTCGCTGCTCTGCATGAAGCGCGGCGGCCGGCTGGCCACCTGCGGCGCCACCTCGGGCGCCACCGTGCAGATGAACCTGATGCAGCTGTTCCAGCAGCAGTACAAGATCCTCGGCTCCTTCGGCGCGCCGATCCGCGCCATTGCCGACGGCCTGAAGCGCATTGCCGACGGCGTCAGCCCGGTCATCGACGCCGAGCTGCCGATGGACCGCTTCAAGGAGGCACTCGACCGCCTGGAGAGCCGCAGGGTCTTCGGCAAGATCCTCGTGAAGATCTAAGGGCGGCCGGGCTCTTGGTTCGCTGGCTGCGCCACAACTACCCCTGGGCCATGCTGCCGCTCGACTGGGTGGTCGGCATGATCGTGCTCGCCGGCCTCAAGCTGGTGCGCTCGCTCGGGCCCGACCGGGCCAGCGATCTCGGCGGCTGGGTGGCGCCGCGCATCGGCCGCTTCATCAAGGCCAACCGCATCGGCTACGCCAATCTCAAGGCGGCCTTTCCAGAGAAATCCGAGGCGGAGATCCAGACGATTCTCCATGGTGTCTGGGAGAACCTCGGCCGCACCGCCTGCGAATATGCCTGCATGGACGACCTCTGGGATTTCGACGCGGCGCGTCCCAACCAGGGTCGCGTGGTCACCGACGACGTGCCGCTCTACGAGCGGCTGCGCGACGACGGCAAGCCGGCCATCTTTTTCGCCGCCCATCTCGGCAATTGGGAAATGCCGGCGGTGGCCGCCGCCGCCCACGGCCTCGACATGACCGCGCTCTACCGCATGCCGAACAACCGCTTCGTGGCGCGCGCCATCCAGACGATCCGCGGCCGCACCATGGGCAAGATGGTCGCCTCGGGCGGCTCGGGCGTGCTGCAGCTCGTGCGCGAGCTCGAGCGCGACAACCATATCGGCATGCTGATCGACCAGCATCTGCAGCGCGGTGTCGAGGTCACCTTTTTCGGCCGTCCGGCCAAGGCCAATCCGACCGCCGCCAAACTCGCCCGCGAATTCGACTGCCCGGTCCACGGCGCCCGGGTCATCCGCCTGCCCGGCAATCGCTTCCGCCTGGAGGCGACCGAAGAAATCGTCCTGCCGCGCGACGCCGAGGGCCGAATCGACGTCAAGGGCGCGATGCAGGTCATGACCGACGTCGTCGAGAGCTGGGTGCGCGAACATCCCGAGCAATGGCTCTGGCTGCATCGGCGCTGGCGCTGACCGCCAAGCGCCTGTCCACAGCGAGCGTAACAATTTGTTGCTGGCCCTATGGACAAACTTTAAGAGTGTATTAGGATTTGTTGCATCGTTCACAATGCCGGCCGGCGATCATGTCCGAGCGAAGGATGCATGTCCCGATCGACCGCGCGGTTGCTTTCGAGCGACCGGCGGGAACGTGGCGCGTCGCGCTGGCGATCAGCATAGGGCTGTGGGGCCTGATCGCAACAGGCTTTGTGCAGTGGCTGGGACACTAGAAGCTTATCCCCATCACCCCACGACGGCATCACCCGCACCGACAACCTCCGATGCGATCCTGGCGACGGTCACGTGGCCCAGGTGGTCAAGCAATACGGCCTCCGCGGCACGGAAAGCTTTGTCGAGGGACATGTTGACGGCCCGCTCCACCGGACAATCGGGATGATCGATCGACAGCCCGAGGGCGAGGACCTCGGGTGCCCCGAGCGCGCGGTGAACATCGCGCACCGTGAGATTGTCGAGCCTGCAGGCAAGCGTCCAGCCGCCATGGTGCCCGCCTTCCGAGGTGACGTAGCCCTGCTCGCGCAAGCCCGCCATCACCCGTCTCACCACGACCGGATTGGTGTTCAGCATCAGCGCTATCGTCTCCGAGGTCGTGCTGCCGCCGCGCAGATGCATGTGAATCAGCACGTGCAGCATGCGGGACAGGCGATTGTCCTTCCTCATCGAACAGCTTTCCCGCGCGCGTCCCGGCAGTGCGATTGCGCAACTTACCGAGTTACGGATGATTGACTTCACTGTCTTGCGTAACATATGAAGTTGCACGATTGCAATCGCCGAGTCGGGATCGTTGAAGCCGCGAGGTCGGAAACATCATGAACAACCCAAGGCATCGCACAGTGGAGGCAAATGGCTTCCGGATGCACGTCGCCGAGCAGGGCGACGGCCCCCTCGTCCTGCTTTGCCACGGCTTTCCCGAGACCTGGTATTCATGGCGGCACCAGCTGCCAGCGCTGGCCGCGGCGGGGTTCCGGGCGGTCGCACCGGATCTGCGCGGCTGCGGCACGACGGCCGGCCCCACCGAGATCGACCGCCACACCCTTCTCCATCTGGTCGGCGACATGGTGGCCCTGCTCGATGCCCTGGATGTCGAGACGGCGGTCATCGTCGGCAATGACTGGGGCGCGACACTGGCGTGGCAGGCGGCCTTGATGCGTCCGGACCGCTTTCATGCGGTTGCCGCTTTCGGCGTCCCGATGATGGGGCGGCCACCCATGGCACCGGGTCAACTCTTCCCGCAAACCGAAGCGGCGCTGTTCTACACCCTCTATTTCCAGCAGCCTGGCATGGCCGAGGCCGAATTCGAGCGTGATGTCCGCATGACGCTGCGCAAGATTCTCTTCGCGGCCTCGGGTGACGCCGGTCCGCGCGAGGCAAGTGACGGCACTCCCAATCCGTTCGGCATGGTTTCGCGCAGGCACGGTCTGCTCGCCGCTCTGCCCGACCCCACCGCCTTGCCCGCCTGGCTGACCGAGGCCGACCTCGACGTCCTGACCCAAGCCTTCAACGCCAGCGGGTTTCGCGGCGGCCTCAATCTCTATCGCAACCTGGATCGGAACTGGGAATTGCAGCGGAGCCTCGACGGGCTTGAGGTCACGGTTCCGGCCCTCTACATGGTCGGCGAGCGCGACACCGGCTTCGGCATTCCCGGCATGCGCCAGATCATCGCCGACATGCCACGCCTCGTGCCCCGGCTCACCGACGCGATCATCGTGCCCGGCTGCGGCCATTGGATCCAGCAGGAGCGGCCTGATGTGGTCAACGCGGCCTTGGTGAGATTTGCCAGGAACCTCGCTCCGGGGGACCTCCGGTCCGGACATGGCATGGCCCCGGCGCCATAGCCGGCCTGCTTCCCGTGACGCACTCTTCCCGCCTCGGCCGGACGCCCTTAAGAAGGGCCTGACGGTCCGGATGAGTGCCCGCAGCCCATGACAGCTTTTTCCATCGACACCGTGGTCATCGGCGCGGGTGTGGTCGGCCTCGCCGCCGCCCGCCGCCTGGCATTGGCCGGCCGGGAGACGCTGGTCATCGAGTCCGCCGACGCCATCGGCACCGGCACCTCCTCGCGCAACAGCGAAGTCATCCACGCCGCGCTGTATTATCCCACCGGCTCGATCAAGGCGGCGGCCTGCCTGCGCGGCAAGCAGTTGCTCTACCGTTATGCCGCGGCGCGCGGCGTCGAGGCGGTCAACTGCGGCAAACTGATGGTGGCGACCGACGAAGGCCAGTTGCCGAAGCTTCAGGCGATCTTTGATCAGGCCGAAGCCAATGGCGTCGCGGGCCTGGCCTGGAAGACACCGGACGAGGTTCGTGACCTGGAGCCGGAGGTTGCCTGCATCAAGGCTTTCGTCTCGGGCACCACCGGCATCGTCGACAGCCACGGCCTGATGCTGGCGCTGCTGGGCGACCTTGAAAACGCCGGCGGCATGGTCGCCTTCGAAACCCCCGTGGTGGCGGCCGAGATCGGGCCCGACGGCATCGTGCTGGCCACCGGCGGGGCCGCGCCGACCGAAATCACCGCGCGCACGGTGATCAATGCCGGCGGCCATTTCGCGCCGAAATTCCTGGGCCTCCTGCACGGCTTTCCTTCGGCGCATATCCCCAGGCAATGGTATGCCAAGGGCAATTATTTCTCGCTCGCCGGCCGCCAGCCGTTCCGGCACCTGGTCTATCCGATGCCCGACAGCGCCGGCCTCGGCGTCCACGCCACCATCGACCTGCAGGGTCGCTGCCGGTTCGGTCCCGACGTGCAATGGGTCGAGGACGAAACCGACCTGATCGTCGATCCGGCCCGGGCCGAAGGCTTTTACGCCGCCATCCGCGCCTATTGGCCGGGCCTTGCCGACGGCGCGCTGCAGCCCGACTATGCCGGTATCCGGCCGAAGCTGCATGGCCCGGGCATGCCCATGCCGGATTTCCGCGTCGACGGGCCGGAGCTTCACGGCGTGCCGGGTCTGGTCAATCTTCTCGGCATCGAAAGCCCGGGGCTGACCGCCTCCCTGGCGATCGCCGATCTCGTCGCCGCCCGCCTCGGCCTGCCATTCCTGGAGACTGTCTGATGACCGATCTGGCCTCCCTGCCCGCGCTCGGCGCGGTCGCGACCGCCGACGCCATAGCCGACGGCCGGACCACCGCCGCCGCCGTGGTCGACCAGGCGCTGTCGCGGATCGGCCGCGACAATGGCCGGCTCCAGGCCTTCATCACCGTACTCGGCGACGAGGCCCGCGCCGAGGCCACCCTGCTCGACCAGCTCCAGGCCCGTGGCCACCGCCGGGGCCCGCTGCACGGCGTGCCCCTGGCGGTGAAGGACATCATCGATGTCGGCGGCCAGAAGACCCGCGCCGGATCGATCACCCGCGACCATCTGCCGGCCGCCGCCTATGACGCCTTCGTGGTTGCCAGGCTGCGGGCCGCCGGTGCCATCGTCATCGGCAAGACCAATACCGTCGAATATGCCTTTGGCGGCTGGGGCACCAATGTCATCGCGGGAACCCCGGTCAATCCGCATGATTTCACCGTGGCGCGGGTGCCCGGCGGGTCGTCTTCGGGTTCGGGCGTCGCCGTTGGCGCCGGCATGGTGCCGCTCGCCTTCGGCACCGATACCGGCGGTTCGGTGCGGCTGCCCGCCGCCTGGTGCGGCGCGGTCGGCTACAAGACCTCCTATGGCCTGGTCAGCCGTGCCGGCGTGGTGCCGCTGGCGCTCGCCTTCGACACGATCGGACCGATCACCCGGACGGTGCGCGATGCCGCCGTCATGGGCCAGGTCATGCTCGGCTCGGACCCGGCGGACGCCGCGACATCGGGCGCGCCGGGACTGGACCTGGTCTCGGGCCTCGAAGCCGGCGTCAAGGGCCTGACCATCGGCCTCGTCAGCCTCGACCACGACATGGCTGTCGATGTCGAGGTAGCCGCGGCGATCGAGACCGCCGCCCGCGCCCTGGAACAGGCCGGCGCGCGCGTCGTCCGGCTGATGTTGCCGGAGACGCTGGCCACCTATACCACCGCCTGCGGCGAGTTGATGATGGTCGAGGGCTATTGCCGTTACGGCGCGCTCGCCGATGCCGAGCCCTCGCCGCTCGGCGCGCCGGTCGCCAAGCGCCTGCGCGGTGGCGCCGGCCTCTCGGGCCCCACCCTGTTCGCCGGCCTGGAGCGCCGGGCCGAACGGATCATCGCCGCCAATGCCGCGCTCGAGGGCATCGACGCGCTGATCCTGCCGACCTCGCCGATCCCGGCAGTGCCGATCACCGAGGTGGACGAGGCCGGTGCCCCCGGCGGCCTGACCCGTTTCGTCAACTATCTCGAATGGGCCGGCGTCTCGGTGCCGGTCGGCCGCACCGCCGCCGGCCTGCCGATCGGCCTGCAGGTCGTCACGCGGCGCTTCGCCGATGCGCTGGCGCTGAGGATCGCCCGTTCGGCCGAGATCAATGCCGGCGGACCCTTGCCGCTGCCGGCCTGAGCGGCGGGGCCGTCAGGGTCGCGCCGTCCGCGACGTCACGACGTGGCGGGCGCCCCGCCGCGCGAGCCGCGCATGGCGACCAGCGATGTCAGCGCCAGCAGGATGATCGCGGCGCCATAGATGTCGCTCGACAGGCCAAGGCCCAGCAGCGGCGCGGCAAGGCCGGCCATGATCGCCGGCAGGCTGAAGGCAAGATAGCTCTCGACATAGAAGGCGGCGAGCAGGCCGGCCCGCTCGCCCGGTGCCGCCAGCGGGATGACCGAGCGGAACGTGCCCGAAAAGGCCGAGCCGAAGCCCAAACCCGAGACGATGGTGCCGAGCAGCATGAACGGCACGCGTTGCGCATGGACGCCGGCGAGCGTGATCGCGACGCCCATCGCCAGCACCGACGTGCCGACCGTCAGCATGGTGGTCGCGGTCTGCCGGCGCACCAGCACGACGGCCACCGCCGCGGCGAAAGGCAAGGCGGCGACCACGAGACCGCCGATGAAGGGCGAGGTCAGTCCGGTGGCGATCCTGACGAGCGAGGGCATCAGCGAGAAATAGAAACCGCCCAGCGCCCAGGTCGCGATATTGACCGGTGTCACCCGGGCAAGCGCCTTCAGGGCTTGCGGCGGCACGCTGACATGGGGACGCAGCGAGGCGAGAGCGCCCGGCCGCCTTTCGGCGGTTTCCGGCATGAACCAGAGGATCGATGCCAGGAGGGCCGAGACGGTCAGCAGGACGATATAGACGAGTTGTGTCGGTGCCGGCGCGAAAGTGACCAGCGCGCCCGATCCGAGCGCGCCCAGCGTCAGTCCGCCAAAGGCGGTGACGCTGTTATAGAGCGGTCCCTGGGTCCGGTTGGTATCGAGGATGGCCGCGCCGAGCGTGGTCGTCGCGGCGCCGGTGGCGAAGCCCTGCACGACCCGCGCCAGGGTGAGCGCCGCGGCGGTGTCGGCCTGGACGAACATCACCATGGCGACCGCATTCAGGATCAGCGCGCCGAAAATGACCGGCCGCCGCCCGATATGATCGGACAGCGAGCCGACCGTCAGCAGCGCCGTCAACAGGCTCAGCACATAGGCCGAGAAGATCACTGTCAGGACGGCGGGCGAGAGCCCCATCACCTCCTGGTAGTGGCGGTACAGCGGCGTCGGCGCGCTGCCGCTGGCCGAAAAAGTGGCGGCCGCGACGACACCGAAGACGGTCATGGCACGGGTCGAGAAGAAGGCTCTTTGGCCGGGTTCGGCGGGAATGGCTGCACAGCTCATGATGGCACCTTGCGAAGCGATTTCAAGACGACCGGTCATCTTGTTGATGGCCAAAAAAACCGACCCGACCGGCCTTCGCCCTGGCGGGACCGGATCGGTTCAGGTCAGGATCTGCGAGAAGGCAATCTGCATGAAGCGGTCGAAGGAACGGTTGTCCCTTTCGACCCGGCCGCGCAGCAGCGCGCCCTGATAGGCATCCAGGAGATACCCGGCGAGCGTACCGGCCTCGACCCTCGCGGGGATCGATCCGTCGGCCTGGCCGTCCTTGACCGCGACCGCGATATCAGCGGTCCAGCGGTCGTAAAGACCGGCCAGGCTGTCACGAATGAGCGGACTTTGATTGGACATTTCGGCGCTGAAATTGCCGAGCAGGCAGCCGCGCTCGAAATTCGAATCGACTAGCCTGTCGTTCAGCGACTGAAAATAGCGGCGCAGCCGATCCAGCGGCGCAACCGACGTGTCGGCGAGGATGGCGCGGCGCGTGCTGGCCTTGCCGTAACGCTCGACGATTTCGGCGCCGAGCGCCTCCTTGCTTTCGAAGTGGTTGTAGAACGAGCCCTTGGGCACGCCGGCTAGGGCGGTGATCTCCTGCACGCCGACGCCGTTGAAGCCCTTTTCGACAAGGCTCTTCAATCCGGCTTCGACGATCTGCTCACGGGTGTTATGTCTGGCCATAGCGATCAAATATGACCGGTCGTCTTAAAAGTCAAGGCAAGCGCGAAAATGGACTCCGATCGGCAAGCCCTGAGATCGCGCAACGGGCCATCGGGTTTGTCGAGAATATCACAAAATGATACTTTCTGACCGACATGGGAGAGAAGACGATGGCATCGAGCTACACGCTCGGCTCTCATTTCGAGAGCTTCATCAAGGAGATGGTGCAAAGTGGCCGCTACGCGTCGGCAAGTGAGGTAATGCGCGACAGCCTGCGACTGATGGAAGAGCGTGAAAAAATGCGTGCCGCCAGACTGGCAACGTTGCGCGTGCAGATCCAGGCCGGACTCGATAGCGGGCCGGGCGAAGCACTCGACATGGCGGAGATCAAAGGGGAGGCGCGCGCTCAGCGCCGTCGCGCCAAGGCCGCCGCAGATCATGGCGAGTAGGCTCGATATGATCGAAATCTGGCTATTCGTCGCCGCCGACAACGAACCGGCGCCGAGCCGATCTGGGGGCCCTGGGAGCCCGGCCCGGACCTGGAGAATTTCCGCCTGACCGGCACTTTCGGTGTGCATGCCGACGAATATGAGACGGTGGCGATCGTCCGCTACTTCCCCGAAACGGTCGATTACGACGCACTGCGCCACCTGCCGCCGACGGCGCTGACCCGCGACGACCTGCCGGAATGGCGCAAGGGCGGCGCCCACGCCCGCGCCTTGACGCCGGACGGCTATTTCGGCGCGCCCAACCCTGTTGATCCCGAGCTCTGGCGGCATTTCGACGACACGGTCAGGATCATGGCGGAGGTGCTGGTGGAGGGAAGGTGATGGGGATGGGTCAGCCTGGAATAACGCTGGGGCAAGGCGAAAAGAACAACTGAATCAACCATCTTCCAAAGGGAGAGGGTTGATTCTCCAGCGCTTTTCGCGCCGCGCGACGCCCTATCCCGCCGCGTCCCACGCCACCGGCAAATTCAACAATCCCCGGAACGCCCAGCCGCCGATCCGAACCGGCTCCTCCTCGACGACCCGCAACCCCTTCAGGCGCGAAAACACCGTCGGCAGCGCCACCTCGGCGATCATCGCGCGCGACGCCCAGGCGCCGGCGCAGAAATGCGGGCCGGCGCCGAAGGCGATGCTTTTCGAGGCGTCGCGCCTGACGTCGAACAGCTCAGGCTCAGCGAAATAGCGCTCGTCGCGATTGGCCGAGCTGAACATGAAGAAGATCCGGTCGTCTGGTTCGAAGGCGATGTCGCCGATCGTCCAGGGCTTGGCGATGCGTCGCGGCGACATGCCGATCGGCGAGATCCAGCGGGCATATTCCTCGAACACCTGCAGCCACGGCACCTCGCCTTGGCGCACCAGGGCGAGTTGATCGGGATGGGTCAACAGCGCCCAGACCGTGCCGGCAATGGCGTCGCGCGGCTCGTTCTGGCCGCCGCTGATGGCGAGCTTCACATTGGCCCTGACACTCTCCATCGGCAGGCCGGCGGCGAGCTGGACGCTGATCAGGCTCTGGTCCGGCGTCTTTGCCAGCACCGGCAGCATGTCGTCGATCGCCGCGTCGATGCCTGCGGTCGCGGCTCGGCAGCGCACCTCGACCTCCGGCTTGCCACTATAGTTGGCGATGCCGTCGATCATCGCCTGCGACCAGGCATCCATATCCTCGAAACGGATATTGGTCAGCCCGGTCATCGACTTCAGGCATTCGGCCGAAAACGGCAGCGCGAAATCGCGGCAGAAGTCGATCGGTCCGGCACCCTCGAGCCCGTCGAGAATGCGGTCGGCGTGACCCTGGAACTGCGCCGTCCAATGGTTCTTGACGGTTTTCGGCGAGACGGTCGGAAAGATCGCCCGGCGCTCGGCCATATGGGCCTCGCCGTCCTTGCGCATCATGTTGTGGCCCATCAGCCGGTTCATCAGCCCCTCGGGCTGATGCGAGCTGAACACGTCGATCTGCTTCTCGCAGACGAAGATGTCGTCGCGGGCGGCGAACACCGTGCCGCCGAGCTGCGGCACGAAGGCGATCGGCGCCTCCCGGCGCAGCCGCGCCAGCGCCGGATAGGGATCGTGCCAGAAGGCGGCCATATCGATGTCGACACGCGGGGCAGTACTCACGGCGGTCTCCTTGTTGGCAGGTTCGGCGGCGGCATCGGCGCTCCGGACGATCGCGTCTCGATCATGATCGCGGCGCCGGACCTCGCCTTCAATTCTGTTGGGCAGGCAGGCGCACGACGATCCCGTCGAGCTCAGGCGCCATCCTGATCTGGCAGGACAGCCGGCTGTTCGGTTGCCGCGGCGCGATGACGCCTTCGAGCAATCCGTCCTCGTCGTCACCCATGACAGGCAATCGGCTGGCCCAGCGATCGTCGACATAGACGTGGCAGGTCGCGCAGATGGCATTGCCGCCGCAATCGCCGGCGATCTCGGCGATGCCGTGGCGGGTCGCGGCCAGCATGATGCTGTCGCCGGACCGCGCCTCGACGGTCTCCGCGCGGCCGTCGGAATGCTTGAAGACGATTGCCGGCATGGCGGATCACTCTGGGCGCTGCGACCGACAGGCTCTGTCGCGGTCTGCCAGAAAACCTAGGTTCGGCCGGCCGATGCGTCTGTCCCCATACCTTGCGACATCGCCCAAAGCCGTGCCGCCGGACCGGTCATGTCGCCGCGGCGCTCTGCGTCATCAGCCGCAGGACGATGCCGAACAGCTCGTTCTGTGAGGAAATGCGCAGCTTGTCATAGGCACGGCGCCGGTAGGTCAGCGTGCTGTGAATGCTGATGTCGAGATGCGCGGAAATGGCTTCGGAACTGTAGCCGAGCAAGATGCGCCGGCAGACTTCCTTCTCCCGGCCGGTCAGGCAGGCGAAGATCGCCTGTGTCTCGAACAGCTTGCGCAGGCTCTGCTCGGGATTATCAGGTGGCGCGGGCGCCGGCTGCTCGAAATGGCGCGCCACCGCCGCGCAGATCGCCGGGGCGACGCGGCGCAGCCGGACGCTCTCGACGCGGCTGAAACAGCCGCCGGCGGAAATCTTGTAGAAATTGACGTAGAAACAGGTGTTCTCGAACCAGATCGCCGAGGCGATCTTGTCGACGATGTCGGCATCCTCGAAAAACATCTTGCGATAGCCGTCGCTATACATGCGGCGCGCGAAGGTCGGCAGCAGGATCGGCGCGGTCTCGCTCCGCTGGCCGAAGATCGTCTCGCGGTTCGGATCGGAGGCATGGAAATGGCCCGAATAGGCCTCGCCGAGATCGCCGCCGATGGCAATATTGCCGATGTCGAGCAGGCAGCTCGTGGTGCTGTCGTCCTTGAACGAAAACACCATGCAATGATCGACGCCGGCGACCCGCCTGATGGTGTCGAGCAACGCCTGCGGAAACCGCCTATGCCCAATGGCGAGCACTGCCCCGGCCGTTTCCGTATCGATCGGCGCCGCACGCCTGACCATGCCGTCAGCGCTCATCGTCTCCTCCGGATCGGTTGTTTTTCTTAAGGACCGCTTGAGAGCTCATTCCAGCGAACTTGCACTTCGTCTTGGCCGGGCTTGTCCCGGCCATCCACGACTTCTTCCGCTTTAAATGCGTGGATCCCCGGGCCAAGCCCGGGGAAGACGAGCGGCGGCGAACGACCCGAATGAGTTCTCAAATGGTCTCGCGGATCTCGTAGCAGAAATACCCCGGCCTCGGAAGCAGATCGAAGGTCTCCCCGGTCGCGAGGGCCGGGACGTCTTGCCCGCTGATGTTGCGACGCAACATAACTTCCCGGTCGCAAGGAATAGGGACAGACGACGACGCCGCGCCGTCTTTAAGGTCCGATGGCCTGTCGGCGCGGATGGCCCGCGACGGCGGGCATGGGCCACCTCCGGCAACCGCTGCGCCATGGCATTTCGACCGCGCTGAAAGCAGCGGCCGGCGGCCCGTCCGAGATTGACCAACCGGAGCAGGGTTCGACGTGGACCTGACGATTTTCTTGTTTCTGCTGCAGGACGGCATCATCAACGGCGCGGTCTACGCGCTGGTGGCGCTGGCCCTCGTCCTGGTGTTTTCCGTCACCCGCGTCATCCTCATCCCCCAGGGCGAGTTCGTCGCCTTCGCCGCCTTGAGTGTCCTCGCTCTGGAGAACGGCCGGCTGCCCGGCACGGTCTGGCTGCTGGTCGCGCTCGGCCTGCTGGCCGCTGTCTCCGAACTCATCCAGTACCGGCGCGACATCACGCCAGGTCGGCTCGTCCGGATCGCCCTGCTGGACCTGGCGCTTCCCGCCTGCCTCGCCGCCCTCACGGCCTTCGTCGCCCCCCTCAAGCCCGGACCCGCGCTCGCCGGCGCCCTGACCTGGCTGCTGATCCTGCCAATGGGCCCGATGCTCTACCGGATCGCCTTCGATCCGATCGCCAAATCCAGCGTGCTGGTCTTGCTGATCGCCGCCTTCGGTGTCCATTTTTCGCTGATGGGCCTTGGGCTGGTCTTTTTCGGCCCGGAGGGCGTCGGCACGACGGCCTTGTCGTCGCAAGCCTTCACGCTCGGATCGCTGGTCATCACCGGCCAGAGCCTCGTGGTGGTGCTCGCCACCGCCGTGCTGCTGTTGGCCTTCGCGGCGTTTTTCGAATGGTCGCTGTTCGGCAAGGCCCTGCGGGCCTGCGCTTCGAACCGGGTCGGCGCGCGGCTGTCGGGAATACCGACGGCCTTGGCCGGCCAGCTGTCATTCGCGATCGCGGCCGGCCTCGGCGCGATCTCCGGCATCCTGATCGGGCCGCTGATGACGGTCTATTACGACAGCGGTTTCCTGATCGGGCTCAAGGGTTTCGTCGCCGCGATCCTGGGCGGCCTCGCGAGCTATCCGCTCGCCGTTCTCGCGGCGCTCGCCGTCGGCTTCTCCGAGGCGCTGTTCTCGTTCTGGGCGAGCGTGTTCAAGGAAGTGCTGATCTTCAGCCTGATCGTCCCGGTGCTGATGTGGCGGTCGTTCAGCACCACCTCGACCAGCGGGCACGGCTCATGAGGCGCTACTCCCGGCTGCTTCCGGCCGTCATCGCGGCGGCCATCTTCGCCTTGCCGTTCAGCGGTCTCATCTCCGCCCATTGGGTCGCCCTGTTCAACGATATCGGCATTGCCAGCCTCGTGGCGCTCGGCCTGGTGGTCCTCACCGGCGTCGGTGGCATGACATCCTTCGGTCAGGCCGCCTTCATGGGGTTCGGTGCCTATGGCAGCGCGGTACTGACCATTCACTGGGGCTGGTCGCCCTGGCTGACGCTGCCGGCGGCGATGCTCGTCACCATGGGCGCGGCGCTGCTGATCGGCGCGGTGACCGTCCGGCTGTCGGGCCATTACCTGCCGCTCGGCACGATCGCCTGGGGCATCGCCTTCTTCTACCTGTTCGGCAATAGCGATTGGCTCGGCGGCCATGACGGCCTGTCCGGCATTCCGCCGCTGAGCATCGGCGGCCATGCCCTCACCGCGCCGCGCGACTATTTCGTCGTGGTCTTCATCGCGGTCGCCCTCGCCTTCGTCGCCACGCGCAATCTGCTGCGTGGCCGGATGGGCCGGGCCTTGCGCGCGCTGCGCGACGACTCGCCCGCACCCGAGGCCTTCGGCATCCATCCCGCGACGGTCAAGCTCGGCGTCTTCGTTTATGCCGCGATGCTCGCCGGTCTCGCCGGCTGGCTCTACGCGCATTTCCAGCGCTCGGTGTCGCCCGGTCCGTTCGGCATCACCGCCGGCACCGAATATCTGCTGATGGCCGTGCTCGGCGGCCCGGGCCGGATCTACGGCGCGCTGCTCGGCGCATCGCTGATCATCCTGATGCGCGACCAGTTGCAGTCGCTGCTGCCGCTGATCGTCGGCGGCGTCGGAAATTACGAAACCATCGTGTTCGGCGCGCTCCTCGTGCTGCTGCTGCGCACCGCCTCGGACGGCCTGTGGCCCAAGCTGTTCGGCGCGCAGCGGCCACCCGATTTCGGCGAGCCATCCGCGGTCGTCGTCGCCACGCGCCGCGAGCGGCCGGAGCGCGGCACGCCGCTGGCCGAGGTTCGCGATCTCCACAAGGCCTTCGGCGGCCTGGTCGCCGTCAACGGCGTCGGCTTTGTCGTGCCGGCCGGCCGGATCGTCGGGCTGATCGGCCCGAACGGCGCCGGCAAGAGCACAACCTTCAACCTGATCACCGGCGTGCTGAAGCCGGACCGTGGCGAGGTCCTGTTCAACGGCCGGCCGGTCGGGCGCCACTCGCCCCAGGAGATGGCGCGGCTCGGCATCGGCCGTTCCTTTCAGCACGCCGCCGTGGTCCCCGAGATGAGCGTCGTCGAGAACGTCATGCTGGGCGCTCACCTGCGCGGGCGGGCCTCGATGTCGACCGCGGTGCTCGGGCTCGACCGGACCGAAGAGATCGTGCTGTTCGAGACGGCGCACCGGCAGCTCGTACGCACAGGCCTCGCGGATGTCGCGCTCAGCCCGGCCAATACCCTGTCGCTCGGCCAGCTCCGGCTGCTCGAGGTCGCCCGCGCGCTGGCGCTCGATCCGTTGCTGCTCATGCTCGACGAGCCCGCCGCGGGCTTGCGCGTTGGCGAGAAGAAGGCGCTCGCCCGCCTTTTGCGCGAGCTCCGTCAGGAGGGCATCAGCATCCTCCTGGTCGAGCACGACATGGACTTCGTGCTGAGCCTTGCCGACCATCTCGTCGTGCTCGATTTCGGCACGCGGATCGCCGAAGGCGATGCGCAGGCGGTGCGCGACAACCCACGTGTCATCGATGCCTATCTCGGGGGCGTCGAATGACCGGACTGCTGCTGACGACCGATCATTTCTGCGTCTCCTACGGCCAGGTCCAGGTCCTGCACGATGTCGCGGTCGCCGTGCCGAAGGGCGCCCTGGTGACCGTCATCGGCGCCAACGGCGCCGGCAAGACCACTTTGCTCAACGCCCTGATCGGCCTGACCGCCAGCCGCGGCGCGGTCAGCTTCGAGGCGGAACCGATCGCCTCCCAGCCGCTGGAACAGCGGGTCAGGCGCGGCATCGGCCTGGTGCCCGAACGGCGCGAGCTGTTTTCCGACATGAGCGTTGAGGACAACCTGCTGCTCGGCGGTTTCCGCAGGTCGCGCGCCGAGCGCCGGGACGACCTCGAGGCGGTGCTGCAGCGCTTCCCGCGGCTGCGCGAGCGCCATCGCCAGCTCGCCGGCACGCTGTCCGGCGGCGAACGGCAGATGCTCGCCATGGGGCGGGCGCTCATGGGCCGGCCCAAACTGCTGATGCTCGACGAGCCGAGCCTCGGACTGGCGCCGCGCATCATCCGCGATGTCTTCGACATCCTGGCCGGGCTGCGCGAGGCCGGTGTTTCGATCCTGCTCATCGAGCAGAACGCCCGGTCGGCGCTGAAGATCGCCGACTACGCCTATGTGATGGAGCTCGGCCGGATCAGCGCGGAGGGAACGCCGGCGCGGATCTCGGAGGATGAGCGGCTGGTGGAGAGCTATCTCGGTTTCGGCAAAAACGCCTACTGATCAAATATTTATCGACAAAACGGGGAAGGACCGTCCGATGAGCAGATTGTCGCGAAGAGGGCTCGTATTGACCGCCATGCTGGCCGGCATGGGGCGGGCCAACGCCCAGGCCGGCCTCAAGGTCGGCATTACCGTCTGCGCGTCGGGACCGGGCGCGGCGCTCAGACAGCCGCAGATGAAAAGCGTCGCGACGCTGGCTCGCGAGATCGGCGGCGAGAAGGTCACCTACATCACGCTCGACGATGAATCCGATCCGACCAAGGCGGCGCAGAACGCCCGCAAGCTGGTGCTCGATGAAAAGGTCGACGTGCTGCTCGGTTCGTCGCTGACCCCGGTCTCGCTGCCCTTGCTCGACATCGCCGCGGAATCCCGGACGCCGCTTTTGACCATGGCCGCGTCCAACATCCTGGTCGCGCCGATGGACGACAAGCGCCGATGGGTTTTCAAGGTCGTGCCCAATGACGACATCATGGCCACCGCGATCCTCAAGCACATCGCGACGACCGGCGCCAAGACCCTCGCCTTCATCGGCCTCGCCGATGCCTATGGCGAGGGCTACTACAAGGTGATCGCCGACCAGGCGCCGAAGCTCAGCCTGACCCTGACCGGCAAGGAGGTCTATGCGCGCAGCGACGGCAGCGTCACCGGACAGGTGCTGAAAGTGCTCGCGACCCGGCCCGACGCGGTTTTCATCGCATCGTCGGGCACCCCTGCCGTGCTGCCGCAGAAGGCGCTCAGGCAACGGGGCTACAAAGGCCCGATCTACCAGACCCACGGCGTCGCCACGGACGAGTTCATCAAGCTCGGCGGCGCCGATGTCGACGGCGCGATCTTCGCTGGCGAGGCCTATACGATCGCGACCGACCTCGATGCCGACAACCCGTTCAGGAAGGTCACCGCGGCCTATGACGCGGCCTATCGGGCGAGCCACAACGAGCCGTCCGTGATCTTCGGCGCACATGTCTTCGATTCCATGCAACTGGTTCAGCGCGCCCTGCCCGCGGCGCTCGCCAAGGCAAGGCCCGGCACGCCGGAGTTCAGGGCGGCGTTGCGCGACGGCATCGAGCAGACCAGGGACGTCTATCTCAATAACGGCCTGGTCAATATGAGCCCGACCGACCACAACGGTTATGACCAGCGGTCGGCCTTCATCATCAAGGTCGAGGGCGGGCGCTTCCGGCTGGTTCGCTGAGCCGGGCGATCATGGCGCGGGCTGGCGCGCCCGGCTGGCACGCCTGTCCCGATCAGGCCGCCGGCTCGCTGCCGCAGGCGTCGACCAGCCAGCGGCGGAAGACCGTGACCTCCGGCCGGGTGCGCGGGAGTTTCGGCGTCAGGAGGTAGAAGGCGCGCTCAGAGGCGAGCCGAAGCGTCGTGCCGAACGGCGCCGCCAGGCGCCCATGGGCGAGATCCGCGGCCACCAGGGCGGACGAGGCGAGCGCCACGCCCTGGCCGTCGAGCGCGGCGGCCAAGGCGAGCGCCGTCTGGTTGAAGCGCGGACCGACCCGCCGCGGCGTGGGCGCATGGGCGAGCTCCAGCCAGAGCGGCCAGGCATCATGGGCATCGTGCAGCAGCGTCACGCTGGCGAGGTCGTCGAGGGCCGCGAGCGTCCCGGCAAGGACCGGGCTGCAGACCGGAAAGAGGTCGTCCGACAGGAGCCGCTGGACCTCGAGCGAGCGCTCGAACGGCGGTGCCGACAGGCGCACCGCGAGATCCGGCAGGCCCTGCCCGCCCAGGCGTTCGGTCGATTCCGACGCGAGCACGCGCACCTCGACATCGGGCGCGATGGCCGCGAAGGTCCCGAGCCGCGGGATCAGCCATTTCGCCGCAAAGGACGGCGTGACGGTCACCGTCACGCCGCGCCGCTCGCGTTCGCGCCTCGGCTCGATCGCGGCCATCGCGCCATTGATCAGCGCGAAGGCGCGCCTGATCTGCGGGTGGAAGGCACGCCCGGTGGGCGTGAAGGCAAGGCCCCTGGGCAGGCGCTCGAACAGCGCGACGCCGAGGCTCGCCTCCAGGGCTCGCACCTGCTGCGCGACTGCCCCGTGGGTGACGTTCAACTCCTCTGCGGCGAGCCGGAAATTGAGATGGCGCGCGGCGGCATCGAAGGCGCGCAAGGTGGCGAGCGGCGGCATTGGCGACATCGCAAAGGTGTAGCAGGGCTACAGGCTTCGCGCACGCCAAATCCATGGTCCGAAACGCCCGCCCCTCCTAGACTGGTTCGCTTAAGCCAACAGGAGAGAAGACGCCATGACCGGCAAGGTTGCGATCATCACGGCAGGCGGCAGCGGCATGGGCGCTGCGGCGGCGCGGCGTCTCGCCAAAGACGGCTTCTCCGTCGCGATCCTGTCGTCCTCGGGCAAGGGCGAGGCCCTGGCGACCGAACTCGGCGGGG
>BFBZ01000544.1_pt1 | contig 34662 bp, 31 predicted proteins | sample 1888401 | NCBI WGS metagenome assembly BFBZ01 (sample SAMD00112614, study PRJDB3348) | symbiont metagenome | host: Chara braunii | reverse complement strand
CCCGCCGTATTCCCCTGCCTGACCGAGCGGGATGCAACCCAGATGGGTGCAGACGCCGATCATCACGAGCCAGTTTTCCTTCCCGTCGCCGGCTGAACGGGCGACATCGGTCGCCTGCGCGTCGGCAGGAAGGTTGGCATTGCGGGCGATGGGATCTTTCAGTTCGGAAATCTGCGTGCCCTTGGCATCGTCGATTTCCTTTTGCGTCCGGTTGCGGATGAAGACGGGCTTGCCGCGCCATTTCACCGTCAGGGACATGCCGGGCTCCAGGCTCGACACGTCGACTTCAATGGAAGCAAGAGCGAGTGTCGATGCGTCCGGCCGCATCTGATCGATAAACGGCCACGCAACGGCAACCGCGCCGACTGCACCGGCCATCCCGGTCGTCAAATAAAGGAAATCGCGACGAGTTGGCTCGCCGGTGGATTCACTTGTCGTACTATGCTCGCTCAACGCTGCACATCCTCTTCCCGCAAACCACGGCAAAACCGCGGTACCCCTCACCAACAGCGAATCGTGGCGACCATAATTCCGCCATAGATTCCTCCGTAACCCGCTGCGTTCTAAGCTTCATCGCAAATTATGTCCAGTCTTGGCAAGGGGAGAGGGCACAATGTCGCGGCAAAACTGCGCTATTGCGTCGCAAGGGCCGAGCCTCAGATCTTCCCTCCCCGCGCCAAGACGTTAAGATCATGAAAAAGCAAGCAATTCGCATGACAGTTTTTTATGTTGCAGAGCGAAATAAACAATGATTTTCATGCCGCATCGCAGCACATATAAATAGAATTCACCAGCAGGCTTGGACAACCCCCGCCTTTCCGCCTCCGAAAGCCGCATGCACTTCATGCACGATTTATCAGCCGACGCGATAATCGCGCAGCGCCGCCATAGCACTGCAAATTGAGACTTGAGACGCTTGATGAAACATACGGCCTATTGCGTATTCTCAGTCCTTTCCACACTTGCGGTCGGCATTCTGGCGGCTCGTTATGCCGTCCATTTGTGGATACTGGCCTTCTTTGAAAGCCTGCAGACCCATTTCAGCCTGGTGGCGATCGCCCTTGCCCTGATCGCGCTCATCTTCAAGCGGCACTGGTACGCGGCGCTCATCCTCGCGGCGGGCATAGCGCTCTGCGTCCATTCCGTCGTGATGCTGCGGGAATTCGCCGCCCCGGCTATCGCGGAGACGCCCTCGGCGCAAGCCAAACGCTACAAGCTTCTTTCGTTCAACATTGAGAACGACAATTTCGAAAACGGCGCGCGCATTGCCGACTTCATCCTCGCCTCGCAGGCTGATGTCGTTGAAATTTTCGAGGCGGAGCCGATCCTGTCGCAGATGGACCGCATCACGCAGCTTTATCCCTATCGCATCGGCTGCGGCGCGATGACGCCGGACTGCGATTCCCTGCTGCTATCGAAGAGACCGTTCCGCACACAGGAAATCCGCAGCATCGGCGGCCTCTGGAACAATCGCTTCATCCTGGCGAATATTGACATGGATGGGCAGCCGGTCAATTTCGTCACCACCCATTTGAGCAAGCCCTATTTCGACGATTTCCATGAAAACGAACTTGATCTCCTCGCTCGGCGCGTCAACGGCATGAGCGACCCGCTGGTTCTGGCCGGGGATTTCAATGCTTCCGTTATTGCGCCCGACATGCGTGAGTTTTTGGCCGCGACCGGCCTGCGCCATGTGTTTCCCGAACCGGCGACCTGGCCGATCGAAGCCGGTGCCTATGGCATTGCCATCGACCATGTCTTTGCCCGCGCACCGCTGCGGCTGATATCCGTCACGCGGATTCCGGATGCGATGGGCTCGAACCATTTCGGCCTGATGACGGAGTTCGACCTTCCGCGATAAGACATTGATATCGAAGGACCTTCATCGTCAGTATATCGATTCTGGTTAGTCGGCCTCCGCCGCGATGAAGCCGCCGGACTGACGCGCCCACAACTCGGAATAGAGGCCGCCACGGGTAATCAGCTCGTCATGGGTCCCCATCTCGATGATCTCGCCCCTGTCGATGACAACAAGCCGGTCGAGCTTGGCAATGGTCGAGAGTCGATGCGCGATCGCCAGAACGGTCTTGCCCTTCATCAGCGTATCGAGATTGGCCTGCAGGACCGCCTCGGCCTCCGAGTCCAATGCCGATGTCGCCTCGTCGAGTACAAGAATCGGCGCGTCTTTCAGCATGACTCGGGCGATGGCGATGCGCTGGCGCTGGCCGCCCGAAAGCTTGACGCCGCGCTCGCCGACATGGGCGGCATAGGCAGCCCGTCCCTTCTGATCTTCCAGGGTGGTGATGAACTTGTCCGCCTCGGCCTGCCGCGCCGCTTCCACCATCTGCTCGTCGCTGGCATCCGGCCGGCCGAAGAGGATGTTGTCGCGAATCGATCGATTGAGAAGCGCGGTATCCTGCGTCACCATTCCGATAGCACCGCGCAGCGACTCCTGCCGCACATCGGAGATATCCTGGCGGTCGATCAGGATGCGGCCGCCTTCAAGGTCGTAGAAGCGTAGCAACAGATTGACGAGCGTCGTCTTGCCCGCCCCTGAACGGCCGACGATACCGACCTTCTCTCCTGCACGCACGGTGAGAGAGAAATTATCGATGATGCCGCCGCCACGCCCATAGTGAAAGGTCACATTCTCGAAACGGATTTCCGGGCCTGTTATTGTCAGATCCTTGGCATCGGCCCGATCGACCAGCCCAATGGGCTCGGAAATCATCTCGGCCGAATTCTGGATCGTGCCGAGATTGCGCATGATGGCATTGAACTGCGACATCATGCGGCCGAAGAGCATGTTGAGCCGCAGCACCATGCTGAGCGTGAAGGCAACGCCACCGGTCGAGATCTCGCCCGACAGCCAGAGGTGCACGGCGAGCGCTCCGATGGTGGTGATCATCACGCCGGACAGCAGCGCCAGCGAGGAGCGCACGCCGGTCAGCAGTCGAGTAAACGGCATGACGGCGGCCTGGAAGCGGTCGAAGCCCCTGCGGATATAATCGTCGTTCTGCTCTTCCCGTCCGAAGAGCTTCAGCGTCTGGATATTGGCATAGGCGTCGACCATGCGGCCGTTCAGCATTGAGGATGCCTCGGCCGCGTTGCGCGCATGCTGCCGGATGCGCGGCACGAAATGGCGGGCCAATAGCGAAAAGACGCCGATCCAGATCGTAATCACCAGCGCCAGCCGCCAATCGAGGCCGCCGACCAAGGCAATGGTCGAAGCGGCATAGATGATAATGAACCAGACCACTTGCAGCAACGACACGACAAGATCACCTGTCGCCTGCCCTGCCGACCAGACCTTGGTGACGACACGGCCGGAAAAATCGTTCTGGAAGAATTCGACCGATTGCCTGGCCACATGCCGGTAGGCCTGCCAGCGCACCAGATTGAGAAAGCCGGGAACGACCACCTGTTCCTCGACGAGCGCACCGAGGCTGACGATCACGAAGCGCACCACGAGCACGACGAAGACCATGCCGAGAAGCGCCGCGCCGTGGCCGGCGAGCAGCCCACTCCAGCCTTCGCCCGGCTTCACCCTGTCGAGAATGTCGACCAGATGACCGACGAACCAGAAGAGCGCCGCCTCCAGCATCGCCACCGCCCCGCCAAGCGCCGCCATAGCCAGGAACGGCCCCTTGGCCTGTCCAACATAATACCAGATGAAGGCTCCAAGCGACCGCGGCGGCCTGAGATCGCCGCTGCGGTAGTAGGGATCAATCCAGGTCTCGAACAGGCGATACACGGAACGGATAAGCATAACAGCGATATAGGGAATTTCCGGAGGTTCGGAAAGTAAAGGCAGGCCGTGGCGAAGGTTACATTTTCGTTAGAATGCCGCGTCTATGCGTTGTGATTGAACGACGGGGGCCCGCAATTTCGTTCAAGACCGGAGTGCACGGCACCTCGATATTGCTTCAAGCCATCATCGAGAGAGATTCATGCCCCCAATTCCCTCACACATCGACCTGATACATCCACGGCATCCGTCATCAGTGCGCGCCTTTCCCTTAACAAACCAGGCAATCGCATGAGCTGGGAGTTTCTGATAACCACCCTCATCATCGTTGCCTCTCCAGGCACCGGAGCAATCTATACGCTCGCAGCCGGATTATCGGGCGGTGCGAGGGCAAGTGTGGTCGCCGCCTTCGGCTGCACGCTCGGCATCATCCCGCATCTGCTGGCTGCAGTAAGCGGCCTTGCCGCGCTGCTGCACACCAGCGCCATGGCGTTCCAAAGCCTCAAATGGCTCGGGGTCGCCTATCTGCTCTACATGGCCTGGTCGATGTTTCGGGAGCGGGGCATTCTGCGCATTGACGGCGCACCGACCGACAAGAGCACACGGCAGGTGGTTGCCTCGGCAATCCTGATCAATCTGCTCAATCCAAAATTGTCGATCTTTTTCTTCGCCTTCCTGCCGCAATTCGTAACGCCGGGTCAGCCAAACGCGATCGCGCTGATGTTAAAGCTAAGCCTTATCTTCATGGCACTCACCTTCATCATTTTCGCAGGATATGGTGTGTTCGCAGCCTATCTGCGCCGCCATATCGTCTCAAATCCGACTGTTCAGTCATGGATGCGCCGAAGCTTCGCGACCGCCTTCGGAGCGCTCGCGATACAGCTTGCTCTTGCAAGCCGTTAGCGCACGTCGTCTCCCGGATTTCTCTGTTGCGTTTTGGATCTTGGGAAAATGGTCTTTAGGGAAAAACAGCAACCGGGGCGCCACAGCGCCCCGGTTGCCTGATCAATTACTCTGCTGCCGCCTCGGCCTCTTCATGGTCGGCGAGGAAACCGCCGGACTGGCGGCTCCAGAGCTCGGCGTAGATGCCGCGGTTCTCGACCAGCTCCTGATGCGTGCCCGTTTCGATGATCCGGCCCTTGTCGAGAATGATAAGGCGGTCCATCTCGGTCAGCGTCGACAGGCGATGCGCGATGGCGATCACCGTCTTGCCGTGCATCAGCGCGAAGAGGTTTTCCTGGATAGCCGCTTCCACTTCGGAATCGAGCGCCGAGGTCGCCTCGTCGAGCACCAGGATCGGCGCGTCCTTCAGGAAGACGCGGGCGATCGCGATGCGCTGCCGCTGCCCGCCGGAGAGCTTGACGCCACGCTCGCCGACCTGGGCATCGAGCCCGGCGCGGCCCTGCAAGTCGACCAGACCTTCGATGAATTCCCAGGCATTGGCGCGCTTGGCCGCCTGGATCACCTCTTCGTCGGTCGCCTCCGGACGGCCATAGGCGATGTTGTCGCGGATCGAGCGGTGCAGCAGCGATGTATCTTGCGTCACCACGCCGATCAGCGAACGCAGGCTGTCCTGCGTCGTCTCGGCAATATCATGGCCGTCGATAGTGATGCGTCCGCTCTCCAGATTGTAGAACCGCAGCAGCAGGTTCATCAGCGTCGTCTTGCCGGCGCCTGAGCGACCGACTAGCCCGACCTTTTCGCCGGCACGGATATCCAGGCTCAGATCCTCGATGACACCCTTCGCCTTGCCGTAGTGGAAGCGAATGTGGTCGAAGCGGATGGCACCCTGCTTGGCCGTGATCGGTGCGGCCGCCGGCTGGTCGACGATGTCATGCGGCTTGGTCATCATTTCCATACCGTCATAGACGGTGCCGATGTTTTCGAAGAGCGCCGAGACTTCCCACATCACCCATTGCGACATGCCGTTGATGCGCATGGCAAGGCCGATGGCGATGGCGATCGAGCCGACTGCGATCGAGCCGTTGAGCCAGAACCAGATCGACAGTGCCGAAACGATGAACAGCGCCGCGCAATTGTTGGTGTAAACAGCAGCGTTGAACAGCGTGATCTTGCGCATCTGCTTGTGCACGGTGTCGAGGAATTCCTCCATGCCGGCCCGGGCGTAGCTCTCCTCGCGGCCCGCATGCGAAAACAGCTTCACCGTCGCAATGTTGGTGTAGCTGTCGACGACGCGCCCCGTCATCGTCGAGCGCGCGTCGGCCTGCTGCGCGGCGATCTTGCGCAGCTTCGGCACGAAGTAGGAGACGATGCCGATGTAAATGCCGAGCCAGATCACGATCGGAATCACCAGTCGCCAGTCCGCCATTGCAATGACGAAGATCATCGACAGGAAGTACGTGACCACATAGACGAAAACGTCGAGGAGCTTCATGACGGTTTCGCGCACGGCAAGCGAGGTCTGCATCACCTTGGTGGCGACACGGCCCGCGAATTCGTTGGCAAAAAACGTCATGCTGTGACGCAGCAGGAAGCGGTGCATCTGCCAGCGTGCGATCATCGGGTAGTTGCCGATCAGTACCTGGTGCATGATGAAGCTGTCGAGCGCCGCCGCAAGCGGCAGGCCAACAAGCACCATCGCCCCCATCCAGAAAAGCTTGGTCCATTCCGTTTGCAGGAAGGTCGCCCTATCGGCCTTCGTCAGCCAATCGACGATATCGCCGAGGAACTGGAACAGCGCCACCTCGCCGATCGCGATCGACATGGTGAGGACGCTCATGGCAATCAGCCAGGGCGCGGCCGGCTTGGTGTAGTGCCAGCAGAAGGCAACAAGACCGCGCGGCGGAGCGTCCGGTATCTCGCTCGGAAATGGATTTAGTCGGCGTTCAAACCAGCCAAACATTGAAATGCTCCAGAGACTCGACCTTTTGACCACCCACTGCGCCTAAAGGTCGCAGACTGATATGGTGGCCGGGCGATGAAAGAACGAGGCCATATTGGCCGCGCAATGGATCGAAAGGGGGTTTTTTACTGCGAAAGTGCGCCCGGGAGCGCCTTGATCAGAGCCGTGGGTCTACGGCACAGAGGCGCATCATCACAAACGAGATATCCATCTGAGCCTCCTCTTTCGCAAGTTGTAGAGCGCCCGTCTTCTAGCGCTTATTTTCGGCTTTGAAAAGCGAAATATGCCTTAAAAATGAGCTGAAATCTTCAATTCTGCTGATGGAAGGCATCACAAAAGTCGAAACTTCATCGAAAATCGAAGACAAATCCGGGCGATTTCGCTAGTTGCAACCAATGACCATGCTTCGTATCGCCCTCTATCAGCCCGACATTCCCGGCAACACCGGCACGATCCTGCGCCTGGCCGCCTGCCTCGGCCTCGGTGTCGATATCATCGAGCCGGCAGGCTTCGACATATCGGACCGCAACCTGAAGCGCGCCGGCATGGATTATCTTGCAGCCGTCAGCCTTACCAGACACGTCAACTGGGAACGTTTCGAGGCATGGCGTCTGGAGAGCGGGCGGCGGCTGGTGCTGGCCTCCACCAAGGCGGCGGATCGCTATACCGATTTCGCCTTCCGCGGCGACGATATTCTTCTCTTCGGCCGTGAGAGCGCCGGTGTGCCGGAGCATGTCCACGACAAGGCCGATGGCCGCATCCTGATCCCGATGGTCGAGGGCCAACGCTCCATCAACGTCGCCATGTCGACCGCCATGATCTCAGGCGAAGCCCTGCGGCAGACGCAATGGTCGCCGATGTCGGTACCGAGCCCGAATGTCGCACCCCGATAGGCGTTGGCACACCGAATAAAGTGTGAGAAGCTTCTCCCTGGAATGCTCTAACTCAGGCAGCCTTGGCGAGGTGACCCATGTTCCAGACGGCATTCACACTCTCTCTCACGCAGTTCGCGCGCAGCTTGAGCCTCCCCGAGCGGCTGCAGCACTCGCCCGGCCGAAATCTGGCGCTGGAAGGTCTCCGCCAGCGGAATCTCGCGCTCGACGCGATGTTCTACGACATCAAGGTGATCACGCCGGAAGAAGCCTTCTACATCAGCGACTCTCTGGCCGCTGAAGGCGCCATCATGATCGTCCCGCCAAGCGGCGGCGCTGCGATAAGCCTTTGCGAGACCGTAGATGAATTCGTGTTGCGCGGTGGCGCCAGGATGCAGGCCCTTGCCGTCGCTGGCATCGGTGGTTCAGCATTGGGCGCCGCGGCCTTTGCCCGCAATGTCGCCGACGCAATCCAGGCGCCTGTCGCCGTTGTCGTCTCCGGCTACGGCATCGCGGATGTCATCACCGAGACGTTTGGCGGCCTGTTCTTTTTCTCCCATCTGAAGGGACTACGCCCGTTCCTGGAAACATTGGACGATCTTGCCGGCCGCCCCAAGGTCGGGGCACAGGGCGGAGGATCAGCTTCCCGCACCAGCCTCGATACCCGAACGGTGCAGGCTCTGCTTGGCGATCCCCGCCTCTCCTTCCACCTGCTGGCCGGCCATTCCAAGGGCAATCTCGTGCTCTCCGCCGCGCTGCACGAGCTGTGCAAACAGGATGAGCCACGGATTGAGGAACTGGCCCGAAACATGAAGATCATCACGATAGGCGCGCGCATCGCCATGCCGCCAGCATTCACCGATGTCGTCGATGTCATGGGTGAATGGGACTGGTTCGGCGAGATGAACTCACGAGCCTTTATCCACGCAGATAGACGCGTTCCGCATGCATGGCATCACACAAACACGGATTTGAACGGGCATTTACCCGTGACATCGGCGCTCAGGGACATCCTGGCAGCCGCTCCGAGAGCGGCGCATATCCCGGCAGAGGAACGCGACCTCGAATCCCCGGAGAAGACATCATCGACCGCGATGGAAATGGGGGGGCCTCTGCCTGCGGCAAACCCGGAACCGAGATCCGCAACGATTGAAGAGGTCAAGAAGGCCTTCGCCACCGGCACGTTGCCCAACCCACCGCAGATTGAACCCGGCTCACCGGATGAATTGCAGCCGCCCAAGCCACATTGAATTGGGCCATGCGCAATTACTGACCAAATATGTCGCAAGCGACGGTGGACTAAGGTTTCGGCAAGCGTATAATGCTTAGCCGGCGATCAAAATTGCCGTTTCTCATCCAACACGATTACATGCTGAAACTCATGCCTTTTCAGTAGGTTATTATCGCTTTCGGATTCATTGACGACATGCCGGCATGAGAAAGAATTAGAAAAAAATGGAATCAACCATTGTCATGATCAACCTGTTCGGCGCCGTCGGCCTTCTGCTGTTCGGCCTTGCGCAGGTAAAGGATGGCGTGTCCCGCGCCTTCGGCGCCCGTCTCAGAACCGGCCTTGCCAAGGGCACCCGCAGCGGCGCGCGATCCTTCGCTTCCGGCTTCGTGGCAACCATTGCTTTACAGAGCTCAACGGCAACGGCTCTGATGATCGCCTCCTTCGTCGAACGCGATCTCGTGCTGCCGAGCATCGCGCAGATCGTGCTGCTCGGCGCCAATGTCGGCACGGCAGTCACGGCATGGATCGTCGCAACCGGTATCGAATGGCTATCCCCACTCATCATTCTCGTCGGCATCGTGTTCTACCGCCGATCGTCGACCGCCCAGCAGGGTGCCGGCGCGGCGCTGATCGGCATCGGGCTCATGCTGCTGTCGCTGCAGCTGCTGAGCATGGCGACCGCGCCGATGCGGCAATCGGCGGCGCTCGGCGCCTTCATCGGCCTGCTTGACGGCGCATTGCCCGTCGCGCTGATCTTTTCGGCGGTGCTGGCCTTCGTGTCCTCCTCAAGCCTTGCCGTGGTCGTCCTGATCCTGTCGCTGGCATCCACGGGCATCCTCTCTCCGGCCTTGACCGTCGTGCTCGTGCTCGGCGCCAACCTCGGCGGTGCGGTTCCGCCCGTCATGGCGACACTCTCAGGCCCGGCGACTGCGCGGCGCGTCACGCTAGGCAATCTGATCGTCCGCGCCATCGGCTGCCTCATCGTTCTGCCGCTCGCGGGCTATATCGGTGACTGCATGCAGAGCCTGCATTTCTCGCCGGCCAAGCTGCCCGTGGATGTCCACCTGCTCTTCAACATCGCCCTTGCCATCTGCGCATGGCCCTTCTCAAGCCTGCTCTCCAGAACCATGCTTCGGGTTGTGCATGACGATCCGAAAGCCGATGATGGCCCCAAATTTCTCGATCAGCAGGCGCTGAATACGCCTATCGTGGCACTTGCAAGCGCCACACGCGAGGTATTGGCCGTCGGTGATCTCATCGAACGCATGCTCATCCGCACCGAAAACGCCTTCAACGACAATGACCTGTCGCCCTTGAAGGAAATTCCTATTCTGGAAAAGCGCGTCGACCGGATCCAGCAGGAGGTGAAGATCTATTTGTCGAAGCTCGGGCGCGATGGGCTTGATCCCGAGAACGGGCGCCGCTCCATCGTCATCATCGATTATGCCATCAACCTCGAACACATCGGCGATATCGTGGAAAAGGGTCTGGCCGAACAGGTGGCGAAGAAGATCGGCAAGGGCCTCACCTTCTCAGACGACGGCTATCGTGAACTGCGAAGCCTCTTCAGCCTGACGATCGACAATCTGCGCATCGCACAGACCATCCTCGTGACGCGCGATTCCAATCTCGCCAAGCAATTGATGGAAGTGAAGGTGGACGTGCGTCGGCTCGAAAAGCAATCGTCCGAGCGTCATCTTGAGAGATTGCGTGATGGCCGCATCGACAGCCTGCAGACCAGCTCGTTGCATCTCGACATGCTGCGCGATCTGAAGCGCATCAACGCGCACATCGTCTCGGTGGCCCATCCGATTTTGGACGAGAGTGGATTGCTGATCGAAAGCCGGTTGCGGAGCACGCAGTAACAACGACGGCAGGCTGGTCGCCTGCCGCTGCAAGCTTCTGTTCCGTCCGGTTCAATCCGCCGACGGCAAACGCCTCATGGTGAACTCGATACGATCGCCGTCGATCTGACGCCAGCTTTCGACCTCGGTCCAATAGGCTGCCTTCGGGAATTCATCGAACCACTCGCGCGCCTTGGCGCGCGCATCGGGCCGACTGAGACAAAAAGTCTCGCGAACGAACTCGCTCTTTCCGCCGGCGGGATGTTCCTGCCGATAGCGGAATATTCTGCTTCTCAGCCCATCAAGGGGCGGCGGTCCGGGTATCTTCATGATAAAACCTCGCCAATGTGAGGGAACATAATACCGCATCGAGAAATTTGCGAGTCGATTCTCCTCGCATGCCGCCGCACTGGTTGCGCCGCAGTGTTGCTGCTATTCAAAATCACGATACATACGGTGCGAATCGCGGGCCGCCGGCCGCTCGCACTGTCGGAGAGCATGCATGGAACGACCCAACCTTCCCAAAGGACTACCCGAGGATATTGAAGCAAAGAAAGAGGCGGCGCGAAGCTGGTTCGAGAGCCTGCGCGACGCGATCTGCGCCGAGTTCGAGCAGTTGGAAAACGAGCTTGCCGGCCCCCTTTCCGACCAGGAGCCGGGACGCTTCGTCGCCAAGGACTGGCAGCGGGAAAAAGGCCAGGGCGGTGGCGGGCGCATGTCGATGATGGAAGGCCGCGTCTTCGAGAAAGTCGGCGTCCATACCTCAACCGTCTACGGCGAATTTTCTCCCGATTTCCGTAGCCAGATACCAGGCGCGGAGGAAGATCCACGCTTCTGGGCGTCTGGCTTGTCTTTGATCGCACATCCCGTCAATCCGAACGTGCCCGCCGTGCACATGAATACGCGCATGGTCGTCACCACGAGCCATTGGTTCGGCGGCGGCGCCGACCTGACCCCCGTTCTCGATCGTCGCCGCACCCAGGAAGACCCGGACAGCGCTCTTTTCCATCGCGCCATGCAGATCGTCTGCGACCGGCATGCCGTCGCCGATTATCAGCGCTACAAAAGCTGGTGCGACGAATATTTCTTCCTGAAGCACAGGAACGAAGCACGTGGCATCGGCGGCATCTTCTTCGACTGGCTGCATTCGGAAGAGGAAGCCGGCGGCTGGAATGCCGATTTCGCCTTCACACGCGACGTCGGCCGGGCCTTTTCGATGGTCTATCCGCGCATCGTCCGCTCGAATTTCAACGAGACTTGGACCGAAGAGGATCGCGACGAGCAATTAATCCGTCGCGGACGCTATGTGGAGTTCAATTTGCTCTACGATCGCGGTACAATATTCGGGCTGAAGACAGGCGGCAACGTCGAGTCGATACTGTCGTCTATGCCCCCAGTGGTGCGTTGGCCCTGAAAGCAGTAGCGCAAGGGCGTGAAGCTGTTTTACGACGGCGGCACGCGGCGAAGAAGACCTAAAGTGCAGAGAGCGAACCTTGGAGGTCGCGATGTACTTTAGGCGTTCAAAATAAAATTATCAGATAGGCCCTGAAATCGACGGGAGAAGACCCTAGGTTACGTAATGCTCGTTTCAATCGGAGGAGGTTGCAATGGCAGTACTGAATCAAGCCACGGAAGTTTCGAAGGAAGAGAAGCTTTCGCGGACAGTCGACAGTCCGGAATTCGTCATCCGGCTGGCAGAGGATATGCGGGTCCGCAGTGGATCCGATCTGCCGCTCTCCTGCTTTATCGAGCAGGTGAGAATGCAGCTTGCAGGTAAGTCGCCAAGCGATGTCGCCCGCATGGCGGCCGATCGTCCCGCAAAACAGGCGCCCATGACCAGATATCAGTCATCGGACTGCTTCAAATCCTGGGCGATGCCGGATTGAAATCCGCAAGAGCGCGTCCGGCAGGTACAGAGCCTTGCCGGACGGGGAAACCTTTTCCTACCCGTCGCGTTTTAACCTTCATGTCCTTCGGCATGAAGGATTGCCACGGAATTTAAATTGAATATAAGGAGGAAGATATGCGACTGTTCGAATGTGGTACGCTTGTACCCGGCTGCACATGGCATACCCGCGCCAAGGACGATGCCGAAGTGGTTCGTCGCGCCGTCGAACACATGCGTGATGCGCATGGCGAAACAATCGTCCGGGAAAACATGGTCGACAACATCAAGTCTCGCATTCGCGATGAGGCGCATGCAGCCTGACCGGGTTGCTGTCGTCAGGCGTTCGCCAGATCCTTCAACCGGGCGAGAAGCTTCGCCCGGTCAGCAGCGAAATTACCCTCCACCCATTCCTGCTCGAGCGTGCCCAGAAGCTCCCCGATACGAGGCCCCGCGCTGACGCCGGCGGCAAGCGCATCCGTTCCACCAAGCGGAAAGGCGGGCCTTTTCCATTTTTCGGTTCGCTGCAGCAATTTGCCGATCCGTGCGCTACGCGCCATTTCCTCGAAATCGCCCTCCGCCTTGCCGCGCGCGACGGCCAAAGCCAGTCTCAGCCGCGCCGCGACGCCTACGGGATCATGGCGATAAAGCAGGCGATCGAAGCCAGCTTCCGACATATCGTCCTTGACCACAGGCGCAGTCGCCCAGGCCTGCAGATAGGCAGCCTCCGCTTTCGAAAGCCGCAACCGCTCCGCCAGCTTGGCAAGTCTCGCAGCATCCGGCGGCACGATGGCGGCAAGCCGCAACAGGGGATCGGCCGACCAGCCGAGAGCCTGTTCGGCGACCACCAGAGCCGGAACGGCATCAATGCCCCATTTTTCCGTTTCCGGCAGAACCTCGGTCAATATCCCGACCTGGCGCATCCAGAGCAGAGCCCGGCCGGGATCATTGGCCGAAAGCAGCTTCTTCATCTCGGACCAGACACGCTCGGCCGACAGCGTCGAGATCTTCGATCGCGCGCCGGCGCAGGCGCGCAGCCCATCCGCATCCGGCCGGCCGCTGCCGTAATGCGCAAAGAAACGGAAGAAGCGCAATATGCGCAGATAGTCCTCTGCGATCCGGGTCGCCGCGTCGCCGATAAAGCGGATATTCCGGCGCTCCAGATCAGCAAGCCCGCCGACAAGATCGACCACTTCGCCATCAGCCGACGCGTAGAGCGCGTTGATCGTCAGGTCGCGGCGTTCCGCATCCGCCTGCCAGTCCTCACTGAAGGCAACGCGGGCGCGACGCCCATCCGTCTCCACATCCCGGCGCAAGGTGGTGATTTCGAACGGCTTTCCGTCGATGACCAGAGTAACGGTTCCATGCGCGATACCTGTTGGCACCGCCTTGATACCCGCTGCATTTGCTCTCTCAACGACAGCCTCCGGCAGCAACGTCGTTGCAATATCGATATCGGCGACCGGCAGACCCATAAGGCTGTTACGCACGGCACCCCCGACGACGCGGCCCTCGCCGCCATCGGCATTGAGCAAGGATAGAACCCGCCCCAGCGCCTCATCCCGGAACCATGTCTCGCCGGCAACGGACGTCATGTGTAAAGCCTTTCATAAAGCGTGCGGACGATGCCCGCGGTAATGCCCCAGATCATCCGCTGCCCATAGGGCATGCGATAGAAGTGGCGCTCGGTGCCCTGCCAGAGCATGGTGTCGGTCGCATGATGTCCCGGGTCCATCAGAAAGGACAGCGGCACCTCGAAGGCATCCTCCACCTCGGTCGGATTAAGGGCCAAGTCGAAGCCGGGCTTTACGACGGCCAGGATTGGCGTGATGCGAAAGCCGGTGGCCGCCAGATAATGCGGGAGCCGCGCAACGGGCTCTATGAAAATATCCGCAAGCCCGATTTCCTCGCCGGCCTCGCGCACGGCAGCCATTTCCGGTGAAGCGTCCTCGGGATCGATAGCACCACCAGGAAAAGCGATCTGGCCTGAATGCTTGCGCAAGGTCGATGTCCTGAGCGTGAAAATCACCTTGGCATCGTCGCCGCTGTCGACGACCGGCACGAGCACGGCAGCATCTTTCAGCTTCAGGCCTTCAACTTGCGATATTGTTTCGGGATTGAGAATGTGATCGCCATGATCTCGCCAGGCAAATTCGACGGGACCACCGCTTTGATGCAGGGCGCGACGGCGAAATTCATCCGCAGAATAGAGGGGGAATTCGCTCATCGCGTCAGGGCATCCAGCTCGGCAACCGGCATGACGGGAAAGATGGAGCTACCGGAGCGTATGCAGAAGATTTCCCGCCCGGCAATCTCCACGGGCTCGCCGAGTTCGACGAGGTCATACATCACCGCGCGCGTCACCAGAGCTTCCAGGCGACCGCGAACGTGAAGATAGGGCTTCAACTCATCGTTTTCGCCACGGATGACGAAACGGATCGGATGCTCCCTGCCCGCTTCGACGACATCGCCGACATTGGTGCGAAACGTCAGCACACGCCGGCCGTCGCGCTCCGTCACACTCATCTCGACGGCAACGAAGGGGGCATCGACGACGCGGATCCCGACCTTTTCCACAGGCGTGACGAGATAGGTCTTCTCGTCCGCGTCCTTGCGCAGCACGGTGGAAAACAGCCGCACCAGCGGCGCACGGCCGATCGGCGTGCCCAGATAATACCAGGTGCCATCGGCGCGAATTTCCATGTCGATATCGCCGCAAAACGGCGGATCCCAACGATCGACGGGCGGCAGGCCCTTCTTTCGACCGCCGCTATCGCCCGCAGCACGGGAAATCAGCGCTGCAAGGCTCGCTGCATCACCTGTCGTCCTGATGTCTTCGGTTGCCATTCTTCCGTCCCGGTTCGCCGTTAGTCACGAATACGACAGTTTCTCACGAGATAGTCATTCGAAACGTGCTTGTCAGCCATGTTCGTGGCGATAAGTTGTATTGATTATGAGGCAAATGTGTAAGGTCTGCGAATCGCGCGCACCGTTTTTCTGCCATTGGAGACGCAAATGGGCATGATCAAATCGACCGATACGAGCCTCGACGAGCAGGCCATCATCGCATCCGCCGAAAAGGCGTTGAGCGATATCGCCCTCATCCGCGAAGAGGTCTCGAAGGTCATTTTCGGTCAGGAAAGCGTCGTGGAAAACACGTTGCTTGCCGTGCTCGCCGGCGGCCACGCGCTGCTTGTGGGCGTGCCCGGCCTCGCCAAGACCAAGCTCGTGACCACGCTCGGCTCGGTCCTCGGCCTTGCTTCCAGTCGCGTGCAGTTCACGCCCGACCTGATGCCGTCGGACATTCTCGGCTCCGAAGTCATGGACCAGGACGAAAGTGGCCGCCGTTCGTTCCGGTTCGTCAAGGGACCGGTGTTCGCGCAGTTGCTGATGGCCGATGAGATCAACCGCGCCTCGCCGCGCACGCAGTCGGCACTGCTGCAGTCCATGCAGGAATATCACGTGACGATTGCCGGCCAGCGCTATGACCTTCCCGCGCCGTTCCACGTTCTCGCCACGCAGAACCCGCTGGAGCAGGAAGGCACCTACCCCTTGCCGGAAGCGCAGCTCGACCGCTTCCTGCTGCAGGTCGATGTCGACTATCCCGAGCTGGCCGACGAGCGCCGTATTCTTCTTGAAACCACCGGTCTCAGTGAAGCAACGCCGCAAGCCGTCATCACGGCCGAACGCCTGCTGGAAATCCAGCAACTGATCCGCCAGATGCCGGTCAGCGACGGTGTGGTCGACGCGATCCTATCTTTGGTCCGCTCCGCCCGTCCGGGTCAGGGCAATGCCTCGACCGACAAGCATGTTGCATGGGGCCCGGGTCCGCGCGCCGGCCAGGCGATGATGCTCTGCGCCCGCGCCCGCGCACTCTACGAAGGCCGGCTCGCGCCGTCGATCGACGACGTGCATGCGCTCGCCGAACCCGTGCTTGAGCACCGCATGGCGCTCACCTTTGCCGCCCGCGCCGAAGGCATGTCCGTGCGCGATGTCATTGCAGGGCTGGTAAAGCAGTCGAGACCATAAGCTTGAGGTCGAGGAGAATTTAAACGCGTGGCATCCATCGGACAGATCGTCAGACCGACTTCAGGCAATGATGCGCTCTCCCGTGCCCGCAGTCGCGCCGCCCTCGTGCCGGATTGCCTCGTGGAAGCCAAGCGCATCGCCAACACTGTCATTGCCGGATGGCACGGCCGGCGCAAGCGCGGCATCGGCGAGAACTTCTGGCAGTTCCGTCCCTATAGCGAGGGCGAAAGCCTCTCGCGCATTGATTGGCGCCGCTCGGCCCGCGACGATCACACCTATATCCGCGATCACGAGTGGGAAGCCGCCCACACCATCTGGCTCTGGGCCGACCTCTCGCCCTCGATGATGTATAAATCGACCTACGGCCACGTTTCCAAGGAGGGCCGCGCGCTGGTGCTGATGCTGGCGCTTGCGGAAATCCTGTCCCGGTCCGGCGAGCGTATCGGTTGCCCCGGCATCATGGAGCCGGTCTCGACCCGCAATGCCGCCGAACGGCTGGCGGCCGCCCTGATGCATACGCCGCTCGAAGGCGGATTGCCGCAGACGGCGATGATCCGCGGCTGGAGCGATATCGTGCTCATCGGCGATTTTCTGGATGACGCCGACAGCGTGATGAGCCGCATCGGACCTCTGGCGCGACGCGGGTTGCGCGGTCATGTCGTCGAAGTTGCCGATCCCGCCGAGGAAATCTTTCCCTATAGCGGTCGTACCGAGTTCAGCGATCCGGAAACCGGCTCGAAGCTGATCGCCGGCCGCGCGGAAAATCTGCGAGATGATTATCAGCGCGCCTATCTCGCCCGTCGCGAAAACCTTGGTCAATCGCTGCGTCATCTCGGCTGGACCTTCGTCAACCATCGCACCGACCGCCTGGCATCGGAAGCGCTGGTGGCCGTCCACATGTACCTCTCCGGCATGCCTTCCAGGGTCGCGCCAGGAGGACAACCATGACCGGTCTTTCCTTCGCGTTCGCCTCGCCGGCGATCCTTGCAGCCCTGATCCTGCTTCCGGTGATCTGGTGGCTCCTGCGCCTGACGCCGCCGCAGCCCCGCGCGGAAGTCTTCCCGCCGCTGCGTATTCTGGCAACGATCCTCAAGCGCGAGGAAACGCCGGCCCGCAGCCCATGGTGGCTGACGCTGCTGCGCATGCTGCTCGCCGCACTCGTCATCCTCGCCATCGCCAATCCGATGTTCAATCCGCGCACCAACACCCTGTCGAGCGGCGGTCCGCTGGTGTTGATGATCGACAATAGCTGGGCTAGCGCCTCGGATTGGGAGCGCCGCGTCCGAACAGCCGATGCGCTCATCGACGATGCCGACGCCAAGGGCATTCCGGTCTCGATCGCCTTCACAGCCGAACAAGGCAATGACGCGACGCCGGGTGCCGCGACCGCAGCCCGCGACAAGCTGCATGCGATGAACCCGCGACCGCTGGTGCCCGACCGCCAGCGCGCCGCCGACGCCGTGAAGGCCGCACTCAACGGCAGCAAGCCGGGTACGGTCTCCTTCATTTCCGACGGCATCGAGAGCAAGGACAAGGACGACATCGTCAATCGGCTTTCCGCCCTTCAGCCGAGCGAACTGCGCCTGATTGAAGGTGACGGCAGCGATGTTCTCGCAATCACCGGCGCAGCCAATAACGCCAGTGACATGACCGTTACGGCAACACGGCTGAACGGCACCAGCCCGCTGCGCCTCGGACTGACGGCGCAGGACAATCAGGGCCGGCCCATCGCCGCCGGTTCGCTCGATTTCGCGGGCGGCCAAACGGTTGCCAGCGGCTCGATCGCCGCTCCCTTCGAGATGCGCAACGATTTCGCTCGCATCAGCGTCGACCGCAATGCCAGCGCCGGCTCCGTGCACCTGCTCGACGACGGCTTCCGCCGTCGCCGCGTGGCGCTTCTTTCCGGACAGGCAGCCGACGAATTCCAGCCGATCCTGTCGCCGCTCTATTATATCCAGCGCGCCCTTCAGCCTTACGCGGACCTCATCCAGCCCAACAGTGCCGATCTGGCAAAATCGATCCCTGAATTGCTCGCAGGCAATCCGTCGGTCATGATCATGGCCGATGTCGGCCGCCTGCCGCAGGAAAGCTACGCGCCGTTGCAGCGCTGGATTCAAAATGGCGGCACGCTCGTCCGCTTCGCCGGCCCGCGTCTGGCGGCAGCGCCGACCGATGACCCGTTAGTGCCCGTGACCCTGCGGCAGGGCGAGCGCACGTTCGGTGGCGCGCTCTCCTGGGCCGAGCCGCAGCCATTGGCTGACTTCCCCACCTTCGGCCCCTTCGCGGGTATGCAGAAACCGACCAATGTGCTGGTCAAGCGGCAGGTTCTGGCCGAACCGACGCCTGATCTTGCCGAACGCACATGGGCGAGCCTTGCAGACGGAACGCCGCTGGTCACCGAAAAGCAGATGCAGGCTGGCCGCATCGTCCTTTTCCATGTCAGTGCCGAACCGCAATGGTCGGACCTGCCGATCTCGGGCGATTTCGTTGAAATGCTGCGCCGGCTCGTGCAGCTGTCGCGCTCCGGCGGCGTCGCATCTACGGAAGGCGCAGCCAAGACGGCCGAGGCAATGCCACCTTACCGGCTTCTTACCGCCAAAGGCGTGCTGACAAGCGAGATCGGCAGTGCCCGTCCACTGGAACCAGGCATCAAGGGCACGGCCGTTGCCAGTTTCGACAATCCACCGGGCCTCTACGGCTCCGAAGAGGGCTTTACCGCGTTGAACATCCTGCCCGCCGGCGCCACGCTCAAGCCACTCGATGCCTCGGCGACGGGCACGGTGACAAGGGATGGCCTTATCGGCGGCGAGGCATGGTCGGCCAAACCGATCCTCTTCACCCTCGCCTTCCTCGTCCTGCTTGCCGACAGCCTGATCGTCCTCTTCATGAACGGCGCCTTTCCCCGTCTTGGCAGAGCGACGAAAACCGTGGCCGGCGGCGCGGCAATGCTGCTGCTGGCGATCTCGGTCGCAGCCTTCCTGCATCCTGCGACCGCTCTCGCCAATGATTCCAAGCCCGGCGACGACACCATATATTCACGGTTGGACAAGACTCATCTTGCCTACGTCGTGACAGGTGAATCCGAAGTGGACCATCTTTCCGAGCGCGGTCTTGCCGGCCTCTCCGATTACCTGACATATCGAACGACCCTGGAGCCCGGCCCACCGGTGGGACTGGATCCGGCAAAGGATGAACTCGCCTTTTATCCGCTGATCTACTGGCCGATATCGGCGACAGCACCGATGCCGTCCAATGACGCGATCAACCGCATCGATGCCTATATGCGCAACGGCGGCACCGTGCTCTTCGACACCCGCGATGCCATCGATACGATGGGCGATACGTCGTCGCCGAGCCCGAACGGCCAGCGGCTGCAACAGATCCTCGCCAATCTCGACATCCCGCCTCTCGAGCCCGTGCCGTCAGGGCACGTGCTGACCAAGTCCTTCTATCTGCTGTCGAGCTTTCCCGGCCGCTATGCCGACAGCCCATTGTGGGTCGAGGCACGCCAGGACACACACCGGGACGGCAATGCCGTGGCATCCTCCGATGGCGTGACGCCGATCATGATCACGGGCAATGACTTCGCCGGCGCCTGGGCGGTGGACGACAACGGTACACCTTTGCTGCCGACCGTGCCTCCGGACGAAGCTCAGCGTGAATATGCCTACCGCACCGGCGTCAACATCATGATGTACATGCTGACCGGAAACTATAAGGCCGATCAGGTGCACATCCCGGATATCCTGCAACGGTTGGGGCAATAAGATGAATATCGGTTTTGCCCCATTCCTGCCCTGGCCGATACTGGCTGCTCTTGCGGTGCTGACCCTTGCCATCGCTGCGCTTGCGATCTACCGGCGCCTGCGCGGCGGCTGGATCCGCGCGCTGGCCGGCGCAGCGCTGCTGCTCGCACTTGCCAATCCCGTGCTGATGCAGGAAGACCGCGATCAGCTCACCACCATCGTTCCCGTCGTCGTCGACCGCAGCCTGAGCCAGGACACGCCGGAACGCACCAAGATGACAGACGATGCCCTGGCGATGCTCAAGGACCGGCTGGCGCAATTCCCGCGCATCGAGCCCCGCATTGTCGAGGCGCGCGACCCGGCGGAATCGGACTCTCCCTCGACACGGCTTTTCGCCGCCCTCTCCTCGGCGATCGCGGACGTGCCACCTGCCCGGATCGGTGCCGCGATCTTCCTGACCGATGGCCAGATCCACGACATTCCCGGCGTGAACCAGCAGCTCGGCTTCGACGCGCCCATCCATGGGCTGATCACCGGCAAGCCGGACGAATTCGATCGTCGCATCGAGATCGTGCGTGCCCCTCGCTTCGGTCTCGTCAACGAGGAGCAGCAGCTGGTCTTTCATGTCGTCGACGACGGCAAGAGCCCCGGTGGCCTGGCAGACGTAACCGTGAAGATGAATGGCGACGAGATTGCCACGCTGCAGGCGACGCCGGGCCAGGATACGCCCTTCAGCTTCAAGGTGCCGCGCGCCGGCAACAATGTTCTCGAATTCTCCGTGGCCGAAGTGCCGGGCGAAGTGACGCCCGTCAACAATCAGACGGTCCAGCTGATCGAAGGCATTCGTCAGAACATGCGTGTCCTGCTCGTCTCGGGCGAGCCGCATGCTGGCGAGCGCGCCTGGCGCAACCTGTTGAAATCCGACGCCTCCGTCGATCTCGTACACTTCACCATTTTGCGCCCGCCGGACAAGCAGGACGGCACGCCGATCAACGAACTGTCGCTGATCGCATTCCCGACGCGCGAACTCTTCGTCGACAAGATCAGCTCATTCGATCTGATCATCTTCGACCGTTACCAGGACCGACAAAACGTCCTGCCGACGATCTATTATGATTACATGGCGCAATACGTCGAAAACGGCGGTGCATTGCTCGTGGCCGCTGGCCCCGAACATTCCGGCGGCAATTCGATCGCTCTGACGCCGCTTGCCTCGGTTCTTCCGGCCGAGCCGACGGGTCAGATGATCGAGAAGCCGTTCTATCCGCGCCTTTCGGATCAGGGCCGCAAGCATCCCGTCACGCGCGGGCTGGATGGCTCCGACACGGAGCCGCCGCATTGGGGCCGCTGGTTCCGCAGCGTCGATGTCGAAAAGCCGCAGGGTCAAACCGTGATGGTCGGCGCCGACAACAGTCCATTGCTGGTGCTCAATCGCGTCGGCCAGGGCCGCGTCGCCATGCTGCTTTCCGATGAAGGCTGGCTCTGGGCGCGTGGTTTCGAAGGCGGCGGCCCGCATGTGTCGCTCTATCGACGCATTGCCCACTGGCTGCTGAAGGAGCCGGCGCTGGAAGAAGAGGCACTGACGGCAAATGCCGCCGGCCGCACGGTGCAGGTGACGCGTCAGACCGTAGGCGACGATCCTGGCCCTGCCACGATCAAATCGCCCTCCGGCAAGACCCAGACTTTGCCGCTGAAGCAGACACAGCCGGGACTTTACCAGGCCGAGAAACATATGGACGAGATCGGGCTCTACCAGGTCGCCAACGGCAACCTGTCGACGCTTGTCCATATCGGTGCCATTGATGCTCCGGAGTTCAAGGCGATGATCTCGACCACCGAGACGCTGAAGCCGCTAGCCCAGAAGACCAAGGGTCTCGTCACCCGTGTCGCCGGCGCCAATGGCGGCGTCACGGTCCCACAGGTCTTGCCGGTTCGGGGCGCGGTTCGCGTCGCCGACGGCCAGCGCCTGACCATCCGCATGACCGATGAAACCGTGCTGAAGGGCATCAATACGCTGCCCCTGTTCGCGGGCTTTGCCGGTCTCGCCGCCCTGCTCTTTGCCTTCTCCGCCACCTGGTGGCGTGAAGGACGGTGACATGATGACAAAAATCGATGTGACAGATACCCCCTCCGAAAGCGATCTGGCTACGATCACCAGCGGCCTGGTCGCCTTCAATGCCGCCGATATCGGCCCATCCGAACGCCGGCCGCTGGGGGTGCTGATCCGCGACGAGAGCGGCGAGACTATTGGCGGAATCTCCGGCTATACCGGCTGGGGATGGTTGTTCACGCAATTGCTGTTCGTGCCGGAAACCCTGCGTGGCCAGGGCATGGCGAGCAAACTGCTCGATGCGGCGGAAACGGAAGCGATAGCCCGCGGCTGTTTCGCAGCCTGGATCGATACGTTCAATCCGCAGGCGCTACGCGCCTATCAGCGGCAAGGCTATGAGATCTTCGGCGAGTTGCCGGATTTCCCGGTTGGCCGCAGCCGCTTCTTCCTCCAGAAAAAACTATCGCCTCGTTAATCGCAACGGGGCGACGTTTTCTACATCCGGTGTAAAGGGCTCTATCTGTTTGTTTTTACGCATTTCCGGACGGAAAACCGCCGCGCACTTTTCCTGGAAATGCTTTAGACGGCAATCGCCGTCAGCGGCATGACTTCATCAAAATCCTCGTCTTCGACCTCGACGATCGAAGCGGAATCATCCCGCCAAATGATAGAGCCATGCAGCCGCTCATGCGTGTCGGCGGCAATCGGCACGACGAGGACGCGGTTGGGATCGACAGGCCCCGGGAAGGCCAAGGCGTTGTAGGCGACCTTTTCGAAGCCGAGCGGGCCATAATACGGTGGGTCGCCGACAAGAATGACGCATTCCGACCCCTTGCGTTTCGCCGCTTCGACGGCGATCCGCACGAGCTCGCGGCCGATGCCCTTGTTCTTGTGTGAGGGCCTGACGGCAAGCGGCCCGAGCAAATGTCCCTTGACCGAGCCGGCCAGGACCGGTGTCATGCGCACAGAGGCGATCGTCTCGCCATCGTCGGCGCAGATGAAGGACAGCGTGCGATCATGCGGCCCCTGCTCGCGAATCCGCGCAGCAGCACGGGTAAACCGGCCAGGGCCGAATGCTTCTTCGTTGATGAGTTCGATGACGGCGTCGTGCGACGCATCCTCAGTGAGGTAGACCAGATCGTGCTTGTACATGAGCCAAAGAAACCAGATAGACAGACGGAATTGTTCTCGAAGGCGCTCGTGGAGCGTTCGGGATCATCGGCGTCGTCGCAGGCTTCTGATGGCTTTCATGAGAGCTGTTCCTCAAAGTGTGACAAGCCCGATAGCAGGAAATATTCGGCACGTCCAACGTAAAATGTGTGCTGCCGTTTGTTGATGCAAGATCGTGTCCGCATGATGACATCCCTCGATGAAATCTGGCGCCCATGCCTGCCGATCATGCCCGATACGCAGTGTTCATCGTTTATCGCCTCGAAATTCGGCCGGCATGCCGTATGTTCAAAGCAGGTTTTAAGCAGCATTTCGGGAAGGACAAAGCAATGGGCATGTTGGTTGACGGCATCTGGCACGATGTCTGGTACGACACCAAGGAGACGAAGGGCCATTTTCAGCGCGCTGCGTCGCAGTTCCGCAACTGGATCGCCCCTGACGGTGCAGCCGGCCCAACCGGAGCCGGCGGCTTCAAGGCCGAGGCCGGACGTTACCATCTCTACGTTTCGCTCGCCTGCCCCTGGGCGCATCGCACCCTCATCTTCCGCAAGCTGAAGAAGCTCGAAGATCTCATTTCCGTCTCGATCGTCGACCCGCTGATGTTGGAAAATGGTTGGGAATTCAAAGGGAAAGACGGTGGGACGATCGACCCGCTCTTTGGTGCCAAGGCGCTCTGGGAAATCTACGTCAAGGCCGATCCGCATTATTCCGGCCGGGTCACTGTTCCTGTTCTCTGGGACAAGCAGACCGGCACGATCGTCAACAACGAGTCAGCAGAAATCATCCGCATGTTCAACAGCGCCTTTGACGGATTGACCGGATCCAAGGACGATTTTTATCCCGAGAATCTGCGCACAGATATCGATGCCTTGAACACTCTAGTCTACGACACGGTCAACAACGGCGTCTACAAGGCCGGCTTCGCGACAACGCAGGACGCCTATGAAGAGAATGCCCGCCGCATCTTCGAAACGCTCGACACCCTCGAAAAGCGACTATCGACAAAACGCTATCTGTTCGGAGAGCATCTGACTGAGGCCGACTGGCGGTTGTTCACCACGCTCGTCCGTTTCGATGCCGTCTATGTCGGCCATTTCAAATGCAACATCCGCCGCATCGCCGATTACCCAAATCTCTCCGCATATCTGCGGGATCTTTACCAGGTTGCCGGCGTGGCGGAGACCGTGAACATCGAGCACATCAAGCATCACTATTACTGGAGCCACAGGACGATCAACCCGACGGGCATCGTTCCCATCGGCCCGGAACTTGATCTCGATCGTCCGCACGGCCGCGAACAATTAGCGAAAGCTGCCTGAGGCGCAGTCAATCTCGCCCCTTGCGGGCGAGAAAGCAAAATCAGCATTTAGCTTCAGCTAAGTGCTAGATTTTGCAAGAGAGGGGGAAGGTCGGGACGCACCCTGTTTCAGAAGTAAATGAGCAAGAAACAGGCCCCCGCTCTTGCAATTTCAATGATTTAGAAATTGCGCTAAGCTTCGAGCCTGTGGAACCTATGGCATCGCAATTCCTAAACCATTGAAATTGCTTTCTCGCCCGCCAAGGGGCGAGATAGTCCCACCATTCACCCCGCGGACGCCAATTTTCATGTCGCGGTCGAAATGCCACAAGGTGACTAACGGCGACGCCATTACCAATAATTCGAAGGGAGTTCGGACCCGCTCAACTCTTCCAACCGGCGGTAGGTCGACTTCGTGGTACCCGGCGGCAGGGCGTCGAGCGGAAAGAAGCCGCTCTCGACGATTTCGAGATCAGGCTTACGCGGCGCAGTCTGCGTTACCTCGACGCGATAGAAGACGACATGGTCACGTTTGCTCGTGCGATTGTTGAAATAGACGTGAAAGAGCTGCGGCCTCCCCGATATCACCAGATTGCCCTCCTCCCGCAACTCCTTCTCGAGCGCCTGCTCCATCGTTTCATGACGTTCGACACCGCCGCCCGGCATGTGCCACCCCGGAATATAGGAATGCCGCACCAGGAAAATGCGCCCATCGGCATCGAAACAGGCAGCACGCACGCCAAGCGTCATGCTGCGGGTGAGCACGAAATACACATGCAGTGCACGACCGAACAACCAAGCCCGCAGACCACGCCCTTCGCCCTTCGGAGCCTCGTCACTCATCCCTGAGCTCCGGAGTGCTGATCCTTGAGGCAAGGCATGTATTTGTTTTGACAATCGAATGGGCTATGTCTGATCCCATGTTCAAGCTCGCGCATATTTCCGATGTTCACCTGGGTCCCCTGCCACGCCTTTCGATCAGAGAGCTCGCCTCCAAACGCATCACAGGATTTGTGAACTGGCACAGGAACCGGCGCAAGCACCTTTTTGGCGATACGCTCGATCTGCTTCTTGACGATATCAAGTCGAAACAGGCCGATCATCTCGCGGTGACTGGCGATCTCGTCAACCTCGCAAGCGGCATCGAGATCCAGACCGCCGCCGCTTGGCTGAAGACAGTTGGCGACCCTCAGCACACCTCCGTCGTGCCCGGCAATCACGATGCCTATGTGCCTGGGTCTTATGAGAAGGCCATGCGCGCTTGGTATCCCTATGTCAAAGGCGATCGCGCGCCTGTCGAATGGCCGCAGGATCAGCATGTCTTCCCTTATCTGCGCATTCGCGACCAGATCGCGCTGATCGGCTGCTCGACCGCCGTGGCAACGCCGCCGTTTGCTGCCAGCGGCTTTTACTCTGCCCGTCAGGCGCGCGAGACGGTGAACATGCTCCGCGCCGCCGGCGATGCCGGCCTTTTTCGCGTCGTCATGATCCACCATCCCCCCATTCGCGGCGCGACCAGCTTCTATAAGCGGATGATCGGTATTCGCCGCTTTGCCGCTGCCATCTCCACGGGCGGCGCCGAGCTTGTTCTTCATGGCCACACCCACCTCAATACTCTTCACTGGCTCCGCAGCCAGACAGGCCCGGTGCCGGTTATCGGGATCGCTTCGGCGTCTCAGGGCGTCGGCGGGTTGAAGCCGCGGGCCGCCTATAATCTCTTCACGATTGCCGGCAGACCAGGCGCCTGGGAGCTGAAGGCCGAGCGCTACAGCCTCGATGCAAAAGGCGACAAGGTCGATCCAGAAGGTGTCGATATTTTAGCCCCGTGATCGCCGCTTTGCGGCTTCCGACAGCATCGTTTCGGTAGCGTATTCGAAGATACCGAGATACAATCGGCATCTGGGAATCTCGGAGGATGGAATGGGTTTCAAGGTCGTGACGAAGAGAGCCGCAACGCTGGCATTGGCCAGCGGATTTTTGCTCGCCGCCAGCCTGCAGGCCTTCGCTGCCGGTTCGGAAGACGACGAAACCGCCCCACCGCCGAAGAGCAAGACCACCACCGAATGCACCGACGGCAAGGTATGGGACAAGGACAAGAAGGAATGCGTGAAGCCGACGCAAAGCGGCTTCAATGACGATCAATTGTTCCAGGCCGCGCGCGAATTCGCCTATACCGGCCAGTATGACAACGCCATCACGGTCTTGAAACTCGCCAGGAACCAGGACGATCCCCGCATTCTGAACTACCTCGGCTATTCCAACCGCAAGGCCGGCCGCATGGAACTCGGCATGAGTTACTACCGCAAGGCCCTGCAGCGCGACGAGAACTACATCCTTGCCCGCTCCTACATGGGGCAGGCCCTGCTTGAGCAGGGCGACGTTCAGGGCGCACGGGTGCAGCTAGTCGAAATCCGAGATCGCGGCGGTGAAAATACCTGGGCTTACCGATCGCTGATGCAGTCGCTCAAGGGTCAGGTTACCTACTGAGTAGGCGATGGTGGGGCGTCCGACTGGATTAAAGACAGACAAATACGCGGGTATTTTTGAAGACTTGCGAAACGGCACAGAAATGGTTCATACCAGCACAGAACGATCATCCCGTTCGCATCGCCCTTCCCCGGGGAAGGGCCGTCATTTGCGGGAAGACATTGTCATTGTCACAACCTCCAACGCCTCCCTGGAAAGACCATGCCCACGCCGGTAGCTGCCATCGATATCAGACGCGATCTGGTCGGCCTTCTCCCGAAGTTGCGCCGCTTCGCGGTGACGCTGACCGGCGATCTGGCCGATGCGGATGAGCTGGTGCAGAACGTCTGTCAACGCGGCATAGCCAAGTTCCATCTCTGGAACGGCATCGGAAAGCTGGAAAGCTGGCTCTATACGATGGCGCGGCATCAATGGATCGATGAAGCGCGGCGCCATAGGCTGCGGCCCACCGCCAAGGGCAATGCGCTTGAACAAGGCGAGCCGGCATCCGGGGTGCACCCCAATCCGGTGGAAGCCGGAGAAGCGCACCGCTTGGTCACATCTTTGCCCGAAGGACTTGCCAGTGTCTTCCTGCTGGTCGATGTCGAAGGCCATAATTACAAGCAGGCGGCCGATATTCTCGGCATCCCCTTGTCGGCAGTGGCATCGCGGCTCTCCAGTGCCCGACTGCATCTTGCCGCACAGGGTCACAGCCGCTCGCCTCGAAGGTTTTAAGCATTGCAGGACATGAAGAAATTGCCGCTCGAAGTTCGCCTTTCCGCCTTTTTGGACGGCGAGATGAGCCGCGAAGAAAAGGAAGAGCTGGAAAGGCTGATAGCCTCCGATCCGGATGCACGCCGCATTTTCGACGAACTGCGGCATGGCTCCGATGTCGGTCGCAAGGCTTTCGATGAAGTCCTGAAGGAACCGGTTCCTCTGGCACTCGTGCGCTCCATCAAGAGCGCGCAGCCTCCGAAAACACGGGATCCCTCTCCTCGCCTGGCCCGACCGTCCTTCAAGCTTGCCCCCTCTGGCAAGCAGTCGCTCGCGGCCGCTCTCCTCCTGTTCGTACTCGGCGGCGGCATCGGATATCTCTTTGGCGTGCAGCCGGCCCAGGTGCCCGCAGCGGCTTCCCCTACCCCAGCTCAAGCGGCAGCACGCAGCTGGCTGGATGATATAGCCGCCTACCACCGCATCTATTCGCGGCAACCGCGCCACATGGTCGAACTGCAGGCAAGCGAGCTGGACGAAATCAGCAAGTGGCTGTCGAGCACGGTCGGCGTCAAATTCAACTTTCCAGATCTTGCCGCAGACGGTCTCGTCTTCCAGGGCGCGCGCATGTTCATTGCCAGCGGAAAGCCAGTGGGCCAGCTGATCTATAAAAACCTAGACGGCGAAGTCATCGCCATCTCTTTCACCAAGACAGAAGGCGTTCCGGACGACGGCGATTTCGACGAAACCATCAAGGACGATGTCAGTATCGTCTCCTGGCATCGCAATGGCGCGACCTATGCCGTCGTCGGCCCGTCCTCAGATGCCATGCTCGACCAGATCGCCAACAGGGTATCCTCTGAAATCTGATAGAGCCGCTCTTGCTTTGCAGCTTGCAGTGGCCAGCCAGCCGATGGATAATGCCCAACGGTAAACCGTACCGGGTTGATATTCTCGCTGGAGTTTCAATATGTCCGACGTTCTGCTGACCATTCCGGAAATCGACATGCGCATCGCCGTGATAAGGGAAAACCTTCGCGAACTGATCGAACAGGCCACGGCCTTTTCCGGTGCAGCGGACGAAGAGCGCACCTCCGACCGGATCGCCGAGCAGGAGGAAGAGCTTGAGCGACTGACGAAGCAGCGCGACGAGCTCTCCAGGCAGAAGCCCTAGGTGCTGTTTCGTTTTGCGCGAAAAGGACTGTTCCACCCACCGCACCATTCCTGCCAGGCAGAACGAAAAATCCCCTCGACGATAGCGAGGGGATCTGATTTCACCAAACCTCAAAAGCTGAAATCCAGCTTTACTTCGCCTTGATATCGAGCACGCGGTTTGCCGCCGACACGATCGCCTCGAGCGATGCGGCAACGATGTTCGTGTTTATGCCGGCGCCGAACAGCTTGCCGCCTGGATGGGAAATCTCGACATAGGAGATTGCCGCGGCGTTGGAGCCGTGCTGCAGCGAGTGCTCGGAATAGTCCTCGACCGACATGGAAACGCCGAGATAAATCGAGAGGGCGTTGATGAAACCGTCGATCGGACCGTTGCCGCGGCCTTCGATGCGCTTCACCTCGCCATTGTCGGTAATCTCGGCTGCGACGATGCGCTGACCCTTATGCTCGGGATCGGCGAAGGTGTGGTGATCGACGAAGCGGATGCGGGCGCCAGGCTGCGTCACGTAGCGCTCGATAAAGTGCTCGTAGATGCGCTTGGAGGGTAGCTCCTTGCCTTCTTCGTCGGTGATGCGCTGGATCTCTTCGCGATATTCCACCTGCAGATTGCGCGGCAGGTTCAAGCCGTAATCCTGCTGCATGATATAGGCGATACCGCCCTTGCCGGACTGCGAGTTGATGCGGATGATCGCCTCATAGGTGCGACCGACATCCTGCGGGTCGATTGGCAGGTAAGGCACTTCCCAGACGGGATCGTTGGCAACCTTGGCGGCCTTCATGCCCTTGTTGATCGCATCCTGGTGCGAGCCGGAGAAAGCCGTGTAGACCAGTTCGCCGACGTAAGGGTGACGCTCGCCGATCGCCATCTGGTTGGAATATTCGAAGACTTCCTTCATGCGTTCGATGTTGGAGCAATCCAGCTCCGGATCGACACCCTGCGTGAACATGTTCAGCGCCATGGTGACGACATCGACATTGCCGGTGCGCTCGCCATTGCCGAACAGTGTGCCCTCGACGCGGTCGGCGCCGGCCATCAAGGCCAGCTCGGCAGCGGCAATGCCGGTGCCGCGGTCATTATGCGGGTGCAGCGAGATGATCAGGTTTTCGCGATTATCGAGATTACGGCACATCCATTCGATTTGGTCGGCATAGATGTTCGGCGTCGCCATCTCGACTGTCGACGGCAGGTTGATGATCAGCTTGTTGTCAGGTGTCGGCTTCATGACGCCGATGACGGCGTTGCAGATTTCCAGCGCCACATCCAGCTCAGTGCCGGTGAAGCTTTCCGGCGAATATTCGAAACGATAGCCGCCGCCGGCCTTGGCCGCCATGTCGCTGATCATCTTCGCCGCATCGACGGCGATCTGCTTGATGCCCTGCACATCCTTGGCAAACACCACGCGGCGCTGCAATTCGCTTGTGGAATTGTAGAAATGGACGATCGGCTTGTTGGCGCCTTCCAGAGCCTCAAAGGTCCGAGTGATCAATTCCGGGCGGCATTGCACCAGAACCTGCAGCGACACGTCGGCGGGCACATTGCCCTCTTCGATGCACCAGCGCGCAAAGTCGAAGTCGGTCTGGGAGGCCGACGGGAAACCAATCTCGATTTCCTTGAAGCCCATATCCAGCAGCAGCTGGAACATGCGGGCCTTTCGGTCATGGCCCATCGGATCGACAAGCGCCTGGTTGCCGTCGCGCAGATCGACCGAACACCAAATTGGCGCCTTGGTGATGATCTTGGACGGCCAGGTCCGGTCGGAAATGTTGATCTGGGGATAGGCGCGGTATTTTACCGTCGCTTCGGGCATGCCTTTGGGGGAATGGCTGTTCGCGTCCATGGTCTCGTCTCTTCCTTTCCCGTCATTTTATCCCGCGTCTTAGCCGATCGGATGCGGCTTGGCGATGACAAATGCGGATCCCTTGCGGGTGTGCTGTCGATTTTAGGGTAAGTCGCGAGGAGCGATGGCCAGCGGGCTTTTCGGCCGCCGGGCGCTCCTCAAAGGACCCGGCAACCGCGCGTAAGGCCGAGGAGGAGAAGCGAGGTAAGGGCGCGCGTGTTGTCACGCAGGGCAATGCGCCCACGTGCAATCTGCTCAGAAATCTTTGCGCCAGTCGTCTTCATGGCCGCGCTTATAGCCGCGCGGCCAAAAAGAAGCAACCCCCTGCTCACTTCTTCAGCGCACGCACACCGCGCGACAGCGCCATCATCAATCCGCCGGCGATCAGGCCCCAAAAGGCGCCGGAAACGCCGCCGAAGGAAACGCCCGAAGCCGTTACGAGAAAGGTAATGGCGGCGGCTTCCCGCGATTCCGCCTGCTGGAACGCATTCAGTGCCGAATTGGATAGCGCTCCTACAAGCGCCAGACCGGCGACCGCCTCGATCAGGATCGGCGGTGCCAACGCCACGAAAGCGGTGACTGCACTCGCGAGCAGGCCAAGAATGACATAGCCGGCGCCAGCGATGATCGCCGCCCAGTAGCGCCGTTTCGGATCGGGATGCGCATCCTGCCCGGCGCACATGGCGGCGGTGATGGCGGCCAGATTGACGGCATGGCCGCCAAAGGGGACCGCCAGCAGCGAAAACACGCCGGTGATCGCAAATAGCGGGCCAGGCTTGGGATCGTAGTTATGGACCTTGAGCACGGCGATACCAGGAATATTCTGGGACGCCATTGTCACGACAAACAATGGCAGTGCGATCGAGACAAGGCCGGCGACGGTGAAGACCGGCTTCACCAGTTCGACTGTCGGCAGCAGTGAATTCCCCAATGAGGCGAGAGCGCCGTCCGGTATCTTGACGCCGAAAGCCAGCACAAGCGCGAAAGCGGCAAGGGCCGCCGGCACCGCCCAGAGCCGCTTGAAGGAGCCGACGACGATCCAGGCGAGAATGATCGGCAGGCCGAATGCGGGATTGAAGGCGATCGCCTTGACCGGCGCGAAGCAAAGGCCGAGCAGCACGCCCGAAAGCATGGCGTTGGCAAGCGGCGCCGGGATCAAGGCGACCGCCCGGCCGAATGGCCGAAACAAGCCGGCGATGACGATCAACAGGCCACAGATGAAGAAAGCCCCCACTGCCGCCGGAAAGCCGCCGTCGATCGCTCCGGCACTGGCGAGCAAGGCCGCCCCCGGCGTCGACCAGGCGGTACTGATGGGCGATCTGGTAACGGCACTCAGCACGATCGCGCAAAGGCCCATGGCCACGGAGAGCGCCATTAGCCCGGACGCTGCCTGCGCATCGGTCGCGCCGACCACCTGCAGACCGTGGAAGACAACGGCAAAGGAACTGGCAAAGCCGACAAATGCCGTAAGGCATCCCATAAACAGGCTTTGGATGGAGAAATCTTTGAGCATGGGGCGAGACTCGGACGATAAACGATTGCGTCGCATGGAGCATTACAAGCTGCGGACGTGCAAGTGCAGTTTCCGGCCAAAATGACTGCCAGGAGCGCAGGAAGGCTCAATCGGCAAACAGCACCGATTAGTTGGTATCACTCGCCGGTCGCGGCGCCCACATCAATTAACAACAAGCACAAACATGCACATTGACTCTCTTACTTATGCACGTTAATGCATGATTATGAGCACTTCACTTCCATTGTCCCGCAGGGACGTCATCGAAACACGGCTTGCAGAGGGACAAGAGATCGTTGCCGCATCGCTTGCGGCCGAGTTCAATGTTTCCGAGGATGCCGTGCGCCGCGATCTCAGGGCGCTGGCCGCAGATGGCAAATGCCGGCGTGTCTATGGCGGCGCGCTTCCTCTTCTTACGCCCTCGCGGCCCATTTCTGCCCGCATCGGGCAGGCATCCGATCGAAAGCAGGCACTGGCGCGTGCAGCCGCCAGTATGATCGAACCCGGCGCTTTCGTATTTCTCGACAGCGGCAGCACCAATCTTGCAATGGTGGACCTGCTGCCGAAGAACAGCGAACTGACGGTCGCCACGAACTCCATCGACATCGCGTCTGCGGTCATGAAACGTGGCGACCTCCCGCTCATCCTGATTGGCGGCGCAGTCAATCCCATCGTCGGCGGCAGCGTCGATGCAGCCGCAGTGGCAAGCATCGAAAACATGAACATCGATCGCTGCTTCGTGGGCGCCTGCGCAGTCTCGGCGAAAAACGGCATCAGTGTGTATGAACATGCAGACGCGATTTTCAAACGGATGCTCATCAAGCGCAGCACGATACGGATCGCCATGGCGACCTCCGAAAAGTTTCACGAGCAAGCGCCTCATCGCATCGGCGATGCCGCCGATATCGACTGGCTGATCGTCGAAGACGATCTGCCCGATGACGACGAGGAAGCTGCTATCCAGGCCGGTTTCACTCTTATGAAGCCGAGCGCCATAACCACATCATCCTGATCTCGAAAGACGGGGAAACATCATGCAATCCGCCGATCGGCCGGAAACCCGGCTGGCAACACGACTAGCCTTTCTTATCGCAGGATTCGGTATCGCCTGCTGGGCGCCCCTCGTCCCCTTCGCCAAGACCCGGCTTGGGGTCGACGACGGTGTACTTGGCATATTGCTGCTTTGCCTCGGCCTCGGCTCGGTCGCTGCAATGCTTGCCACTGGCATGTTGAGTGCACGCTACGGCAGCAAGCCGATCATCATTGCCGGCGGGCTGGGTCTCGCGCTCACCTTGCCGATCCTCACTATAGCCGGCACGCCATTCACGCTGGGCATCACCCTCGCCGTGTTTGGCGCAGCTCTGGGATCACTCGACGTTGCGATGAACATTCACGCCGTCGAAGTGGAAAAAGGCGCGGGCCGGCCGCTGATGTCCGGCTTTCATGCGCTTTTCAGCATTGGCGGCTTTATCGGCTCGCTGCTGGTGACGCTACTGCTGTCCGTGCATGCCGGCCCTCTCGTCGCAACGCTGCTATCGTCTGCCCTGATGCTGGTCGCCCTGATCGTCGCCTGGCCCCGGTTGCTGAGAACAGTTCCCTCCGAGGATGCGCCGCTCTTTGCCATTCCCCGCAGCTTCGTTCTGCTGCTTGCCGTGCTTGCCGCCATCACCTTCCTTGTCGAAGGCGCCATTCTCGATTGGAGCGCCCTGCTCCTCACCACGCAGGGCCAGGTCGAAGCCAGCCATGGCGGCCTTGGCTACATGCTGTTTGCAATTGCCATGACAGTGGGACGCTTGGCTGGCGACAGGATCACGGCAAAACTCGGCGACAGGGCGATCATGCTATGGGGCGGGCTCGTCGCGGTGGCCGGTTTCGTGGTGCTTCTGCTGAGCCCGATCGCGATCCTCGCCATGAGCGGCTTCCTGCTGATCGGGCTTGGCGCTTCCAACATCGTGCCGGTGCTCTTCCGTAAGGGAGGGACACAGACGGTGATGCCGGCGGGGCTGGCCGTCGCCGCAATCACCATGTGCGGATATGCCGGCGTACTGATCGGACCTGCCAGCGTCGGCTTCGTGGCCAATCATATCGGCTTGTCCAACTCTTTCTGGATGCTCGCCATACTGCTTTGTGCAGCACCTCTTTGCGCCGGCATCGTTACGCGCACACAGGATAAGGAGGACACGAATGCGCATCGCTCATATCGCTCTGTGGACACGTGATATC
>BFBZ01000541.1_pt1 | contig 34727 bp, 25 predicted proteins | sample 1888401 | NCBI WGS metagenome assembly BFBZ01 (sample SAMD00112614, study PRJDB3348) | symbiont metagenome | host: Chara braunii | reverse complement strand
CCTACATGATCCTGCAACCGCCGTTCGGCGCGCTGTCGGACAAGATCGGCCGCAAGACCTCGATGCTGCTGTTTAGCGGCCTTGCGACGCTATGCACCGTGCCGCTGATGTATTCCATCGGCACCGTGCAAAGCCCGTATGCGGCCTATGCCCTGATTATGGCCGCGCTGTGCATCGTGTCGTTCTACACCTCGATCAGCGGTCTGGTAAAAGCCGAGATGTTTCCACCTGAAGTGCGCGCCCTGAGCGTCGGTTTTGCTTATGCGATTGCCAACGCACTGTTCGGCGGCTCGGCGGAATACGTCGCGCTGTGGTTCAAGGACTCCGGAGTAGAGTCGAGTTTCTTCTGGTACGTCACCGGCATGGCCGCCATCGCGCTGATCGCATCGATCCTGATGCCGGACCCGAAGATCAAGGGCTATCTTCACGGGCACCATTCGGACCCGGATTAGGCCCGTCATTGCGAGGAGCGTTAGCGACGAAGCAATCCAGCTTTTGATTTCAAGATGGATTGCTTCGTGGAGTTTATCATCGGGCGGCGCTTTGCGCCGACCCGCTGGCTCGCAATGACGTGCTGGCTAAGTCAATACGTCGCGCGGCCGCCGGAAATATCGAACACCGCGCCCGTCGTATAGAGGCATTCTTCCGACGCCATCCATGCAACCAGCGAAGCCAGTTCCTCGACTTTGAGGAAACGCGCGCGCGGAATTTTCGACAGCATGAAGTCGATGTGCTGCTGCGTCATCTGATCGAAGATCGCGGTTTTTGCGGCGGCTGGCGTCACCGCATTCACCGCGATGTCGGTGCCGGCGAGTTCCTTGCCTAATGATTTCGTCAGCGCGATCACACCGGCTTTCGACGCCGAATAGTGCGAGGCGTTCGGATTGCCTTCCTTGCCCGCGATGGAGGCGATGTTCACGATGCGCCCGTAATTGTTCTTCTTCATCGACGGCACGACCGCCTTGCAGCAGATGAAGGGGCCGTCGAGATTGATCCGCATCACCTGGCGCCACTCGTCGTAGCTCAGATCCGTCACTGGCTTGTTGACGCCGGCGATGCCGGCGTTGTTGACGAGAATGTCGATCTTGCCGAACGCCTTCAGCGTGGCGGCGGTCGCGGCGTCCACGGAAGCGGGATCGGCGGCGTCCACTTTGATCGCGCTCACGGCTGCGCCGATGTCCTTGGCGGTTTTTTGCGCCAGCGTGTCGTCGAAATCCCAGATCATCACCTTGGCGCCTGATGCGGCGAAGCGTTCGGTGATGGCGCGGCCGAAACCCTGCGCGCCGCCGGTGACGACGGCGAACCGTCCTGAAAGATCGATCTTGTTCATTGGTTGCTCCCGAAATCGCTGTTCCTCATGGTGAGGAGCGCTGACTTCTGCGCGTCTCGAACCATGAGAATGTTATGCCTATCCTTCGAGACGCGGCAAAGAGGCCGCTCCTCAGGATGAGGTTCGCGTTCAAACCGCTCACAGCGTCCAGCCGCCGTCGGCGATGTGCGCGACGCCGGTGGTGAACGAGCTTTCGTCGCTGGCGAGATAGACGGCAAGCGACGCCATTTCCTCCGCGGTGCCGAGGCGGCCCATCGGCTGGCGGCTGACGAACATTTCGCGTCCGCCCGCGCCCAATGAAGCCGCGCGGTCGAGCATTGACGGCGTCTCAATCGTGCCGGGGCAGATGCAATTGCAGCGGATGCCCTTGGTGATGAAATCGACCGCGACCGCGCGGGTCAGCGCCGCGACGGCGGCTTTGGTTGCGCTGTAGACGTAGCGATTGGGCGCGGCTTTGAACACGCCCGCAGCGGAGGCGATGTTCACGATCGATCCGCCACCGCCCGCGAGCATTGCGGGCAGAAACGCCTTGATCGTGCGGTGCATCGATTTGACGTTGAGGTCGAACGAAAAATCCCAATCCTGATCCGAACACTCCAGCACGGTGCCGTTATGAACGAAGCCTGCGGCGTTGAGCAGAATGTCGATCTTGCCGACTTTTTTCGCTATCGCATCGACAGCAGCAGTGTCGCGCATGTCGAGCCTGTAGGTTTCCTTCACGCCTTCACTCGCAAGCGTCGCGACGGCTTTTTCGTCGAGATCGGTCGCGATGACGGTCGCGCCTTCTTTGGCGAAGGCGACGGCGCAGGCACGGCCGATGCCGGCTGCCGCTGCGGTCACGAAGGCGCGTTTGCCTTTCAGTCGTCCGGACATGTCAAAAATTCTCCTTGGGTTCGTCATTGCGAGGAGCGGAGCGACGAAGCAATCCAGATTTGGTTTTATTTATGGATTGCTTCGCTGCGCTCGCAATGACGGTGTTAGCTCAATGATTATCCCGCGCGACGCCGATAGTGCCGGCGATGTTGCGATAGCGCGTTGCGAGTTCGAGACACGCACCGGTGGCCTGCTGGCCGACGGTGTCGCGATAGAGTTCCTGCCACGGCGTTTGATTCTTCGGATACGCAAAGCCGCCCTTGGCCATCAGATCCGCGTGGCGCTTTTTCAACTCGTCCGCCGAGATCAGAATGTTGGCTTCGCCCTTTTTCAGATCGATGCGAACCTTGTCGCCGGTCCTAAGCAATGCAAGTCCGCCGTTCGCAGCGGCTTCGGGCGAAGCATTGAGGATCGACGGCGAACCCGACGTGCCGGATTGGCGTCCATCGCCGATGCATGGCAGCGACGTGATGCCTTTCTTGATGAGAGCCGCAGGCGGCTGCATGTTCACGACTTCAGCGCCGCCGGGATAACCGATGGGCCCCACGCCGCGCACGAACAGCATGCAATGCTCGTCGATGTTCAGCGACGGATCGTCGATGCGGTGGTGATAGTCCTCCGGCCCCTCGAACACGATGGCGCGGCCCTCGAAGGCTTCGGGATCTTTCGGATTCGACAAATAGCGGTCGCGGAATTCCTTGGAGATCACGCTGGTCTTCATGATTGCGGAATCGAACAGGTTTCCGCGCAGCACGATGAAGCCTGCGTCCTTCACCAGCGGCTTGTCGTAGGCGCGGATCACGTCGTTGTCGGGCGAGGGCGCGGACTTGCAGTTCTCGCCCATCGACTTTCCATTGACGGTGAGTGCGCCTTCGTGGATGCGCTTGTGCTTCATCAGTTCGCGCACCACGGACGGCACGCCGCCGGCGCGGTGATATTCCTCGCCGAGGTAGAATCCGGCGGGCTGCATGTTCACCAGCAGCGGCACGTCATGGCCGTGCTTCTGCCAGTCTTCGATGGAGAGATCGACACCGATGTGGCGGGCCAGCGCATTGATGTGGATCGGCGCATTGGTCGAGCCGCCGATGGCGGAATTGACGACGATGCAGTTCTCGAACGCTTCGCGTGTGAGAAAGTCGGATGGCTTGAGGTCTTCCCACACCATCTCGACCGCACGCTTGCCGGTCTCATACGCAACCTGTCCGCGCTCGCGGTAAGGGGCAGGGATCGCCGCGCATCCGGGCAGCGAGAAACCGAGAGCCTCGGCGAGCGAGTTCATCGTCGAGGCGGTGCCCATCGTGTTGCAATGACCGACGGATGGCGCGGAGGAGGCGACGATCTCCATGAACTGCTCGTAGTCGATCTTGTCGGCGGCGAGGTCTTCGCGCGCTTTCCAGACCACGGTGCCCGAACCTGTGCGTTCGCCGTTCCACCAGCCGTTCAGCATCGGCCCGCCCGAGAGAACGATGGCCGGAATGTTCACCGTCGCCGCCGCCATCATGCAGGCCGGCGTTGTCTTGTCGCAGCCGGTGGTCAGCACGACGCCGTCGAGCGGATAGCCGAACAGGATTTCGACAAGGCCGAGATAGGCGAGGTTGCGGTCAAGCGCCGCCGTCGGCCGCTTGCCGGTTTCCTGGATCGGGTGCGTCGGAAATTCCATCGCAAGGCCGCCGGCCTCGCGGATGCCTTCGCGCACGCGATGCGCGAGTTCAAGGTGATGGCGATTGCATGGCGACAAATCGTTGCCGGTCTGCGCGATGCCGATGATGGGCTTGCCGGACTGCAATTCGTGGCGCGTGAGCCCGTAATTGAGATACCGCTCCAGATAGAGCGCCGTCATTGCCGGATTGTCGGGATTGTCGAACCAGAGCTGGGACCGGAGTTTGCGCTTGCCGCCCTTGGCGTTGTCGTTGGCTGTCACCGCTGTCTCCCGCGCTGCATTCGCAGCTTTCTGATCGCATTCATTCGACTTTAGGCGAGTGAAAAAGACAGCGCTACCATTTTCTGTCAAGGCAGATTTGCAGCCGATAGGGAACAGCTTCGGTCAGCGTCGGCGCGGAGCGGAGCTTTCGCGCGCCATCAGCTCATAACCGAGATTGACGACCGGCGTATCCGGACGCGGCCCGTCGATGGCGCCGATCAGCATGGTGATGGCGTTGCGGCCCATCTCGTAGCGATTGGTGCGGACGCTGGTCAGCGGCGGCACGGTGGCCGCCATGAATTCGAGATCGTTGAAGCCGACAATGGCCATGTCGTTTGGGACTGCGATGCCCCGGCGCTGACACTCGAACAGCACGCCGAGCGCGAGGTCGTCGTTGACGCAGAAAACAGCGTCGATGTCGGACGCGCTTGTGAGCAGATCGCCGAGCAACGTGCCGCCGCGCGTCACCGCCGTTGCAACCGGCGTGGTCAGGACCAGGTTTGGGTCGAACAGGTTCGCGCGCCTCATGGCATCGCGGTAGCCTTCGAGGCGGCGCTGCACGCGCGGGTCCATGCGCGCGCCGATGAAGCCGATGCGCTTGCGGCCGCCCTCGATCAGATGAGAAATGGCCGAAAATGCTGCATCGTAATGCGAGAAACCCACCATCATATCGACGGGATCGGGTCCGATTTCCATGATCTGGACGATCGGGCAGTTCATCGCCTCCATCACCGCGCGCGATTCCGGTGTCTGGTTGATGCCGGTGACGATCAGCCCTGCCGGCGTCTGGGCCTGAAACAGCCGCAGCAGCTTCTCCTCCTGAAGGATGCTGTAACGCGTGTTGACGAACTGGATGCTGTAGCGGCTGCCCTCGGAGGCGTCGTAGATGCCGCGCAACACGTCGGAGAACACGTTGTTGGTGAGCGAGGGGATCAGCACGCCGATGACTTCGGTGCGGTGCGAAGCGAGCGCGCGCGCAGCGAGGTTCGGCACATAGCCAAGTTCTTTTGCCGCACTATCGACGCGCTGGCGCTTGGCCGAGGACAGCGCATCGGGATTGCGGAAGAACCGCGATGCGGTGATCGGGCTGACGCCCGCGAGTTTGGCGACCTCCGCGAGGCGAACCTTGCCGGATTGCGTTCGTTTGCCTGCCATTTCGCGCTCATATCACACGCAGAGGGGCGATCAAAGTTTTATTGACAGCGCTACCAACGCGTTGCTAGCGTCCGAGAAAATGCAGAGAATGCGGGCGAAACTCGGCTTTCGGCACCGCACCTGCAACGAGTGCTGCGACGGCTCCAAGCCGGACGACGCCGGGATACAGGGAGAGAGTTGAATGGCGTCGGTGCAAATCCACGACGTGCGTAAGTCGTTTGGCGGCTTTGAAGTTCTTCACGGCGTCACGGTCCCCATTCAAGACGGCGAATTCGTCGTGCTGGTCGGCCCGTCCGGCTGCGGCAAATCCACGCTGCTGCGCATGCTGGCCGGATTGGAAAACATCACCTCGGGAACGATCTCGATAGGCGAGCGCGTCGTCAACGACGTGCAGCCGAAGGAGCGCGACATCGCGATGGTGTTCCAGAATTACGCGCTCTATCCGCACATGACGGTGGCGCAGAACATGGGCTTCTCGCTCAAGCTGCGCAAAACGCCGCAAAGCGAAATCGACAAGCTCGTTCTGAAGGCGGCGGACATTCTCGGCCTTCGTAATCTGCTCGACCGTTATCCGCGCCAGTTGTCGGGCGGCCAGCGCCAGCGCGTCGCGATGGGCCGCGCTATCGTGCGCGATCCGCAGGTATTCCTGTTCGATGAGCCGCTCTCCAATCTCGACGCCAAGCTGCGCGTGGCGATGCGAACCGAAATCAAGGAACTGCACCAGCGTCTGAAAACCACCACGGTCTACGTCACGCACGACCAGATCGAGGCGATGACGATGGCCGACAAGATCGTGGTCATGCAGGACGGCATCGTCGAGCAGATGGGCACGCCGCTTCATCTCTACGATCATCCGGACAACAAGTTTGTCGCCGGCTTCATCGGTTCGCCTGCAATGAATTTCCTCGAAGGCAAGCTCTCGAACGGCGGCACGCCATGTGTGGAGACCGCCAACGGCAGCAAGCTGCCGCTGGCCGCATCGCGCTCAGGCCTCGAAGGCAAGCCGGTGATCTACGGCATCCGCCCCGAACATCTCGAATTCGCCGATGACGGCATCGATGCGGAAGTCGTGGTGGTCGAGCCGACCGGCTCGGAAACGCAGATCGTCGCGCGCATCGGCACCCAGGATCTGATTGCTGTCATTCGCGATCGCCGTCCGGTGAAACCCGGCGACAAGATCAAGCTGCGGCCCAACGCCAAGGCTGCTCACGTTTTCGACAAGGAGACCGGCAAGCGTCTCATCAACTGACGCAGCCGTTTATTATCGCAATCAACAGCCGGCGGGACAAACGAGGCCGGTACAACAGGGAGACGACAGACGATGGATAAGTTCACCCCAAACCGCCGCTCGCTTTTGAAGGGCGGCGCATCATTGCTGGCGGGCGCGGCCACCGTATCCGCCGATCAGCTGCTTGGTTTCGCTCAGGCATGGGCGCAGACCTCGCAGTGGAAACCTGAGGCCGGCGCGAAGATCAATCTTCTGCGCTGGAAGCGTTTCGTCGAAGCCGAAGATGTTGCCTTCATGAACATCATGGCCGCTTTCACCAAGGCCACCGGCGTCGAAGTCAATGTGTCGAACGAATCCTATGACGATCTTCAGCCGAAGGCGTCGGTTGCAGCGAACACCGGGCAGGGCCTCGACATGGTGTGGGGCCTCTACTCGCTGCCGCATCTGTTTCCGAGCAAATGCGTCGACGTCACCGACGTTTCCGACTATCTCGGCAAGAAATACGGCGGCTGGGCGCCGTCGGCTGCTGCTTACGGCAAATCCAAGGACGGCAAGTGGATCGGTATTCCGGTCGCAGCCACGGGCGCGCTCATCAACTACCGCATCGCCGCCGCCGAGAAAGCAGGCTTCAAGACCTTCCCGACCGACACCGCAGGCTTCCTCGAACTCTGCAAGGGACTGAACAAGAACGGGACGCCGGCCGGCATGGCGCTGGGGCACGCATCGGGTGACGCCAACACCTGGCTGCACTGGGCGCTGTGGACGCACGGCGGCTACCTCGTCGACAAGGACGACAAGGTCATCATCAATTCGCCGGAGACGGCGAAGGCGCTCGAATACATCAAGGAGCTTTATGGCACCTTCATTCCGGGCACCGCATCCTGGAACGACTCGTCGAACAACAAGGCGTTCCTCGCCGGTCAACTTCACTGCACGGTCAACGGCATTTCGATCTACGTCGCCGCGCAAAACTCCGCCAAGGAAATCGCCGCCGACATGGATCACGCCTACATGCCGATCGGTCCGGCCGGCAAGCCGACCGAACTGCATCTGCCGTTCACGATGCTGACCTTCAACTTCACGAAGTATCCGCAGGCGTGTAAGGCGCTGACGGCATTCATGCTCGAAGCCGATCAGTTCAATCCGTGGGTCACGTCGGCGAAGGGCTACCTCTCGCACTTCCTGCTCGCCTACGACAACAACCCGATCTGGACGCAGGATCCGAAGAACACCAAGTTCCGCGACGTCGCCAAGCGCACGCTGACGCCTGCCGGTCTCGGCACGCTCGGCGAGAACGCGGCAGCGGCGATCGCCGACTTCATCGTCGTGGATATGTTTGCCAATTACTGCACCGGCCGCGAAGACCTCAAAGGCTCGATCGCTTTTGCGGAACGGCAGGCCAAGCGGCTCTATCGCTCGTAAAACGACAATCGCCGGCGCGGATAAGTTCCGCGCCGGTGCCTTTTTCGCTCCATCATCTGCGCGTAGTCTTCGGGACAACGCGGCAAGGCCCAAACGATGACGACAATTCCAGCGCCCGCATCGGCCGGTTCCTTCGTCAGTTCGCAGTCGTTCTGGCAGCGGCTGAGCGCGAACCGCAACTGGCTTGCGCTGTGGTTCATGCTGCCGGCGGCCGGATTCCTTCTGATGTTTCTGGCCTATCCGCTGTTTCTCGGCGTGTGGATGAGCTTCACCGATGTGCGCATCGGCCGCAGCGGCGTTTTCATCGGCACCGAGAATTACGAATGGCTGCGCGACGACGCGGTGTTCTGGCTCTCGGTGTTCAACACGCTGCTCTACACGCTGGTCGCCAGCGCCATCAAATTCGCGCTCGGGCTTTATCTCGCGCTGCTGCTCAATCGCAGCATGCCGTTCAAGGCGCTGATCCGCGCGGCGGTTCTGATTCCCTTCATCGTGCCGACGGTGCTGTCCGCGATTGCGTTCTGGTGGATTTACGATTCCCAGTTCTCGATCATCTCGTGGTCGCTGCGCCATCTCGGACTGATCGATCACAACATCAACTTCCTCGGCGACTCCAACTGGGCGCGCGCCAGCGTCATTATCGCCAATATCTGGCGCGGCGTGCCGTTCGTCGCGATCACGCTGCTCGCCGGATTGCAGACGGTTTCGCCGTCGCTCTATGAAGCCGCCACGCTCGACGGCGCGACCAACTGGCAGCGTTTCCGCTTCATCACCTATCCGCTGCTGACGCCGATCATCGCCGTGGTGATGACGTTCTCGGTGCTGTTCACCTTTACGGATTTCCAATTGATCTGGGCGCTGACGCGCGGCGGCCCGGTCAACGCGACGCATCTGATGGCGACGCTGAGCTATCAGCGCGGCATTCTGTCGGGTCGGCTCGGCGAGGGCGCTGCGATTGCGACCGCGATGATTCCGTTCCTGCTCGCAGCGATCACGATTTCATGGTTCGGCATGCAGCGGCGCAAATGGCAGCAGGGGTCGGACAATGACTGACGCAACGCATCCGCCGGTCGCCGCTTCGTCCGCCAGCGACAACAGCGAGGGCATGAGCTACCTCGAGACGCTGCCGAGCAAGATCGTCACGCTCTATATCCCGCTGTTCATCATGGTGGTGATCTTGCTCTTCCCGTTCTACTGGATGGCGCTCACCTCGATCAAACCCGACGAGCAGCTGATCGACATGGAGACGTTCAACCCGTTCTGGGTTGTGAAGCCGACCTTCAAGCACATCTACAAGCTGCTGTTCGAGACCAATTATCCGCGCTGGCTGTGGAACACGATGTATGTCGCCTCGGCGGCGACGTTCATCTCGATCATTGCAAGCGTGCTCGCGGCCTACGCCATCGTGCGGCTGCGCTTCAAGGGCGCCAATATCGTCAGTGCGTCGATCTTCCTCGCCTATCTGATCCCGCCGTCGATCCTGTTCATTCCTCTGGCCACCGTGATCCAGAGCTACAACCTCTTCGACTCGCCGCTGGCATTGATTCTGGTTTATCCGACGCTGCTCATCCCGTTCTCGACGTGGCTCCTGATGGGTTACTTCAAGACCATTCCGTTCGAGCTTGAGGAATGCGCGCTGATTGACGGCGCAAGCCGCTGGCAGATTCTGACCAAGATCGTGCTGCCGCTGGCGGTGCCGGGACTGATCTCGGCCTTCATCTTCTCGTTCACGCTGTGCTGGAACGAATTCATCTACGCGCTGACGTTTCTGCAATCGACCGCGAACAAGACGGTGCCGGTCGCCATCGTCAACGAATTCGTCGATGGCGACATCTACAAATGGGGATCGCTGATGGCGGGCGCGCTGGTCGGCTCCTTGCCGCTGGTCATCCTCTACGCGTTCTTCGTCGAGCATTACGTTTCGGCCATGACCGGCGCCGTCAAGGAATAGTCTTCGTCATTGCGAGCGAAGCGAAGCAATCCATCCATCCATCTTTCTTAAATGCTGGATTGCTTCGTCGCTACGCTCCTCGCAATGACGGCACGAAAGGGAGCCTCTCTTGCATATTCTCATTCTCGGCGCGGCCGGCATGGTTGGCCGCAAACTGGCAGAGCGTCTCGCAAAAGATGGCAGGCTCGGCAAATCCGAAATTTCCAAGCTGACGTTGCAGGATGTCGTCGCGCCCGCGAAGCCCGCCGGCGCATCGATGCCGGTCGATCTTGTGACGGCGGACGTCTCGTCTCAGCCCGCCGTTGAAAAACTCGTCGCGTCCAAGCCAGATGTGATCTTTCACCTCGCCGCCATCGTGTCGGGGGAGGCGGAGGCCGATTTCGACAAGGGCTATCGCATCAATCTCGACGGCACGCGCTATCTGATCGACGCCATCCGCCATATCGGCGGCGGCTACAGGCCGCGCCTGGTGTTCACCTCATCCATCGCCGTGTTCGGCGCGCCGTTTCCGGAAAAAATCGGCGACGAGTTTTTCACGACACCGCTGACGAGTTACGGCACGCAAAAGGCCATCGGCGAACTGTTGATCTCGGACTATTCAAGAAAAGGCCTGCTCGACGGGGTGAGCATCCGCCTGCCGACGATCTGCGTGCGCCCCGGCGCGCCGAACAAGGCGGCATCGGGATTTTTCTCCAACATCATCCGCGAGCCGCTGTCCGGCAAAGACGCCGTACTGCCTGTCTCCGAGGACGTGATGCACTGGCATGCATCGCCGCGCTCGGCTGTCGGCTTTCTCATTCATGCCGGAACGATGGACCTGAACACGATTGGTCCGCGCCGCTCGTTGAGCATGCCGGGTTTGGCCGCGACAGTCGGTGAGCAGATCGCGGCGCTGGAACGCGTCGCCGGAAAGAATGTCGTCGCGCGCATCAAGCGCCAGCCCGATCAAACCATCATGGGCATCGTCGCCGGATGGCCGCGCAATTTCTCGACCGAACGCGCGCTGAAGCTCGGCTTTACGACTGCCGAAAAAACGTTCGACGACATCGTTAGAATTCACATCGATGATGAACTCGGCGGCAAATTCGTAAATTAGAAACCTAAAGCTGCGCCGTCGCTGCGCGGGTCGGTCGCGCCCTCGAACATGCCGTCGGCATGGCGAACGACAGCGCCCGCATGGCCCATGGTCGACGTGAAGTCTTCCAGCATCTCGATCTCGTGACCGGCGTCGCGCATGGCCTGCACCACTTTCGGATCGAAGCGCGATTCCAGTTTCAGCGTCACGGTGGCATCGCCCCACGTCTTGCCGAGCAGCCAGCGCGGGGCGGTGATCGCCGCCTGCAAGCCCTGTCCGTACATCGCGTAACGCGAAAACACCGCCGACTGGCTCTGCGGCTGGCCTTCGCCGCCCATATTGCCGTAGACCATGCGACGGCCGTCGTCGAACATCGCCATCGCCGGATTGAGCGTGTGGAACGGCTTGCGGCCCGGACGCAACGCGCGGGGACCATCGTCCTGTAACAGGAAACTCGACCCGCGATTTTGCCAGACGATTCCGGAATTTTCCAAAACGCAGCCTGAGCCGAACTCGAAATAGATGCTCTGGATGAAGCTGACCGCGATGCCGTTCTTGTCGATTGCGCCAAGCCATACTGTGTCGCCGGGATTGGCCGGATAGGGCCACGCCAGCGCCTTGGTCGGCGAGATGCGCGAGGCGAGTTCGTCGAGAATGTCGGATTCGAGAAAGCGTTCGGCCTTCTCGTCCATCAGCGCGGGATCGCCGACGATGCGGTCGCGCACCAGGAATGCCTGCTTGGTCGCCTCCACAATTCCATGAAGATATTCGAACGTCTCGGCTTCCTTGATGTTCAGCCGCTCGAAGATCGCAAGGATCATCAGCGAGGCGAGACCCTGCGTCGGTGGCGGGAAATTATAGAGCGTGGCTTGCCTCACTTTCACCGACAGAGCCTCGCGGCGCTTGGCCTTATGCGCGGCCAGATCCTCGAGCGCGACAGGCGAACCGCATTTTTTGAGATCGGCGGCGATCTCCCTGGCGAGTGCGCCGGTGTAGAAATCCATCGCCCCGTCCTTGCCGATGCGTTTCAGAGTTGCGCCGAGTCGCGGCATTTTCATCAGCTGGCCTTCCTTCGGCAGCTTGCCGTTCAGGCAGAACGTGTCGATGAAGCCGGGTGAGTCTTTCAGCTCTGCGAATTTCGTGCGCGTCAGTTCTTCCTGTGTCGCGGTGACGGCAAAGCCGTTTTCCGCCGACCACACCGCGTCCTCGACGAGACGCGATAACGGAAGTTTTCCGCCGATCTCCTTGTTGATCGCGACGACTTCGGCCCAGCCGGACAAAGTCCCCGCCACGGTGTTGGCCGACAGCGGACCGCGCGAGGGAATCGCGTTGAGACCCTTGCCTTTGTAGAAGTCGATTGTCGCTGCCTTGGCCGCCGCGCCGCAGGCATCCACCGCGACGGGAGCCTTGCCGTCCTTCGAGATCAGCCAGAAGCCGTCGCCGCCGATGGAGTTCATGTGCGGATAGACGACAGGCAGCGATGCGGCCATCGCCAGCGTCGCCTCGATTGCGTTGCCGCCTTCGCGCAGCACGCGCAGTCCCGCCTCGGAGGCGAGATGATGCGGCGAAGTCACCATGCCGCGAAGGGCGCGAGGCGTATTGAGCATGTGGGAGGGTCCGGCAGTTTGAAGCGTAAAACAACATGTCATTGCCGGGCTTGACCCGGCAATCCATCGATTTTGCGAGAGTGTTTTTTGCCAGATGGATGGCCGGGTCAAGCCCGGCCATGACGAATGTTGAGGTTGCGCGTGTGCGATTTCTTAATCAGCGCCGCTTACTCCGCTGGCGCCATCTTCGCGCCTGCGAACTTGCCGGAGAACCACGCCGACCGCCACGGCTTGAGCACGAACAGCGCCAGCAGCCCGGTCAGGATGTCCATTCCAATGATAATGGCGAACACCGGCATCCAGCTTCCGCTCGAATCGTGGATGTATGCCGCCACCGGGCCGCCGAGTACGGAGCCGATGCCCTGCGCCATATAGAGGAAGCCATAATTGGTAGTCGCGTTCCTGGTGCCGTAGGTATCCGTCAGGGTGGAGGGAAACAGCGAGAAGATTTCGCCCCATCCGAAGAACACCACGCCGGACAAAAGCGCGAACAGCAGCGCGTTGTCGCGGGATGCAAGCATCAGTGCGACGGCGATGCCCTCGAAGATGAAGGCGATACCCATCGTGTTCTCGCGCCCGATGCGATCCGAGACGTAGCCGAAGAACGGCCGCGTCAGGCCGTTTGTGATGCGGTCGATCGTCAGCGCGAACGGCAGCGCCGCAAATCCCCAGATCATCACATTGGCGATGCCGAAGTCCTTCATGAAATTCGCGAACTGCGAAATCACCATCAATCCGCCGGTCGACATCATCGTCATCATGACGAACATCAGCCAGAAGATCGGCGTCTTGAGCATCTGCTTCGGCTCGTAATCCTTCTTCGCTATCGTCACCATCGGCGCAATGCCGCTGACTTCGCCGGGCTTCGGATCGCGCAGACCGAGGGCTGCGAGGAAACCGACGGCGCCGAGAATGATGCCGAACGTCGTCAGCGTGCTCTGATAGCCGGACGATGCGAGCATGTCGGAGATCGGGAAGGTGGTTGCGATCGCGCCGAAGCCGTAACCGGCGGCGACCATGCCGGTGGCAAAGCCGCGCTTGTCCGGGAACCAGCGCACCATCAGCCCGACGATGCCGACGTATACGAGGCCGGTGCCGATGCCGCAAAACAAGCCATAGGTTGCATAGAGACCGTACAGCGAGGTGATGTTGGCGGAGAGCACCCAGCCGAGGCCGGAGAGAATTGCGCCGATGGCGATCAGCCATTTCGGGCCGAACCTGTCGATCAGCCAGCCTTGCAGCGGCGAGAAGAATGTCTGGAGCACGATCAGCAGCGAGAACGTGATCTGGATCGCGGGCAACGCCGCGCCCGTCGTGGTCTGGAACGATTTGACGAACAGCGTCCAGACATATTGCGGGCTGGAGATCGACATCATGGCGATCAAGCCAAGAACCAACTGAATCCAGCGCGTGTTCGCACCGGACTTTACCGTCGCAGCATTCATGACATTCTCCCTGTGTTTTCAACGAAAACTCAGCAAGGAGCGTGCCATAAATTATGCCACGGCGATTTTGTTAGTTACCTTATGTCGCAGGGATTTTGCGGAATAAAGACGCCAGCCCGGTGTTCTTTATACTTTGACCATTCGTTTGCCGCGATTTTCGCCAGCCAGCAGGCCGATCAGCGCCTGCGGCGTGTTCTCAAGTCCGCTGATGACATCTTCCTGAACTTTGAGCTTTCCGGCTTTGACCCAGGATTGCAGGTCGGCCATCGCTTGTTCGCGCTGGTCGTAGAAATCCGTCACGATGAAGCCCTGCATGATGAGGCGCTTGACGACGATCAGGCCGGGGATGCCGCGCGGTCCCGCAGCCGGTGCCGCGCCGTCATAGGCCGAGATCGCGCCACAACATGAAATGCGGCCGCGATTGTTCATTTGCGCGAGACAGGCTTCGAGAATGTCGCCACCGACATTGTCGAAATAGACGTCGATGCCGTTCGGCGCCGCGGCTTTCAGCGCCTTGAACACCGGCTCGCTCTTGTAATCGACCGCAGCGTCGAAACCGAGGTCTTTGACCAGCCACGCGCATTTGTCCTTGCCGCCTGCGATACCAACGACGCGGCAGCCTTTGATCTTGGCGATCTGTCCGACAATGGAGCCGACGGAGCCAGCGGCGGCGGAGACGACAACTGTTTCGCCTTCCTTCGGTTTGCCGACATTGAGCAGACCGAAATAGGCGGTGAGGCCGGCGATGCCGTAGACGCTCAACAGATGCGTCATCGGTTCGATCTTGGGGACTTTCACCAGATGCTTGGCGGGCACCGCCGCATAGTCCTGCCAGCCGGTGTCGCCGAACACGAGATCGCCCTCTTTCAGATTGGGAGCTTTGGACGAGACAACTTCGGCGACGCCGCCGCCGGCCATCACGGTGTTGGCTTCGACCGCTGCGCGATACGTCGCGCCCTGCATCCATGCGCGGTTGGCCGCATCGAGTGAAATGTATTTCACGCGAAGGAGCGCCTCGCCGTCCTTCGGCTCGGGGATTTTCCCATCCGTCATCTTGAAGTTCGACTGTGCGAGTTTGCCGGTCGGTTTTTCGACCAGCAGGATCTGGCGGTTGACGCTTGCACTCATGACATTCCCCCAATGGTTTTATGGCTCGGCGGCGGGACGTCGCAGAGCGGTAAAATGCGGCTGTTAAGGTCTGACGATAGCAGCGTTTTCCGCCCCGGTAAGGGCCTTCGAGACAGGGAACGAACCCAAGGAGCCAAGCGTTTTCAATGGGCTAGGGGTTAAAGCGACGTGCGGGCAGCTACGGCCGAATTGGAATTGCGCCCTATTCTGACCGAAATTCTGGCCCGTCCTTTGCACAACTGCATCGTGAGCAGGGGGGTTGATGAGAGACGTTGTAAGTCCAGCGAAGCGCCGCATTCTTTGTGTCTTTCCGCATTACACACCTTCATTTGGCACTTTTGAATATGCGTATGAACTGACTGACGGCGTGCAGGCCTTCATGCCGCCGCAAGGGCTGCTGCTGATCGCGGCTGCGCTGCCGAAAGGCTGGGAAGTCCGGTTCATCGACGAGAACATCCGCAAAGCGACCGATGCCGACTTTGCGTGGTGCGATGCCGTGTTCGTCAGCGGCATGCACATCCAGCGCCCGCAGATCGAAAACATCTGCCGCCGCGCGCATCAGCATGGTCTTTCCGTTGCACTCGGCGGGCCGTCGGTGAGCGCGTGCCCCGAGAATTATCCCGAATTCGACTATCTGCATATCGGCGAACTTGGGGACGCGACCGACGAACTATTCCATCATCTCGCGCGCGACACCTCGCGTCCGAACAAGCAGATCGTGCTGACGACCAAAGATCGTCTCGACATGACGAAGTTTCCTTTGCCGGCATACGAATTGATTCCGCTCGAAAAATATTTTCTCGGCAGCATCCAGTTTTCCAGCGGCTGTCCGTATCAATGCGAGTTCTGCGATATTCCCGCGCTCTATGGCCGCAACCCGCGCCTGAAATCTCCCGAACAGGTCTGCGCCGAACTCGACAAGATGCTGGCATGCGGTCTTTCAGGCTCGGTCTATTTCGTCGATGACAATTTCATCGGCAATCGCAAGGCTGCGCTCGAACTTTTGCCGCATCTCGTCGAATGGCAGAAGCGCAACGGCTTCGCATTGCAGTTCGCCTGCGAAGCCACGCTCAACATCGCCAAGCGACCGGAAATTCTCGAACTGATGCGCGAGGCATATTTCCTCACCGTGTTCTGCGGCATCGAGACGCCGGACCCGACTGCGCTGAAAGCGATCTCGAAAGAGCACAATATGATGGTGCCGATTCTGGAGGGCGTGCAGACGCTCAACAGCTACGGCATGGAAGTCGTATCCGGAATCATTCTCGGCCTCGACACCGACACGCCGAATTCCGGCGAGGGGATCCTCGAATTCATCGAGCAGTCGCAGATTCCGTTGCTGACGATCAATCTGCTGCAAGCCTTGCCGCGCACGCCGCTATGGGATCGCCTGAAGCGCGAAGGCCGCCTGAACGAGGACATGGGCCGCGAGTCCAATGTCGAATTCAAATTGCCCTATGAGGATGTGGTTGCGACCTGGCGCGACTGCATGGGCCGCGCCTACACGCCGGAAAAAATGTTCGCGCGCTTCGACCATCAGATGCGCCACACCTATGCGAACCGCATCACGCCGCCGAACAGCAGGCAGCGGCTGTCGCCGCGCAACATCCGCCGCGGCATCACGATGCTTGCGAAGATTTTCTGGCGCGTCGGCGTCAAGGGCGACTATCGCCGCGAGTTCTGGAAGTTCGCCTGGCCGCGTATCAAGGGGGGCGATGTCGAGCGGCTGATCGCGGCCGGTCTGGTCGCGCATCATCTGATCCTGTTTTCGCGCGGCGCGTCGCAGGGCACGCAGACGGCGTCATATTATTCGGCACCGTTGCAGGAAGTTGCCGAAGCGGCCGAATAGGCCGCTTCACGCCCATATAAGCCATTGATTTTCAAATATAATTTGGTTATCAGTGCCGCATTGTACGGCTGCGCGCCTATCTGCTAAATCGGCGCCACAAGAACAATCCTTTCAACGCCCCACAAAAGGCCGCGTGCGAGCGCGGACGACGGTTTTCAATGACCACCGCAGGCGAATTGCGGTCCGGCAAGGGCCACAAGGACGAGAACTTCCCGGTTGCGTCGTGGATCATCCATCCGCGCCACCGCGCGCTGATTCTCGCCTTCTACAATTTCGTCCGCACCGCTGACGACATCGCCGATCACGCGACGCTGCCGCCGCAGGAAAAGCTCGATCGCCTCGATCAGATGGAGGCGAGTCTCTTGGGTCGCGATGAGAAGGAGCCCGAAGGCGTTGCGCTGCGCGCCGCTTTCGCAACCCGCGCGATGGCGCCGAAGCACGCGCTGGATCTGCTCAACGCGTTTCGCATGGATGTCACGAAGCTGCGTTACGCGAACTGGGACGAACTGATTCATTATTGCTCGCTGTCCGCGATGCCGGTCGGCCGCTTCATGCTCGATGTCCACGGCGAGGATCGCTCCACTTGGGTCGCGAACGACAAATTATGCGCTGCGTTGCAGATCAACAATCATCTTCAGGATTGCGCCAAGGACTACCGCGCTCTCGACCGCGTCTATCTGCCGATGGATGCGATGAACACAGCCGGCGCAAACGTTGAGATGCTCGCGAAGGATCGCGCGACACCCGAACTGCTCAACTGCCTGCACGTGCTGGCGCGCCGCACCGAAACGCTGCTGGACGAGAGTCGCGGCTTTGCCCGCGAGATCAAAGACACGCGGCTCGGTCTGGAAGTGTCGGTCATCGACGCATTCGCGGACAGAATCGTGAATCTTCTGAAAGCGCGCGATCCCTTGAGCGAGAACGTGCATCTGTCGAAGCAGCAGATGCTGGCCTCGGCGCTGTTCGCGATGGCATCGGTTTTCTATCGCCGCGCAACCGGGCAGGGCGCGCTCTCGCGCAAAGCGGCATGAGTGCGATGACTGCAACAGACGACATGACACCGCAGGAGACCGCGTCGAACAGCTCGTTCTACGCGGCGATGCGGATTCTGCCGCGCGAGCAGCGCGACGCGATGTTCCAGATCTACAGTTTCTGCCGCAAGGTGGATGACATCGCCGATTCCACGGGGCCGCGCGCGGAGCGCCTTGCCGCGCTCGATCAGTGGCGCAAGGACATCGACGCGCTCTATGCGGGCAATCCGCCCGCGCATCTGAAAGACTATGTCGCGTCGGTGAAGCAGTTCGGACTGCGGCGCGAGGATTTCATTGCGATCATCGACGGCATGGAAATGGACGTGCCGGCGGACATCCGCGCGCCGAACCTGGAAACGCTCGATCTGTATTGCGACCGTGTGGCGAGCGCGGTGGGGCGATTGTCCGTTCGCGTGTTCGGCATGGGCGAGGAGGATGGAATTCTGCTCGCCAAGCATCTCGGCCGTGCGCTGCAACTGACCAACATTTTGCGTGACATCGATGAGGACGCAGGCATCGGCCGGCTTTATCTTCCGAGCGAAAGCCTCAAATCCGCAGGCATCATGTCGAACGATCCTTTGATCGTGGCGTCGGACGAGCGCCTGCCGCGCGCCTGCGAGGACATTCTGGCTTTGGCGCGCACGCATTTCGCCAAGGCGGCCGTCATCATGGAGCGCAGCCCGAGCCGCACCGTTCGCGCGCCGCGCATCATGTACGAATACTACCACGCCATTCTGGACCGGCTCGTGGCGCGCGGATTTGCGTTGCCGCGCAAATCCGTGCGGCTTAGTAAGGCAGCCAAGATATACATCGTTCTGCGGTACGCATTTTTCTGATGGCGAAAAAAACCCACATCATCGGCGCCGGAATCTCCGGCCTGACCGCCGCCGTCCGGCTGGCGAACGAAGGCTATGAGGTTCACGTCCACGAAGCCACGCAGCAGGCGGGCGGGCGCTGCCGCTCCTATTACGATGCGGCGACCGATCTTGTGATCGACAACGGCAACCATCTTCTGCTGTCCGGCAATCGTCATGCGCTGGCCTATGCGCGCGCAATCGGCACGGAAGCGGGACTCGTCGGGCCGGAACGCGCGCAGTTTCATTTTGCCGATGTGCGTGACGGCAAACGATGGCTGCTCGATCTTGGCAAGGGACGCATTCCGGCCTGGCTGTTCGACGACAAGCGCCGCGTGCCCGATACCAAAGTCGGCGACTATCTCGCGTTGTCGCCGCTGATCTGGGCCAGCACGAGTTCGCTCGTCGGCGACGCCATTCCCTGCAAGGGCACGCTTTATGACCGCCTCGTTCTGCCTTTGCTGCTCGCTGCGCTGAACGTCGATCCGCCGAAAGGCTCTGCCGGATTGGCCGGTGCCATCGTGCGCGAGACATTGCTGGCCGGAGGGCAAGCCTGCCGCCCGCTGATTGCCCGCGACGGTTTGAGCGCAGTGCTGGTCGATCCGGCGATCAAGCTGCTGCACGAGAAAGGCGGCACCGTCAATTTCGGCCATGAACTGCGTCAGGTTCTGATGGCGGGCGAGAATATCTCGACGCTCGAATTCGGCGACGACGCGATCACGCTTGCGCCAAGCGATGCCGTCGTGCTCGCGGTACCGCCGCGCGCGGCGTCGTCCATTCTGCTCGGTCTCAAGACGCCGACGAAATTCCGCGCCATCGTCAACGCGCATTTCCGCTTCGACCCGCCGGAGAACATGCCGCCGATGATGGGCGTGATCGGCGGGCTGGTGGAATGGTTGTTTGCGTTCCACAATCGGCTGTCGGTGACGATCAGCGACGCCGAACGGCTGGTCAGCGCGCCGCGCGAGGAGCTTGCGCGCGACATCTGGCGCGACATCTGCAAGGCCGCGCCGTTGAGCAGTGAAATTGCCGAAGGCCCGCTGCCGCCGTGGCAGATCGTGCGCGAGCGCCGCGCGACCTTCGAAGCGACACCGGAACAGAACGCGATGCGCCCCGGCACCGTGACCGAATGGAAAAACCTTTTTCTCGCCGGCGACTGGACCGATACCGGACTGCCGGCCACGATCGAAGGCTCGATCCGTTCCGGCGACAAGGCCGCCGATCACATCCTGAAGATGCGGTGACGATATGAGCACGATGACAGACAACCGGTTGGCCGCGATGAACGCGGACAAACTTCAGGACAGCATCAAGGCCGCGAGCGGAGCGGTGCTGGAGCGCCAGAAAGCCGACGGCCACTGGGTATTCGAGCTTGAGGCCGACTGCACGATTCCGGCCGAATATGTGCTGATGCGGCACTACCTCGCCGAGCCGATCAACAAAGAACTCGAAGCCAAGATCGGCAACTATCTGCGGCGCATCCAGAACGGCAATGGCGGCTGGTCGCTTTTCTACGGCCACGAGTTCGACATGAGCGCAAGCGTGAAGGCCTATTTCGCGCTGAAGACGATCGGCGACAGTCCGGACGCGCCGCATATGAAAAAGGCGCGCGAGGAAATGCTCCGCCGGGGCGGGGCGGTGAACAGCAACGTATTCACCCGCATCATGCTGTCGCTGTTCGGTGTGACGACATGGCGTGCGGCGCCGATGATGCCGATCGAGATCATGCTGCTGCCGCGCTGGTTTCCGTTTCATCTCACCAAGATTTCGTATTGGGCGCGCACGGTGATCGTGCCGCTGCTGGTGCTGATGAATCTGCGGCCGCTGGCGAAGAACCCGCTTGGCATCACCATCGACGAACTGTTCGTCGAGAATCCCAAGACCGTCGGCCCGCCGAAGAAGGCCGCGCATCAGAGTCAAATCTGGTTCACGGGTTTCGCGATTCTCGACGCGGCACTCCGTGCGACCGATCCGTATTTTCCGAAAAAGATGCGCGCCCGCGCGATCAAGGCGGCGGAAGATTTCGTCAACGAGCGCCTCAACGGCATCGACGGTCTCGGCGCGATTTTCCCGGCGATGGTGAACGGCGTGCTGATGTACGACGTGCTCGGCTATCCGAAGGATCATCCGAACTATGTGCAGGCGCGCAAGTCGGTCGAGGACCTGCTCGTCATCAAGGATCATGAAGCCTATTGCCAGCCCTGCGTATCGCCGATCTGGGACACCGCGCTTACCGCGCATGCGATGATCGAAGTCGGCGGCGACAAGGAAGTCGAGGCCGCGAAGAAGTCGCTCGATTGGCTCAAACCGAAGCAGGTGCTCGATGTCGCCGGCGACTGGGCGGCGAAGCGGCCCGATGTGCGTCCCGGCGGCTGGGCGTTCCAATACAACAACGCCTACTACCCCGATCTCGACGACACGGCTGTTGTCGTGATGGCGATGGATCGCGCGCGTGGCACGCTCGGCAGCGGCACGAGATACGATGAAGCCATCTCTCGCGGCACTGAATGGGTCAACGGTCTGCAAAGCATCGACGGCGGCTGGGCCGCGTTCGACGCCGACAATCTGGAATACTATCTCAACAGCATTCCGTTCGCCGATCACGGTGCGCTGCTCGATCCGCCGACCGACGACGTCACCGCGCGCTGCGTGTCGATGCTCGCGCAGCTCGGCCACAAGATTGAGACCTCCGAGCCGCTCCGGCGCGGCGTCGAATATCTGCGGAAATCGCAATTACCCGACGGCTCATGGTTCGGCCGCTGGGGCATCAATTACATCTACGGCACATGGTCCGTGCTGTGCGCGCTCAACGCTGCCGGGGTTGCGCATGACGACCCGTCCATTGCCAAAGCGGCGGACTGGCTGATTCGGATTCAGAACGAGGATGGCGGCTGGGGCGAGGACGGAACGAGCTATAAGCTCGACTACAGCGGTCATGAACCCCACGAAACGGTCGCCTCCCAGACCGCCTGGGCGACGTTGGCGTTAATGGCTGCGGGCAAGGTGGATCACCCCTCGACCCAGCGCGGAATCCAGAATCTCGTTGATACACAAGGCCAAGATGGCCTTTGGGCCGAGCCGAACTACACGGGCGGCGGGTTCCCGCGTGTGTTCTATTTGCGATACCACGGATATTCCAAGTTCTTCCCGCTCTGGGCGCTGGCGCGATACCGCAATTTGCGCAATACTAACAGTCGCTTCGTGGGGATTGGAATGTGACCAGAGCGGCGACTTCTCGCACCGCACATATCGCTGTTGAAGGGGATGAGTTACCGGTCCTGATCGTGACCGGTCTCAGGCAGGAGGCCCGCATCGCTTCGGGCCCCGGACTGACCGTCATTTGCAGCTCGAGCAATCCCGAACTGCTTCGCGAAATGATGACGTCGTTCGATCCCAAGACCATTCGCGGGATCATCTCGTTCGGCGTCGCCGGCGGTCTCGATCCGGAATTGAAGACCGGCGACATCGTGATCGCCTCGCGGATCGTCACCGCCAAGCGTCAGTGGGTGACTGAACCGAAGCTCGTGGAAAATCTCGTCGCCGTGCCGCGCAAGCGCGGCCGCATCGTTGCCGGCGCTCTTGCCGGTGTCGAGCAAGTCGTCACCGGACAGATCGGCAAGGAGGCACTGCGTTCGACGACAGGTGCTGACGCCGTCGACATGGAAAGCCACATCGCCGCGCGCTATGCGGAGTTCAACGGCCTGCCGTTCGCCGCCGTCCGTGTCATCAGCGATCCGGCGCATCGTTCGCTTCCGGCAATTACGACGAACGCGATCAAGCCGAACGGCAAGGTCGATATGTGGAAGGTGATGCGCGGCGTCGCACGCAATCCGCGCACGATCCCGCATCTGATTTCGACCGGCCGCGACTTCAATCGCGCGCTGCGTTCGCTGAAGGGCTGCCGTCACGCGCTGGGGTGATGTTTTCCCTCGTCATTGCGAGCCAACGGGTCCGGCTTCGCCGGCCCGATGACAGGCTCCGCGAAGCAATCCAGACAGCTATTGCTGATAGCCAGCAGTGGATTGCTTCGTCGCTGACGCCCCTCGCAATGACGTTGGAACAATAAAAAAGGCGCGAACATCGTTCGCGCCTTCTTCAATTGATGCTGCCGTATATCAGGCGGCGGTCGATGCGTCCGCTGCGGGAGCGGCAGCTTTGGCGGCTGCGAGCTTGGCGGCCTTGGCTTCCGCTGCCTTCGCCTCATCCGCGCGAATTTCAGACAGGCGCTTCTGCACTTCCGACGAGAACACGTACTGCGCCGGACGCTGCTTCGACAGATCGATTTCAGGCGCCATCGGACCTTCGGTCTTGATGCCCTGAATGGCGAGCTTGAGCGCCTTGAGCGGATTGGCGAGCGCCGCATTCGCAGCCGTCGGCTCGTAGCCGCAATGCGCCATGCAGTTCGCGCACTTTTCGTACTTGCCGGTGCCGTAGGAATCCCACTCGGTGGTTTCCATCAGTTCCTTGAAGGTCTTGGTGTAGCCTTCGCCGAGGAGGTAGCAGGGCTTCTGCCAGCCGAAGATGTTGCGCGCCGGCATGCCCCACGGTTCGCACTCGAAGTTCTGGTTTCCGGCGAGGAAGTCGAGGAACAGGCCGGAGTGCATGAAATTCCACTTCTTGCCCTTGCCGTAGGCGAACACCTTGCGGAACAGCTCCTTGGTGTTCTTGCGGTTGAGGAAGTGTTCCTGATCCGGCGCGCGCTCATAGGCATAGCCCGGCGACATTGAGACGCCGACGCCGAGTTCGGTCGTGAAGTCGAGGAACTTGGCGATTTCTTCCGCCGGATGATTGTCGAAAATCGTCGCGTTGACGTTGACGGTGAAGCCCTTCGCCTTCGCGGCCTTGATCGCGGAGACGGCGCGTTCGAACACGCCTTCCTGCGACACGGCCTTGTCGTGATGCTCTTTCAAGCCATCGAGATGCACCGAGAAGAACAGGTAGGGCGACGGCTCGAACAGGTCGAGCTTCTTCTCCAGCAGCAAAGCGTTGGTGCAGAGCGAGACGAATTTCTTGCGCGCGACGAGACCGCGCACGATCTCGCCGATCTCCTTGTGGATCAGCGGTTCGCCGCCCGGAATCGCAACCATCGGCGCGCCGCATTCTTCGGCCGCGTCCCAGCATTCCTGCGCGCTCATGCGGCGGTTGAGGATCGCATCCGGATAATCGATCTTGCCGCAGCCGACGCAGGCGAGGTTGCAGCGGAACAGCGGCTCGAGCATCAGCACCAGCGGATAACGTTTGTTGCCCTTGAGCTTCTGCTTGACGAGATACGAGCCGATCTTGATTTCTTTGAAAAACGGGATCGCCATAATTTATCTTTCTTGCATCGCGGGTGAGAGTTGCGGCTGGCGCGAAACCAGTTCGGCGGGCAGCCTGAATTCGATGTTTTCTTCGCGTCCCGGAAGAACCGAGACAGTAACGGGGCCGATGCGACGCAGAGCTTCGATCACGTCATCGACCAGAACTTCGGGAGCCGACGCGCCGGCGGTGATGCCGACGGTCTTGACGCCGTTCAGCCAGGCCGGGTTGAGCTGGCTGCCGTCGGCAATGAGATAACTCGGCACGCCTTCTTCGGTGCCGATTTCGCGCAGGCGGTTGGAGTTGGAACTGTTGGTGGCGCCGACCACTAGGATCAGATCGACGTGTTTTGACAGGTCTCTGACCGAAGACTGGCGATTTTGTGTCGCGTAGCAGATGTCGCGCGTGTCCGGCCCTTCGATGTCCGGGAACCGCTCTTCGAGCGCCGCGATAATGTCGCGCGTGTCGTCTACCGAAAGAGTCGTCTGCGTGATGTAGGCGATCGGCTCGTCGCTCGGAAAATCCAGCGCGGCCACGTCCTCGACATTCTGCACAAGCGTCACCGGACCCGGAACCTGGCCCATGGTGCCGACGACTTCCGGGTGGCCTTCGTGTCCAATCAGAACGAGGCGGCGGCCCTTGGAGACGTAACGCTTGCCCTGATTGTGAACCTTGGTGACGAGTGGGCAGGTCGCATTGAGAACGGGGAGGCTGCGCGATGCGGCCTCGTCCTCGACGCTCTTGGCAACGCCATGAGCCGAGAAAACCGTGATCGCGTTGGCGGGAACTTCGTGAAGATCCTCGACGAACACCGCGCCCTTCGCCTTCAGGCTTTCGACGACATATTTGTTGTGCACGATCTCGTGGCGCACATAGACCGGCGGACCGTACTTCTCCAGCGCGCGCTCGACGATCTCGATCGCACGCACGACACCCGCGCAGAAACCGCGCGGCTGCGCCAGCAGAATTTTCATCTCTGCTTTCTGGGGAGTGCGATCAAGCAAGCTGCACCGCTCCGATGTCTTTCTCGCGTCCGAGCGCCTCGAACACCTTGATGACGATGCCCTTGGCGTCGAGCCCGGCCTTCGCATACATCGCGGTTGGCGAATCCTGATCGATGAAGGAGTCAGGCAGCACCATCGAGCGGACCTTCAATCCCTTGTCGAGCGCGCCGTGGTCGGCGAGCGTCTGGAAGACCTGCGCGCCGAAGCCGCCGATCGAGCCTTCCTCGATGACGATGAGGACTTCGTGCTCGCGGGCGAGGCGTAGAATCAAATCGGTATCGACCGGCTTGGCAAAACGAGCATCGGCCACCGTCGTCGTCAATCCGTGGGACTTTAGAACGTCCGCAGCCTTGAGACATTCTTGCAGGCGGGTGCCGAGCGAAAGAAGCGCGACCTTGTCGCCCTCGCGCACGATGCGGCCTTTGCCGATTTCGAGCGGGGTGCCCATTTCCGGCAGTTCGACGCCGACACCGTCGCCGCGCGGGAATCTGAAAGCTGAAGGCATGTCGTCGATGGCAATCGAAGTCGCGACCATATGACGAAGTTCGGCTTCGTCGGCGGCGGCCATGATGACGAAGTTCGGCAGGCATCCGAGATAGGCAATGTCGAATGAGCCTGCGTGCGTCGGGCCGTCGGCGCCGACGAGGCCGGCGCGGTCAATTGCAAAACGAACAGGCAGCTTCTGGATCGCAACGTCATGCACGACCTGATCGTAGGCGCGTTGCAGGAACGTCGAGTAAATCGCAACCATCGGCTTCATGCCTTCGGACGCGAGGCCGGCTGCGAACGTCACGCCGTGCTGCTCGGCAATGCCGACATCGAAGGTGCGGGCAGGGAAGGCTTTGGCGAAAATGTCGATGCCGGTGCCGGACGGCATGGCAGCGGTGATGCCGACGATCTTGTCGTCCTTCTCGGCTTCCTTGACGAGCGTTTCGCCGAACACCTTGGTGTAGGACGGCGCATTGGCCTGCGCCTTCGCCTGCTTGCCGGTAGCGACATCGAACTTGACGACGCCGTGATATTTGTCCGCCGACGTTTCGGCGTGGACGTAGCCCTTGCCCTTTTCGGTGACGACGTGAACGAGCGTCGGGCCGACCTTGGAATCGCGGACGTTCTTCAGAATGGGGAGAAGCTGGTCCATGTTGTGGCCGTCGATCGGGCCGACATAGTAGAAACCGAGTTCCTCGAACAGCGTGCCGCCAGAAAGCATGCCGCGCGCATATTCCTCGGCGCGCTGCGCGCCCTTTTCCATGAACTTCGGAAGATGCTTGGCGACCTGTTTGCCGAGTTCGCGGATCTGGCGATAGGTGTTGCTCGATGTCAGGCGCGACAGATAGGACGACATCGCGCCGACCGGCGGCGCAATCGACATCTCGTTGTCGTTGAGAATGACGATCAGGCGCGAGTCCATTGCGCCGGCATTGTTCATCGCCTCATAGGCCATGCCGGCCGACATCGCGCCGTCACCAATCACTGCGACAATGTTGCGATCCTCGCCTGCGAGGTCGCGTGCTACAGCCATGCCGAGACCAGCCGAGATCGAAGTCGAGGAGTGAGCGGCACCGAAACAATCGTATTCGCTCTCGGCGCGCTTGGTGAAACCGGACAAACCGCCGCCCTGACGCAGGGTGCGGATGCGGTCGCGGCGCTCGGTCAGAATTTTGTGGGGATAGGCCTGATGGCCAACGTCCCAGATGACGCGATCGTTCGGTGTATTGAAGACATGATGGATCGCAACAGTCAGTTCCACGACGCCCAGACCGGAACCCAGATGCCCGCCGGTGACGGCAACGGCATTGATCGTCTCCGCGCGCAGTTCTGCGGCGACCTGTGGCAGATCGCTCTCCTTCATCTTGCGAAGATCGGCCGGTGACTTGATAGAGTCGAGCAATGGGGTCGATGAGGTCATACCAAGGCTTCCAGTGCGACAGGGGAACAGGACAGGAACATATTGCAGTGTAGCATTATGGCAGCTATTCAGCAGTAATTCTGGGGAACTGCTGATGTTATGCCACTATTGTGTGACTTAAGGGCATCGCTTGAAACCCGAACCAATTAACCCGCCCATCCGCTAGGCAGTTCCAACAAAGCACGCCCGGCCGCAAGACATAGAAAGAAAATCTGTGCTGACAAGGATAATCGTTTCACTTGTGCGATTCTGCACGCGGTTCGCATGGCTAGTCCTGACACTTGGGCTAATTGTGGCAGCCTCGTCGGTTGTTTATTCGGTCCGGCATTTCGCGATTAATACCGACGTCAACAAGCTGATTTCGCCCGATATCGACTGGCGGCAGCGGGAAATCGGCTTCGACAAGGCCTTTCCGGGCCGAAATGACCTGATTCTGGCCGTCGTGGAAGCCCAGACCCCGGAAATGGCCAAGCAGGCCGCCTCGGTTCTGGAACAGAAACTTATCCCCCAGAAAGACAAGTTCATCGAGGTCGCCCGGCCGGATGGCGGTCCGTTCTTCGCCCAGAATGGCCTGCTTTTCCTTCCGGCCCCGGAAGTCGCCAAGCAGACCGCGCAGCTCGTCCAGGGCGCGCCGATTTTCTCTATCCTCGCGGACGACCCGAGCATCCGGGGTCTGACCGGCGTATTGGAGTTCGGTCTCGGCGGCGCGGCACGCGGCCGTTACACCCGCGATTCGATGGCGCGGCCGCTGAACGTTGTTTCCGATGCGGTTGAGCAGGTGCTCGCCGGCAAGCCGGCATGGTTCTCGTGGCAGGGGCTGGCGAAGAACGAGCCGCTTTCAGCTTCCGACACGCGAGCCCTTCTTACGATCCGTCCCGTTCTCGACTTCAAGGCGCTTGAGCCGGGCGGCGCTGCGACGGCTGCGATCCGCAAGACGGTTCAGGAACTCGATCTCGCCGGAAATTACGGCGCGCGCGTCCGCCTCACCGGACCCGTCCCGATCGCCAATGAAGAATTCGCGACCGTTCAGGACGGCGCGTGGGAGAACGGCATCGCGACCGTTCTGATCGTGCTGTTCATCCTGTGGTGCGCGCTGAAATCGCCCAAGATCATCGTCTCGGTCTTCGTCACGCTCATCATCGGACTGTCGATCACGACGGCGGTCGCGCTGATGCTCGTTCAGGCCTTCAACCTTATCTCGATCGCATTCTTCGTACTGTTCGTCGGCCTCGGCGTCGATTTCGGCATCCAGTACAGCGTCCGCTACCGTGCCGAACGGCACGCGGCCGACCAGAAACGCACGGCGGATGGACTGCGCACGGCGCTGGTCAAGGCCGGCGAGTATTCGGCGGTGCCGCTGACGCTCGCCGCCGTCGCGACCGCGTGCGGCTTCCTCTCGTTTTTGCCGACCGACTACAAAGGCGTGTCCGAACTCGGCAAGATTGCTGGTGCCGGCATGATCGTCGCTTTCATCGCGGCCATCACTGTGCTGCCTGCGCTGCTGGAAATCTTGAACCCGCCCGGCGAGGAAGAGCCGCTCGGCTACAAGTTTCTCGCGCCGGTCGATGACTTTCTCGAAAAGCATCGCATTCCGGTGGTCGTTATCACGCTCGGGATCGCCGTCCTCGGTTTGCCGCTGCTGTATTTCCTGCACTTCGACTTCAATCCGATGAACCTTCGCAGCCCGAAGGTGGAATCGATTGCAGCCTATCTCGATCTGCGCCGCGATCCCAAAACAGGCACCAACGCCGTCGAAGTGATTGCGAAGTCGCAGGCTGACGCGCGCGAAATTCAGGCCAAGCTCGCCAAACTGCCCGAGGTGGAGCGCGTGCTGTCGCTGGAGACGTTCATCCCCGAGGATCAGCAGACAAAACTGGGTATTATCCGCAGGGCAGCGCCTGGATTGGACTCTGTTCTCAAGCCTGCAAAGCCGGGCACGCCGCCGACCGATGCCGACAATATCGCGGCCTTGAACGGTTCGGTGACGAGCCTTCGCAAGGCTGCGGGCGACGACAAGGGACCGGGCGCGGTTGCCCAGCGCCGGCTTGCCGACGGACTTGAAAAGCTCGCAAAGGCCGACAAGCCCGTGCGCGACAGAGCGGAAGCCACGTTCCTCAAGCCGCTCGATTTGGCGCTCGATCAGATCCGCAATCTGTTCAAGGCGCAGCTCATCACCGCGAAGAATCTGCCGGCCGATATTGTGCACGATTGGGTGTCGGCTGACGGGCGCATGCGCGTTGAAGCGCAGCCGAAGGGCGACCCGAACGACAACGACACGCTGCGCAAATTTGCGGCGGCTGTCCTGAAGGTTCAGCCGGATGCCATTGGCGGCCCGATTTCGATTTTGAAGTCAGGCGACACCATCGTCTCGGCGTTCATTCAGGCCGGACTCTGGGCATTGCTGTCGATTTCGATCCTGCTCTGGATCGTGCTCAAGCGCATCGGCGACGTGTTGCTGACGCTGGTGCCGCTTATTTTGGCTGGCGTCGTGACGCTCGAAATCTGCGTGCTCATTCATCTGCCGATGAATTTCGCCAACATCATCGCGCTGCCGGTTCTGCTCGGCATCGGCGTGGCATTTAAAATCTACTATGTCACGGCATGGCGGGCGGGGCAGACCAAGCTGCTGCAATCGAGTCTGACACGCGCGATCTTCTTCAGCGCGATGACGACGGCGACCGCATTCGGCAGCCTGTGGCTGTCGAGTCATCCAGGCACGTCGAGCATGGGCAAGCTCTTGGCGCTGTCGCTGGTAACGACGATGGCGGCGGCGGTGCTGTTTCAGCCGGCGTTGATGGGCGCGCCGCGCAAGATCGTGAAGCAATAGCCGCGCGCGCGGCTATTTCGGGAGCGTGGCTGCGATTTCCGGAATGGCGCAGATTTCAGCCGCCGCCGGATCGTTGCCGGCGGGGGCTTTTGCACCCTTCGGCGCGCTTTTGGATGCGCCGATCGGTGTTGGAAATGGCGTTGCGGCCGTTGTTTTGGGCGCTCCGGTTGTGCCGGTCTTCCAGCCGCCGGACGGGCCGTAGGTGAATCCGGACATGCCTGGCTCGACGCGTTTCCACGTCTGGCCGCCGCAAAGGACCATGGCGACACAGCCCTCGACGCGCAGATCGGTTGGGCTTTTTGCGACGATGGACGAGTCGAACAATTTGCCGCGGATCGGGTCGTAGATCTTGCCCTCCCACGTATCCTCTTCGTCCTTCGATTTCACCATGTTGATAAGAATGGGCATGCCGAGCGTCGTGCGGCTTCGCTTGGCGGCATCGGGATTGTTGGTGTCGTGTTGGCCTGGCTGTTTTTCCGAAGCGATCACGCCCCAAAGGGCTGAGCCGCAATCGACGATGCGGATGGTTGCCTTGCCGTCCTCGTCGCGCCATTCGCCTGTGGCGTCCCCGGCATGGGCAGCGCCCGTCGCGCCGAGAAAGATCATTCCATAAATAGCTATTTTTCGCATAAAACCTCGCGTGCGCTGCAACCGGTTTAAAGCATGAGAATCATTTACAGTTCCAGAGACAGGCAAATCGACGCATACTTTATTTTCGATTGACTAGGCGCCCAACAACCGAAGTATGTAGGCGATGATGAAGTCGAAATTGGACATTTCGGAGATGTTCGCGGATCGCCAATTCCAGCGAAACGCTCTGCATACGCGCTATCTGAATGAGCAACTGGTCCGGGTGCTCAAGACAATCGGGTACGATGTCGGATTTCAGCGCGGACACGGTCAGTATCTCTATGACCGGGACAATGAACGTTATCTCGACCTTTTGAGCGGATTCGGCGTTTTCGCGGTCGGCCGCAATCATCCAGTCGTCAAGGATGCGCTCAAAAGCGTCCTCGACGCCGATATGCCGAATCTCGTGCAGCTCGATCTGTCGACGCTCGCCGGAATTCTGGCCGAGCGCCTGATCGCGCAGGTGCCGTATCTCGACAAGGTCTTTTTCGCCAATTCCGGCACCGAATGCGTCGAAGGTGCGATCAAGTTCGCGCGCGCTGCGACCGGACGCACCCAGATCGTTTACTGCGATCACGCCTATCACGGCCTGTCCTACGGTTCGCTGTCGCTGACCGGCGACAAGAATTTCCGCGAGGGTTTCGGCCCGCTGCTGCCCGACTGCTCGTCGGTGCCGTTCAACGATCTTCCCGCGCTCGAACGCGCGCTTGCGACGCGTCAGGTCGCTGCGTTCTTCGTCGAGCCCATTCAGGGCAAGGGCGTCAACATGCCCGACAACGACTATCTTTCGGGCGTCGCGGCGTTGTGCAAACGCTACGGCACGATATTTGTCGCCGATGAAATTCAATCGGGCATGGGCCGCACCGGCCGCTTCCTCGCCGTCGAACACTGGAATGTCGAGCCGGACATGGTGCTGTTGTCCAAGGCGCTCTCCGGCGGTTACGTGCCTGTCGGCGCGGTGCTTATGCGCAAGGCGATCTTCGACAAGACATTCGACCGGATGGATCGCGCGGTCGTTCACGGTTCGACATTCGCCAAAAACGATCTTGCGATGGCGGCAGGCATCGCCGTGCTCGACGTTATCAAGAACGAAAAGGTCATCGAGAACGCCGCGGCGCGCGGCGAGCAGTTGATCGCGGCGCTTTCTGCGATGATCCCGCGCTACGAGTTATTGAAGAACGTGCGCGGCAAGGGCTTGATGATCGGTGTCGAATTCGGGCCGCCGAAGTCGATGACACTGAAGGCGTCGTGGAATCTTCTGGAGACGGCGAGCAAAGGATTGTTCTGCCAGCTCATTACGATTCCGCTGTTCAAGGAACACAAGATTCTCAGCCAGGTGTCGGGCCACGCCAGCCACACCATCAAGCTGATTCCGTCGCTGACAATCACCAGTGACGATTGCAAATGGATCGAGACGGCGTTCGATTCCGTGATAGGCGCGAGCCACCGTGTTCCCGGTGCGATCTGGTCGCTCGGCAAGACGCTGGTCGATAACGCCGCGCGGAAATCGGCGTAAGACGGAAAAACCCGCCGGCATTTCTGACGGCGGGATTTCACAAATTCAAAAGCGATTGAGACGAGTGGCGAGAGCCGCTTATTGCCCGTTGCTGTTGAGCACCTTGTCGCAGGCCTTGCTGATCTTCGCGCGGTTCGCTTTGAGGCAGCCCAGCACGATGAGATCGGCGTCGTTCATCACTTCGCGGCAATAGCGCGACACGTCGGGCGAACACGCGCGCTGTTCCTCGGGCGTTCCGCTGCGCTTTGGGTTGACCTGGGCGAATGCGCCGCTGACAGAGGCGACGAGAAGAGTAGCGGCGAGCAACGGTTTCAGCATTTTGATTCCTTGGAAAGCGCGTGAAGTTGGCCGGGACTATAAATAGGCTTGCCGAGAATGCCAGATACAAACTCTGCGGCGGCGAGTCCAATTCAAATTTTTGGCCGGGTGTGGCGGCATGGTCGCCACACTTAGTGCAGCGAGGCCGATGTTCGGTTCACGTTCATCTATGCGGGAACCGTCGGATTGCGGCGCATGAGAAGAAGCGCCAGCGCGACCGTGGGAACAAGCACGGCAAGCCCAAGCAGCATGATGTTCATCTGCGAGATCGGCATGATCCCGCCGCCGGGCGTGGCAATGATAAAGCCGCCGATAACCAGCAGCAGCCGCAGCGGCCATTCCATCATCCCGGCACGCCGCAGATCGCCGACATAGGCCTGATAGCCCTGGATGCCGCCGCAGATGAACACGATGCCGAAACATTGGATCGCCGTGAGCCCAATGGCTTCCCAATAGGGATTATCGCCCTGCAACAGCAGCGCGGGGTTCAGCACGAAGAAGAAGGGGATGAAGTAGATGATGCTTCCGACCCACATGCTTTCCCAGCCGGTCTTCATCGCTGGCGCGCCGGCTATACCGGCCGCCGCAAACGAGGCGATGGCAACGGGGGGCGTGATCGACGACAGCATGCCCCAGTAGAAGATGAACATGTGCACGGCCATTTTGTTGAGGCCGAGTTTTTCAAGCGCGGGCGCGACGAGAATGGCGAGGAAGATGTAGCAGGACGTGGTTGTCAGACCGAGCCCTAGGATGAGGCTCGTGATCGCGCACATGATGAGAAGCAGAAACGGATCGCCGCCGGCGATTTTAAGCAGATCGTTTGCGAGGCTTGAAATGACGCCTGTCATCGAGAATGCACCGATCAGCAAGCCGCAGCCTGCGAGAATGGCGATCAGCTCGACAAAGGTCTTGCCGTTCAATTCAAAGAAGCTGACCCAGCGCGCGCCGCCCCATGTCTTGCCGGGGCACAGTTCGTTCAGTGCCGCCAGCAGGCACATGCCCCAGAAGATCGGGTTTTGAACGTCGAACCACAGAAGCGTGGCAGTCGCGGCGAGCGACACAACAAGAACGAGCGTGTTGCGGCTGCCCCAGCGTCCCGGCCCGGACCATTGATGCAGAATGACGAGAAGTGCGGTCGCGTAGAACGGCGCGTGGCTCTCGCGCTTGAAGTAGAGCAGCATCACGACGAGAATGACGATAACGAAAAGGTAGTACCAGCCTTCCTTGATCGCATCCATGAATTTTGGAAGTTCCGCGCGCGGAATGCCTTTGAGGTTGCGGCGTGCGGCGTAGCTGTCGACCTGCGCGAACAGTCCGAAATAATAAAGTATAGAAGGAATTGTCGCAGCGATGGCAACGTCGGCGTAGCTCGTGTTCATGAACTGAGCCATGACGAACGCGGTCGCCCCGAGCACGGGCGGCGCAAGCACCGCGCCGGTCGAGGCGCACGCCTCAATCGCGCCGGCATATGAGGGTGTGAATCCAGTCTTTTTCATCACCGGAATTGTCATCGTGCCGGCTGTCAGCACGTTGGAGACGATGCTGCCGCCGACCGTGCCCAAAAGACCGCTGGCGAAGATACACACTTTCGCAGCACCGCCGCGAAACGTGCCGCACATCGCGAACGACAGATTGATGAAAAACTTTCCAGCGCCCGTCATCATCAACGCCGTGCCGAATACGAGGAAGCCGATCACAGTATCGGCGAACGCCTGAATCGGAATGCCAAGCAGGCTTTCGCCAGACAGCATGTGATAGGCAATCGCCTGATCGAGCGTCGATTGCGAGCCGCGAAACGGCCCGAGCCATTTGGCATCTGCAAACAGCGGATAGAGGGTGAAGGGCAGCACACTGAGCAGAAGACTCCAGCCGCCGGTACGCCGGAGTGCTTCCATCAGCACGAACCACATCACGAGGCCGGCAGCGAGCACGTCGCGAGGCGCACCGAACGATTCCCAACCGGATGCGGCAGCCTTGCGGATATTCGCCATCAGGAAAATCGAGGCGGCAAACGTCGCAGCGAACAGCACGACGTCGTACCAGGGGATGCGTTCCAGCGGCGCGCCTTCGCTTCCCGGGAAAATCAGGAACGTAAACGGCAGCATCAGTGCGATCAGCAGATAGAAATACTCGGTGTTGAGCTGCGTGAAATCGATGAAGAAGCGAAGCGAGAACTGCTGGTTGATGCAGAGCAGAATCGTCGCAATCGTCGCGACGATCAGGCCCCAGCGCCACGCGCCGTGCAGCGAGCGCACGCGCGTAACTTCGGATTCCTGAAGATCGGCGACGGCGGCATGCGGATCCGCCATCTCGATTTTGCCGGATGCCGGAACTGCCGCCGCGACCGCTTCCGCAA